>JAESGW010000769.1_pt1 | contig 14703 bp, 11 predicted proteins | sample 9269791 | NCBI WGS metagenome assembly JAESGW01 (sample SAMN16773120, study PRJNA677053) | algae metagenome | isolation source: Aphanocapsa lilacina HA4352-LM1 and co-occurring heterotrophs from near cave... | place: USA: Maniniholo cave, near Haena, Kauai, HI | collected 2009-07-28 | reverse complement strand
GACGCAGCCGGGAATGAAGGGTGAGCGCGCGACCACCAGCGCGTCCAGCGGATCGCCGTCGGGCGACAAAGTGTGCGGGATGAAGCCGTAATTGGCCGGATAGCGCATCGGCGTATGGAGGATGCGATCGACGAACAGCGCGCCCGACGCCTTGTCGAATTCATATTTCACCGGTTCGCCGCCGACCGGCACCTCGATGATGACGTTGACGTTGTGGGGCGGTTCGTCCCCGACCGGGACCATATCGATGCGCATCGGAAATTCCTGCTGCAAGTGCGAAGAGAAGTTGCGCGCCGGTTAACGGGCGCGCGACCTCCTGTCGATTGCCAATGCAGCGGCTAGTCCGTCATTTGGGGGCGATCAGCGCATCCAGGCCGCGCGTACCGCCGCCCACAGGGTCCAGCCGGGCATAACGCAGGCCGGACGCATAGGGGATCGAGAAGCGGCGCACCGTCTCCCCCGATTTGACCAGCAGCGAAATCGGCGCGCTGCCCTTGGTCGCTTCCTTGACGCGTTCCTCGAGTGCCTTGGCGTCAAAGCTGCGATCGCCGACCGCCAGGATCTGGTCGCCCGAGCGCAGCCCCGCGCGGAACGCCGGACCGTCCCAGCGGACATTGGTGATCTTGCCTTCGCCATCGGTGCCCATGCCCAATGAATAGTTGAGTCCGACGCCTTCCTGATCGGCGCTCGCCGCCTCGTTATAGGCGTTGAGCGTCGGGCCGAAGGCGAGGCGGTAGCCGCCCAGCTTCACCCCCGCGTCCAGCCCGCCGGCGCGCGCGGTGTAGATGCGGTCGTTGAAGAAGCCGGCCCAGTCATAGGGTTCGACCGCGTTCATATCGGCGACCACGTCCTGCAACGTGTAGGTCAGCTCGCCCCAGTCGCCGTCGCGCACGCCGAAGAAGCGTTTGGCGAAATCGTCGAGCGAGCGCCGCCCGCCCGAACGCTGGCGGATGATCTGGTCCGCCTCCAGCCAGACCATAGCGGCGGCGGGGTAATAATCGAAGCCGCGGCTCCAGCTCGACCAGTCGGACACGCCGGTGTGCAAGGTGATGATCGGATCGTTGGTGGTGTCGGCGATGCTGCGCCACACTTGGCCAGGCTGGCCCTCCGCATAGGTCGCGCTGGTGGCGGCGACCCAGCCGAGGAATTCGTCCTTGCTCCACAGGCCGGAACGCGCGGCGAGGACGGGCCCGAAGAAGCTCGTCAGCCCCTCATAGACCCACAGCATGGAGTCGCGCATCGGGGTGCGGTAGTCGGGGGTCCACAGATCGGCCCCACGGCGAAACTTGCCGTTCCAGCTATGGACATATTCGTGCGGCAGCAGATCGCGGTTGCCGACATTGCCCTTCCAGTTGGAAAACAGATCGGCGCCGACGGCGTTCTCGGAAGAACGATGGTGTTCGAGGCCGATGCCCGACATCTGGTCGCTCACCGCCAGCAGGAAATCATAGCGGTCATAATGCCGCGCGCCGAACAGCTTGTCCGCCTGCGTCACGAGGTTGCGGTGGAACTGCACCTGCTCGTCGGTCGGCGCGATCGAGGCCTCGGTATCGCCGACGATGTTGAGCCGGACATCCTTGCCGATCAGGATCGACTGGGCATGCTTGCCGGCGAACACCGGCGAATCGACCAGCGTATCGTACGCGACGGTCTCGTAGGTGGTGCGCCCGCCCGCTTCCTTGCCGCGCAGCGCGGTATAGGCGGTCCAGCCCTCCGGCACGCGCAGCTCCGCCGTCACCGGGATCCGGCGGACATAATAGCCCGCCGGGTAGAGCGACACCTTCTCCCATTGCAGGTTCACCATCGCGGGCGTCATCGTGCGGCGTTCGATCCCCATGGGGTCGAGCGAATCGAGATACTGGAACCGCGCCTCCACCGCGCGGGCGCCCTCGGGCACCACGATGTGGAAGGCGGTCATGTCCAGCGGATCGCGCGTCCAGGCGAGCGGCTTGCCGTCCACCGTGAAGCTCAGCCCCGCAAGGTTGGCTGGCTGCCCCTCGGGCGCATGCGTGCCGGGCAGCCATTTGGGGTAGAGCAGCACCATCGGCCCGGCCTGCGTAACCGGGATCGTCTGGGTAACGTCGACATAGCCCTGCACCACATTGCGGGCATCGACCGAGAGCCGCATCGTGCCGGGATAGGCGCGGTCCTCCGCCGCCGGGATCGTATCGGCAAAGGGCGCGGTGGCGGCAGGCGCGCTGTTGCCCGGCGTCACCTGCGCGATGGCGGGCGCGGCGAGCAGCAGCAGGGCGAGGGTGAGCGGCGTGCGCATGGGGCCAGCCCTCACTTCGCGGTCAGCAGCCGGTCGAGCCCGGTCTCGCCGGTGCCGGTCTTCTGCAGGCGCGGATAGCGCAGGCCCTGGTCCCATTTCAGGTCCACCGTCCGCACGCGGTCTTCACTGGTGACGGTCAGCCTGATCGGATCGCGCTTGCCCTTGGCCGCCCTGACCACTTCCTTCAGCGCATCGCCCGAATAGGCGCGTTCGCCGACCGCGATGATCTTGTCGTTCACGTCCAGCCCCGCGTCGAACGCCGGGCCGCCCCACATCACCGTGGTGATGGTGCCGTCGGCCTTCACCGAAAGCCCGCCCGAATAGTTGAGGTTGACGCCGCCCAGGGCCTTTTCGCCTTCCTTCCACACCGCGGTCGGTTCATCGGTGTAGATCACCTGATAGCCATTGTCGGTGAAGCCCTTAAGCGGCGCGCGCGGGTTCACCTTGTTGACGCGGTCGTCGAGGAAGGTGCGCCAATCATAGGGGACGACGCCGTTCAGGGTGCTCACCACATCGTCGAAGGTGTAGGTCAGCACGCCCCAATCGCCGTCGCGCATGCCGAAAAAGGCCTTTGCGAAATCGTCCATCGACTTGGCGCCGCCCGATTGCGCGCGGATCACCGAATCGGCCTCCAGCCAGATCAGCAGGCCCTCATTGTAGTAATCCTCCGACCGCTGATAGCTCGACCAGCCTTTGGGCCGCCGCGCGGAGATGATCGGATCGTGCGTGGTATCGACCAGCGGCCGCCACTCGCGGCCCTTCCAGTTATCGTACACCGCGTAGATCTGCGCCAGCTGGTCGAGCGTATCCTGCTTCGACACCAGCCCCGATCGCGCCTGCAGGACATAGCCCCAGAACTGCGTCTGGCCTTCATAGACCCACATCAGATTGTCGCGCATCGGCGTGGCGAAATCGGGGGTGAACAAATTGGCGCCGCGGCGGAACTTGCCGTTCCAGCTGTGCACCATCTCGTGCGGCAGCAGGTTGCGGCGGCCCGGCCCGGTATCCCATTCGGTGAAATATTCGGGGTTCACGCCGTTTTCGGAGGAACGGTGATGCTCCAGCCCGATCCCGCCCATCTCGTCGGTCAGCGCCAGCAGGAATTCATAGCGGTCGTAATGCTGCGCGCCGAACAGCTTCACCGCCTGATCGACCAGGCGGCTGTGCGCCTCGATCTGTTCGGGCTTGGCGTCCAGATATTTGGCCTCGTCGGCGAAGGCGTTGAGATCCACCCGGTCGCTGAGCTTCCATTCCTTGAAATAGCGCCCGGCGAACACCGGCGAATCGATCAGCGTTTCGTAGCTGGTGCGCTGGTACGAATAGACATTGCCCTTGTTGGTCGCGGGCAGGCCCGACCGCGCGGTCCACCCTTGCGGATAGGTGACGGTCGCCTGGACGGGCACGCGCCGGGTAAAATAGCCCGCCGGATAGAGCGAGACCTGTTCCCATTGCAGGTTCATCATCGACGGCGCGATGACGACGCGCCCCTGGTTGGGCGCGGTGGCGGAGAGGAATTCGAAATTGGCGGTCACGGTCCGCACGCCCTCGGGAACGTCGATGTGGAAGGCGAACACGTTCACCTCGTCGCGCACCCAGGGCAGCACCCGGCCGCCTGCGCGGAACACCAGTCCGGCGAGCTTTTCGACCTGCCCGCGCGGCGCGTGATTGCCGGGCAGCCAGGCGGGCATCATCAGCGTCATCCGGCCGGCCTGCGGCACGGGAATCGTCTGTTCGACCCGGTAGATTGCGCGCGCGGTATCGGTCGCGTCCACCTTCAGCGTCATCACCCCCGGATAATCCACGTCGCGCGCCGCCGGGATGGTCTCCTCGAACGGGATCGGCTGGGGCATCGAATTGCCCTCCTGCGCGGCAAGCGGCGTGGCGATGGCAAGAGCGAGAAGGCTGGCGGCGAACGCGATGCGCATATCAATGAGACTCCGTAACCTTGGGGATGCGCGCTTGTTGCATTTGTAACGGCTTGCCGTCCAGCCGGGGCGGATGGTCGTGTGGAGTTGACGTTTCACTATTATGTTGATTTGGCGGCGACCCATCATGGCGAACGACAAGACACCCCAGCGCATCCGCGGCACGCAGGATATCTTCGGCGATGATCAGCGGCGCTTCCAGCATGTCGTCGACACGTTCGATCGCGTGCGGCGGCTCTATGCCTTCCAGCGGGTCGAGCTGCCGGTGTTCGAGGCGACCGCGGTGTTCGCCCGATCGCTGGGCGAGACCACCGATGTCGTGTCGAAGGAGATGTACACCTTCGAGGACCGCGGCGGCGATTCGATCACGCTGCGCCCCGAATTCACGGCGGGCATCGCCCGCGCCTACCTCACCGAAGGCTGGCAGCAGCACGCGCCGCTCAAGATCGCGACGCACGGCCCGGTGTTTCGCTACGAACGCCCGCAAAAAGGCCGCTTCCGCCAGTTCCACCAGCTCGACGCGGAGATCATCGGCGCGGCCGAACCGCAGGCCGATGTCGAGCTGCTCGCGCTGGCAGACCAGCTGCTCAAGGAACTGGGCATCGCGGACGGCGTGACGCTCCAGCTCAACACGCTGGGCGACGCCGAAACGCGCGACGCGTGGCGCGGGGCGCTGGTTGCGCATTTCGAAAAGCACCGGGGCGAGCTGTCGGAGGACAGCCTCGCCCGCCTCGACAAGAACCCGCTGCGCATTCTCGACAGCAAGGATGCGCGAGATAGGCCGATTGCGGATAGCGCGCCGGATATCGACGCCCACCTGTCGAGCGCGGCGGGCGGCTTCTTCGAAAGCGTGACCAACGGACTGGACGCGGCGGGCGTGGCCTGGACCCGCAACAGCCGCCTCGTGCGCGGCCTAGATTATTACCGCCACACGGCGTTCGAATTCATCACCGACCGCCTCGGCGCGCAAGGCACTGTGCTCGCCGGGGGGCGTTATGACGGCCTGATTGGTCAGCTTGGTGGACCGGAAACGCCGGGCGTCGGCTGGGCGGCGGGGATCGAACGGCTGGCGATGCTGATCGCTGAACCCAAGGCGATTGCGCCCCGTTATGTTTTGCTTCCGCGACTAGATGAGAACGATTCCTCCCAGTTCGCTTGGACACTGCTTTTTGACCTGCGAAAGGCCGACATCGTTGCTGACATCGCGCTTAGTGGAAAACGAGACAAACGGATCGAGCGCGCCCGGAATCGCGGCACTGAGGCAATGCTGTTCGTCGATCTCGAAGAGTCGAAGCCTCGACGCATTCATATATCGCTTATGCAACTTAACACTGATGACCTTGGATCTGATCCAATGGGTCGGCTCGACGTCGATTTGCATAAAGCTTTGGGTGATGAGGCGGTCATCCTTCCCGGATTGGACCCAGCCAAGACACGCATTGTGATGCTCGCCCAATGACCATTCCCGCAGACCGCATAGCCGCGATCGAGGCGCGGCGGGATGAGTTGCAGGCGTTGATGGCGACCGGCGATTTGCCGTCCGACCGCTTCGTCGCGGTGTCCAAGGAATATGCCGAGCTGGAGCCGGTCGCCGCCGCCGCCGGTCTGGTCCGCCGCCTGCGCGCCGAGGCGGTCAGCCTCGAGCACATGACGCATGACGGCGAAGACGAACTGCGCCGCATGGCCGAGGAGGAACTCCACGCCAACAAGGCCGCGCTGGAGGATGCCGAACGCGCCCTCGCCCTCTCGCTGCTACCGCGCGACGCCGCCGATGCGCGCCCGGCGATGCTCGAAATCCGCGCCGGCACCGGCGGCGACGAAGCGGCCTTGTTCGCCGGCGACCTGTTCCGCATGTACCAGCGCTACGCCGACGATCGCGGCTGGCGGGTCGAGCTGATCTCGGCCAGCGCGTCCGAGGCCGGGGGCTACAAGGAAGTCGTCGCCTCGGTCACCGGCACCGGCGTGTTCGCGCGGCTGAAGTTCGAAAGCGGCGTCCACCGCGTCCAGCGCGTCCCCGCGACCGAGAATCAGGGCCGCATCCACACCAGTGCCGCCACCGTCGCAGTGCTGCCCGAGGCCGAGGATGTCGACGTCCAGATCGACGAGGCGCGTGATCTGCGGATCGACGTCTACCGCTCGTCCGGCCCCGGCGGCCAGTCGGTCAACACCACCGACAGCGCGGTGCGCATCACCCATTTGCCGACCGGCCTCGTCGTCATCCAGCAGGATGAGAAATCGCAGCACAAGAACAAGGCCAAGGCGCTCAAGGTGCTCCGCACGCGCCTGTATGAAGCCGAGCGCGAGCGGCTGGCCAATGAACGCGCGGGCGCGCGCAAATCGATGGTCGGCTCCGGCGACCGCTCCGAACGCATCCGCACCTACAACTTCCCCCAAGGCCGCGTGACCGATCACCGCATCGGGCTGACGCTCCACCGCTTGCCCGAAATCCTCGAAGGCCAGATGGAGGAGCTGATCGGCGCGCTGATTTCGGCGGACGAGGCGGACCGGCTCGCGGCGCTCGATGAGGCTGCGTGAGGCGCTGACCGCGGCCGCTGGCGAACTGGCGGCCGTGTCCGACACCCCCCGGCTCGACGCCGAACTGCTGATGGCGCACGCGCTCGGCGTTTCGCGCGAAGACCTGCTCCTCCGCCACCTCGATGCGCCCGCACCGCCTGGCTTTGCCGATCTGCTGGCGCGCCGCCTCGCTCATGAGCCCGTCGCCTATGTCACCGGGACCCGTGCCTTCTGGACGATCGAACTGGCGGTCGGCCCCGGCGTCCTGATCCCGCGCCCCGACAGCGAGACGCTGATCGAGGCGGCGGTGGCGCATTTTCGGGGACGCGCGCCCGCGGCCATCCTCGATCTCGGCACCGGGCCGGGGACGCTGCTGCTCGCGGCGCTTGCCGAATGGCCCGGGGCGCAGGGCCTGGGGATCGACGCCTCCGAAGAGGCGCTGACCTATGCCCGCCGCAACGCGCGGGCGCTCGGCATGGATGACCGCGCGACCTTTCAGGCGGGCGACTGGGCGCTGGACATCGCCGGGCCCTTCGACCTCGTCCTGTGCAACCCGCCTTATGTCGCCACCAGCGAACGCCTGCCGGCCGAGGTCGCCGGTTATGAGCCTCCGTCCGCGCTGTTCGCCGGCCCCGACGGCCTCGACGATTACCGCATCCTCGCGGCCCAGATCGCCCGGCTGATCGCGCCCGGCGGCATCGCGGCGGTGGAGATCGGCCACAGCCAGGGGGTGGCCGTCTCCGCGCTGTTCGCTGCGCAGGGCCTTGCCGTCCGCACCGCGCGCGATCTCGGCGGACGCGATCGTGCGGTTATCGCGCAACAGTCTTGAACGCTTGGCTGCCGCACCACATATTGTGCTTGGAGAACGGGCTCCTCCCGGCTATCAGTGCGGCAGGGGCAGACTATTTTCGACATAAGCGGTTGAAAACTGGCTGATTGCCCGGTTCCACGTCATGTGATCGCCGCTTTGGCGGGGATTCTGACAGGCAGCGCGCGCCTCGTCCGGCGTGCGGCTTGCGAAGACATGCATCCGGATGCGGAGAGCACAGGCGTAACTTGATAGCCACGAGGACAGCAGTTTGATCAACAATCGTCAGGCCGGCCGCCGTCGCGGTCGCGGTGGGCAGCAGCGGCAACAGGGCGGTAGTCCGGGTCGCGGTCCGGAATCGGGTAATCGCATCGACAACCGCGCGCGCGGCAATGCCGCCCAGCTGCTCGAGAAGTACAAGAATCTCGCGCGCGACGCACAGATGCAAGGCGACCGGGTCAACCTGGAATATTATCTCCAGTTCGCCGACCATTATTTCCGCGTTCTCGCCGATACCCGCGCGCGTCAGGAAGAGGCCAATCCCGGCCGTGCCCAGCAGCCGCGCGAGCGCAACGCCGGCGACGATTTCGACGAGGATTTCGAAGGCGACGCCGAAGCCACCGCCGAGGCCGATCGCCGCGAATCGATGAACGACCGTGTCGACGGCCAGGAATATCGCGGCAACGCGAACGGTAATGGCAACGGCAACAACTATGACCGCCAGCGCGACGACCGCCCACGGCAGGATCGCCAGCGCCAGGATCGGCCGCAGCAGGACCGCCAACAAGGTCAGGATCGCCAGGATCGTCAGCAGAATGACGACCGCCCACGTGATCCGCGCCCGCCGCGCGAACCCCGCGAATATAGCCCGCCCGTCGCCGAGCAGCAGGCCGCGCCGCCGCGCAACGATGATGAGCCCCGCGCCCCGCGCCGTGGCCGTCCGCCGCGCGCCGAGCAGCCCGTCCAGCAGACAGCCGAGGATGATCGGCTGCCCGCGACGATGCTGCCGCCGTCGATCCAGATGGGTGTCGAAGGCGAACCCGCGAGCGACGACGAAATGCCTGTGGCGCCCCGCCGCCGTGGCCGCCCGCGCAAGGTCGATCCGACGACCGAGGCTGCTGAATAAGGCTTCGCAAAAGGATGTGAGACGATTAGCCTCCTCCAAGGGTCAGCCCTTGGGGGAGGTTTTTCGTATGCGCGTTTCACTCGGGCTGGCGGTGGCGCTGCTGGCCGCCCCGGCGATGGCGCAGGATAGCGCGCAGGGCGATGTCTCGGTCACGATCTACAACAACAATCTCGCGCTGGTGCAGGACGTGCGGCAGATGCCGCTGCCCGCGGGCGTATCGCGTCAGGAGTTCGCCGATGTCTCCGCGCAGATCCGGGCGGAGACGGTAACGTTGGGCGGGCAGGGGTTCGAGATCGTCGAGCAGAATTTCGATTACGATCTGCTTTCCCCCGAAGCGTTGATGGAAAAGGCGGTTGGCCAGAGCGTCACGCTGGTGCGGGTCAATCCCGCGACCGGCGCCGAAACGCGCGAGGTTGCCCGCGTACTGTCCAACAATGGCGGCACGGTGGTGCAGATCGGTAGCCGGATAGAGGTGCTGCGCGGCGATGGCCTGCCGACGCGGGTGATCTTCGATCGCGTGCCGCCCAATCTGCGCGCGCGGCCGACGCTGTCGGTGACGCTGGACGCGGCCTCCGCCGGGGCGCGGCCGCTGGCGCTCAGCTATCTGACGCCCGGCCTGTCGTGGAAGGCGGACTATGTCACGCTGTTCGACGAGACCAAGGGCACGATCGACGTCCAGGGCTGGATCACGCTGGGCAACAATACAGGCACCACCTTCCGCAACGCCGATACGCTGCTGGTCGCGGGAACGGTCGGGCAGCAGAACAATGCGCGGCCGTATCGCGGCAATGTGCCCCCGCCGCCGCCGGGCAACCGGCCGGGAACCGAGAGTGCCGATCGCGAGCGGCTGGGCGATTTCTATCTCTATCCGCTCAGCAGCCGGACGACGATCGCCAATGCGCAGCAGAAGCAGGTCAGCTTCCTCGATGTCGCCGGTGCGCCCGCGTCGCGCGCCTATTTCTATCGCAACGAATGGCTGGCGACCCAGAACGAGGCGCAGAGCGCGGATACCGTCCTCAAATTCTCGTCGAGCCGCGAGGGCGGGTTGGGCGATGCGCTGCCCGCCGGCGTGGTGCGCGTCTATATGCGCGATTCGAGCGGGCAGCCGCAGTTCATCGGCGAAAACTCGATCGGCCATACCCCGATGGGATCGGACCTGGCGCTCAAGACCGGCGAGGCCTTCGATGTGAAGGTGCAGCCGGTGGTCGAGGAACGCACCCGCCTGTCCGATACCCGCTGGCGCACGCGGATGCGCTATACGCTGACCAATGCGCGGCCGCAGCCGGTGACGGTCGAACTGATGCAGGGCGGCACCCAGTGGCGCTGGGACGACACCCGGATCACCGCGGAAAGCCTGAAGAGCGAGCGGCGTTCGGCCGATGAGGCGTTGTGGAAGGTGCCGGTCCCTGCCAATGGCGAGGCGGTGGTCACCGCCACTTTCGAGACGCGGTACTGAAGGCGCGATCATGCGCCCCATTCGATCCTGGTTGTTTGGCATCTATTTGGGCGTCGCTACGCCTGTCGCCGCGCAGACCGTCACCTCCGCCGTGCCCGAATCGGTGTCTGTCACCATCTACCGAAGCCCCGAACGGTCGGCCGACGACGCCATCAACCTGAACTGGCTGCGCGGCTATGCGCTGGTCACCGAACAGCGCCGCGTCACCATCCCGGCCGGTACCGCGACGCTGCGGTTCGAGGGTGTCGCGGGCGGGATCCTGGCCGAATCGGCGATCGTCACCGGGCTGCCGTCCGGGGTGTCAGAGAAGAATCTGGACGCCGATCTGCTCAGCCCGCGCAGCCTGTACGATCGCTCGCTCAACCGGCCCGTGACGATCCGCCGCACCGATCGCGCAACCGGGCGGGTGACGGAAGAGCCCGCGGTCATCCGTTCCGCTGCCGAGGGCGCCATGGTGGTGCAGACGCGCTCGGGGATCGAGGCACTGCAATGTTCGGGGCTGCCGGAGGCCTTGGTCTATGACGGCGTGCCGTCGGGCCTGTCCGCCAAGCCGACATTGTCGGTACAGACCACGTCGCCGCAGGCCTATCAGGCGACCGTCACCCTGTCCTATCTCGCCTGGGGGTTCGACTGGCAGGCGAACTATGTGGTCGAGATGGCCGAGGGCGGGCGCAGCGCACGGTTGTTTGCCTGGGTGACTCTGGCGAATGGCGATGTGACCAGCTTTCCCGATGCGCGAACATCGGTCGTGGCGGGCAAGGTCAACCGCGAGAGCGATGCAGACGATCAGGAAGACGCGCCCGACCCCGAACTTTACGTCCGGTGCGTGGCGGAAGAAGCGCCGCCCCCTCCACCCCCGCCGCCGCCCCCGGCGCCAATGATGATGATGGAGGCGGGCGTGGCGGCCGACGAGATCATCGTCACCGGCAGTCGCCTTCGCAGGGCGGTGCAGGAGGATCTGGGCGATCTGAAACTCTACCGCGTGCCTTTCGCCACCACGGTCGCGGCCAATGCGCAGAAACAGGTCGCGATGATCGACAAGGCCGGGGTGCCGGTCGGGGTGATATATGCGACGACGGTGGAGGGCGGCGGCAAGAGTCCCACCATGACCACGCTCACCGCGCGCAACCGCACGACGGACGGTCTCGGTCTGCCGTTGCCGGCCGGGCCGGTCGCGGCGTTCGAGCCGGGAGGGCGAGGACTGTTGCTGATCGGTGAGGGCAGCCTGGAAGACAAGGCGATCGGCGAGGATGTCGAGATCGAGATCGCCGAAGCGACCCAGGTTACGGTCGAGAACCAGGAAGCCGAAAGCGGCGATACGGGCGATCGGCACAGCCATGTGATTACGGTGCGCAACGCCAATCCCTGGCCCATCGCCCACCGGCTGCGAATCGCCAAGAATGATGACCAGCGCGTACGCAAGGCCAGCGCGCGGCTGGTGCAGGAGGACGGCTTCACCGTCTGGCGCACGACGATCCCGGCCAATGGCGAACGCAGCTTGCGCTACCGCATCGAGACGCCCGGCTAATCCTCGTCGGGCCGCGCCAGATCCTCGATCCGCTCGTCATGGCCGCTCCCTGAACTGAGGAACACCAGGCCCATCAGCGCAGCGGCGAGCAGCACCGATGCGCCGACGCCCGCGATGGTCGCGATCATCATGTGGATCGGGATCGGGCCGTTATAGATCCACAAGGCGGTCAGCGATGCGATCACCGCCAGCAATGCGACCAGCGCCATCCAGCGCATCAGCCGCCGGTATCGCGCCCAGGCGAATCTGGCATAGTCGGGATCGTCGAGATCGGGCTTGGGGGTCGCCATGGCTTTCCTTTGCGCGCCCGACATGGGATGATCTTGTCCGTTAGCCAAGCCAGGAGGAAAACATGACGATCCAGGCGGTGCTCGGCGGCAAGGGCCGCGAGATCATTTCCGTGACGGCACAGACCAGCGTGCGCGACGCGGTGGCGCTGCTCGCCGAACGGCGCATCGGGGCGGTGCCGGTGATGGAAGGCGGCGCGGTCGCCGGGATATTCTCCGAACGCGACGTGATCAACGGATTGGCGGCGCTGGGCGCGGCGAGCCTCGACCGCAAGGTCGGGGAGGTCATGACCGCGCCGGCGATCACCGTGGGGCAAGGCGATTCGGTGCTTGCCGCCCTCTCGCTGATGACACGGCGCCGCGTCCGGCATCTGCCTGTGGTCGAGGGAGAGGATGTGATCGGCTTCGTCTCCATCGGCGATCTGGTGAAGCACCGGATCGAAATGATCGAGGCCGAAGCGCAGGCGATGCGGTCCTATATCCAGCAGGCCTAGCCGGCCGGCGCGCGATTGCGGATGACCGCGACCAGCTCGGCGAGCGACGCGCGCGCGATCAGCAGCAGCAGCGCGAGATAGAGCGCTCCGCCCGCCAGCACCAATGCGGCCAGCCGCGGCAGATCGGGCATCGCGGGCAGCATGCGGTCGAGCAGCGCAACGCCCAACGCCATCAGCACCGACGCGGCGGCGACGGGCGCCAGCGCGCGGGCGAAATCGCCGGCACGAATCTCCAGCACCGGCAGCGACCGGCGCGCGGAGATGAGGAAATAGATCGGCATCGCGACGATCCAGGCGATCGCCAGCCCCTCGATCCCCCAGTTCACCCCGGCCAGATAGGCGAGCGGCAGCAGCAGCGCGCCGTTCATCGCGTTGCGCGCGGCGATCTTCGGATGTCCGCGCGCGTCGGTGGCGGGCACCATCAGCGCCTGCAGCGTCATGAACGGCATGGCGAGCGCGATCAGCCGGACGACCGGCGCCGCCTCCAGCCATTTGGGGCCAAGGACGATGTGGACCAGCGGCTCGGCCGTCGCGGCAAGGCCAAGGAAGAAGGGCAAAGCGAGCAGCATCACCATCCGCGTCGCGCGCACGAAGGCGGTGCTCGCCAGCGCCGAATCATGCTGGATGCGCGAGAAGGCGGAGAACGACACCTCGTTCAGCGGCGGCACGATCTTGTTGAGGAAGATCTGCGCCAGGAACAGCGCGGTGGTGTAGATGCCCAGCGTATGCGCGTCGAAGGCGCGGCCGGCGATGAAGATGTCCGCCTGGCTCAGCAGGAACTGGAACAACTGGGTCAGCGCCATCGCCCCGCCGAACCCGGCGAGCGCGCGGCCGCCGCGGAAATCGAAGCTCGGCCACACCAGCGACCGCGCGCCCAGCGTGAAACCCACCGCGCGGGTGGCGAACAGCACCATCGGCGCGAACACCAAAGTCCACACGCCCCATCCGGCAAGCGCGCCGCCCAGCGCGGTCAGCGCGGCGAGCAAGGCGGCGGTGATATTGACGCAGCCCTGCAGCCGGTAATCCATTCGCCGCGCAAGCAGCGCATAGGGAAGCGCGATGAAAGGGGTGGTCAGATACAGCAGCGATTGCACCTGCAGCAGCGTCTCCACCCGCGGCTCGCGGAAATAGGCGGCGGCGATCGGCGCGATCAGCAGCTGCGCGCCCGCCAGCACCAGGTTCACCGCGATCAGCATGCCGAACATCTGGCGGATGTCGCGGTCCGATACCTCGGCCTTCTGCACGATCGCGCTGGCCAGTCCCCAGCCGTTCATCAGGTTGAGGAAGGCAAGCACCACCCCGGTCATGGCGAACAGTCCGTAATCTTCGGGTTCCAGGATGCGAATCACGAGGAAGGTGGACGCCCACATCACCAGCTGCGCGACGATCTGCGACCCCGAACGCCAGATTACGGCGTTCCTGACCTGTGAAAACAGGCCGGACGAATCGGGATTCGGCGGATTCGCGGGGGCTTCCATGACAATCGCAATACGCCTCAGGGGGTTTCGTAAGCGTTAAACCCACGGTTTTCTGCGGCTTTCGGTGCCCGTTGAAACAAAATTGCAAATCGTTGTTGACGGCCTAGGACCTCACCCATATATGCCACTCCACCGCAGCGACGGGCCAGACGGTCCATCGCGGTGGTCGCCAAAATTGAAGACGCCCGGTCACCCCGGTAAAACGGGAAAGGCCAAGGCGTCGATGTTTTGCGCTCTTTGACATTGTTGGTCTAGATGAAGGGACATGTGGGCGGCGGCTCCGGGTCCGAACATTCAAGGTGTTCGGTACTCGGTTAAAGCCAAGCCAGTTCATATGTCTCGTTACATATCCACAGTATATGTGATGTGCAGGAATTGGCTCCTTGAAATGAGCTTGCTTGCCGGGGAAATTCCACCTCGGTCGGCAGGAACATCAAACTTGAGAGTTTGATCCTGGCTCAGAACGAACGCTGGCGGCATGCCTAACACATGCAAGTCGAACGAGACCTTCGGGTCTAGTGGCGCACGGGTGCGTAACACGTGGGAATCTGCCCTTGGGTTCGGAATAACAGTTGGAAACGACTGCTAATACCGGATGATGACGTAAGTCCAAAGATTTATCGCCCAAGGATGAGCCCGCGTCGGATTAGCTAGTTGGTGGGGTAAAGGCCTACCAAGGCGACGATCCGTAGCTGGTCTGAGAGGATGATCAGCCACACTGGGACTGAGACACGGCCCAGACTCCTACGGGAGGCAGCAGTGGGGAATATTGGACAATGGGCGAAAGCCTGATCCAGCAATGCCGCGTGAGTGAT
>JAESGW010000768.1_pt1 | contig 14728 bp, 13 predicted proteins | sample 9269791 | NCBI WGS metagenome assembly JAESGW01 (sample SAMN16773120, study PRJNA677053) | algae metagenome | isolation source: Aphanocapsa lilacina HA4352-LM1 and co-occurring heterotrophs from near cave... | place: USA: Maniniholo cave, near Haena, Kauai, HI | collected 2009-07-28 | reverse complement strand
AAGCGCCAGACCATCCAGCAGAGACGCTTGCAGCATCAGCTGCAGGCCGCATAATCGCAAACCCAGATGAGCCAGAGCCTCCGTTCCTGAGACGCCACAACAGTCTCAAATCATCTGACGACGGACACCGGAATCACCGGCGAGATATTCAAGGAGATGGGTATCGCGGCCGTCGCCATGCCGGGCGGCGAAATCGTGCCGGCTGCGCAGCGCGGCACCATCGACGCCGCCGAGTGGATCGGCCCCGCGGACGACCGCAACCTCGGCCTGCACACGATCTGGAAGAACTACTACCTTCAGGGCCTGCATCAGTCGACCGACGTGGGCGAGATTCTCTGGAACAAGGACTGGTTCAGCCGTCTGCCGGCAGACCAGAAGGCGATCCTCGAGGCGGCCTCCATCGCCTCCATCGGCGAGACCTACACCTTCAACGTCTGGCGCAACGCACAAGCCGTCGTGGAACTGCGTGAGAAGCACGGCGTGCAGATTCGCGACACGCCGAAAGCGTTCTATCCGGAATTCGTGAAGGCGACGAACACGGTGCTCGAACGCTACTCGGCCAAGGATCCGTTCTTCAAGGAAGTGCTCGATAGCCAGCGCAATTTCGCGAAGACCGTCGTGCCATACTGGACGAAGATCCTCGATCTTTATTCCGAACTCGGCAACGCCGCACTGAAACAGTGATCTGACCAGCGGCCCGCCAGCGCCAGGCCATGTCCTGGCGGGCTGTTTATCCACGACGAACCCACCGAAATTGAACGCAGGATCGCCCTCTTGATCAGGGGGCAACGGAGGTATGCGCCATGGCGGTGCAGACGGAAACCAGGTTGGAGCGGGCGGTGCGGCTGCTCGACAAGCCCGCGCTATGGTCGGGCTGGCTGGTAAGCTGGCTGATCATCCCGATGGTGATGAGCCTCGTCTACGAGGTTGTGGCGCGCTACTTCTTCAACGCTCCGACGATCTGGGCCTACGACGTCACATTCATCACCTACGGGACGTTCTTCATGCTGGGGTCGGCTTACACGCTCCAGCGCGCCGGGCATATCCGCACCGACAGCTACTACAGCCAATGGTCGCCGCAGACTCAGGGGCTGGTGGACGCGACCTGTTACGTACTGGTCTTCTTTCCGGCGATCCTGCTCTTTCTATCCGTAACGTGGGACTATTTTTGGATTTCCTACGGCCGTGACGAGCGTAGCGTGACCTCTCCTTGGCTGCCGCGAATATGGCCGCTCAAGGGCGTCATGCCGCTGACCTGCATCCTCCTCCTGATCCAGGGCACGGCCGAACTGCTGCGCTCGTTGCACGCCTGGCGCACCGGCGTCTGGGTGCCCCGCCTCAATCCGGTGTCGGCGACCGACCGAATCGAGGAAAAACCCAGTGTCTAACGAAATCATCGGCCTCGTCTCGCTCGCCGTCCTGTTCGCCGCCATCTTCATCGGCTTTCCGATCGCGTTCACGCTGATCGCCGTCGCGCTGTTCGTCGGCTGGTTCGCGCTCGGGCCGGTGGCGCTGCATCTCATGACGCTGCAGTTCTTCTCCGTCATGAAGGAGACCTCTCTCGCCTCCGTGCCGTTCTTCCTGTTCATGGGCTACCTGCTGGAGCAGTCGGGCTTGATGGAGAAGCTGTTTCGAGGCGTCCAGCAACTCCTGGCCAATATGCGCGGCTCGCTTTATCTCGCCGTACTCATCACAGCCACGATCTTCGCCGCGGCGACCGGCATCGTCGGCTCGTCGGTTACGTTGCTCGGCGTGATGGCCGCGCCGTCGATGATCCGCTCGGGATACGATGTGCGCATGTGCGCCGGCGCGATCACGGCGGGCGGGACGCTCGGCATCCTGATTCCGCCCTCGGTCATGTTGATCGTCATGGGGCCCGTCGTCGGCGTGCCGTCGACCGAGCTTTTCATGGCGGCGGTGTTGCCTGGCCTGATGCTCTCCACTCTCTACATCGGCTATTGCCTGATCCGCTGCTACATCGACCCGACGCTCGGACCGCCGCTGCCCATGGAGGATCGGGTCGCGAGCAAGCTCGAGGTGCTGAAGGAGCTGTCGGTCGGCGTCATTCCGGTGATCATCGTCATCCTCGGCACGCTCGGCGTCATCCTTGCGGGCATCGCCACGCCGACCGACGCCGGCGCGGTCGGCGCCTTCGTGGTTTTTTTGCTGACGCTCGTCACGCGGACCATGAGTTGGCCGAAGCTGAGAAAGGCCATGTATGCAACGCTCGAAGTCTCTTGCATGATTCTGCTGCTGGTGGCGGCGTCGAACTACTTCGGCGCGGTCTTCGCGCGGCTCGGCACGGCGAACATGATCGCGGAGTGGCTGGTGGCCTTGCCGTTCCCGCCGACCATCATGCTGATGCTGATCCTGGCGCTCATCTTCGTGCTGGGCTGGCCGCTCGAATGGGTGCCTATCGTGCTGATCGTCGTGCCGATCATGCTGCCGCTGGTAACACAGCTCGGCATCGACCTCGTATGGTTCTGCATGCTGGTCGCCGTGTGCCTGCAGACGGCATGGCTGTCGCCGCCGGTGGCGCTGTCGGCATATTTTCTGAAGGGCGTGGTGCCTGAATGGGAGCTGAAGGACATCTACCGCGGTATGGTGCAGTTCATGATCCTACAACTTTGCGGGCTCGCCCTGCTCCTGATGTTCCCGCAGATAGCCCTGTGGCTGCCTGCCTATCTCAAGAACTGAATCATCCGTCTTGGACTCATTGGCCCAAGGCGGTGGCCCTACCAAGGGTGCAGGACATTAATCAGATAATCGTCTTGGCGGCTTTGGCGAATGCGTGCCGGCCGGGTCCAAAGATGTTGAATGTCAAGCGTGCAAACGACACGTGCGCCGGAGGAAAGCACAATGAAGATGTCCACCGAAGAAGCATTCGTCAAAGTGTTGCAGATGCACGGCATCGAGCATGCTTTCGGCATTATCGGCTCGGCCTTCATGCCGATCTCGGATCTGTTCCCGCAGGCGGGCATCACCTTCTGGGACGTGGCGCACGAGACCAATGGCGGGCTGATCTGCGACGGTTACACTCGCGCCACCGGCAAGATGGCGATGGCCATAGCCCAGAACGGCCCGGGCGTCACGGGCTTCGTCACCGCGGTCAAGACGGCCTACTGGAACCATACGCCGATGCTACTCGTCACGCCGCAGGCGGCCAACAAGACGATCGGCATGGGCGGCTTCCAGGAAGTCGAGCAGATGGCGCTGTTCCGCGACATGGTCTGCTATCAGGAGGAAGTGCGCGATCCGTCCCGCGTGGCCGAGGTGCTGAACCGCGTGATCTCGAAGGCCAAGCGCCTGTCGGCCCCGGCGCAGATCAACCTGCCGCGTGACTATTGGACCCAGGTTATCGATATCAATCTACCGGCGATCGTAGAGTTCGAGCGTCCTGCGGGTGGCGCGAAGGCCATTGCCGAGGCCGCCAAGCTGCTTTCTTCCGCGAAGTTCCCCGTCATTCTTTCCGGCGCTGGCGTTGTGATCGGCGGCGCGATCCCCGATTGCGTCGCGCTGGCGGATCGGCTCGACTCGCCCGTCTGTTCCAATTACCAGCACAATGACAGCTTCCCCGGCTCGCACCGGCTCGCCTGCGGGCCGCTCGGCTACAACGGCTCGAAGGCGGCGATGGAACTGGTCGCCAAGGCGGACGTGGTGTTGGCGCTCGGGACCAGGCTCAACCCCTTCTCGACGCTACCCGGCTACGGCATCGACTACTGGCCGAATGACGCCAAGATCATCCAGGTCGACATCAACCCGGACCGCATCGGCCTCACCAAGCCCGTTACCGTCGGCATTTGCGGCGATGCGAAACAGGTGGCGCAACAGATCCTGGCTCATCTCTCCAAGACGGCTGGCGACGCCGGGCGCAAGGAGCGGCAGGCCCTGATCCACACCACCAAATCGGCTTGGCTGCAGCAACTTTCGTCCATGGACCATGAGGACGACGATCCCGGCACGACGTGGAACGACCGCGCCCGCAAGCGCGACCCCAAGCGCATGTCGCCGCGCATGGCCTGGCGGGCCATCCAGGCCGGCCTGCCGAAGGACGCGATCATCTCCTCCGACATCGGCAACAACTGCGCCATCGGCAACGCCTATCCGACTTTCGAGCAGGGCCGGAAGTATCTGGCGCCCGGCCTCTTCGGGCCCTGCGGCTACGGTTTCCCCTCGATCATCGGGGCGAAGATCGGCTGCCCCGAGGTGCCGGTCGTGGGCTTCGCCGGCGACGGTGCCTTCGGCATCTCGATGAGCGAGATGAGTTCTATTGGCCGCAAGGAATGGCCGGCGATCACCATGGTGATCTTCCGGAACTTCCAGTGGGGTGCAGAAAAGCGGAATACCACGCTGTGGTACTCCGACAACTTCGTCGGCACCGAGCTCGACCCGCATCTCTCCTACGCCAAGGTGGCCGAGGGCTGCGGGCTGAAGGGCGTGACCGTCACCACCATGCAGGAGCTGACCGACACGCTCCGGCAGTCCTGCGAGGCGCAGAAGGATGGCGTCACGACCTTCATCGAAGTGATCCTCAATCAGGAGCTGGGAGAACCGTTCCGCCGCGATGCGATGAAGAAGCCAGTGGCCGTCGCCGGCATCGACCGCAAGGACATGCGCAAGCAGGTCGCGGTCTGAGTGCTGGACCGGATCCGGGGCGCCGCCACGGGAGCGTTTCGGCCGTGGCATCTGCAGACGGCGGCACGTGGGCGGGAATCCTGCGTCCGAACCCGGCCTCAGCCGCTTCTTCTGCCGATCCTTCGCAGCGGCACCGAACCCGGTGGCGAGTCCGCGTGCCTTCACTAGTCTCGCTACCGATGCGAGGGGCAATGTGAGGCCCGCGAACTCCCCGCTGGACGGCAGTGGCTACGCCCGAGGCGGCTGGCGCAGATCGACCGCATCGCCTCAATTCGACTCAGCGCAACCTCGGAAGGACGCACCGGCGCAATCCGCGCCGCCGCGTGTGCCGACCATAGCCGGGTGCTAGGCCGCCGGGCTGGATTTTGTATCCCGGCCGACGATCCAGCGTTTCGTTCTTCCTCGGCCTTTACTGAAAGCCGCATTCCACTTTCCGGACCGATGGATCCAGAGATGACCGCCATCACAACCTCTCCGGTCGCCAAGCACGCGCCAGGCGTCATTCTGTCGGCCGCAGTCGCCGTGACCGCCGTTCTGGCCGAGCCGCTGATGACGCGTCTGACAGGCGGCTTCAGCCTGCCCGCAATGGTCATCGCGCTCGTCATCGGCATCGCGCTGAATCGTTTGGGCGACGATCCGCGCTTCCAGCCCGGCATTACCTGGTGCGTCAAGAAGCTGCTCAGGATCGCCATCGGCCTTCTCGGGCTTAAGATCGCGCTCGGCGACATCCTCGGACTGGGCCTGGGCATCCTCATGCTGGTGGTGGGTTCGATGGCGATCACCATCGTGGCGACGATCTGGCTGGCGCGGCTTTTCGGCCAGGACGCTGGCTATGGTGCGCTGGCGGGCGCGGCCAACGCAGTCTGCGGCGCGTCGGCGACACTTGCGGCCTCGACCGTGGTGCCGAACTACAGGACCAAGGACGCCGACACCGCCTTCACCGTAGTCATGGCCAACGCCATTTCGACGGTGGCGATGCTCGCCTATCCGCCCATCTGCCTCTGGCTCGGGCTTTCCCTGCGCGACACCGGGCTGATGCTTGGCATGACCATCCACGACATGGCGCAGGTCGTGGGCGCGGGCTACGCCATATCCGAACCCGTCGGCAACGGCGCTCTGGTGGTGAAGCTGTTCCGCGTCTTCCTGCTGCTTCCGGTGGTGCTGGCCATCGGCTGGTGGTTCATGCGGCGGGGCAGCGAGGTCGGCGAGGCGAAGGTGGCGCCGCCGATCTTCGCCGTAATCTTCCTGGTCCTTGTGCTGGTCAATACGGCCGTCACGGCGATGCCCGCCGCCGCTTCGCTCTACCTCCCGGTCAAGAGCCTGCTCGGCGAGGTGTCGCGCTGGGGACTGCTGCTCGCGATCGCGGCGTTGGGGCTCGGTACGTCGATCACGGCCATACTCGACACCGGCTGGCGGCATGTCGCCGTGTTCCTGGGTGCGACCGTGGTCATCCTCGTCGTCGCCACCGGCGGCATCATGCTGCTGCGCTGATTGTCGATCGGCGTCTGCCGGATCGGGGCGACGGTCCCATGCTCGCAGTAACGGCCGATGAGACATCGAAAAGCTACGGCATCGGATACGATATCCGATGCCGTAGCCGACCGCGCTCCGCCACGGCAATCCTCGCGCGCGTCAATTAAGGGGATCGACATGCTCGGTCCATAGGTTGAAATCCGTAGCCCGATGCCGTTGATCGGCAAGAGAGCGGTCCGGCCCGAAGCTTATTTTTTCGAGGCGGCCGTCGTCAGCTTTTCGAGCGCCCCGGTCATGGCGACGAACGCTTCGTCCGCGCCCTTTATCCCATACTCGGCCTTCAACGATTGCGGATTCCGGTAACCGAGTCTCGTCCGCCCGCCTTCCTGCCAGATCAAAATGCGGATCGGCAGTTCCAGCGCGGCGCGGCGGTCGGCCTGGATGATCGGCGTTCCTACCTTCGGGTTCCCGAAAATGACCAGAATCGTCGGTTCGAGGCTGGCGCCTACCGACGTCGCGTTCGCGGCGTGATCGACCCGCGCGACAAGCTTGGCGCCGGCGGCTTCGACGGCGGCAATCAGCTTGTCGGCGGTTTCCGGCACCGGGCTGGCGCTGTCGCGCACGACCCAGTCATTGGCCGCGAATGCCGGGAACATGGTGGCGATCAGCATCGCTGTCCCGAGAACTACGCTTTTCATTATTGCACTCCTTATGACGGTGATGCTGCAAAGCCTCATATCCGGCAGCGAGTTCGAGCCTGTCGCGGGCCACCTTGCCCGCAACGCCTCCCGATGCCGCGAACGCACCGACGGCGGCCGGATGTGACATCACGACGAACGACCGAAAATCACCCGAGGTGAGCGAAGAAGTACGAATATCGCGTGTCGTCGTCAGAGACGATGATCAACATCGCAGTCGTCGGCATGATACTCAATCGGCTCGCAGAAAATTGATACCCGAGCAATTCCTTGTGATTACTCGCTGTGCGGTCGGCTCGCATCGGCGTGATCTCCAGCCATCCGGCCAAGCGATGGATTCGACGTATCGCGATGGCGACGCCGTGTATTTTTCCTCCGGGCAGAGCAGCGCCGACCTCACGCGGCGCGCGCGCGAGGGCTCCTCCCGACGCAGCCCGATTCCACCCGTCGGCCGGGCGACGAGTTTCCGGCGGCACGGCCCCGGGACGCGGCCCCTTTCCATAGAGGCTTCGGAATGCCGGTCGTCTTCCCCGTGCTACCCGAAAGCACGGACCGGCGTCCGAAATCTCTCGCGGATGCCGAGATCGAGCGAGCCATCGAAGGTCGATGACCGCTCTCATGCGAGGCGACTTTTCTCGGCGAAATCGCTCTTGTCAAACGCACGGAGGGGTCGTAACGATGAGCGCATCGATTAATGTATGCGTTATTGGATGCAATGAATTTGATCCAACTCTCGGCAGGCGCGGCAGTCCGAACCCAGCGTTCGACCGACACCGTCTACGCATGGCTGAAGCAGAAGATTCTCGACAACCATTTTCCCCCCGGCGCGCAGATTCTCGAAAGCGAGATCGCGAGCGAACTCGATGCCTCCCGGACCCCGGTTCGCGAGGCCTTCGTGCGGCTGCAGCAGGACGGTCTGCTCGAGATCGTGCCACGTCATGGCGTGCGCATCTCGGCGCTGTCGCCCGAGGACATGAAGGAAATCTACGAGATACTGATGTCGCTGGAGCCGACCGCAGTGGAACTGCTGGTGGCGCGCCGACCGGACCAGGCCGAGCTCGCGAGCCTGGTCGAAGCCTGCGACGCGATGGAAACGGCGCTCGCCGGACCGCGGCCCGATCTTGCGGCGTGGGCCTTCGCCGACGAACGCTTCCATATGAGCCTCGCCGGACTCTGCGGCAACAAGCGGCTCGCCGCGATGATCCTCACGGTCTGGGACCAGGCGCATCGCGCCCGCATGTTCACGCTGTCGCTGCGGCCTCTGCCGCTGCAATCGACTGCCGAGCACCGCGCCGTCGTCGATGCGATCCTGGCCGGTGACGGCAAAACCGCGCGCGACCTCTACTTCGCCCACCGCAAGCGCGGTGGCCAGGAACTCACCACCATCATCGAACGCCACGGAATCCAGCGTCTATGAGATCGAACTCGTTCCACCTCGCGGTTATGCCCGGCGAGGGCATCGGCATCGAAGTCATGGAAGCGGCTTCCACCGTGCTCGACGCCGTCGCCGACCGTTTCGGCCTCTCTTTCCGACCCGAGACGATACCGGGCGGCGCGCATCACTACCGCGAGACCGGGGCCACGCTGCCGAGCGACGGCATAACGCGCGCCGGCAAGGCGGACGCGATCCTGTTCGGAGCCATGGGCTGGCCCGACATCCGCTATGCCGACGGCACCGAGATCGCGCCGCAGCTCGATCTGCGGGTGGTCTTCTCGCTTTATGCCGGCGTCCGTCCGATCCGCGCCATTCCGGGCGTGCGGCTGGCGCTGGCCGACGAGCGCGCGAAGAAGATCGACCTCGTCATCGTCCGCGAGTCGACCGAGGGCATGTTCGCCTCCCGCGGCAAGGGCGAGATCATCGAGGACCGCGAGGCGCGCGACACGTTGGTCGTCACCCGCGACACGACGGAGAAGCTGACCGAGTTCTGCTGCGGGCTGGCGCGCCGGCGCAAAGCCGCGCGGGGAACGCCCGGCCGGGTCACCCTGGTCGACAAGGCCAATGTCTTCCTGTCCTTCGCCTTCATGCGGCGGGTCTTCCACGAAACCGCTGCAAGACACCCCGACATCGATGCCCGCCACCACTATGTCGACGCGATGGCGCTCGATCTCGTGCGCCGGCCTTGGGATTTCGACGTCCTGCCGATGGAGAACCTGTTCGGCGACATCCTGTCGGATCTCGGCGCCGGATTGATCGGCGGCATGGGCTTTGCGCCGTCCGCCGATATCGGCACCGCTAACGCAATGTTCCAGCCGAGCCATGGAACGGCGCCCGATATCGCCGGCCAGGGCGTCGCCAACCCGACGGCGATGATCCTCTCGACCGCGATGATGCTCGACTGGCTCGGCGAGACGCGCGGCAGCCAGGCCGCCGTCGACGCGGGGCGCGCCATCGAGAAGAGCGTCGACCACGCCTTCGGAACGCTCGGCCTGCGCAGCCACGACATCGGCGGCTCCAACGGCACCGTCGAGATCGGCCGGACCGTCGCCGAGCTGATCCGCAGCGGCGAGGCCGATCCGCGATGAACGGGGTCTCGTGATGACCAGGGGCTCTTGCCGATGACCTTGACGGTCGCCATCGCGGGTTGCGGCTACTTCAGCCGGTTCCACCAGGATGCGTGGAGCCGGATGAAGGATATTAGCGTCGTCGGCATCGCCGATCGCGATCCGGAAAAGCGCGCGGCCGCGGCCGCTCTGTTCCCGCAGGCACAGGCTTTCGACGACGCCGAGGCGATGCTCGACGCGACCGGACCCGAGCTGCTCGACATCGTGACGCCGCCGCAGACCCATCTCGGGCTAGTGCGCGCGGCATCCGCTCGGAAGGTGGCGATGATTTGCCAGAAGCCGCTGGCGCCGACGCTGCCGGAGGCGCAGGAACTGGTCGAGACGGCCGGGCGAGCCGGCGCGCTCCTGGCGGTCCACGAGAATTTCCGCTTCATGCCCTGGTTCGTGGAGACCGGCCGGCTGATGGCGCAGGGTGCGGTCGGCACGCCGCTGAACATCGGCTTCCGGCTTCGCCCGGGCGACGGGCAGGGGCCCGAGGCCTATCTGGCGCGCCAGCCCTACTTCCAGACGATGCCGCGTTTCCTCATTCACGAGACCGGGATCCATCTGATCGACGTGTTCCGGTTCCTGATGGGCGAGATCAGCGGCGTCTTCGCGCGGCTGCGCCGGATAAACCCGGTGATTGCGGGTGAGGACGCCGGCTATGTCGTCTTCGATTTCGCCAGCGGCGCAGCGGGACTGTTCGACGGCAACCGCCATGTCGATCACCCGGCGAAAGACACGCGCATGACCAATGGCGTTCTTCTCGTCGAAGGCACGCAGGGCGTCATTTGTCTGGACGGTTTCGGGCGGCTCTTCGTCCGGCCGCGCGGCGGCGAGGAACGTGAGCACGTCTATGCCTGGGAGGATCGCGGATATGGCGGCGACTGCGTCTACCGGCAGACGCGCCATATCGTCGATCACGTCCTGGCCGGCACGCCGCTCGCCAATTCGGGCCGTGACTATCTGCGCAATCTCGACATCGAGGAGGCGGTCTACCGTTCGGCCGCGATGGAGCGCTTCATCACGATCTGAAATCCAGACGGTTCCAATTCATCGAGAAGGCGGCGCTAAAGCCGCCCAGCCGGCCAAGAAACCATATCCAGGGAGGATGACATGACCAACAGACGCGATCTCTTGAAGGGCACGGCGGCAGCCGGTGTCGCCATCACCGGCTTTCCGACCATTTTGCGCGCGCAAAGCGCCAAAGTGCTGCGCTTCAGCCATACGGACACCTCCGTCGGCGCTCGACAGCAGGCGGCCGAGATGTTCGCCGCGGCGGTCGAGAAGAATACGCAGGGCCGCTACAAGGTGCAGGTCTATCATTCGGGCCAGCTCGCCAACGATCCCAAATCCCTCGACCAGCTCCAGATCGGCGGGCTCGATTTCGCCGTCACCGGCGTCGTAACCTTCACTCCGCATGTGAAGGAGCTGTCGCTGATCGCGCTCCCCTATCTCGCCCAGAACTACGAACAGGGCTGGAAGCTCTACGACACCTCGCCCTTCATCGCGAAGCAGGCAGCGGCGCTGCCGGCGAAAGGCATGCGGCTGATCGGCAATTGGGAGGCCGGGTTCCGCAGCTTCACGACCAATTTCCCGCTCAACGGTCCGGCCGATGCGAAAGGCAAGAAGCTTCGGATCGCGCCGGTCGAGATGATCCGCTGGATCATGGAATCGATCGGCTTCTCACCGGTGGTGATGCCGGTGACCGAGGTCTATCTCGGCATCCAACAGAACACGGTCTCGGGCCAGGAGAACCCGGTCGACACCATCTTCTCGCAGCGCTTCTACGAGGTGGCGAAGTACATCACCCTGTCGAACCACGTCTATTCGCCGCTCTGGCTCGCCGTGTCGGAGCGCAGCTTCAAGGGCATGGCGACCGCCGACCAGGAAGGCGTGATGAAGGCCGCCAAGGAAGCCGGCGACTGGAACCGCCGCGAGGTCCGCGCCAACGACGACAGGCTGCTCGCCGAGATGACCGCCAAGGGCGCGATCGTATCCAAGCCCGACCTCTCGGCCTGGAGCAGGGCGGCCGACGGCGCCAACGAACGTGCGCGCAAGGAATTCGGCTCGGCTGCCGTCGACCAGATGATCGGCGAGGCAGCCGATATCCGCAAGAGCATGGGCTGATGGCCGCAACCGACGCCAGGGCCGCGGACGGTTCGTGCTATTTCTACCGTCCCGGCCGACGTGAGCCGGCGCTGCTGCGCCTGCTCGGCGACGTGCTCGACATTGTCGTCACCGTCCTCGCGGTCATGCTGCTGGTGGTGATGTTCGCCAATGTCGCGGCCCGCGTGGTGCTGAACAGCGACATCGCCTGGAACACCGAGTTCGGCGAATTCGTGCTGCTCTGGGCAACCTTTCTCGGCGGAGCCTCGGCCGCGCGGCGCGGCGCGCATATGCGCATCACCGAATTCATCGAGGCGATGCCGCCGTTCTACACCCGAGCCGTCGAGATCGCGACCCGTTTCGGCGTCATTGCCCTGCTCGGCTTCCTGATTTGGTACGGGATCACCATCGTGCAGGGCACGATGGAGCAGGAGATGACGGTGCTTCACTGGCCGATAGGCGTGCAGTACCTCGCCATGCCCGTCGGCTCAGCGCTGGCGCTTGTCTACGTCGTCTACGAAACGACGCTGCTGATGCGCGGCGAACCGATCCCTCAAGAAGCCTTCATGGACTAAGACATGGTTCTCGCCGTCATCTGCGCGATCTTTTTCGCGCTCGCGCTGCTCGGCATGCCGCTGGTCTGGGCACTGCTTCTCACCACGATCTCGACGATATGGATTTTCGGTCAGAGCTATCCGCTGGAAGCGATCTTCCTGTCGTACATCTCCAGCGTCGAGCCGCTGCACTTGGCGGCGATCCCGCTCTTCATCTTCACGGGCGAGTTGATCACTCATGGCGGAGTCGGAAAGAGGCTGATCGACTTCGCCCGCTCGCTGCTCGCCTTCATGCCCGGCGGGCTCGGGGTCGTCACCGTCTCGGCATGCACGATGTTCGGCTCCGTCTCCGGCTCGGCGGTGGCCGATTCCGCCGCGATCGGCTCGATCATGGTTCCGCGCATGGCCGAGCGCGGCTATCCACGCGCCTTCGCCGGCGCCCTGATCGCGGTTGCGGGCACCATCGGGGTGCTGATGCCGCTGTCGATCCCGCTGCTGGTCTACGGTTTCGTCGGCAATGTCTCGATCCGCGAGTTGTTGGTCTCGGGTGTTTTTCCGGCCTTCACGCTGGCCTTCGCGCTGATCCTGCTCTGCATGTGGAAGGGCCGCTCGCTCGGCTGCGATCTCGGCGGGGCAATGCCGAGCCGAGCCGAAATCTGGCGAAGCTTCATCGCGATCCTGCCCGCCTCGGGCATGCCGGTGGTCATTCTCGGCGGCATCCTTAGTGGCGTCTTCACACCGACCGAAGCGGCCTCCGTCGCGGTGCTCTACGGCTTGGTGCTGGCGCTCTTGGTCTATCGCGAGGTCAAGCCGAACCAGGTGCCGCGAATGCTGCTGCAGTCCTTCCGGACCAGCGCGGTCGTGATGCTCGTCGTCGGCGCCACGGGCGCGCTGTCCTGGCTGATCACCGTCGAGCAGATACCCGCCAATCTCGCTGCCGCGATCCTGACGGTTTCCGAGAACAAATACGTCTTCCTGCTGCTGCTCAATATCGCGCTCATCCTGGTCGGCATCTTCCTGGAGCCATTGCCGTCGCTGATGCTCACCGCGCCGCTGTTCATTCCGACCGCGAAAGCCTTCGGGATCGATCCCGTGCATCTCGGCCTGATCATGGTGTTCAACCTGGTGATCGGTCTTTATACGCCGCCGGTCGGAGGAACCCTTTTCGTTGCGGCCAAGATCGCGCGCGTCGGCATGGTCGCGATCTCGCGGGAGCTCTTGCCGATGTTCGGGATTGCGCTGATCGTTCTGTTGACCGTCACCTATATTGAGGCAATCCCGATGGCGCTCGTCTGGTTCATGCGCGGATGAGCCTGATCTCGCTCTCCGATGTCAGCTTGCTCGGACGTGGATTGGTCAGGCCGGAATGCGTCCTGGCCACGAACGCCGGCGATCTCTACACCGCCGACTGGCGCGGCGGCGTCGCGCATCTCAAGCCGGACGGCTCGCAGGCGCTCTACAGCGGCACGACCGCCGACCTGCCCGAAGGCCTGCGGCCGAACGGCATCGCACTGGAGCCCGACGGCTGCTTCCTGATCGCCAATCTCGGCAGCGAGATGGGTGGCGTCTGGAAGCTGACCCGTGACGGCCAAGTGTCGGCCGTATTGACCGAGCTCGACGGCCAACCCGTTCCGCCGTCCAATTACGTTGTCCGCGACCGTGAGGAGCGGCTATGGCTCACCGTTTCGACGCGGCTGAAGCCACGATCGCTGGATTATCGGCTCGACTCCTCAAGCGGCTTCGTCGCGGTGATCGACAGGCGAGGTGCCCGCATCGTCGCAGACGGGCTCGGATACACCAATGAATGTCAGATTTCGCCGGACGGACGCTGGCTATATGTCAACGAAACCTATGGCAGGCGGCTCAGCCGCTTTCCGATCGGCGCGGGCGCGCGGCTGGGCCCGAAGCAGGTTGTGTGTGAATTCGGAGAGGGACAGTTTCCGGACGGGCTCGCTTTCGATCGCGAAGGCAAGGTCTGGATCGCCGGCGTGATCTCGAACCAGCTTCTGAGGATCGATCCGGATGAGCATTCAATGGAGATCGTACTGGCCGAGACCGACGCCGCCCACGTCGCCTGGGTGGAAGAAGCTTTTCTCGCCAATCAGCTAGACCGCCCACACATGGACACCAACCCAGCCCTCAAGTTGCGCAACCTGTCAAGCATCGCATTCGGCGGGCGAAACCTCAGCACGGGCTATCTTGGCTGCTTGCTTGGAGATCAAATTGCCGAAGTTCGACTTCCCACAACCGGGGTGCCGCCCGTACATTGGCACTACTAGACGACGCAATGGGCAGGCGCTGACGGACTGGGGATCCATGTTACCAATGAGGTCTAGGATGGTTCAGCATCCTCGCAGAGCGATTGTGCCAGTTCGATCATGCGGCGGCGCCATAGTCTGTTGTTGATCCGGACAAAGGCCTTCGCCAATCGTGCTCCTTCTGCACTGGCCAACAGCGACGCCAACTCTTCGATCTCGTCCACTGGCGCCACGGTGATGCCCGACGCATTGGGCGTTGGCGCACCTATAAAAAAATAGGCGGCCGGAACCCCGAGCACGGCCCCGATGGCTTGAAGCTTGCTGGCGCTGATCCTGTCCGTCGTCAGATGATTTGAGACTGTTGTGGCGTCTCAGGAACGGAGGCTCTGGCTCATCTGGGTTTGCGATTATGCGGCCTGCAGCTGATGCTGCAAGCGTCTCTGCTGGATGGTCTGGCGCT
>JAESGW010000767.1_pt1 | contig 14742 bp, 14 predicted proteins | sample 9269791 | NCBI WGS metagenome assembly JAESGW01 (sample SAMN16773120, study PRJNA677053) | algae metagenome | isolation source: Aphanocapsa lilacina HA4352-LM1 and co-occurring heterotrophs from near cave... | place: USA: Maniniholo cave, near Haena, Kauai, HI | collected 2009-07-28 | reverse complement strand
CGGACCGCGTCGCCACCGGTGAGGGCCGGGACGATCGTCCAGCACAGCTCGTCGACGACGCCCGCCGCCAGCATGTCCGCGAACAGGGACGGCCCGCCCTCGCACAGCATCTCGGTCCACCCCCGGTCCACGAGCGCCGCCTTGAGCGCCACGAGGTCGATCTCGTCCTCGCCGAGCTCGAGGACGTTCTCCTCGCCGAGCGCCTCCCGGGCGGCAGCCAGGCCGTCGGAGCTCGCGACCGTCGCCATGAGGATCCGCCCGCGCGGGGCGTCGGCCAGCGTCGGCGGCACGTCGGCGGACCTGCTCACCACCACGAGCGGGATCGGCGGCACGTCGTACCCCTCGTCCCGGAGCGTCCCGGCGCCCACCACGAGACAGTCCGCCCGCCGCCTCAGGGCGTCGAACACCCGCTTGTCGGCGTCGTTGTTGATGCTCGTGCTGACCCCGTCGGAGCCCTGTGCGGCCCCGTCGACCGTGCTCACGAAGTTGACCCGGAGCCACGGCTCGCGCTCGGGCGTGTACGCCGCCGCGAGGTCGTCGTCGGACAGGTCGGCCAGGCGCTGCAGCTCGAGGTCGCTCACGCGCTTCATCCTGCCTCCTACGCTGGCGAGCGTGATCACCCTTGCGGACCTGGCCGCCCTGCACCACGAGCACGCCGACGCCCTGGCGGCGCCCGTCGAGCCGGTCGTCCTCGACGGCCCGCGCGGGCCGGTCACCATCGGCGACGGGCCGGTGACCCTGATGGGCTGCATCAACCTGTCCCGCGACTCCACCTACCGCGAGAGCGTCGCGACCAGCCCGGCCGACGCCGTACGCATGGGACGGATCCAGGCCGCCCAGGGCGCGGCGCTCATCGACCTCGGCGCGGAGTCGAGCAACGCGAGGGCCGCCCGGGTCACGGCCGAGGACCAGATCGCGACCCTGGTGCCCGCGGTGAAGGAGCTCGCCGCGGAGGCCGTGGTGTCGGTCGAGACGTACGAGCCCGACGTGGTGCGGGCCTGCCTCGACGCCGGCGCGAGGGTCCTCAACATGACCGGGCGCCAGCACGAGGAGCAGATGCTCGCGCTTGCCGCCGAGTACGACGCGGCGGTCGTCATGTGCTTCGGCGTCACCGCCAACGTCCGCGAGATCGCCGACGTGCCCCCCGACGCCGACCCCGTCCCGGTGCTGCTCGACCACTTCAGGCCCCGCCTGGACCACGCCCGCTCGCTCGGCGTCGACAAGGTCGTCGTCGACCCGGGGATGGGCTTCTACTACGGCAACCTCGTGGACCCGATGACCCGCGCCAACCACCAGGCACGCGTCCTCGCCCAGACCTTCCGGCTGCGGCCGCTGGGCGTGCCGGTGTGCAACGTGCTGCCCCACACCTACGACATCTTCGGCGACGAGTTCCGCAAGGCCGAGGGGTTCTACGGCGTCTTCGCCGCGCTCGGCGGCGCCCACCTCCTCCGGATCCACGAGGTCGCCCACCTGCGGGTGGTGCTCCGCGGGCTCGAGGAGCTCGCGATCCGCTGACGCGGACACACCATGCAGGCAGTTCAGTACAGCGGACTGGTCCCGCACACTCAGGCGGCCAGGCCGTGGCGCCCAACTGCCTGCATGGTGCGCCAGCGGACGACGTCCTCCATGGCGGCACGGACGTCATCGGGGTGGAACATGACGTCGACCCACGAGAATCGCACGACGACGAGCCCCAGGCGGGCGGCGGCGGTGTAGCGGTCGACATCACGCTGGAGTCCGGCCTTGGTCCAGTGATGCTCGAACGACTCCGCCTCGAACACGATCCCGAGCGGCCGGTCGAGTAGGTCGACGTAGCCGACACCGGGGACGTAGCCCTGCGGGACGACGTCGAGCCCGGCCACGGCCATGGCGATGACGTGGAGGCAGGTCTCGAAAGGATTCGCCCGCAGTGGCGACGCCGCGTGGGCGACCCGCAATGCCTTGGCGCGGCCAGTGCGTGGGCTGCGACGAGCCGCGACGATGAGGTCGTCCCGATCGATGATCCCCTCTCGCAGCGCGGAGTCCGCCACGCAGAGCGCAACATCGAAGGCATACGCGCGAGCGCAGTCGATGACCGTCCTGGTGCGCGAAGTGACGTTGCGCCGGAGCTCACGCTCGCTGAGGTCGGCCCAGTGCAGCTCGTAGGCGCCGCTCGGCTTGCGGGCGCTACGCGGCACCGTGATGCACGGCCTGAGCGGGTCGTGCTTGAGCTTCCATCCGAACTCCTGCGCCGCACTGAGATGAGAAGCCGTCCCTCCGGTCCGCGCCACCGCGCGCAGCGTGCCCTCCAGATCGGACAGGCAGTACCTGTTGTGCCGCGGCTTGTGGATCAGACCGCTGTCCAGCGCAGCCTCCAGCCGTGACCGAGTGGTCAATCTGAGCAGTTCCGGGAACGTGCCAACGCCGCCGAGCTCGCGAAGGGCGACGACCGGGTCCATGCGCCGAGGGTGCCACCAGTCACGCGGCGCTGGCTCGCTTCATCCACAGGCACCCTGCAGGCAGTTCGACGTCTGCTGGGCGTGGCCCACGCTCGGCGACGCTCGACACCAGCCGAGCTGCCTGCATGGTGTCCGCCCGCGAGCCAGGGCGGTCTCAGCCGGCGAACCCCTGGGGGTTCTGCGACTGCCAGCGCCAGGTGTCGGCGGCCATCTCGTCGACCGACTTCCGCGTGCTCCAGCCGAGCTCGCGGTTGGCCTTGCTCGCGTCGGCGTACGAGGTGGCGACGTCGCCGGGCCGGCGCGCGACGACCTCGTAGGGGAGCTCGCGGCCGACCGCGCGCTCGAAGGCGTGCAGCAGCTCGAGGACGCTGGTGCCGTGGCCGGAGCCGAGGTTCCAGATGCTGACGGGCTCGGAGGTCGTGGTGAGCGCCTCGAGGGCAGCGACGTGACCGGCGGCGAGGTCCTCGACGTGGATGTAGTCGCGCACGCCGGTGCCGTCGGGGGTGTCGTAGTCGTCGCCGAAGACCTGCAGCTTGTCGCGCTTGCCGACCGCGACCTGCGCGATGAACGGCATGAGGTTGTTGGGGATGCCCGAGGGGTCCTCGCCGATCGTGCCGGACTCGTGGGCGCCGACCGGGTTGAAGTAGCGCAGCAGCGCGAACCGCATCTGCGGCGCGGCCTCGGCGACGTCGCGCAGGATCTGCTCCTGCATCACCTTCGTCCAGCCGTAGGGGTTGGTGGCGAACGTCGGCTGGTCCTCGGTGGCGCCGGCCTGCTCGGTGCCGTAGACGGTGGCGCTCGAGGAGAAGACCAGCTTGTCGACGTGGTGCTTCTGCATGGCGCGGACCAGCGAGAACGTCGAGCCGAGGTTGTTCTCGTAGTAGTCGAGCGGCTTCGCGACGCTCTCCCCCACCGCCTTGTAGCCGGCGAAGTGGATGACCGCGTCGAAGTCCTCGGCGGCGAAGAGGTGCTCGGTCTTGTCGTAGTCGCAGAGGTCGAAGGAGTGCAGGGTCAGCGCGGTGCCCGTCAGCGACTCCATCCGCCCCAGGACGGTCGGGTGGGCGTTGCTGAAGTTGTCGACGATGACCACGTCATGGCCGGCGGCGACGAGCTGGACGACGGTGTGCGAGCCGATGTAGCCGGCACCGCCGCTGACGAGGATCTTCATGAGCCACACCCTAACGACGTGTCGCCCTGACAGACTGGCCGCATGCCGAGCGCACTCATCACCGGGATCACCGGCCAGGACGGCCTCTACCTCGCCGAGCTGCTGCTCGAGAAGGGGTACGACGTCCACGGCCTGATCCGCGGCCAGAACAACCCGCGTCGCGAGCTGGTCTCGACGCTCGTCCCCGACGTACGCCTGCACAACGGCGACCTCACCGACCTCTCCAGCCTGATGCGCGCGATGCGCGACTCCGAGCCCGACGAGGTCTACAACCTCGGCGCCATCTCGTTCGTGGCCTACTCCTGGGAGAACGCGTTCGTCACCAGCGACGTGACCGGCATGGGCGTGCTCAACATGCTCGAGGCCGTACGCCTCCACGCGGGCGACGACCCGGGCGCGATCCGCTTCTACCAGGCGTCGAGCTCGGAGATGTTCGGCAAGGTGCAGGAGGTGCCGCAGTCGGAGAAGACGCTGCTGTGGCCGCGCTCGCCGTACGGCGTCAGCAAGGTCTACGGCCACTACATGACGATCAACTACCGCGAGTCCTACGGGATGCACGCCTCGTCGGGGATCCTGTTCAACCACGAGTCGCCCCGCCGCGGCCCGGAGTTCGTGACCCGCAAGATCAGCCAGGCCGTCGCGCGGATCCACCTCGGCCAGCAGGACTCGATGGCGCTCGGCAACCTCGACGCGCGGCGAGATTGGGGCTTCGCCGGCGACTACGTCGAGGCGATGTGGCGCATGCTCCAGCAGGACGAGGCCGACGACTACGTCATCGCCACCGGCGAGACCTGGTCGATCCGCGACTTCCTCGACCTCGCCTTCGCCCACGTCGGCATCGACGACTGGGGCCGGCACGTCACGCAGGACCCGCGCTTCATGCGCCCGGCCGAGGTCGAGCTGCTGATCGGCGACGCCTCCAAGGCGCGCAACCGGCTCGGCTGGAAGCCGACCGTCTCGTTCGCCGAGCTCGTGGCGATGATGGTCGACGCCGACATCGCCGCCGCCAAGGCGGGCTGGTGACCGCAGCCGCCTTCATCACCGGCATCGGCGGCCAGGACGGCACCTACCTCGCCGAGCGCCTGGTGGGCGAGGGCATGGAGGTCCACGCCCTCGTGCTCGAGGGGGACGGCCACCCGGAGCACTGCCCGGCGGAGGTCGTGCTGCACACCGGCGACCTCGCCGACGTCGAGGGCACGCGACGACTCATCACCCAGATCGCCCCCCGTGAGGTCTACAACCTCGCCGCGATCAGCTCGGTCGCCCAGTCGTGGGACGAGCCCGACCACACCTCCCTCGTCAACGGCCACGCCGCCGTCGCGCTCATGGAGTCGGCGCGCCGGGTGGGCGGCGTACGTCTCGTGCAGGCCTCCAGCGCGGAGATCTTCGGCGAGGCCCAGGAGGCCCCGCAGGACGAGGTCACCCCGATCGCGCCGGTGAACCCGTACGGCGCGGCGAAGGCGTTCGCGCACCTGTCCGCGCGCGTGTTCCGCCAGCGCGACGAGCACGTCTCGAGCATGGTCCTCTACAACCACGAGTCCCCGCGCCGGCACCCGCGGTTCGTCACCCGCAAGATCACCAGTGGTGTGGCCGCGATCGCGCGCGGCGACGCCGACGAGCTGGTGCTCGGCAACCTCGACGCCCGCCGCGACTGGGGCTGGGCCCCCGACTACGTCGACGCGATGGTCCGCGCCGCCCGCGCCGACCAGCCTGGCGACTACGTGGTGGCCACCGGCACCGCACACTCGGTGCGCGACTTCGTGGCGGCCGCGTTCGCTGCGGCCGGCATCGCCGACTGGGAGCCGCTGGTAAGGCAGGACGAGGCGTTCTTCCGGCCCGCCGACCCCACCGAGCTGGTCGGCGACGCCACGCGGGCGCGCGAGGAGCTGGGGTGGTCGCCGAGCGTCGACTTCACCGAGGTCGTGCGCCGGATGGTGGCCGCGGACCTCGGCTGAGGTCGCCGGAGGCGGAGTCGGAGGCGGAGTCGGAGGCGGAGTCGGGCGCGGCGTACCACCGTCCGGAGACGTACGTCCACGGCCCGCCCAGCGTCAGGGAGCCGCCCTTGCCGAAGGAGCGCTCCGGCGTCGTCGCGGTGTCGCCGGACACCACGACACGGCTGAGGTCGTCGACGATGAAGTGCTCGGTCCACGCCGGCTTCCAGGTCCTCGCCCGCCTCGCGATGGGGTCGAACGACTCCAGCTCCTCCTGCACGGCGCTGCCGGTCAGGAAGAACACGAGGAGGAGCTGCTCGTAGCCGTCGCCGGCGAGCTCCGACTCGAGGAGCGCGGCGCTGGTGTGGGGCAGGAGGAGCTGGACGTAGGCGGTCCCGACATCCGGCGAGGTGAGGGCCTGCAGCTGGACGCCGATCTGCAGCATCAGGTCGGTGTCGTCCTCGGCGGCCTCGATCCGGCGCACGTCGAGCCACATCCGTTGGACGAGCTGCGCCTCGACCGCCGCGACGCAGGCGGCGGTGCGGGCCATCACGCGGGGGGTTCCGGAGTCGCACGCGACCGGGTCGGCCAGCGTGTACGAGGGCTGCGCGATGGCGGGGTCGTCGCGGAAGGTGACGCGGGTGCTGGCCGACCGGCCGTGCGCGCGCCACGCCGCGCGCAGCTTCTTGTTCGCCGTGCCGACGACCTCGGCACGGAAGGTGAGCCGCACCGGCGCCGCGACCGGGTCGGGAGACGTGATGACGAACCGGTAGCGGCCGCGGCGGTCGGTGCGGGTGTGGGCGACGGAGTCCCACTCGCCGCGAACCCTGGCGTGCAGCTGGACGAGGCGCTTCACCCCGCGCTCGGTGCGCACCCTGCCCCGGAACACCAGCCGCTGACCGCCGGTCCGGTCGGCGCTCGACGCGGTGAGGGTGACCAGCCGCGACCCGGCGCGCGCATCGGCCACGGAGGAGCCGGTCGGCTCGGCAGCAGCCTGCGTGGTGGCGAGCGTGGTGGCGAGCAAGCTGGTCGCCAGCACGACGCCGAGGACTGACAGCAGCGACCGACACATCGGTGTTCTCCCCCCGGCACGACCCCGAGGGGCCAGGCTCAACGGTGCGTGAGCAGAGCCAGAAGGTACTCGCCGTAGCCGCTCTTGCGCAGCGGTTCGGCCCGCGCGGCGAGCTCCTCGTCGCTCAGGAAGCCCATCCGCCACGCGACCTCCTCGGGCGCGCCGACCTTGAAGCCCTGCCGACCCTCGATGGTGCGCACGAAGTTGGAGGCGTCGTTGAGGGAGTCGAAGGTGCCGGTGTCGAGCCAGGCGGTGCCGCGCGGCAGCACCTCGACCTGCAGGCGCCCCTCCTCGAGGTAGCGCCGGTTGAGGTCGGTGATCTCGAGCTCGCCGCGTGCGGACGGCTCGAGCTCGGCGGCGTACGCCACCACGTCGTTGTCGTAGAAGTAGAGGCCCGGGACGGCGAAGTCGCTCTTGGGGTTCTCGGGCTTCTCCTCCAGCGACAGGGCACGGCCCTCGTCGTCGAACTCCACGACGCCGTACGCCCGGGGGTCGGCCACGTGGTAGCCGAAGACGGCGGCGCCGTCGAGCTCGGAGAACCGCAGCAGCTGCTGGCCGAGGCCGGAGCCGTAGAAGATGTTGTCGCCGAGGACGAGCGCCGAGCGCTGGTCGCCGATGTGGTCGGCGCCGATGATGAACGCCTGCGCCAGCCCGTCGGGCGAGGGCTGGACCGCGAAGGTGATGGAGATGCCGAACTGCGAGCCGTCGCCGAGCAGACGGTGGAACCCGTCGGCCTCGTGGGGCGTGGTGATGATCAGGACGTCCCGGATGCCCGCGAGCATCAGCGTGGAGAGCGGATAGTAGATCATCGGCTTGTCGTACACCGGGACCAGCTGCTTGCTGATGCCCTGCGTGATCGGGTGCAGTCGGGAGCCGGTGCCACCGGCGAGGATGATTCCGCGCATGGATGCACCCTAGGGCGTCCGGCGTCACATCCGTTCGGGCCCGCCGGTCGGTCGTGTTTGGCACCATGTGCGCATGCCGTCCTCACGTCGCACGTCCACGCGACGCGTGCTCCGGCCGGCGACGGTCATCGGCGGCCTCCTCCTGCTGCTGGTCGGCCTGGCCGTGCTGGCGATCCCATTCCTGAAGGCGCCGGGCCACGCGGAGGGCGCCCGCACCGACCTCGAGGCGGCCCGCGACTCGCTGTCCGCGGGTGACGTCGACGCCGCCGAGGCGAGCGTGCAGAGCGCCCGCCGGCACGCCGACCAGGTGCAGGACGCGATGCAGGGGTTCGGCGGTGACGTCTGGAGCCTGATCCCCGTCGTCGGCGAGCCCGTCTCGGACGTACGCCACCTGGGCAACGCGCTCGACCACCTCACGACGGCGGCCGAGGTCGCCGTGCAGGCGTGGCCGGCGGTCAACGGCGACGAGGCCACCCTGTTCGCCGACCGGGGCGTGGACCTGCCCACACTGGAGACGCTGGTCAGCTCGGTCGACCGGGCCAGCACCGCCCTCGACTCGGCCCAGCTCGAGCTGGGCGAGGTGCGCGACTCCTCCATCGGGGTCGGCACCCGGCTCGGCGACGCCCGCGACGAGGCCAACGACGTCCTCGGCCCGGTCGCGGCGACGGCCCGGCGCGCGAGGTCGATCACCGACGTGCTGCCCGACCTGTTCGGCGCGCGGGGCGAGCGCACCTACCTCCTGGCCCTGCTCAACCCGAGCGAGCAGCGCTTCTCGGGCGGCGCGCCGCTGACCGTCGTGCCGATGGAGGTCGCCGATGGCCGGCTCGAGATGGGCGAGGCCCGCGACACCACCGACCCCGACCTGTTCCGGGTCGGCAGGTGGGACAAGGTCGACGGCAACCCGTTCCACGACGGCAAGCTCCGCCTGTCGACCTCGACCTACGCGCCGGACTGGTCCGTCTCTGGCGAGGAGCTGCTGCGCGGCTGGGAGCGCCGTACGGGCCAGCCGGTCGACGGGATCGTGGTCGTCGACATCGTGGCGCTGGCCGACATGCTGCGGATCACCGGCCCCGTGGAGACCGAGGGCTACGGCACGCTCGACGCCGACAACTTCACCGCCACGCTCGTCGGCGACTACGACCGCTACCCCGACAACGCCGCGCGCAAGGACCTCAACCGGGCGATCGTCCCGCTGTTCGCCGAGCGGCTGCTCGACCCCGGCGACGGCCTCGAGAAGATCGAGTCGCTGCGCACCTCGGCGAGGGCCCGGCACTTCGCCATGTGGATGAGAGACCCGGACCTGCAGGCCGCCGTCGCCGACATCGGGCTCGCCGGCGAGCTGTCCGACACCCGCCACGACTACCTCGCGGTCTTCAACCAGAACACCAACCGCAGCAAGGCCGACTTCTGGCAGGAGCGCACCGTCGCCAGCGAGGTCCGGCTGCGCGAGGACGGCTCGGCCCGCGTCCGGCTGACCGTCTCGGTCCACAACGACTCGCCGCCCTACGTCCAGCCGTTCCCCGACCCCCGCGACGGCACCTACGTCACCAAGTGGAACGGCATGACCCTCGGCGTCTTCCTGCCCGAGGGCGCCGAGCTCGCCAGCGCCACCGCCGCCGGCACGCCCCAGGGCACCCGCGTCTTCGACTACTACGGCCGCCCCTACAAGCTGCTCCGGCTCACCCTCCCGCCCGGCACCACGCGCGAGGCGGTCCTCGAGTACGACGTCCCGGCCGCCGCGGTCGCGCCCGGCGACGGCACGCTCACCTACCGGCTCGACGCGACGCCGCAGGGCCTGGTGGTGCCGCAGGCGGTGACCGTCGACGTGCGCTGGCCAGCGGGCTACGAGGTGGGCGAGCTGCCGGACGGCTGGACGCGTACGGCTCCGGGGCGGGCGACGTGGGACGACCCGGGCCTGGTCACCCAGCCGAGCTTCAGCATCACCGGGTCGGCCACCGGGTCGGCCACCGCTCCGTAGCCCCGGGGCCGCGCCCTAGACTCCCCGCCATGGAACGCCTTCTTGTGACCGGGGGCGCGGGGTTCATCGGCTCGAACTTCGTGCACCACCTCGTCGACCACACCGACCTGTCGATCACGGTGCTCGACAAGCTCACCTACGCCTCGTCGAAGGAGTCCCTCGCGGGGCTGCCCGAGGACCGGGTGCAGCTCGTCGTCGGCGACATCGCGGACGAGGACGTCGTCGACCCGCTGGTGGCGGCCCACGACGCGGTCGTGCACTACGCGGCCGAGTCGCACAACGACAACTCGCTCCACGACCCCAGCCCGTTCATCAGGACCAACATCCTCGGGACCTACACGATCCTCGAGGCCGTGCGGAAGCACGACAAGCGCCTGCACCACGTGTCGACCGACGAGGTCTACGGCGACCTCGAGCTCGACGACCCCAAGCGCTTCACCGAGGACACCCCCTACAACCCGTCGTCGCCCTACTCGGCGTCCAAGGCCGGGTCCGACCACCTGGTGCGCGCATGGGTCCGCAGCTTCGGGCTGAGGGCGACCGTGTCCAACTGCTCGAACAACTACGGCCCCTGGCAGCACATCGAGAAGTTCATCCCGCGCCAGATCACCAACGTCATCGACGGCGTCCGCCCCAAGCTCTACGGCTCCGGCGAGAACGTCCGCGACTGGATCCACGCCGACGACCACTCCTCGGCCGTGCTCACCATCCTGGAGAAGGGCCGCATCGGGGAGACCTACCTCATCGGCGCCGACGGTGAGAAGAACAACCTCGAGGTCGTCCGCCTGATCCTGACCCTCATGGGCAAGGACGCCGACGACTTCGACCACGTCAACGACCGCGCCGGCCACGACCTGCGCTACGCCATCGAGTCCGGCAAGCTGCGCCAGGAGCTCGGCTGGCAGCCGCAGTTCCAGGACTTCGAGGCCGGCCTGGCCAACACCATTGCGTGGTACCAGGCCCACGAGGACTGGTGGCGCCCGCACAAGGACGCCACCGAGGCCAAGTACGCCGCCAAGGGTCAGTGAGGTCGGGCCAGTGACCCTTCCCTCCCTCGAGGCCACCCCGATCCCGGGGCTCGTCGTCGTACGCCTCGACCGCCGCGACGACGACCGCGGGTTCTTCAAGGAGAACTGGCAGCGCGAGAAGATGCTCGCCATCGGGCTGCCCGACTTCGGCCCCGTGCAGAACAACGTCTCCTTCAACGCCGACCGCGGTGTCACCCGGGGCATCCACACCGAGCCGTGGGACAAGTTCGTCTCGCTGGCAACCGGCCGGATCTTCGGCGCGTGGGTCGACATGCGCGAGGGCGAGACCTTCGGAGCGACGTTCACCCTCGAGATGGACACGTCCGTGGCGGTGTTCGTCCCCCGCGGCGTCGGCAACAGCTACCAGACGCTCGAGGACGCCACCTCCTACACCTACCTGGTCAACGAGCACTGGCGTCCCGGCATCGCCTACCCCGCCCTCGCACTCGACGATCCGTCCGCGGCGATCGACTGGCCGATCCCGCTGGCCGAGGCGATCATCAGCGAGAAGGACCAGCACAACCCGACGCTCGACCCCGCGACCGCGATCCCGCCGAAGAAGACCCTCGTCCTCGGGGGCGGCGGCCAGCTCGGCCTCGCGCTCGCCGCCGCCTTCCCCGGCAGCGACGCCGTCACCCGCGCCGAGCTCGACGTCACCGACGCCGAGGCCGTGGCCGCGTGGCCGTGGCACGAGTACGCCGTGGTGCTCAACGCAGCCGCCTACACCGCCGTCGACGCTGCGGAGACACCAGAGGGCCGGGTCGCCGCGTGGGCCGCCAACGCCACCGCTCCGGCGACCCTCGCCGGCCTCGCCCAGCGACACGGCTTCACGCTCGTGCACTTCTCCTCGGAGTACGTCTTCGACGGGAGCGCCGACCTCGACCCCGGCCACACCGAGGACGAGCCCCTGTCGCCGCTCGGCGTCTACGCCCAGACCAAGGCCGCCGGGGACGTCGCCGTCGGGCTCGCCCCGCGCCACTACGTCCTGCGCACCTCGTGGGTCATCGGCCAGGGCAAGAACTTCGTGCGCACCATGCAGGCCCTCGCCGAGAAGGGCGTCTCTCCCAGCGTCGTCGACGACCAGGTCGGTCGGCTCACATTCACCGACGAGCTGGTCCGCGCGACCCGCCACCTCCTCGACAGCGGCGCGCCGTACGGCACCTACCACGTCTCCAACGGTGGCCCGGCGATGTCGTGGCGCGAGGTCGCGCAGGCGGTGTTCGAGCGTTCCGGCCGCAGCGCGGAGGACGTCTCCGGCACGACCACCGAGGCGTACTCCGAGGGGGTGCTGACCCAGGGCAACCCGTTCGCTCCCCGTCCGCTCAACTCCGCCATGTCGCTGGACAAGATCCGCGCGACCGGGTTCGAGCCCGAGGACGCACTGGCCGCGCTGGACCGCTATCTCGCCTGATATCTCGCCTGATATCCCGCCTGACCCGCTGCGCACGGCCACGAGCGGAGTGAATTGACATCAATTCACTCCGCGGCGGGGCGGCGCCGAGCACCTGTGGATGGACGCTGCAGGACAGTGGCGGTCTCTGGTCTCCTGAACGCGTGGACCACGACCGTCGCTTCATCCCCACCACAGGTGCGATGTTCTCGCGCACCAGCCCCGCCAAGGCCGACCTGGCCACCGACCTCGCCATCCCCCTCCTGGCACAGGGAGGCTGGTCCGCCCTCACGCTGCGCAACATGGCGCGCGAGGGCAACGTGACGCCGCCGGCCATCGCCGCGTGGTTCTCCTCCGTCCACGAGATGCGCGCCGCGATCGCGCGGCGCTACGGGGAGCGCTGGCTACGCGAGCGCGGCTACGTCGCGCGCAGGAGGCTGTGGTGGCCGACCCTCGACGGACCGACCGCCCTGCCCGAGGTCGGGCTGCCCGATGGCGTGCTGCCACGGGCGGCGCGCGCGCTGCTTCCCGCCACGTGGTTGGAGAACGTGTTCGACGGCGTGTGGCTCACCATTGTCGAAGCAGGTCGGTGGGACCCGGATATCGCTGCGCCCGTGGCCGCGGTCCTGGACGCCGAGCGGGACCTGGTAGCCGAGCTGCTCGGCGGCACGCGTGGCCTCGGTCAGGCTCCTCTGGAGCAGGACGTGGACCTCGTCCTGGCGACGGTCCGCGGGATGCGAGCGTCCCTTGCCGGTCAGCGTGGCGAGGTGACCTCGGCCAGCGCGGGGCGTACGTCTGCGATGTAGACGAGCGAGGCGATCGTGAACACCAGGTGGATGAGCCCCAGCGGCGAGGAGCCGATCAGCAGGAGCTGCGCGGCGAAGCCGAGTCCGGTGATCGCGCACCATGCCTGCTTGGTGAGCTTGCCGGCCGCCTCGTAGGCCTCGGCCGAGTAGGTGAGCGAGTTGATGAACGCGAATCCCTTGATCGCGAGCAGCGCGACGAGCACGACCAGCATCAGCGTGCTCTGGAAGGCGTAGATGTTCACGAGCCAAGAGTAGGCGACGACGCGAGAAGGCCCCCGTCCGAGATCGGACGGGGGCCTCCTGGTGCGACTCGACTCAGAACAGCATCAGCTGGTCATCGTCGGCCGGTGCTCTTCAGTCGCCGACCTTCTCGGCGGCCTCGACGACGGCCTCGACCGCGCTGGTGGCGGTCTTCTTGGCAGCGGTCGCCGTGGCCTTGGCGCTGCTCTGGGCGGTGGCGGTCTTCTTGGCCGCGGTCTTGCGCGCGGTCGTGGCGGCGGCCTTCTTGCCGGCGGCCTTCTGGGTCGCCTTCTTGGCGGTCGGCTTCGGCTTGGGGGCGACCTTGGTCGCGGCGGTCTTGTCCGCGGCCTCGACGTTGGCCTCGGCGGCCTTCTTGGCCTGGGTCGCCGTGGTCTTGGCCTTGGCGACGGTCGACTTGGCCGACGACACGGTGGCCTTGGTCGACTCCTGGCGGCGGATGCGGCCCACGAGGGACTCGCCACGCTTGACCAGGTCGGCGTAGGTGGCGTTGGCGGCGGCGACGTTCTCGTCGACGAGGGTGCTCACCTGGGTGGTGACCTTGGCGGGGTACGCCTTGGCCTCGGCCTGGAGCTCGGCGACGCGGGCCTCGATGGCGGCGCGGCGGGCCTGGGCCTGCTTGCGCAGCGCCTGGGTGTCGGTGGCGGTCTTCTGCACGTCGTTGACGCGGGTGGTGACGTCCTTCTGGACGGCGGCGACGCGCTTCTGCACATCGGCCACGGCCTCGCGAACGGCCTCGACGGCGAGGTCGGTCACGCCGACGCCGGCGAGGACGGGCTTGAGGGCCTCGGTCTTGATGTCGAACTTGGCGGTTGCCATGGTGGTGCTCCTTCTCTCGGGTCCGGTGGGTGCTACTGCGGTGGGGCGGTGTCGCGCTCGTTGAGCGCGAGGAACGAGGCGTAGACGTCCAGCAGCGAGTTCTTCTGCCGCTCGGTCAGGGCCGTGTCAGCGAGGATCGCCAGCTCGACGGAGCCGGCCTGTCCGGGGTCGGGGTGCACGATCCCCGCGCGGACGTACAGCTGCTCGGCGCTGACGCGCAGCGCGCGCGCCAGCTGCTGGAGCACCTCGGCGGACGGCTTGCGCAGCCCGCGCTCGATCTGGCTGAGGTAGGGGTTGCTCACGCCGACCTGGTCGGCGAGCTGGCGCAGCGACAGCTGCGCGGCCAGGCGCTGCTCCTTGAGGTAGTCACCCAGCGTGCCCAGCGAGCCCAGCGAGCCGGCGACTGCCTTGCTCGTCCTGGCGGTCGCCTTGGCGGGCGCACTCCGGTCCTTGGCCATACGTCCATTGTGCTAACACGAGTTAGCAGAACGCAACCTCGACGCAGGTGAGTCGCCTCACAACGTCATGCAGGAAAGGCCTTGTAGGCGCTAGCTAGAAGACAGCGCGGATCTCGCCGACAGGCTGTCCGCCGCCGAGCAGGTCCAGCCGCCCGGTCCCGGCCACGGCGTCCGCGTCGACCCCCGGCTCGTCGAGCACCCCGGAGCGGCGCAGCGCCTCGGCCATCAGCACGGGACGTACGCGCGGGGCGCCGTCGTCGGTCTTGAGCGCCCATGCCCGGCCGTCGGGCAGCGCCACGGCGTACACCGACTCGGCCCCGGCCTTGCCGATCAGCCCCGGCACGGCCCGGTGCAGCGTGAGCTCGTCGCGGGTGGTGCCGCTGACGAGCTCGGGGTGCTGGCGGATGGCGTCGGCCACCCGACGCTGCGGGCCGCCGGTCGCGGCGGCCAGCGACGAGAACGCCCGCGCCAGCCCGGTCAGCGACGTCGAC
>JAESGW010000766.1_pt1 | contig 14744 bp, 12 predicted proteins | sample 9269791 | NCBI WGS metagenome assembly JAESGW01 (sample SAMN16773120, study PRJNA677053) | algae metagenome | isolation source: Aphanocapsa lilacina HA4352-LM1 and co-occurring heterotrophs from near cave... | place: USA: Maniniholo cave, near Haena, Kauai, HI | collected 2009-07-28 | reverse complement strand
GGTTATACATTGGTAATTTATCAGCGTGTTATTATCTAATGCTAAGAAGCCAATAAGCAAAAATGTCAAATAATCTGCATAATAAATCTTAATTATCATAATTATTTTAGTATGAATGTGATTGCAAGCTTAAGTATGGATGCATTGCAGGTGTATTGCGATAATTCTCTAGCAGCGTAGATTAAATATAGCGCGGAAAGACGCACCCATCTAGTCGGTAAATTGCTTTTTGTCTTCCGCCGACGAGTTCACGCTCTTGAAACGCGAACGCGAGGATTAAGATGACCATACATATATCCGAAGCCAACATAATTGCGGTCGACGCAGCGCACGGTACCCGTCCGTTCAAGGGTGACATTCTCATCGAGGGTTCCCGCATCGCACATGTCGGAGAGCCGCTTGTGACGCCGGATGGCGCTCGTAGAATCGACGGTCGGAATCGACTTGTCATTCCGGGCCTCGTCAACGCCCACGTCCATTCTTGGGAGGCAATGTTCAAGGGCCGGTATGACAACATGCCACTCGAGATCTGGATGCTCTATTCCTACCCGCTCGTGGGAACCAAGGCACTCGATCCACGGCTGATTTACCTGCGTTCAATGATCGTGGCGATGGAATCGCTCAAGAACGGCGTAACCTGCCTCGTCGATGATATTATCGAACTCCCAGTGCAGGGTATGGACGCCATCGATGCGGTGTTCGATGCCTACCACGATATCGGTATACGCGCCAACGTATCGGGCCACGTAATCAATCGACCGTTCGTCGACACGATACCCTTCACGCGCGAATATCTGCCGCGCGACCTGATCGCAGATGTCTCCAGAATCAAGGTCCCGACTGTGAAGAACTATCTCGACTTCGCGGGGGAAGTAGTGAAGAAGCATCAAGATCGCTCCGACCGTTTACGCTATCTGGTTGCGCCCTCGGGGCCACAGCGTTGCACAGAAGAGATGCTGAAGGCAGTGCATGATTTCGCGCGTGAGATCAAGAGCGCCTATCATATCCACGTTTTGGAGACTAAGGTACAGGCGGTAGCAGGCAGGGAATTCTACGGTCGGACCCTCGTGCAGTATCTTGACGACCTCGGTGTGCTGACGAATATTTCGACGCTTGCTCACTCGATCTGGGTGACTGATCGCGATATTGCCTGCATGGCCGAGCGTGGGTCGTCGGTCGCGCACAATCCAATTTCGAATCAGAAGCTTGGCGCCGGTATTGCACCATTCCGGAAATTGCTCGACGCGGGCGTAAATGTAGCGCTGGGCTCAGACGGGATTTCGAGCAACGATACGAGCCGCATGCTCGATGTTATGCAGGTCGCGGGACTGCTACACAAGGTTACCACCCCAGAATATGGTCTGTGGCCCACGGCTTCAGAAATCATCTATGCCGCTACCATGGGGGGCGCGCGGAGCGTTCAACTTCAAAATGAAATTGGCTCGATAGAAACCGGAAAGCGCGCCGACCTCGTGTTATTTGACCTCGAGACGATCAACTTTACTCCGCAGAATGATCTCTTGAACCACCTCGTTTATTGTGAGAACGGTTCGTCCGTGGAGAAGGTCTTTGTGAATGGCGAAATAGTCGTTGACGACGGTGAACTAACCAAGGTTAACGAAGGCGCACTGGTGCGCGAACTGCGTGAGCGATACGATGCCTTCAGCGAACATCACAAGGGTGTCGAAGAGCTCAACCGGCGCTTCGAGCCATACTTCAAGAAGATACATAAACACTGCTGCGGCGAGAATATTGAGCTAAACCGCTACAGCGCACCTCCTAACGAATGGTTGCTTTCCTGATGTGATCCCTAAGTGAGAAGATGCGCAGGGGAGCTGAGTCGCTGACGCGGCATTTGGTGCGCGGCCGAGAATCTAGTCACCTGAATCTAAAGTTCGCCGCATAGGGTTTTCTGTGTTCGCTGGCAGAACCTCTTGACGGAGGCGAGGATTTCGTCTGCGGATTTGACCCATTTGTAGGGTTTGGGTTTTTCGTTGTGGGCCTCGATGAAGCGGTTAATGTCGGCCTCCAGTTCCGTCGTGGATCTGTGCACCCCGCGTTGCAACTGCTTCCGGGTGAGTTCGGCGAACCAGCGCTCGATTTGATTGATCCAACTGGCCGAGGTTGGCGTGACGTGGACATGCCAATGCGGGCGCCGCGCTAGCCACGCCTTGATCTTCGGCGTCTTGTGGGTGGCATAGTTGTCCATGACGATGTGCACGTCCAGGCCTGCCGACACGCGCCGGTCGATCTCTTTGAGGAAATCCAGAAACTCGGTCGCGCGATGGCGCTTGTAGCATTTGCCGATGACCGCTCCTGTGGCGACGTCGAGCGCGGCGAAGAGCGACGTCGTGCCGTGGCGAATATAGGTGTGGGTTCTCGGCTCGGCGACACCCGGCACCATCGGCAGCACCGGTTGTTCCCTGTCCAGCGCCTGGATTTGCGATTTCTCATCTACACACAAGACGATAGCCCGGTTTGGCGGGGACATGTACAACCCAACGATATCCTGCACCTTGTCTACAAACAGCGGATCGGTGGACAGCTTGAACGTCTCGCTCCGGTGCGGTTGCAGGCCGAACGCATTCCAGATCCGGCGGATGGTAGTGTGCGAAAGCCCCGTCTCGGCGGCCATGCCGCGGATCGACCAGTGGGTCGCATCCTTGGGCGTGTTGTTCAGCGTGCGCTCGATCACCTCGGCCACTTGTGCGTCCATCACCGTGCGCGGACGGCCGGGGCGGTATTCATCTGTGAGCCCCTCGATCCGGTCTTTCACAAAACGCCGGCGCCACTTCCCCACCGTGTGTTCATGCACGCCGAGCCGCTCAGCGACTTCCTTGCTTTGAAGACCCTCTGCACAGAGCAGGATCATCCGGCAACGGTCCGAGAGCGACCGCGCCGCCTTGTCCGGAAACACCGCTTACCTTGTAGTCGTGGGTCATGGTTGCGAGCCTCCCATTCTTCATAGGCAGGCCGAACTGGGTGCGGTCGAGCGCCTGTATCTGGCTCCTCTCGTCGGCGGACGGCACGATGGCGTGAGCCGGCGGTCGACATAGACGTCGACGACTTCGCGCAGCTAATCGACGAACTTCGGATCGTTGAACAGCTCGAACACTGCCGCCAGCGGTGTGGCTGCAGCTCATGCGCCATCCAAATGTGCCGGAACGCGCTGGCGCTGATGCCAGCGGCTTTGGCCATGGCGTCCGCCGTCCAATGCCTCGTCTCGCGTGGCATATCGGCGAGCGTCAGCGCCACCACCCGCTCTTGCATGTCCGGCCCGAGCGGCGGAATGCGGGACGGCCGCATCCTGTCGCGCAGCAACCCTCCCGGCCTTTCGCGGCGAAGCGCTCCTGCCAGGGCCACACGCAAGTCTTGGACTTGCCGGTGCCGCCGCATGATATTGACCATGCCGACACCAGCGGCGCTCAACAGCACGATCTCGACACGCTAGCTAGGCAGGCTTTTGTGGCGCATTGCCATCCCTTATGGGCGCCCTCAGACGGGCACGATCGGCGAAACGGTGAAGGATATTCCTGTGCCATGCCCAAGACTCGCATGCGCAAAAGCGAATCCAGAGCCGGACTCTTATGTTAGGAAAGAACCGATAGTTGCCTATTTTTATGTGACGCGGACAGGGGTGAGCTTTTAGCGATCTTGCCACTTAACGGCGCCCGCCGCGGTCAAGCGGAAATTTCCCGAGGTCCGCTTCCTCTAATGGGTCGCCTCAGTCAAGTCGCCATTCGGCAGACCACAGCAGGTACACTAGGCTATCTCGGAAGCTATACCGATTGCGACGCCACTGCCATTTCCCATTTGATCAGGACCATCAACGGCAATGTCTAATGGCGCAATTGTCGCGCTCGAGTTCCTAAGGCGCTTTCCTACTGCCGGCTGGCTTTCCACCGCATCCGCCATTTCAGGTTCTTCGCCAACGGCCATTGCGCCGAAAAGAGAAGGCTTTGTCGCAATCGAGTGGCGGACCCGCTGCAGGAGGCGCTGCAACGGGCGTCTATATTGTGTCGTCACCCTCCGGCACGGATCCGTTTCAGTCTCGCCTTCACGGCACCAATTTTCTTAAGCGGTAGCGAGAACCTCAAATCCTTCACACACCGTGGGTCGGCTTTCACTCCAGAGAACACCCCATTCAGCGCACTGCTGTTCGAAGTACTCGCGGTGAACACGCGCCCAATAGGCCAGACTTTTGTCGCCCTCGCCTTCCCGTTCGGCGAAAGACTGCTCGACTTGGTTGAAGGGCCGTACATCGACATCAGTAATACGAATCAGGAAGCGCGGTTCAAACGCGGAATTGAGGACCACCCAATAGTCGCCAACGCCGCGCTGGCGAATGTTGTTGCGCTCGAAATCAAGCTGCATATGAGCCGTCGCTCGCTTCTTGCCCGCTGCAACCAAACCTAGAAGTTCATCGTGATACGTAGCAAATCTCACATCGGCGAACGTGCTCGCATGGTACAGCTCCGTATCGATACCCAGCGCCGTTCGCTGTCTCTCCCAAAATGCGCGCACTTCGGCGGTCTTTTTTCCAATCATGTGATAGTCTCCCATATCCCAAGCGACTGACCGAGAGGTGTGCTTCGGCTTAGAACGCACGAAATTCTCCTACGCCGGCCCTTTCAGCAATCCGTCTACACCACGATGGCCACGTTCTAAGTGATCTTCAAACGCTGCGGCCGCAAATGCGTAAGGCAGATCGCTTCTGTTTCACGGAGATGAATTGCGCCGCTCGTGGTTGGCCTTTGCTTGTGGTGTAGCTGTTTATCCACCTACTATTTGAGAGATTATTGCGGACCATAAACCCCCGAATATCCAATCATAAGCATTGATCCGTTTAATGCTCGGCGGCCACGCGCATTGCATGCTGAACAAGTTCATCGACCAACAGTTGGCGAGCGAGACGTGCCGGCGCTACAGCGTTCGTCATCACAAAAATATCCATCTGAGGAACATCACCCTGCGAAAGCAGTGGCCACAGACGGCCCGCCTCAACGTCAGGTCGGGCAAAGCCGTCGGGAAGAAAACAAAGTCCAACTCCTAAGACCGTCATACGCTTTGCTTCCTCTAGATGTTCCGACATTCCAGCCGATAAGCGCCCAAGTCCATAACGGAGCCGAAAATCGGTCAGTTCGACAGGTTCGTCGGCCCCTGTAAGAATGAACTTCTCATCCGCCAACAAAGCTGCGTCGTCGATTCGACTTTCGTAAAAATGGTGATTTCTGCCGCAGTAGGGCCGGTGAACCTCGCTGAACAGATACTGATACCTGATCTCGGCGCGTGGTGATCGCGAAGGGGCGAGCCCGATGTCAATCTCATCTTGCAGCAAGGACTTCACCACATCGGCCCAGGGAGCAACGTCTATGATAATTTCGACCGCCGGGTATTTTTGATTGAAAGAGAAAATTGCTTGGTCGAGTACGTCATTGACGAGATTGCTGATCAGATGGACGCGCACGCGCCCGCGGATATCTGTCTTTGTTCCAGCCATTTGCGACGGAACCGATCGGACAATCTCTGACATCTGGGCGCACGTGCCAGCAAGCAGTTGTCCTTCATCTGTCATCTTGAAGCCGCGAGGACCGCGGTGGCAAAGTTTGACGCCGAGTTCGACCTCAAGGCGACGCAGCGCTAAGCTAATTGCAGGTTGCTGGCGGTTCAGAGTAAGCGCCGCGTTTGTAACCCCTTGCGCCTTCACGATCTCCTCAAATACCTTAAAAAGATTCCAATCTACATCTCGTGCGAACTTTGATTCGTTTCTAGACTTTTTGAAACTGCGAGAACTGTTGAACATGAGTAGGCTTTCTTGGTATCAGCCGATTATGTCTCTGGCAAACGTCCAACAAGACTGAAGTTGCTTGCTGCAATCGCCAGAAGATATTCCAAAATGCTCAAATACACTTGCGGCCAGCGAATCGCTAGGAACGCTATCATTCCTTCGGCCTTCATTGCCAAAGATGATTGCCTTCCGAGTCCGTCCCAGTAGCCCCGCCACGGTCTGCGGTAAGGCGCGGTTTGCCTCATCAATGACCGACCATCCGAAGCTTCCTGATGGAACATACCGAAACAAACGATCGACGGAACTGAGACTGGTTGAGACAATCGGGACAATTAGGAAGAGCGACGACCAAAGGTCGGCTATCTGTTCTCGTTCAACGTCGTTTCGCACGGATCCCGACTCAATGATCTCCATCAACGCAGACAAATTGTGCAAGAGATAATGTCCGGAAACGTCGACAAAGGCCTTGTGGATCTCCAAAGCCATGGCGAACTCACCTGGCCCGGAGAGGGACGGGTTTGAGATCGCCAAACGCCCCCGCAACTCCGACCAAGTGTCCTGTGCCTGTTTGTGCAAAGGAGGTCTCTCCTGAGCAATCACAGAATAGGATTTGCGGCGAATGCTGCGGCCGTCGAGAAATCTTAGATATGTTCGGAAGCTGGTATCCGGATTCCGCCAGAACGGTCTGATGAAATCTGAGCGATTTTTTGCGTTGCCAAGCACGGCAGCGAGAAGCCCTTTCGTTTTTAACTCTGCGCTGTTAACGGCCGCCGTGTGCTGTTCCAGCCGAGGGTTGTAAACGTGATCGCTTATGGATCGGAAATATGACCAATCGCTCTCGTTTCGGTCGGCCGCGACAATAGCTTCACAAATGTCCTTGATAGGTTGGTTGCTAGTGGACGCGATTACAATCTCTTGTCCTTTCAAGCTTGGGTGGAGGCGATAGAGCTTTGGAGCGTGGGCGCCGCCAGGTTGTACGGCGGTGAACGCATGTTCCGCCTTCTCGAAGGCGAGCATCCGACGGGCGCGCTCCATAATGCACGTTGCAACCAGGTCGAAAATCAAGTGCAGTTTGTCTGCGAATTGGGTTGCGTTGATTGCAAACAAGCTGTCGCCGCTTGTAAAGTTGAGAGTGGGGTGGGACTTGGCCCAGTTTCGTTCTGGCCGTTGGCCGTCGGGAGCCTGCTCCGTCACCTTGGTACAACCCTGACAGTGCGACCCATCATGTTCGACAGACGAAATCCTCAGATATCGACTAAGAGCAGCAGGGACTTTGCCGCATCTCACGAGCTGGCGGACAGCACTCAGATCAGATAGAAAATCCGAGTCAATTTGAAGTGGTGATGGCGGGCGTCCCAAGTCCCGACGATGGAAAACCCGCAAGGCGAAGCTGGGCGGTTCGGCGAATTCCTCAGATAGACCAATCTGATCCAAGAGAAGCAAATAGGCTGATTTGATCGCAGCGTAGGTCAGTGCCTTAGCGCTTGTATCATGCAACTCCTCGTATAATTGCCCCAAAATAGCCTGCTTTGCGCAGGGCAATGCCGTTAGTTCGCGCAAGTTCCCCTTGAGCGCTTTTGGCAGCCCCCAAGCGAAGCTCGAAACTGCCACTCCATGACGGCCTGTGATCAGACCATTCCTATCCACAAGGACGGACGCGAGAGGAGATCGGTCATGAGAATGATAGCGTGGAATCTCCGCACGGTATTTTTCGGCAAGACGAGAATAGGCTAAAGCCATCGGAATTGACCCGATTACGACCTGATAATAGAGGTCATGATCAGGCTTCCCGTGCTCTGGCTGCTCCCAGGGAACGCGACTGTCGTTTAGCCGCGCAACCCACTGTGGGTTTCCTGACGCCAAAGCTTCTCGGCGCCGATAGGTCGATGGTGCCAGACACTCCAACGCGGCCCAAGATTCAATTAGTGAAAGCGGTTGCATTACGTTTAACTGCTGAGCAACAAGACGCTAAACACGCCGAACAGCATCAGATGCATCATAGCGTGGATCGGCGACGTCCTGTGCCCTAGAAAGGTCAGCACGACCGTCAGCATCAACAGCGTCGTTTCGGCTGCACCGATTCCCAAGATCACTGTATTGCCCGTCATCAAGCCGATGACAAGAACAGTAGGAAGATGGTCAGCTTGGCGCACTACGCTAAAGGACGCCGTCAGGACGGTCGCGAACAGAACAACGAAACAAATGACGCCAACGGTTGGGGAGAGAGGAGCAGCTGTCCATGTTGCCCCCCACGTCTGAAACGCGGCGACAACCACCCACGCGATTACCGATCGGATACAAGTCACACGTGGAAACAAGTCGCGAAGGCTGTCGAAGGCGGGCACATAGTCCGGTGTCATAACCGACCCTCTAGGGGTCGTCCCCGGAGAAGCCAGACACATCGGGTCGTCCCGCTGAGCTGAACGGCGATCACCCCGTCTATGGCGAATTAGCACCCATCGTCTGCTTCGTCCACCAATTCGCAATCTCTCAAGGGCAAATCCGATTGGCGGTCGATCCCGTTCAGAAATATTGACAACTGTCCGCACAGTAGGCCCGGCCTTTTGCGTTCATATCAAGCGTTGCGCATTTTTGCTCCTAGCACCAACTAATGCCGCGTCGCCGAGCGATGCGAAGGGGTTGGTTATTCGACATGGCTTCCTCCCTGAGGACGACGTCAGATACCGAGTGCGATTTCGCGGCTGGCGGCGTCGAGGATACCCCAGACGTGGTCGGCGAATGAACGCCAGACCTCGATGCGGAACCGGTCTTCTGCTTCGCGGACAAGGATGATCTGCGCCTTGTCGAAGATGGTCCTGCAGCCCGTGCCGACCGGCATCCCCCCGATGTCGAACGCGATGGCGGAGCGCAATGCCAACATGGCCGCGACACCCTCGACCGCGATGCCGATCTCGCGATGGCTGACATCGACAAGGCTATGCGGCACCGTCGCATAGAGCTTGGCAAACGCCGTTTCGATTGCCTCCTGTTCCGTCAGCGGGACAACCAGGTGCCACTCGTCTGGCCCAAGGCGGACGGCCAGCCTGCCTTTGGAAACGGTGACGTCGCCGATCTTGCCCGGCAATGGCGAACCGAATGCCTTTGCAGCTTGCGCCGCTTGTGCCGGATCTATCCTCAGGACGAAGCGGGCTCCGTCGGCGACGGCGCGGATGTTTAGCGGCGTCACCTTGCGAACGGCAATCTCGCGGCCGATCAGCGGATGATGTTCATGCAGCATGACCGTCCTCCTAAGCGCTCAGGCGCTTGTTTTCGGGGTCGAAAAATACCGTTCCGACAACCTTGGCCGTATGGGTCCGCCCCGGCGTCGGCACGTGGATGGTCTCGCCTTCTCGGGCCTTGCCACCTTCGATCACCGCCATGGCAATCGAGCGTCCTAGCGCAGCACTCCAGTAGGACGAAGTGACGTGGCCGACCATCTTCATCGGCAAAGTCTGGCTCGGATCGAGGACGATCTGCGCGCCCTCCTCCAGCACCGTGTTCGGATCGGTGGTGAGCAGGCCGACGAGCTGCTTGCGGTCAGCCTTCTGCATGTCGGGCCGAGTCAGCGAACGCTTGCCGACGAAGTCGGGCTTGGCCTTGCCGATCGCCCAGCCGAGACCGGCGTCATCAGGCGTCACGGTGCCGTCGGTGTCCTGTCCGACGATAATATAGCCCTTCTCGGCGCGCAGAACGTGCATGGTTTCGGTGCCGTAAGGCGTGATGCCATGTTGCTGGCCGGCCCGATAAAGCTCTTCCCAGACCGCCCGGCCGTAGCGCGCCGGCACATTGATCTCATATCCAAGTTCCCCGGTGAAGCTGACCCGGAACAGGCGAGTTGGCACGCCGCAGATCTTGCCTTCGGCAACCGACATATGCGGGAATGCCTCGTCCGACAGGTCGATGCCTTCGACCAAAGGCTCGATCAGCTTGCGTGCGTTCGGCCCGTTGAGTGCGATCACCGCCCACTGTTCGGTAGTCGAAGTCAGCCATACCTTGAGGTCGGGCCACTCGGTCTGGAGATAATCCTCCATCATGCCCAGCACGCGCGCCGCACCCCCGGTGGTGGTGGTGACATGGAAACGATCGGTGGTCAGGCGGCCGATGACGCCGTCGTCACGGATGAAGCCATCCTCGCCAAGCATCAGGCCGTAGCGCAGGCGACCGGGCGCGAGCTTCGTCCAGGAGTTGGTGTACATGCGGTTCATGAATTCGGCGGCGTCCGGCCCGACGATCTCAATCTTACCAAGTGTCGAGGCATCGAACATGCCGAGGGATTCGCGAACAGACTTGCATTCGCGGGCCACGGCGGCATGCATGGTCTCGCCCTTTTTCGGGAAGTACCAGGCCCGGCGCCACAGCGACACCGGTTCGAACTCCGCGCCGTTCTGCTCGGCCCAGCCATCGATCGGCGTCTTGCGCGTCACTTCGAACAGTTCGCCGCGATTGTAGCCAGCGAAGGCGCCGAAGGTGGTCGGCGTATAGGGCGGGCGGAAGGTGGTGAGGCCGACCGCCGGCGCTGGCCGCTTGACCGCGTCAGAGGCAATGGCGAGGCCGTTGATGTTCGAGGTCTTGCCCTGGTCGGTTGCCATGCCGGTGGTGGTGTAGCGCTTGATGTGCTCGATCGACTTGAAGCCTTCACGCACCGCAAGCCGGATGTCCTTGGCGGTGACGTCGTTCTGGAAATCGACGAAGGCCTTGGCCTTCGAAGTGTTCCTGTCGGTCGGCAGCTCGCGGTTATTGGCGCCCGTCAGCACCAGTTCGCCATCGACCCTGTAGGACGCGGCTTTCGCCGCGAACCCGGCGTCCAAAGCGGCTGCCGCACCGGCTGCGGCACCCTCGGCAAGTGCTGCCGCAAGGCTGAACACGCCATTGCCGGCGCCGGCGCAGCGGCTTTCTTCGGTGGCCTCACCCGGGAGGAACATCTGGCCTTCCTCATTCCAGTCGAGCTTGCCCTTGGTGTGCGAGAACAGGTGGATACTCGGCGTCCAGCCACCGCTCATCAGCAGCGCGTCGCAGGCGATTGTCCGCGCCGAGCCAACCACGCCGCTGCGGCTCACCGGATTGGCGCGCACGGAGGCGACGCGCAGCCGGCCGCTGGTGCCGGTGACGGTCCAGCCGGACAGCACCTCGACCCCGAGGGCCGCGGCGCTTTCCATCAGATGGCCTGACACATTGGGCCTGATGTCGATGATGGCTGCCACCTTGACGCCTGCCTCAGCCAGGTCGAACGCGGCGAGCCAGGCTGAATCGTGCGAGGTGACGATCACGGGACGGTTGCCGACCTTAACGCCGTAGCGGTTGAGATAGCTGCGCGCCGAGCCCGCAAGCATGACCCCCGGGCGATCGTTGCCTTCGAACACCAGCGGCTTTTCGATCGAGCCCTGGGCCAGAACGACCTGGTGGGCGCGAACCTTCCACAGCCGCTCGCGCGGGGCATCCGCCGGCGGGTTGGGAAGGTGGTCCGTCAGACGCTGGCAAAGGCCGACAAGGTTCTGGTGATAGTAGCCGATGGCCGTGGTGCGCGTCAGCACCGTGACATTGTTCATCGCAGCCAGCGCGCTGCGTGCCTCTTCGAGCCACTGCCAGCCGCTCTGGCCGTTGATGCCCGCGTCCGTTTCAGACAGCAGCGAACCGCCAAGCTCGGCCTGCTCGTCGACCAGGATCACCTTGGCGCCGCTCTTGCCGGCGTCGAGCGCTGCGGCAAGACCGGCCGGACCGGAACCGACCACCAGCACATCGCAATGGGCGAAGCGGCTGGCATAGGTGTCGGGGTCGGGCGTGGTCGGCGACTTGCCGAGACCGGCGGCGCCCCGGATGATCGGCTCGTAGACCTTGTTCCAGAACGACTTCGGCCACATGAAGGTCTTGTAGTAGAAGCCGGCGGAAAACAGCATGTAGAGCGCGTCGTTGACAGCGCCGATGTCGCGCTTCAGCGACGGCCAGTGGTTCTGGCTAGTGGTGTTCAGCCCGTCGAACACCTCCAGCACGGTTGCGCGCGTGTTGGGTTCGAAGCGACCCGGCCCCCGGTCGGTGCCGACCAGCGCATTGGGTTCTTCCGAGCCGGCCGACAAGAAGCCGCGCGGGCGATGGTACTTGAATGAACGGCCAATGAGATGGACGCCGTTGGCAAGTAGCGCCGAGGCGAGCGTGTCGCCCTCGAAACCGACATAGCTTGCGCCGTTGAAGGTGAAGCGCACCGGCTTGCCCTGGTTAACGCGGCCTTTTTCTGGGATGCGGTAGCTGGTCATGACCGTGCTTTCTCGAGTTCGGTCTCTGTCGGGCGTGGCAGCCCGGCCTTGTAGGTCATTGCGAACTTGTCACTGACGGTGTCGCGAACGGCATTGAAGAAACGCCCGCACCCATGCTGGTGTCGCCAGCGTTCGAAGTGGGTGCCGCGCGGATTGCTGCGAATGAAAAGATGCGTCTTCCATTCATCGTCATTCAGCTTCGACGGATCGGCGGGACGCGCGATATGCGCCTCGCCGGCATAGGTGAATTCGAGTTCCGGGCGCTCGGCCTCGCAATAGGGGCAGCGGATGAGCAGCATCTTGTATCTCCTCAGTGCGCGACGGCTGCGGCTGCGGCTTCATCGATCAGCCGGCCGGTGGTGAAGCGTTCGAGCGTGAACGGCGCATTGACCGGATGCGGCTCGTCGCGGGCAATGGTGTGGGCGAAGACATGGGCCGAGCCAGGGGTTGCCTTGAACCCGCCAGTACCCCAGCCGCAATTGACGTACAGCCCGGGAACCGGCGTCTTACCGATGATAGGCGAACGGTCTGGCGTGACGTCGACGATGCCGGCCCATTTGCGCAGCATGCGCATGCGGGTGAAGATCGGAAACACCTCGCAGATCGCCGCCACCGTATGCTCGATGAGCGGCAGGCCGCCGCGCTGGCTGTAAGAGACGTACTGGTCGGTGCCGGAGCCGATGACCAGTTCACCCTTGTCAGACTGGCTGATGTAGGCGTGGACCGAATTCGACATGACCACGCAAGGGAAGATCGGCTTGACCGGCTCGGAAACCAGCGCCTGCAGCGGGAAGCTTTCGAGCGGCAGCCGCACACCGGCGGTATCCATGACAACCGAGGTGCCACCGGCGGCGGAAACCGCAACCCTCTTGGCCTTGATGAAGCCTCGCGGAGTGTCAACGCCAATGACCTTGCCGGAAGCGTCGCGGCGGATAGCAGTCACCGGGCAGTTTTGGATGATATCGACGCCGCGCGCCGCGGCACCACGGGCATAACCCCACGCAACAGCGTCATGGCGGGCGACGCCGCCGCGGCGCTGCAAGGCTGCCCCAACCACCGGATAGCGGGCGTCCTTTGCGATGTTGATCGGCGGGCAATATTCTTTTGCCTGCTCGGGAGTCAGCCACTCATTGTCGATGCCATTGAGCCGGTTCGAATAGATGTGGCGCTTGAAGCTTTGGGTGTCATGCACCGAATGCGCCAGCATCATCACGCCGCGCTGCGAAAACATGACGTTGTAGTTGAGCTCCTGGCTCAACCCTTCCCAGAGCTTCATCGCGTGCTCATAAAGCATCGCGCTTTCGTCATAGAGATAATTGGAGCGGATGATCGTGGTGTTGCGGCCGGTGTTGCCACCGCCAAGCCAGCCCTTCTCGATGATGGCGACATTGGTAATGCCGTGTTCCTTGGCAAGATAGTAGGCAGCGCCCAGGCCGTGGCCGCCGGCGCCGACGATGACAACGTCATACTCGGCCTTGGGCTGGGCATCGGGCCACTGCAGCTCCCAGTTCTTGTTGCCGGTCAAGGCATTGGACAGAAGTGACGAAAACGAAAAGCGGGTCATAACGCACCCCCGGAGTTCAACATGGCCGCACTATCGCTGAACGGCGCAAGATTGGACAGAACAGTTGCGTCAGCGTAATGTTACACGTGCGACAGCATGCATACGGGAGCCCCATGGAACGCAGCGTCAGATCCAACCAGCCGCAGAAGCGGAACGCAGCGGCGCGCCTGTCGGTCGGCTTCATCTTGGCCCGCCGCTTCACGCTGTGCGCTTTTGCTAATTTCGTCGACGTGCTGCGCCTCGCCGCCGACGAGGGCGACCGCAGCCGGCAGATCCTGTGCGAGTGGACGGTGCTATCGGACACGATGAGCCCAATGTCATCGAGCTGTGGCGTGATGGTGCAGCCCAACGAGCGCCTCGGCGATCCGAACAAGTATGACTACATCGTCGTCGTCGGCGGGTTGATCGACGAGATCCCCAATCTCAGCCCGGAATATACGCGCTATCTGCAGAAGGCTGCGGCATCGAAGGTGCCGCTCGTCGGTGTCTGCACCGGCGCTTTCATCCTGCACCGCGCCGGGTTGATGGACGGCTACCGCTGCTGCGTCAGCTGGTTCCATCACGCCGACTTCCTGGAACAGTTCGACGGGCTCAGGCCCGTTTCCGATCAGATCTTTATCGTCGACCGCGACCGGCTGACCTGCTCGGGCGGGGCGAGCTCGGCGCATTTGGCGGCGCATCTGGTGGAAAAGCATGTCGGCCGCGCCCAGGCTCGCAAGAGCCTGCACATTATGATCATCGACGACGCGCTGCGCGCCGAAAAGCCCCAGCCGGGCATTCCACTCGATCTGGCGACCGACGACGGACTGGTGAAGAAGGCACTGCTGCTGATGCAGCAAAATATCGATGCCCCGCTGTCGGCGGCAGACGTCGCGCGCCGGCTCGGCGCCAACCGGCGCCAGGTCGAACGCCACTTCCAGCATGCCGTGGGCATGGCACCAACCCTGGCCTACAAGATCATGCGACTTGAATATGCGGAGTTCCTGCTGCGCCACACCGACCACTCGGTGACAGAGATTGCGACATCCACGGGCTTTTGCGATTCATCACATTTCATCCGCGCCTTCCGGGAACGGCGTGGCGTGACGCCCGCAGTTTTCCGCGCAGCAACGTGAACCGCCGGCAAGCGGCACGATCAACGGCA
>JAESGW010000765.1_pt1 | contig 14759 bp, 17 predicted proteins | sample 9269791 | NCBI WGS metagenome assembly JAESGW01 (sample SAMN16773120, study PRJNA677053) | algae metagenome | isolation source: Aphanocapsa lilacina HA4352-LM1 and co-occurring heterotrophs from near cave... | place: USA: Maniniholo cave, near Haena, Kauai, HI | collected 2009-07-28 | reverse complement strand
ACCGCGCGATTCAGCGGCAGCGCTGTGCTGCGAAGGCGGAACTTGCTGGCGCCTCGACGCGTCGCTGACCTCCTGTGTCGTCGGCGTCCCGCAACCGACACCCTCGTGGGACGCCGGCGAGCGAGGTATTCTCAGAGGTCGGCAGCGAGCAAGGCGTCCCGACAGCCGTTCGTCAATCGAGACTTCCCGGCACCGGAGGGTGTGTCTCGGCGGCATTCTCGGGGCTGACATAGATGTACAGGTCCAAGATTCTGCCCCCGCCGACTTGGAGTGAAAGCGATTCGACTCGCTCCCAACCCTCGGACTCGTAGAGCGCGACTGGCGCGGTCAGTCCTTGCGCAACGTCGAGCACGGCGCGTTGTCCGCGTGCGTGCGCCTGCTCGGTCGCATGTAGCAGCAGGGCTCGGCCGATACCGGAGCGGCGCAAGGCGGGCGCGGTGAAGAGCCGGGAGATGACCGCCAGCCGCTCGGCAGGTAATCCGGTGGCGCGTTGGGCAGCAGCCAGCGTCGGGTCCACGGAAGCCAGATGCAGTGCAACATGGCCGATGACGCGACCGGCTCGTTCCGCTACCCAAGCGGCGACCTCGTAGTCGGGTGTGATGAACGCTGGGACGTCTTCAGGGAGGTACGGCGGGTAGCCGTCGATTCCGTGCACCTGAGTCAACAAGTCGAGGCAGCCCGCAGCGTCCTCCACCGTCTTCTCGCGTATCAGCACGTCACGAACGCTCTCGGCCGCCCTTGCGTTCGGTCAATTCCTGGGCCTCGTTGTCGGCGAGCCCATCCCACACCGGCTGGCTCCGCGAGCACATGGGCTCGCTCGACATCTGTCGTCCGTTTCAGTGACTATGAGCTCCCAGGAGCGCGATCGCCGCATGGTGGAGGGTGAGCATCGAGTGCTCCTCAATTGCGACATGGGCCGGGTTCCGCTGGACACGTGGTGGTGCTGGCGAGGGCCGAGTGTCCGGGTTTGAGACAATGAGTCCTGTGCCCGAGCCACAGGTAACTGACTCACCGATCCGCCATGTGCTGTTTGATGCCGACGGGGTGCTGCAGGTGGTGCCGGGCGGCTGGTACGCCGCGATGGAGCCATACCTGGGTGACCGAGCACGGCAGTTTCTCCACAAGACATGGGCGGACGAGAAGCCGACACTTGCGGGCGATGGCGACTACTTGCCGATGCTGGAAGCGTCGCTGGTGGAGTACGGCGTGACGGTGCCGGTCGACGTCGTCTATCGCGACGTCTGGCACCGCATCGAACTCGTCGAAGAGTCGTTCGCGCTGGTAGAAGCGTTGCGCAGGAACGGCTATGGCGTTCACCTCGGCACGAACCAGGAGCAGCACCGCGGCGGTCACATGCGGACCGCTCTCGGCTACGACAGCCTTTTCGACACAAGTTGCTACTCCTACGACCTTGGTTTCGCCAAGCCTGACCCGGCCTTCTTCGTGGAGGCCGCACGACGGATCGGAGACCGCCCCGCGGCGATCCTCTTCCTCGATGACAGCCTCACGAACGTCGAGGGCGCCCGCGCAGCCGGGATGGACGCTGTGCACTGGGACGTCGAGCACGGACACGAGGCACTGCTCCACGCCCTCTCAAGCCGTGGGATTGTCACGTCGCAGAAGGCCCGCTAATCGGCACGTGACGGCAGGCCGGACGACCACAAGTCGGTGAACCGTGACTCCCACGCGGAGTCCCTCGCCCCACTTGTAGTTGTGGTCGTTCGACACGCTCGGCGGGCGGCGGATAAGGCGCCCGAAGTCCCGATCGCGAGCCGCCACCAGCGATAGATGACCGCCAACGGTGATCGCGAACTCGGCGTCCCGCGTGCCGATCGGCTTGCGGGACCGGCGGAGGCCTGCGGTCGAGCACCACTCGGCGCGACGAGATCTCGCAGCCTGCGCGTCGGAAGGGGGCTCTGTCGGTATCTCCCTGCGCGCTTAGGGGCCGGCGAACATAGATGACGAACCGTCCGAACCTGACGATTGGAGCATCGATGTCGACCAATTTCGGACCAGCTGCGACGGCAGATGACGTTCTCGAGGGAGTGGATCTGCGTGGCAAGCGCGTGCTGGTGACAGGCGTGTCGTCCGGCATTGGCCTCGAGACGGCACGGACGCTGGCATCCCATGGCGCAGATGTAATCGGCACGATGCGGGACAAGAACAAGGCCAAGGCGGTATCGGACGAGCTCCGCGCCGCAGCCGCGGCGGGGAAGGGATCGTTTGCTGCGCTCGAGGTCGAGCTCGCCTCGCTCGCAAGCGTCAGAGCACTCGCGGATCGACTGGTCTCCCAGGGTCGTCCGCTGGACATCGTGATCGCGAACGCGGGCGTCGGACTTCCGCCCTTCGGCCGCACCGAGGAGGGATTCGAGACGCAGTTCGGGGTGAACCACCTCGGACATTTCGTGTTGGTGAATCGTCTCTTGCGGCTCATGCATGAGAGTACGCGGGTCGTGGTGCTGTCCTCGGTGGCACATCGCTTCGCTGACGCTGACTTCTCCGACCCCAGCTTTGAGCACACGGAGTACGACGCGATGGTCGCGTACGCGCGGTCGAAGACCGCGAACGCGCTGTTTGCGCTCGACTTCGATCGCCGTCATCAGGGGGAGAGGATCCGCGCTGTGTCAATCAATCCGGGGTCGGTCGAGTCCGATTTGGAACGGCACCTGCCGGTCGAGCAGCGCACGCCTGCGCCCGGGGTGGCTCCCGAGGGTCCGGCCGGCCTCCGCAAGACGGCCGCGCAGGGTGCCGCGGTCCCCGTGTGGGCCGCGACCGTCGCGGACGTCAACGCGATCGGTGGGCGCTATATCGAGGACTTTGCCGTCGCGACCGTCGACGACGACCCTGACAAGTTCGCAGCCGTCTCTTCGTCGGCGCAGGACCCCGTGCGCGCGGAAGCGCTGTGGGCGCAGAGCGAGCGCCTCGTCGGAGAGTCGTTCTCCTGATGGCGAGATCAGTGAGCCTCGTGCGGACGGCATACGCTCGTTCTGCGATCGGCGGCGAGGCCCAGCCGCTCGACTCTCGACGGGTGATGGCGGTGGAACTGCGATGAAGGATCCTTCTGACCTGCGGGAATTCTTGATGTCGCGGCGCGCGAGAATCACTCCCGAGCAGGCGAAGCTTCCGGCGTACGGCGGGAACCGGAGGGTTCCGGGTCTGCGTCGCGAGGAGGTCGCGATGTTGTCGGGTGTGAGCGTGGACTACTACATCAAGCTCGAGCGCGGGACGATTGGTGAGGTGTCAGCGAGCGTCCTCGACGCGATCTCCCGTGCCCTGCAGCTCACCGCGGCCGAGCGGGACCACCTGTACCTGCTCACGGGCACCGATCCGACGCTGCGGACCAAGGTCGTGCGCACCTCAGGCTCTGTGAGGCCAGCGGTGCAGTGGATGCTGGATGCCATCACCCACATGCCGGCCTTCGTGCACACGTCGACCGGCATCCTCCTTGCCGCAAACGCGCTGGGACGCGCCGCGTTCAGTCCGCTCTACCACAGCCGGTTCACCTCGCCTGTCGCCCCGAGTACGCCGCGGTTCCTGTTCCTGGACTCAAATGCACGCGACTTCTTCCCAGAATGGGACGAGTCGGCCGCGGACACCGTCGCGAATCTCCGCGCGAAGATGGCGGCAACCCCCGCCGACGCGGAGTTGCGGGAGCTGATCGACGACCTGAATCGTGAGAGCACCGAGTTCCGCGAACTGTGGAGCGCGCACGACGTGCGCTATCACCGCACCGGATTCAAAGAGATCATCCACCCCGTCGTCGGCGCTCTCCACCTCGCGTACGAGGAGATGCCGTTGCCCAATGATCCGGGGCAGAACTTGGTCGTGTACAACGCCGAGCCAGAGTCTGCGACCGCACAGGCATTCGCCATCCTTGCGAGCTGGACTGCGACGGAGCGGTCACCGCGCAGCGCGAAGCCGGCGGAGTAGGGCTCCGGCGAGCCTGATACCGGCAGGGTCTCCCTCCCACGTTCGATTCGGCCGATGCTTGAAGAGACCGAAACACGAACGGAGGAACGAATCATGCGAGGACTGCGCGGAAAGCGGATCCTGATCGCCGGTGCGGCAAGCGGAATCGGAGAGGCAACAGCTCGTCGGCTTGCGGACGAGGGCGCGGACCTTCTTCTCGGGGATGTGAACGAGGCCGGCGTACGCCAGGTCGCCGACAGCATCGGCGCGCACTGGACGCGCTTCGACCTGATCGATCCGGAAAGCATCACCGCGATGGTCGCGGACGCGAATCGCCAGCTCGGTGGTCTGGACGGGGTCGCGAACATCGCTGCCGCCCTCGACCAGGACACCATGGAGCGCGACCTGGACGTTCTCCACCTCGACGTCGAACTGTGGCAGCGGGTGATGAAGGCCAACCTCATCGGGTTCGGACTCATCATCAAGGAAACTCTTCCGCTGCTGCTCGCAGCGGGCGGCGGCTCGATCGTCAACGTGTCGTCGATCACCGTGCACATGGGCGGACCCGATGAGCCCGCGTACGTCTCGTCGAAGGCCGGCATCAACGCCCTCACCCGTCACGTCGCGACGGTGTGGGGCAAGGACAACATCCGCGCGAACGCCATCGCCCCCGGCGTCATCGCCCACGCCCGCATGAGAGAGCTGACACCGTCGGACGTTCTCGACGACCGTCTCAAGGCCATCCGTCTCCCGCTTGGGCGATGCCCCTGACGTGGCCGCACCGATCGCCTTCCTCCTCTCCGACGACGCCGCATGGGTCACCGGGCAGGTCTGGTCGGTCGACGGCGGCCAGACCCTCCGCGAGTGAAGCGGTCCCGCGAGTCACACCGAACCGAAAGGACCAGAAAATGCCCGGCCTGAACATCCTGCTCGTCGGCGGCAGCGGCAGCGTCGGCCGCGAGGTGCGCCGCGCTGCTGTCGCCGCCGGTCACCGCGTTCGGATCCTGACCCGCCGACCACCAGGCACGGATGCCCACGCCGAGGTAGCCATCGCAGATCTGACCGACCCGGCCACGCTGTCGGCGGCGGTCGAGGCAATCGACGCCGTCGTCTTCACCCACGGCACCCACTCATCCTCGCCCGCCGAGCTCGAGGCCGTCGAGTACGGCGGCGTCCGCAACATCCTCGCGGCACTTTCCGCTCGGGACGAACAGCGGCCTGTGCGGGTGGCGCTGATGACCTCGATCGGGGTGACGAACCGCCAGATGAGCGGGTACACGCCGGACTGGAAGCGGCGCTCCGAGCGCCTCGTGCGCGCCAGCGGGCATGCCTACACGATCGTCCGTCCAGGCTGGTTCGACTACAACGACAGCGACCAGCACCGGCTGCACTTCCTTCAAGGCGACCGCCGCTGGAACGCGAGCCCCGCGGACGGTGTCATCGCCCGTTCGCAGATCGCCGACGTCCTCGTGGCCTCGCTCGAGTCCGATGCCGCCGATCACAAGACCCTCGAGCTCGTCGCCGAGCGCGGCCCTGCCCAGACCGATCTCGACCCGCTGTTCGCCGAACTCGACGTGGACATCGACCTCGACGGCCCCGCAGACACCCCCAACCTGCCCCTCGACGCAGAACCAGACCGAATCAAGACCGACATCGCCGCCCTGCGGCCTGCCCACTGAGGAGAACCACCCGTGCGTACCCGAGTCACCTTCAAGAGCAACAACCTGACCATCGTCGGGCTCATGTACTTGCCCGACTCCTTCGACGGCACACCGCTGCCGGCCGTCGTGGTCAGCGGTCCCGCTACCAGCATCAAGGAGCAATCCTCCGGGCGCTACGCCGAGGAGCTCTCCAAGAAGGGCTTCATCGCCATCGCCTACGACGCCGCCTACCAGGGGGAGAGCGAAGGTGAGCCGCGCCTGTTCGAGAACCCGTTCCAGCGCGCTGAGGACGCCCGCGCCGCGGTCTCCTTCCTCACAACGCGCGTCGAGGTCGACGCCGAGCGCATCGGCGTCCTCGGCGTGTGCGCCTCCGGTGCCTATCTGCCCTACGCCGCACAGACCGACCGCCGCATGAAGGCTGTCGCCACCGTCAGCGCCGTCGACCCCGGCGCCGAACTGCTCAGCGACGCCGAGACCCGCGACATGCTGCTCGACCAAGCGGCCATGCTCCGCACCCTCGAGGCGCGAACAGGGACCGCCTACGCCAGCGACCTCCTTCCCGCGACGGCTTTCGAGGCCGCGGCCCAGCCCGAGGGCAGCATGTACCGCGAGACCTACACCTACTACCGCACCGCGGACGGCGAGCAGCACGAGCGTTCACCCGGCTGGGCCGTCGCACGATTCGACCTCATCGCGCAGTTTGACGCGTACCGAAACAACAGTTGGATCGCGCCAAGGCCGCTGTTGATGATCGCCGGCACCGCCGCGGACACCCACGTGTTCAGCGAAGACGGCGTCGCCCGCGCCGGCGAGAACGCCGAACTGTTCGACATCGAAGGCGCGACCCACGTCGACCTCTACTACCGCGACGAATACGTCTCGCAGGCCGTGGATAAGCTCGCCGACTTCTACACGTCGCACCTGCAGGCCTGACCGACCGTTGGGAAGCTCGCCCGGGGAACTGCCGGCGAGCGAGGTGCGTGGTTCGTCCTGCCGACTGCGGTCGGCGGGACGGACGTTCTGGCGGCCGACACGTTCCGGACACGGCGCATAGGCGGGCTGCTTCAGCTGATACCCAACTGTCTCAAGGTGCAGGCATCGTGTCCGTTTGCGTTTGACTCGCCGGCGCAGGGCACCGCCGCATGCGGCCGCAGCGACGTCACCGAATGGGGATCCCGCTGCGGGACAGTTCGGGTCAGGGTGGTGGTGTTGGAAGATCGCCGGTGTCAACGAGCTGCTGGGCGATGTGGGCGAGCTTGAGGTTCTGCTGTGACGAGAGTCTCTTGAGGACGCCGAAGGCCTGGTCGGAGGTGAGGGTGAACCTCTCGCGGAGGATACCGACGGCTTCGCCGATGACGCGACGGCTGAGCAGCGCTGTGTGCATCTGGTCGAGCTCGAGGGTCGAGGCGAGGGTGATGCCGGTGTGGGCGGCCATGGCGAGCCCATCCGCGAGGTCGTCGCGGGTGAAGGCGTCGGGTTCCTCGCTGTAGAGGCTGAGGGCAGCGAGGGTGCGCCCGTCGGTGAACAGCCGGAACGCCATGGCGGAGCGGATGTGGTAGTCGGCGGAGGCTTCCGCGCCCCACTGGGTCCACCGATTGTCGGTGTCGACGTTGCCGCTGATGACAGCGTCATCGTGGCGGAGCTCGACGAGGGGGCCCTGGTCGAGCTTGTGCTGGAGCTCGTCGATGTGACGGGCGTCCGCGTGGCTGACCGCGGGGTGCTCGATGGTGCCGCCGGCGGGATGGCCGTGCGTGATGACGGCGATGCCCGCGAGCGAGCAGTGGATGATGAGGTCCACGGGGAGGCTGACGGCTCGTTCGAGGGTGTACTCGGTGTCGTCGCTCTCGGCTGCACGGCGGGCAGTCTCGGCCAGTTGTTCGTTGAACGCGAGGCGGTCCACGGGTCCCGCTGCTCCTTCCGTCGTTCCCGTATAGGCGGGGCTTCTGCGCTGAACGCCGCCGATGCTGAATACATCGTAAACGCACGACCTCGTCGATCGGCAAGAGACTTTGTCCCACGTTTGTCCATGGTGGCCGTGGAAGATGAGGCGTACCACAGGTGGCGGCCTCCGACCCCGCACCAGTCGACAGTCGGCAGGACAAGGGACGGGTCCAGATGCCCGCTTCTCGAGCACCTGGACCCGCCCGTGGGCGTCCCCGTGCCCCGATGTGATCGACCAGAGGTCGGATCCCATGTGTGAGAACTTTCGGAGGCGCACGGATCGGGGGTGCCCACCGCCATGTCGGTGCATGTAAGCCGCCCGCCCCTCCTGTTGGAGGGACGGGCGGCGTGGTGCTGCTGCAGGCCGGGTGGGACTTAGGCGCCGAGTCCGGTGCGGTCAACCTTGCGGTGGAACCGCATGCCGGCGAGGCCGCCAAGGATCGCGCCACCGAGGCTGGCGACGACCGCGGCGACGGCCGTGACGATCCCGCCGGTGGCAAGGTCTCCTTCGCTGAGCGGCACGCGCGGGAGGCTGTTGAGCTGCGAGAGCACGTTGTACTCGCTGCCCGCGACGGCCACCACCACCGCCACCACGATGGCGATGACGAGTGCCCACAGCCATACGGCGATGCCCTGCTTGGCACCGTCGAAGCGGGCCATCCGCCCGGCGACATACCCGCCGGCGTAGTAGGCGACGAACAGAATCACCAAGAGTGCGACGGCACCAACGATGCCCACAGTCTCGGCGTTCTGCGTCGCCTGCCGCTCGGCTTGCTGGGGGCCGGAGAGGGCGCCGAGACCCACGGCGGTGCCGATGGCGCTGAGCAACGCGGTCACGAGGATGGCGGTGCCGGCGGCGGTGAGCCAGCCGAAGAACGCCGACCCCCACTTGATGCCGCCATGCTCCTCCTTCTCGCGGGCCACGACGTCCTTACGATCAGGGGTGCGGCGCACGCCCTCCCGGTTGCCGTCATGGTCGGAGTCGTCTCCCGTCGTCTCGTAGCGAGGCTGATCAGCGCTGGTGCTCATCGCGTACCGCGACGCTCGTCCACGTCGCCCTCGGCCTCGATGTGCTCCTTGCGAACCTCCTCGGTGACGGTCTCCTCGTCGGTGACCGTCTCAGTGCCGAGGCGTACCCGCTCCACCGGCTCCGCGGTCTTCGACACGACGGGGCGCTCCTCGGCCAGGACGACCTCGTGCTCCTCCTCCGTGATGTCCCCACCGGAGCGGGCCCTGTCGCGGTTGGCCTCGGTGATCGGCTCGGTCTCGAGGACGGCCCGCTCCTTCTTCACCGGGACCGTGACGGTCTCCTGCTCGGTGGTGACGTACTTCCGCAACCGCGCCCGACCTGCCTCCTGCGAGGTCGTGCCGACATCGAGGCGCTCCTCCGAACGGGTCATCGCCTCGTCGGTGTTGGGCCCCGACGTGTCATGACCCTCGCCGGTGAAGGTGCCGGTCGTGCCGGTCGTGCCGTTGGTTCCCGTCCCGGCGCCCGTGTAGGTGCCGGCGCTGTCGACGGGCAGGCCCGAGTCGCTGGTGCGCTCTGTGTACGTCATGCCGTAGTGCTGGTAGAGCCGCTGCTCCTCGGACTGGTCGAGGTGGCCCCCGTCGACGTCGACGTTCGGGGCATCCTTGATCTGGTCCTTGGTGAAGGGCACGCGCACGCCGTCGCCGTTCACGTCGGCGTTCGCGGCCGGGACGAAGGACTCGTTCGTCCCGAACAGGCCGGTGTTCACTGTGAGAAACTCGGGACGTTCCGTGTCGTCGTCGAGGTAGACCTGGCCGATCTTGCCGACCTTCTCGTCGTCGCTGGAGTAGAGCGTCTGGCCGATGAAGCGGCCGTGGTCATTGGTATCCATGTTCTGGTTCTCCTTGTGGGGGATGTTGCGAGCGACCGGTAGCGGCCCGCCCGCCCTGATGGATGGGACTGGTGGATCGGTTGCGTGCTGCTCAGTACTGGCGCGGCGTGGAGTCGTAGCCCGCGCCGGTGCCGGGGGTGCCGGACTGGTCCGCGGTCTGGTCGTAGACGGCGGTGCTGCCCGTGGTTGCGGTGCTCCCGTTGGAGCTGGAGGACGACAGGTCCTGGCCAGCGGACCTCGCCTGCTCGCGCACGGACGGGGCGCTGTCGGCGTGGGCCTTCATGCGGGGCGCCTCGCGCTCGGCGGTGCTGAGGTAGCCCTCCCACCGCTGCTGCATCGGACGGATCAGACCGCCACCGACGCCGACGATGATGACCCCCGCGACCGTGGCCAGGATCGCGACCAGCACCGGGGTGGTGACCGTGGTGGCCACACCGACCTGGTTCAGCGCAGCGATGACGCCGAGGAACAGGATGAAGGCGGAGGCGATGTTGGCCAGCGCCTTGCCGTACGACAGCCCGCCGATCATGTTCTCGACCAGGCCCTTGACCGCGGCAGCGATGGAGGCGGCGACGACGAGGATGATGATGGCAACGATCAGGCTCGGGATGAACCGGATGACGTCCTCGATGAGGCGGCTGATCGGGTTGGCGCCGAAAACACCGAAGGCGAGCTGCAGCACGAACAGCAGCAGGGCGTAGTAGATGAGCTTGGCGACGATGTCGCTGGCGTCCATCTTCGACTTCGACAGCGCTTGCTTGATGCCGCCTCGCTCGACCGCCCGGTCGAAGCCGGCCTTCTCGAGCAGCGCGTTCAGAGCCTTGGCGATGACCTTGGCGATGATGATGCCGACGATCAGGATGACCAGGAACAGGACCAGCTTGGGCACGAACTCGGCGATCGTGCTCAAGCCGTCACGCAGTGCGTCTCTCATGTGTCCTCCGTCCGCGATGGGCCTCGCCGTCACGTCACGGGGTGGAGACGCCGACCGACCATCGCTCATAGTGGTTTACGACGTAAGCCGTACCCACCGTTACTGGCCGCATACAAGGCGGAGGAAATTTCACCCCTAGGAGGGGTCAGTCCTCGAGGTGCTCGTTCCGTGTCACCGTCATCCGGTCGAGCAGAGCCTCGAGGGCCTCTTCGAACTCCACCGCCGACCGGTCCTCCGACAGGGGTCCGCGCAGACGCGCCACCGTTGGGTAGTCAGAGGTGCCGGGCTCGCCGGTCTGGTCGTCCAGGACGTCGAGCGGGCCGACATCGGCCCCGTGGACCGCGACCTCGAGGAGCAGGTGGCCGAGCAAGAAGCTGGTGTAGGCACGGTAGCCCTCGATGGCGGCCTCATCGCCGAACCCCTCGCTCAGCAACCCGGACAGGAACGTCTCGACCCATTCGAGGCTCCGCAACGGTGGGCGCAGCCAGGGCGCCTCGGCCGGCCGCGATGCCACCAGGGGGAACGCCTTGGGGTGCGCCAGTGCCACGCGACGGACTCCGTGCGCGAGGCGCTGGAGGAAGTCCTGCCACCCATCGCAGGGGGCGTCGAGGACGACCTCGTCCCTGCGGACATCCGCCACCAGTCGCGCCACCACCGCGTCGAGAAGCTCCTCCTTGCTCGGCACGTAGCGATACAAGGCCATCGCCTCCACGCCCAGTTGCTCGCCGAGGCGCCGCATGGTCAGACCGGGCAGGCCATTCGCATCGATAAACGCCAGTGCTGCGTCCACGATTCGCTCCAGACTCAGCGGGACGCGCTGCGACGGGGCGGGCTCGTCATCGACGGCCGCTTGGTCGGCGTCAGGGTACTCGTCCCGGTCGGGGTTCACGTCTCCCGTAGCTTGCTCACCGCTCACGCTGGCCCCTTTCTGCATCTGCGCCAGTCTCTGCCACGGTAGCGTTGTACCCGGAGGCACTGGTGCCAACCCGGGTGCTCGATCACAGGTAGCGGGCCGGGCCGTCCGCGCCGTGCCGGCCGGAGGTGAGCCAGCGGGCCACCTCATGTGGGTGGCGCCGCTCCAACTCGTCGAGTACCTCCGCGCGTAGCTCGACGACGTGCAACGTCCGCGCCGGCGCGCGGAGGTCTCGAACCATCCAGAACGTAACGCGCCACAAGCGGCACAGCTCGTCGGTGTCGAGGTCTGCCGTTCGAGAGCCGTCGAAGGGCAGCTCCCCACCGGACGGCCTGACCGCTGCCCGTCCCCGAGCCGGCCCCACGTGTGCGCCTTGCCTGGCCCGGCCCACGAGTCCGTGATCGTTGCCCCGGCCGCCCTCGAAGTCGGGCGACCAACGGGTGCGGGCACGCAACCATCCGCGCCCTGGGGGCGTCGTGCCCGCCAAAGCCAGCAGCATCACCGGGACGCACCAGGGTGCCAGCGCTGCGGCGAGCGCCAGACACAGCATGACCGAGACGCACCCGGCCAAGACGCACCACCACCACCGCGCCTCGCGGCGCAGTTCGTGCCGCTGGTTGCGCCGGTCCTGGGCGCTCAGCCGGTGGTCAACCTCCCCGACCGTCGGGGATCTGGTGGACAAGGTGACGCCCAGGCCCGCCATCGTCACCACCAGCACGACGGGTACCGCCAGCGACACCACCCGCCCCGGACCCCACATCAGCACACCCAGGCACAACGCCGGTGTCCCGCACACCGACACTAGCCGCAGCCACCCCGACCAGCGCTCTCTCGCAGCCCAGTCGGCACACACCGAACGACCCTAGGACCGCGCGCCAAGCACGACGCGTGCGAGCTTCACCAATACCGCAGCCCCCGCCGCCGTCACCACGCCGCCGATCAGCACTGTCCAACCCTCGCCGATCTCACGCCACGTCACCCTTCGGTGAGCCACCACGGCCCACGCGCTGTCCACAGGCGACCCAGTCGAGCTCTCAACCATCCCGCACCACCCTTCAAGTACTTCGAGCCGCCGCCCGATCCAAGGACTTACGTCGTAAACCGTCGCTCGGGCTGGCTCTGAGTTCAAGGGCTACACCCCCCAATTGGGTGGTACTAGTGTCCACCGAGCGACAGGGCGCGCCGCCACGCGCTGGAGGGACGCTGGTCCACTTTCCGGATGACGATCCTGCACTGGCGCGCTCCGCGAGCCCATCCCGCACCGGGTCGCTCCGCGAGCCCATCCGCTTGTGGGACTCGTCCACACTTCTCCTGACGCCAGGTGAGCAGCACTGTGGCGCCGCCCGAGGGACTCACGGTGCCGTGATGGCCAAGCGCATGCAGCTCTTTCGGGGGGAACCTGTTGACCTGCGCAAACGCAGGTTCCCCCCTTAGGTTCCCCCTCGAACGACTCGGAATCGGGCGTACCTGATGTTGCACTGTAGGCGACATGTCCGTCCCGACTCCGACGCCACCGCGCTGGTCCACCGGCACCATGTCCCGCATCGCGGCCGCTCCGTCTCTGGCCGAAGCAGCGCGGCGCTACGCGAGTCTCGGCATCCCGGTCTTCCCCTGTGTCCCAGGCGGCAAGCAGCCGCTCACTCCAAACGGGTTCCACGACGCGAGCTCATCGCCGACGACGGTAGAGCGGTGGTGGCGCCTGACCTCCGACGCCAACATCGGACTGCCGACTGGTGCGGCCTCGGGTGTAGTGGTCGTGGACGTCGACGTCCACGACGCCGGTAGCGGCTACGCCGCCTTCGACCGCGCCCACTCTCGTGGGCTGGCCCGGGGCTGGGGCTGGCTGGTGCGCACCCCATCGGGAGGCATGCACGCCTACTACCCATCCACGGACGACGAGCAGCGGTGTTGGCAGGTCCCCCGAGCCCACATCGACTTCCGCGGCGACGGCGGCTACGTCATTGCGCCACCCTCGCGCATCGAGGTCGGCGGCAAGCCCACGGCGTACGACGTCATCGCCCTCGCCGACCGCGAGGCACTCCCTCTCGACGCGAGAAGGCTGCGAATCTTCCTCGACCCCCCGAGGCAGACCGCACGAACGCGCGCACCTCTGCCGCCGCTGGGCACCAGGCCCAATCGCCTGGCCGCGTGGATGGCCGCCCAGCCCGAGGGTGGACGCAACCGTGGCCTGTTCTGGGCCGCCTGCCGACTCGCGGAGGACGGGCACCCGATCCAGGTCACGATCGCCACTGTCGGGACGGCCGGAGTACAGGCAGGGCTTCCGCAACCGGAGGTCGAGTCGACCATCATCTCGGCGTACCGCACGGTTTCGAGGCTCGCTCCGCTCGCACCTCAACCATCGAGGGCCGGGAGCCGCCCGGGCCCTACCAAGGCGAGTGAGGCGACCGGGCGATGAACACCCACCCCGAGTACCGCCGCCACGCCTACCGGCCACCGGAGACGGCGAACTCCCCCGCGGCACGTGACGGCATCAGCCAGCTCGCCCGCCACGCCGACCCGTCCCTGACACAGACCCAACCGACAAGTGCAGGGGCGAAGCGGATGGCGTGGGTCCGCCCCACCGAGCTCGCGGGCTTCACCGGTCCGCTGATCGGCCGAGGCGTCGACCTCCAGACCGAGCTCGTTCGCCGCGCCCGCCGTACCCCCATCGTCACGGCCCGAACTGTGCGCAACCGCGTCGACCGATCACTGCCGCAAGGCGGCGTCTCTCGGAAGGAAGGCCTCGGACTATGACCGACTCATTCGCCACACCGGAAGGGCTTCGCCAGGTCCTCCAGCGGCTGCACGACCTCGACAGCGTCGGGCACTGGTCCTGGCGCATCGACCCCGAGGCCGAGCGGCTGATGCGGTTCACGATCCGCAAGTACCGCTGGCTGGCCCGCAACCACGACTGCGAGCCCGAGGACTCGGCGTACGCCGCCTTCGAGGCGATGCGCACCCACGCGGTTCGCACGGCCGAGGATCCGTGGGCCGTGGTCACCCGCGCTGTGCAGGTCAGCCTGATCGCGGAGGAACGTGCCAACGGTTTGTTGTGCTCCAACCCGCAAGCCCGCCGCCATGTCATGCGGGACCGTCACGACGCGCGCAGGTTCTGCGAGTACGAGAACGACGTCTTGGAGTACCACCCCGCCATGCGAGCCCCCGCTCTCCCGGCCATCGATGCCGTCCAACCGACGACCCACCCTGGCGGCCAGGAGAAACCGACCACCCCGGCCGAAGCCGCCGACATGATCATCAGGTTGTTCGTCGCCCTGGGCTGGCCGGAGAACACCGCGACGTGCGCGGTGGACTACATCTGCTCGCGGCTCGCGGAATCCAAGAACCGTCCTGCCGCGCACTCCCTGCTACGCCGCGACGACATGGGCCGAATCGCGCTCGACCTCGAGCGACGATCCTGGTCCACCATGCTGCGCCTCGTGCTGGGGTGCCCTGAGCCCGAGTACCGGTTCACCCGCGCCGGCCACGGTCTCCTCACGCTCTTCCTGTGCGGCCACGAGGTCCACGAGCTCCTTGCCGACGAC
>JAESGW010000764.1_pt1 | contig 14772 bp, 15 predicted proteins | sample 9269791 | NCBI WGS metagenome assembly JAESGW01 (sample SAMN16773120, study PRJNA677053) | algae metagenome | isolation source: Aphanocapsa lilacina HA4352-LM1 and co-occurring heterotrophs from near cave... | place: USA: Maniniholo cave, near Haena, Kauai, HI | collected 2009-07-28 | reverse complement strand
CCTTGCTGTCCGGGATCCATCTCTCCGCCATGCAATGCCTCACGATGGATCCCGGACAGCAAGAGCGTCCAGCGAAGCCGCTGCGCGCCTTCGGGACGCTCTAGCTTCCGGGATGACGAACGCGGGATGGTCGCCTGATGGACCGCATCGTCTACGACCGCATGGCCGAGCATGATTCGACCCATTGGTGGTACCGCGCGCGGCGCGATATCCTGGCCGATTATATCACCCGCTATGCCGGATTGCCGGAGAAGGCGCGGATTCTCGAGATCGGCTGCGGCACGGGGCACAATCTGCCGATGCTCGCGCGCTTCGGCGAGGTCGATGCGGTCGAGATCGATGCGGCAGCGCGCGAGATCGCCAGCGGACGGCTGGGCAAGGCGCTCTCCACCGCGCCGCTGCCCGCGCTGGATGGGGTCGCACGCGGCCGCTACGACATGATCGCGGTGCTCGACGTGGTCGAGCATGTGCTGGACGATGTCCGGTCGCTCCAGGCGATGGCCGAATGCCTCGCGCCCGGCGGCAAGATATTGATCACCGTGCCGGCGCATCCGTGGATGTGGTCGGCGCATGACGTGGTGAACCATCATCATCGCCGTTACACCAAGGCGACGCTGGAGACCGCGATCCGTGGGGCGGGGTTGACGCCGTCGAAGCTCGGCTACTTTAATTCGCTGCTGTTCCCGCTGGCGGCCGCCGCGCGCTGGGTGGGCAACAGGACGGGTAAGGACGACAGCGACGATTCGCCGCCGCCCAAACCGGTCAACTGGCTGTTCGAGCGCATCTTCGCGCTGGAGCGTCACCTGGTCGGGCGCGTGCCGATGCCGCCGGGGGTTTCGCTGATCACGCTGGCCTCGCCCACCGGTTCCGCCCGGTAGCCCAAGGTCGCGCGGCCCCGCACCGGGCCCGCGACATCGGCGACCAGGTAAAGCGGGCGGCGCTTCGCCTCGACGAACAGGCGCCCGAGATATTCGCCGATCATGCCCAGCACGAACATCTGCACCGCGCCGATGACGACGACGACCAGCATGGTCGAGGTCCAGCCCTGCGTCGCGCGGCCGGTGACGAAGCCGAAGCCGATATAGACGAGCAGCAGCAGCGAGGCGACCGCCAGCCACATGCCGACATGGCTGGCGAAGGTCAGCGGCTTGATCGAGAAGCTGGTGACCGCATCCAGCGCGAACCGGATCATCTTGCCGATCGGATATTTGGTCTCGCCCGCGTGCCGTTCGGCGCGGTCGTAGACGAAGGGCACCTGGCGGAAGCCGATCCACGCGACCATCCCGCGGATGAAGCGCGCCTGTTCGGGCAGCGAGAGCAGCGCATCGAGCGCGCGGCGCGACATCAGCCGGAAATCCCCCGCGTCGAGCGGGATCGGCGTGTCGGTGACGCGGCTGAGCATGCGGTAGAAGATCGCCGCCGTCGCCTTTTTGAACAGGGTCTCGCCGTCGCGCTTGCGGCGGACGGCGTAGACGACGTCGGCCTCCTCGGCGGCCATCGTCGCGCGCATCTCGGTCAGCAGCTCGGGCGGATCCTGCAGATCGGCGTCGATGATGAGGATCTGTTCGCCCGCGCACAGGTCCAGCCCGGCGGTGAGTGCCAGTTGGTGACCGTGGTTGCGCGACAGGTTGATCGCGACGAGATGCGGATCGGCCGCCGCGAGCCGCTGCATCGCCGCCCAGCTGGCGTCCTTCGATCCGTCATTGACCAGCACGATCTCATGATCGTCGCCCACCGCCGCCCGCGCCGCCGCGGAGACGCGCGCATGCAGCAGGCCGAGGCATGCTTCCTCGTTATAGCAGGGCACGACGATCGACAGGGCGGGACGCTTCATTGGGTGCGTTTAGCGGGCGCACGCGCCGCCGTCATCGGGGAAGTGCGCTAGACCCGTTCGGCCGAACTGACCACGTCCGCCGCGCGCAGGGCGGCGAGGATGCTCATCAGGTGGCCGGCGTCGTGGACCTCGACATCGACGATGTTGGTGTGGAAGCCGGTATCGCGGTTGTCGAGGCGCAGGTTGACGATGTTGGCCTTGTGCGCGCCGATGATGCCCGCGACGACGCCGAGCACACCCGGTTCGTTGCGCACCACCACCGACAACCGCGCGACGCCGCCATCGGCCTTGTCGCCCCAGCCGAGATCGACCCAGTCGGCATCGCTGCCGTCGATCAGCGCCGGACAGTCGATCGCGTGGACCTGGATGTCATGGCCCGGCCGCCGCACGCCGACGATGCGGTCGCCGGGCACCGGATGGCAGCAGGTGGCGAGATCGAACGCGACGCCCGGCGTCAGCCCCTTGATCGAGATGGCCGATTTCTGCTGCGGCGCGACCTGTTCGCCGACATCGCCCCCAGTGGAACCCGGCATCAGCGCCTCCATCACCGCGGCATCGGTGACGGTCTGCTGGGCGATCGCCTCCATCAGCATGCCCTCGTCGGCGATCTTGAGGCGCTTCAGCGCCTGGTCGAGCGCCTTGGTGCCGAGCTGCGCGGGCAGGCGCTCTACCAGTTCCTCATACAGCTTGCGACCCAGCGCCTGGCGCTCGTCGCGCTCCTTGTGGCGGACATAGCGCCGGATCGCCGCGCGCGCCTTCCCCGTGATGGCGAAATTGAGCCAGGCGGGCTGCGGCGTCTGCGCCTTGGAGCGCAATATCTGCACCTGATCGCCATTCTCGATGACGGTGCGCAAGGGAACGACGCGGCCGTTGACCTTGGCGCCGACCGCCTGATCGCCGAGATCGGTATGCACGTCATAGGCAAAATCGACCGGGGTCGCGCCCTTGGGCAGCTGGATCAGCTCGCCCTTGGGGGTAAAGGCGAAGATGCGATCCTGGTACATCGCCATGCGGGTATGTTCGAGCAGCTCTTCGGGGCTGTCGGCGGTTTCGAGGATTTCGACGAGGTCGCGGATCCAGCCGACATGCGGGTCCGCCGCCTTGCCCGCCTGCTTGTACGCCCAGTGCGCGGCGAGACCGTATTCGGCCTGGCCATGCATGTCCTCACTGCGGATCTGGATTTCGACACGCATATTCTCGGCCTGGATCACCGCGGTGTGGAGCGAGCGATAGCCGTTGCGCTTGGGGGTGGAGATGTAATCCTTGAACCGTCCGGGGACCATCGGCCAGCGGCCATGGATGGTGCCCAGCGCCTTGTAGCAATCCTCGGTCGAGCGGACGATGACGCGGAACGCCATGATGTCGCTCAGCTGTTCGAAGCTGATGTGGCGTTCGGCCATCTTCTTCCAGATCGAATAGGGGTGCTTCTCGCGGCCCGAGACCTCGGCATCGATGCCGTTGCGCGACAGCAGCAGGCGGATGCCGGAGCCGATGCGCGCGATGCGATCGCCACCGCCTTCGGTCTTGAGCGCATCGAGCCGCTTGGTGATCGATGTGTACGCCGCCGGCTCAAGCTCGCGGAAGGCGAGCGTCTGCATCTCCTTCATGAATTCGTACATGCCGATCCGCTCGGCGAGCGGGGCGTAGATGTCCATCGTCTCCTTGGCGATGCGGCGGCGCTTCTCGTCCGATTCGATATGGTGGAGCGTGCGCATGTTGTGCAGCCGGTCGGCCAGCTTGACCAGCAGCACGCGGATGTCGTCGGACATGGCGAGGAGGAATTTGCGCAGGTTTTCCGCGGCGCGCTCGTTCTCGCTCTGCGCTTCGATCTTCGAAAGCTTGGTGACGCCGTCGACCATGCGCGCGACATTCTCACCGAACAGCCGCTGGATTTCGACCGGGGTGGCGACGGTGTCCTCGATCGTGTCGTGGAGGATCGCGGTGGCGATCGTTTCCGCATCGAGATGCAGATCGGTCAAAATACCAGCAACTTCAATGGGATGACTGAAATAGGGGTCGCCCGATGCGCGCAGCTGGCTGCCATGCGCCTTCATCGAGAACACATAGGCGCGGTTGAGCAGGGCCTCATCGGCCTGGGGATCGTAGTCGAGGACCCGATCGATCAGCTCATATTGTCTCAGCACTCGCCCAAGATGGGGGCGGGCGCCGATATATTGCAACGCAAAACTAACCTTAGCTCGCGCGTTCGTTGCACTTTGCGAGTGCGGCCTCGTCGAACGGCTGGCCTTCGACACGGAACGCGGTCAGCGTGCCGAGCCGCTGGGCGGCGAGCGCGCAGGCGGTGTTCTGGTTGCCGGTCGATTTGGGGCCCGCGCAGGCGCCGGTCGGGTCGCACTTCCACAGGCGATCGCGGACGATGAAGCTGGCCTTCGCCGGCGCCTTGGCGGGGGTGGCGAGATATCCCGCATTGCCCTGCGCGGCGTAGCCGGAGGATGCGCTGGCGAGCAGCAGCAGCGAACAGGTGGCGGCGAACGAAACGGAGATGATGCGGACCATGAAAACCTCCCTGGGGAATTGGGTTGCGAATCACTACCTACCTTATTAAGTTGCAAGTTGCAACTAGAAACTCATATTTCATTCCCATGACGGATGAATTGGATTAGGCTCTGCCACTAGATGGGAAAACTCCGCGAACCCTTGCGCGAACTCGCCGAATGCGGCCTTCCGGCGGCGCTCGAAGCCATGGGCGAGCGCTGGTCTTTCCTGATCCTGCGCGCCTCGTTCAACGGGCTGCACCATTTCGAAGAGTTCCAGTCGGAGCTTGGCATCGCCCGCAACATATTGGCGAGCCGCCTCAGCAAGCTGGTCGATCACGGCATATTGGGCCGCTTCCCGATGCCCGAGGATCGCCGCAAGGTGGAATATCGCCTGACCGACAAGGGCTTTGCGCTGCTGCCGGCGATGCTGGCGCTCAGGCAATGGGGCGAGCGGTGGGAGACGGGCATCCCGTCTTCGCCGGTGCTGGTCGACGACCGCGACCGCAGGCCGATCCGCCAGATCGAGGTGCTCGCCCATGACGGCCGCGTGCTGACCAAGAGCGACCTGATGTGGGTGCTGCCGGAGGATGTCGCGCGCGACATCGAGGCCGCGGAATAGCCTAAAAGGCGCATCTCTATTTCGTCATCCCGGAAGTTAGAACGTCCCGAAGGCGCGTTAGCGGCTTCGTTGGACGGTCTTACTGTCCGGGATCCATCGGGCGGCATTGCTCCGGCGGAGAGATGGATCCCGGACAGTAAGGCTTGCCAGCCAAAGTGCTGAGCGCACTTTGGGGCAATCCTAACTTCCGGGATGACGGAATAGGGTTTGGTTAGCTTGGCGAGCTGTCGAACGCGGTGATCCGCGCGCGGACGCTTTCGGGGATCGGCAGCGATTTTCCCGAATCGAGATGCACGTTGACGCTGGTGATGCGGATGCTGGTTTGCAGATCGCCGGTATCGGCGTGCGCCAGCTCGATCAGCGTGACGAGGCTGGTTGTGCCGATCCGATCGGTGCGGACCGACGCCTCGATCATGTCGTCATAGCGGAAGGGCTTCCGGTAGGTGACGTCGGCGTGGACGACGTGGAATTCCGCGTCCTTCCACTCGGGCAGCGCGGCCATGTCCGCCGCGCGCCAATATTCGGTGATCGCGACATCGGCATATTCGAGGTAGCGCGAGTTGAACACGACCTTCTGCCCGTCGATCTCGGCATAGCGGACGCGGAACTGGGTCGAGAATGCGAAGCCGGGACGCGGCACTAGCTGTCCCTGCCGATGCCGCGTAGCGCCACGATCGCCAGGACGATGCCGAGGATCTCGATTCCCAGCAGCGTGGCGAACAGCGTATCGGGCGCCTGACCCAGCGCGATCGCGCCGATCCGCGCCGCGGCGACCAGTCCCGCGACCGTGATCAGCACGCGCAGTCCGCCGGGGACATCCGATGCGCGCAGCGACAGCATTGTCAGGGTCAGGCCCAGCCCGGCGAACATGCCGCCATAGACGGTGCGGATTTCCATGATCGCCTTGGCGTTGGGCAGCACGATGTCGCTTTCGCCGGTCAGCGCGCGCGGATCGGCGAAATAGCGCACGCCCAGCAGCATGAAGCCCACCCCGAACAGGTACAGCAGCACCCGTCCGAGCAGCATCGCGCGCGACTGGCCCGCCATCACGCCGCCTGTGCCGGGGTGTTGACCCCCTTCGACTGGAGATATTTGCGGATGTTGCGCGCCGCCTGGCGCAGCCGCTGCTCGTTTTCGACCATGGCGATGCGGACATAGCCTTCGCCGTCCTCGCCGTACCCGACACCGGGTGCGACCGCGACCTTGGCTTCGGTCAGCAGTTGTTTCGAGAATTCGAGGCTGCCCATTTCCCTGAGCGCCGGCGGCAGCGGAGCCCAGGCGAACATCGATGCGCGGGGCGGAGGGATATCCCAGCCCGAACGGCCGAACGCCTCGACCATCACGTCGCGGCGCTTGTGGTAGAGCAGGCGGTTCTTCTCGACGATGTCCTGCGGGCCGTTCAATGCGGCGCAGGCGGCCGCCTGGATCGGCGTGAACGCGCCGTAATCGAGATAGGACTTCACCCGCGACATCGCGGCGATCAGCTGCCTGTTGCCGACCGCGAAGCCGATCCGCCAGCCGGCCATCGAATAGGTCTTGCTGAGCGAGGTGAATTCGACGGCAATGTCCTTCGCATCTTTCACCTCGAGGATCGAGCGGGTCGGGTTGCCGTCATAATAAAGCTCGGAATAGGCAAGGTCGGACAGGATCCAGACCTGGTTCTCCTTGGCCCAGGCGACGAGGCGTTCGTAAAAGGCAAGATCGACCGTCTCGGCGGTGGGGTTGGACGGATAGTTCACCACCAGCACGCTCGGGCGCGGGACGGTGAAGGCCATCGCGCGCTCCAGCGAGCGGAAATAATTCTCGTCGGGCGTGGTCGGCACGCTTCGGATCGCGGCGCCCGCGATGATGAAGCCGAAGGTGTGGATCGGATAGCTGGGGTTGGGCGCGAGAACGACATCGCCGGGCGCGGTGATCGCTGTGGCGAGGCTGGCGAGCCCCTCCTTCGATCCCATCGTCACGACGACTTCGCTCTCGGGATCGACGTCCACGCCGAAGCGGCGGCCATAATAGTTCGCTTGCGCCTTGCGCAGTCCGGGGATGCCCTTGGACTGCGAATAGCCGTGGGCATCTGGCTTCATCGCCACTTCGCAGAGCTTTTCGATGACGTGGCTAGGCGGCGGCAGATCGGGATTGCCCATGCCGAGATCGATGATGTCCTCGCCCGCCGCGCGCGCCGCTGCCCGCATGCCGTTGACTTCGGCGATGACATAGGGCGGCAGGCGCTTGATGCGGTAGAATTCTTCGGACACGGGCGGCCTCATCCTTTCTGGTGATGAACCGTCCTAATCCGCCCTTCGCGTCTGCAGCGCAACCGGCTAATGTCGTCCGCGAAGAGCGAGAGGACGCCCGATGCCCGATTCCGCCGACACCACGACACTGCCGCCGATGCCGACGCTGGAGGATATGCAGCACTGGACCTGGGTGATCGGCCGCGCGCAGCAGATGATGATGGAATTCGGCGCGGAGGCGATGAAGCAGGCGCCTTCCGGCGGGGCTTCGGCCTTTCCCGGCTTCGATCCGCAGGCGATCATGCAGGCGCAGGCCGATTTCTGGGCGGACGGGATGAAGCTGTGGCAGGGCTTCCTGACCCCCGACGCCGCGCCTGCCGAAGAATCGGCCGAACATGCGCGCGACAAGCGCTTCAAGGCGCCGCAATGGCGGGAGAACCCGGCGTTCGACATGATCCGCCGCAGCTATCTGCTGATCTCCGATCACATGCTGAAGGGCGTCGATCAGGTCGAGGGGCTGGAGCCCAAGCAGAAGGAGCAGCTGAAATTCGCCACGCGCGGTTTCCTCGACGCGATGAGCCCCAGCAACTTCGCCTTCACCAATCCGCAGGTGATGGAAAGAATGATCGAGACCAAGGGCGAGAGCCTGCTGAAGGGTCTCCAGAACATGCTGGGCGACATCGGCAAGGGGCAGCTGACGCATACCGACGCATCGGCGTTCGAGATCGGCCGCAACATCGCGATGACGCCGGGCAAGGTGGTGCACGAGACGCCGCTCTACCAGCTGATCCAATATGATCCGACGACCGAGACGGTGCTGGAAGCGCCGCTGGTGATCTTCCCGCCGTGGATCAACCGCTTCTACATCCTCGATCTCAATCCCGAGAAGAGCTTCATCCGCTGGGCGGTGGAGCAGGGGCTGACGGTGTTCGTCGTCTCGTGGAAATCGGCCGACGCATCGATGAAGGATGTCGTGTGGGACGATTATGTCGGCGCCCAGATCGATGCGATCGACACGATCCGCGGGTGCCTGGACGTCGAGAGCGTGCACGCGATCGGCTATTGCGTGGCGGGGACGACGCTGGCGGCGACGCTGGCGGTGCTCGCCGCGCGCAAGCAGGCGGAGAGGGTCAAGAGCGCGACCTTCTTCACCGCGCAGATCGATTTCAGCCAGGCGGGCGATCTGCAGGTGTTCGTCGATGACAACCAGATGCAGCTGATCGAGCAGATGTCGGGCGAAGGATTTCTCGACGGGCGCTACATGGCCGCCACCTTCAACCTGCTGCGCGGGCGCGACCTCATCTGGAACTATGTCGCGCAGAATTATCTGATGGGCGAGGATTACCCGCCGTTCGACCTGCTCCACTGGAACGGCGACACCACCAACCTTCCGGCCAAGTGGCACAAGGGCTATCTGACCGATCTCTACCGCGACAATCTGCTGGTGACGCCGGGCGCGATGGCGATCGGCGGGACGCCGGTCGATCTGACCACGGTCAAGACGCCGACCTATATCCAGGCGGGGCGCGAGGACCATATCGCGCCTGCGGACAGCGTGTGGAAGATGACCGATCACTTCACCGGGCCGCTCAAGTTCGTGCTGGCGGGATCGGGCCATATCGCCGGCGTGGTCAATCCGCCCGCGGCGATGAAATACCAGTATTGGACCAACGACAAGAAGGTGAAGAGCCTCGCCGAGTTCGTCGCGGGCGCGACCGAGACCAAGGGCAGCTGGTGGCCGGACTGGGTCCAGTGGCTCGAGAAGCTGGATGACAGACGCGTCAAGGCCAAGGGCGCGCGGGTGCCCGGCAAGGGCAAGCTGAAGGCGATCGAGGACGCGCCGGGGCGCTACGTTCGCCAGCGCTAGAATAGGCGTTGCGACGATTTTGTTGCACTGCACCATTTTCTGCTTGAACCCGATCGCCATCTCCCCTATGTTGCAGTGCAACAGAAGACCCTTTGGGAGACGTGTCGATGGCTACCAAGCCCCAGGTTGAACCTGCAAAGAAGATTGAAGCGGCAGCGCCCGCTCCCGTCGTCGCGCCGGTAAAGGCCGAAGCGGCGAAGCCCCAGACCCCGGTTCCCGCCCCCAAGCCCGCAGCCGCCCCGGCGCCTGCGGTCGTGGCCAAAGCCGAGGCCAAGCCCGTGCCGCCAGTCAAGGCGAAGCCCGCGCCCAAGGCCCCTATCGTCAAGAAGGCCCAGCCTTCGGTCAAGAAGCCGGTCGCGAAAGCACCGGTCGTGAAAGCTCCCGTCAAGAAACTCGTCAAGGCGCCCGTCGCCCTGGCCAAGAAGGAAACCAAAGTCATGCAGGATACCATCAAGAAGACCACCGCCGAGACCACCGAGCGCGCCAAGGCGATTTTCGGTGACATCAACGCCCGCACCAAGGACGCCGTCGCCAAGAGCACCAAGGCGTTCGAGGAGCTGAACGAGTTCACCAAGGGCAACATCGAAGCGCTGGTCGCTTCGTCCAAGATCGCCGCCAAGGGCGCCGAGGACATCGCCAAGTATTCGGCCGAGTATGGCCGCAAGGCGATTGCCGACACGACCGAGAACGCCAAGAAGTTCGCCGCCGTCAAGTCGCCGACCGAATTCTTCCAGCTGCAGAGCGAGCTGGTGAAGTCGTCGATCGACTCGCTGGTTTCGGAGAGCTCGAAGTTCACCGAGAACTATCTGAAGCTGATGGGCGAAGTCACCCAGCCGATCAGCAACCGCGTTGCGGTTGCGGTCGAAAAGGTGAAGATCGCGGCCTGATCTTATCCGTAGCGTAACGCGTAACGGCGGGCGGCCTTCCCAAAGCGGGAGGGCCGCCCGTTTCTTTTTGGCGGTGCGAAGCCTTGCCCTCGCCGCCCCCCATGCCCTATTTTGCGCACGTGATATCCGAACCCGACATAATCCGTTCGATGGCCCAGAAGGACGATGGCGACGCCGGCACCGGCCTGGGCGTCGCCACCCGCACCCGCACGCGGACCAAGCAGCCGACACCGTACAAGGTGCTGATGCTGAACGACGACTATACCCCGATGGAGTTCGTCGTCGCGGTGCTGCAGCAGTTTTTCCGGATGAGCATCGAGGATGCGACGCGAGTGATGCTCCACGTCCACCAGCGCGGCGTGGGGGTGTGCGGGGTGTTCAGCTACGAAGTGGCGGAGACCAAGGTGACCCAGGTGATGGACTATGCCCGGCAGAACCAGCACCCGCTGCAGTGCACGCTGGAGAAGGCTTGAGCGGTCGCGACCGAGCGCCGATCTCTATTTCGTCATCCCGGAAGCTAGAGCATCCCGAAGGCGCGTGAGCGGCTTCGTTGGATGATCTTGCTGTCCGGGATCCATCGTGCGGCATTGCCCCGGTGGAGAGGTGGATGCCCTTGGGGCTCACCTCGCCTTGGGCAGCCAGCTCAGATCGAGATTCTCGTAGCGATCGACATAGTTCGCCGCGCGGGTCAGCGCCCTTTCGTCGGCGAATTTCACCTTGCCGCCTTCGCGTGCGATCAGCCCGTCGTCTTCCAGCTGGCGGAGCATGCGGTTGACATGGACCGCGGTGAGGCCGGTGGCGTCGCCGATCTCCTCCTGGGTCAGCCCCAGCACGAATTCGCCGGCGATGGCCTTGTCCATCACCCGGTAGCGGTTGCGCATCTCCAGCAGCAGCGCGGCGACGCGCGCCTTGGCCGATGTGCGGCCGAGCGCCGCCAACCGGTCGGTCAGCGCGACGCGCTCGATCTGGGCATAGACCAGGATCATCGCAGCAAGGCGGGGATGGGTTTCCATGAGAACCGAAAGCGACATCTTGTCGAACGGGCACACCACCGAATCGGCCAGCGCGACGATCGTCTCGGGCCCTTCATGATAGACCAGCCCGCCCGCGCCGACCATGTCGCCGGGGAACAGGAAGCGCAGGATCTGGCGGCTGCCGTCGTCCAGCAGCACGTAGCTCATCATCAGCCCCTTGCGGAGAATGAAGATTTCCGTCGCGGGATCATTCTCGCGCACCAATACGCCGCCGCGCTTCACGTTGCGCTCGCGTTCCTCAAGCTGGTGTAACGCTTTCTGTTCGACCTCGCTCAGGTCGAGGTGATCACCGATACGCTCCGCAAAACAACTGCCGGACATGAATTCCCCCGATCCCTGCGCCATGCGTGCGCAGGATCGCCAAGCGTCTGCATTAACATCGATCAAGGGTCTGTCATGCGGATCGCTTGCGTGGCCACCGCGACACGATAGAAGCCTCCGCCATGGATCGCATCATCATTCGCGGCGGAAAGCGCCTTGAGGGCCGCTTGCCCATCTCCGGGGCCAAGAACGCCGCGCTCACCCTGCTGCCCTGCGCGCTGCTGACCGACGACGCGCTGACGCTGGCCAATCTGCCGCGGCTGGCCGATGTCGACAGCTTCGGCCATCTGCTCAACCAGCTGGGCGTATCGACGATGGTCGAAGGGTCGCGGCCCGAGGATTTCGGCCGGGTGATGCAGCTGCGCGGGCAGAACCTGACCTCCACCATCGCGCCCTATGACATTGTGCGAAAGATGCGCGCGTCGATCCTGGTGCTCGGCCCGCTGGTGGCGCGCGCGGGTGAGGCGACGGTGTCGCTGCCCGGTGGTTGCGCGATCGGCAACCGGCCGATCGACCTGCATCTGAAGGCGCTGGAGGCGATGGGCGCGGAGATCGAGCTGACCGCGGGCTACGTCAAGGCCACCGCGCCGGGCGGGCGGCTGCCGGGCGGGCGTTTCGTTTTTCCCGTCGTTTCGGTCGGCGCGACCGAGAATGCGCTGATGGCCGCGTCGCTGGCGCGCGGCACGACTGTGCTGGAAAACGCCGCGCGCGAGCCGGAGATCGTCGATCTGTGCCACTGTCTGTGCGCGATGGGCGCGGTGATCGACGGGATCGGCACCGAGACGCTGACCATCGAGGGCCGCGACCGGCTGCACGGCGCGACCTACCGCGTGATGCCCGACCGGATCGAGGCGGGCAGCTACGCCTGCGCGGCGGCGATCACCGGCGGCAGCCTGGAACTGGTCGGCGCCAAGGCGAGCGATATGCGCGCGACTCTCTCGGCGCTGAAGGATGCGGGGGTCGCGATCGAAGAGAAAAAGGATTCGATCCTGGTCGAGGCGGGCGACCGGCTGGCGCCGCTGACGCTCAGCACCGCGCCCTATCCGGGCTTCGCCACCGACATGCAGGCGCAATTCATGGCGATGCTGACCAGGGCCGACGGCGCCAGCGTGCTGACCGAGACGATCTTCGAGAATCGTTACATGCACGTCCCCGAACTGGCGCGGATGGGCGCGGACATCCAGGTGCGCGGGCGATCGGCGGTGGTGCGCGGGGTCGATCATCTGATCGGCGCGCCGGTGATGGCGACCGATCTGCGCGCGTCGATGAGCCTGGTGCTGGCGGGCCTGGCTGCGGAGGGCGAGACGGTGGTGCAGCGCGTCTATCACCTCGATCGCGGCTATGAGCGGCTGGAGGAAAAGCTTTCTGCGGTCGGCGCCGATATCGAGCGCGCCAGCGACGGCTAGATTTTTCTCTTCACTCAGTTCAAGGGCCGCGCATGAGCGATACACCCCCCGACCGCCTGTCGATCTACCCCGACAGCCCGCATTTCGATGAAGCCGCGATGGAACGCGGCGTCGGCATCCGTTTCAAGGGCAATGAGCGGACCGATGTCGAGGAATATTCGATGTCCGAAGGCTGGATCCGCGTCGCGCTGGGCAAGAAGGTCGATCGCCACGGACGGCCGCTGACGATCAAGCTCTCCGGCCCGGTCGAGGCGTGGTATCAGAGCGGCGGCGAAGAGGCCGAGGCGGAAGGTTAAATCCTCCCTACGCGAAGCGTGGGGAGGGGGACCAGCCGAAGGCTGGTGGAGGGGAAGGCCACAAGCACCTCTCTTGCCGCATTTTCCCCTCCACCGTGCTGCGCACGGTCCCCCTCCCCATCTGCAATGGGGAGGATTGCAAGCCGCAAGCGTTCCCGCTACGTTCCCACCTCATGGCCAAACTCCAGAAGCGCTACGTCTGCCAGGCCTGCGGGTCGGTCGCGTCCAAATGGGCGGGGCAGTGCGGCGATTGCGGGGATTGGAACACGCTGGTCGAGGAGGCCGGCGGCGGGGTCGTCACGCCGTTCCAGGCCAAGCATAACCTGCAATCGGGCGGGCGTGCAGTCGCGCTGGTCGGGCTGGACGCGGAGATCGCGCTGCCCGACCGGATGGACACCGGCATTGCCGAGCTGGACCGCGCGCTGGGCGGCGGCTTCGTCGTCGGCTCCGCGACTCTGATCGGCGGCGATCCGGGGATCGGCAAATCGACCTTGCTGCTGCAGGCGGCGGCGCGGCTGGCGAGCGCCGGACGATCGGTCGCCTATGTCTCGGGCGAGGAAGCCGCCGATCAGGTCCGGCTGCGTGCGCGGCGGCTTGGGCTGGGCGCATCGCCGGTGAAGCTCGCCGCCGCCACATCGGTGCGCGATATCCTCACGACGCTGGGTGACGGCCCGCCGCCCGCGCTGGTCGTGATCGATTCGATCCAGACGATGCATTCGGACCTGATCGAGGGCGCGCCGGGCACGGTCAGCCAGGTCCGCGCCTCCGCCGGCGAACTGATCCGCTTCGCCAAGGAACGCGGCACCGCGGTGGTGCTGGTCGGCCATGTCACCAAGGACGGCAGCATCGCCGGCCCGCGCGTGCTGGAACATATGGTCGATACCGTGCTCAGCTTCGAAGGCGAGCGCAGCCACCAGTACCGCATCCTCCGCGCGATCAAGAACCGCTTCGGCGGCACCGATGAGATCGGCGTGTTCGCGATGAACGATGCCGGGTTGAGCGAGATCGCGAACCCCAGTGCGCTGTTCCTGACCGCGCGCGAGGAAGGTGTTTCGGGCGCGACGGTGTTCCCCGCGCTGGAGGGCACGCGCCCCGTGCTGGTCGAGGTGCAGGCGCTGACCGTGCGGCTGGCATCGGGCGCGACGCCGCGGCGCGCGGTGGTCGGCTGGGATTCGGGGCGGCTGGCGATGATCCTCGCGGTGCTGGAGGCGCGGTGCGGGCTCACATTCTCCTCGGCCGAGGTCTATCTGGCGATGGCTGGCGGATACCGCGTGCAGGACCCGGCGGCCGATCTGGCGGTGGCGGCGGCGCTCGTCTCCGCTCTCTCCGAACGGCCCGTTCCCCCGGATACCGTCGCGTTTGGCGAAATCGCGCTATCGGGCGAGATTCGTCCCGTCGCGCACGCGGCCCTCAGGATGAAGGAAGCCGCCAAATTGGGCTTCACCCGCGCGCTGACCCCGGCCAACGGGGTGGGCGAAGGGAACGGGATTTCGGTGCAATCCTTCCGCACCCTCGCGAGCTTCGTTGACCATCTGCTCGGGCGTCCCTAGCTCCGGGGATATGGGCCTCACCGCATTGGACATCGTCGTATTGCTGCTGGTCGGCGGAGCCGCCGTGCTGGGCGTGATGCGCGGATTCGTGCACGAGATCCTGTCGTTGGGCGTGTGGGTGCTGGTCGTGCTGGGGCTGAAATTCGCCCACACGCCGCTGACCGCCGCGCTGGCCGATACCGTCGGATCGACCGGCGGGGCGGCGGTGCTGGCCTTCGCGCTGATTTTC
>JAESGW010000763.1_pt1 | contig 14788 bp, 14 predicted proteins | sample 9269791 | NCBI WGS metagenome assembly JAESGW01 (sample SAMN16773120, study PRJNA677053) | algae metagenome | isolation source: Aphanocapsa lilacina HA4352-LM1 and co-occurring heterotrophs from near cave... | place: USA: Maniniholo cave, near Haena, Kauai, HI | collected 2009-07-28 | reverse complement strand
CTGGCTGATCGAGCCGTAGGACATGGCGCCGGTGGAGAAGCGCTTGACGATCTCGGACACCGGCTCGACCTCGTCGATGTCGACCGGCTCGCGCCCTGCTGCGCCGGCATCCTTGAACGTGAACAGCCCGCGCAGCGTCATCAGGCGCTGCGACTGCTCGTTCACGCGGTCGGTGTACTGCTTGAAGATGTCGTAGCTGCCGGTGCGGGTGGAGTGCTGGAGCCGGAAGACCGTCTCGGGGTCGAACAGGTGCGGCTCACCCTCGCGGCGCCACTGGTACTCGCCGCCGATGGCCAGCTCGCGGTGCGCGGGGGCGATGCCCTTGCGGGGGTACGCCGTGGCGTGGCGGCGCGCGACCTCCTCGGCGATCGTCCCCAGCTCGATGCCGCCGAGCTTGGAGGTCGTCCCCGTGAAGTAGCGGTCGACGACCGCTTGCGAGAGACCGACGGACTCGAAGATCTTGGCGCCCGTGTAGGAGGCGACCGTGGAGACGCCCATCTTGGACATGACCTTGAGCACGCCCTTGCCGAGCGCCTTGATCAGGTTCGCGACCGCCTTCTCGGGGTCGACCTTGACGTAGTAGGCCTCGCGGGCGAGGTCCTCCACGGACTCCATGGCGAGGTAGGGGTTGACCGCGGCGGCGCCGTAGCCGACCAGCAGCGCCACGTGGTGCACCTCGCGGACGTCGCCGGCCTCGACGAGGAGGCCGACCTGCGTACGGGTCTTCTCGCGGACGAGGTGGTGGTGGATCGCGCCGGTGAGCAGCAGCGACGGGATCGGGGCGAGCTCGGCGGTCGAGTGCCGGTCGGAGAGCACGATGATCCGCGCACCGTCGGCGATGGCCGCGGAGACCTCGGCGCACAGCTCGTCGAGCCGCGCCTCGAGCGCCGCTCCCCCGCCCTCGACGTCGTAGAGGCCGCGGACGATGTGGACCTGGAAGCCCGGCATGTCGCCGTTGCGGTTGATGTGGCGGATCTTGGCGAGGTCGTCGTTGGAGAACACCGGGAACGGCAGCACGATCTGGCGGCACGACGCCGGGGTCGGCTCCAGCAGGTTGGCCTCGGGGCCGATCGATCCGGCCAGCGACGTCACCAGCTCCTCGCGGATCGCGTCGAGCGGCGGGTTGGTGACCTGCGCGAACAGCTGGGAGAAGTAGTCGAACAGCAGCCGCGGCTTGTCGCTGAGGGCCGCGATGGGCGTGTCGGTGCCCATCGAGCCGAGCGCCTCGCCGCCGGTGTTGGCCATCGGGCTCAGCAGGACGCGCAGCTCCTCCTCGGTGTAGCCGAAGATCTGCTGGCGCCGGGTCACCGAGGCGTGCGTGTGGACGATGTGCTCGAGGTCGTCGATGTCGTCGAGGTGCACCAGGCCGGCGTGCAGCCACTCGTCGTAGGGGTGCTCGGCGGCGAGCTGGCCCTTGATCTCCTCGTCCTCGATGATCCGGTGCTCGTCGGTGTCGACGAGGAACATCTTGCCGGGCTGGAGGCGGCCCTTGCGCACGATCGTGGCGGGGTCGAGGTCGAGCACGCCGACCTCGGAGGCGAGCACGACGAGACCGTCGTCGGTGACCCAGTAGCGCGAGGGGCGCAGGCCGTTGCGGTCGAGCACGGCGCCGATCTGGGTGCCGTCGGTGAAGACCACGCAGGCCGGTCCGTCCCACGGCTCCATGAGCATGGAGTGGAACTCGTAGAACGCCCGGCGCTGGGCGTCCATCTCGCGGTGGTTCTCCCACGCCTCGGGGATCATCATCAGCACGGCGTGCGGCAGCGACCGACCGCCGAGGTGGAGCAGCTCGAGCACCTCGTCGAACGACGCGGAGTCGGAGGCACCGGGGGTGCAGATCGGGAAGATCCGCTCCAGGTCGCCGGGGATCAGGTCGCTCTGCAGCAGGGCCTCGCGGGCCCGCATCCAGTTGCGGTTGCCCATGACGGTGTTGATCTCGCCGTTGTGGGCGATGAACCGGAACGGGTGCGCCAGCGGCCAGCTGGGGAACGTGTTGGTGGAGAAGCGCGAGTGCACGACGGCCATCGCCGACGCCACGCGCTCGTCGGTGAGGTCGGGGAAGACCTGGTCGAGCTGGTCGGTGGTGAGCATGCCCTTGTAGGCCAGTGTCCGCGACGACAGCGACGGGAAGTAGACGTCGGTCTCGGACTCGGCACGCTTGCGCAGGCAGAAGGCCAGGCGCTCGAGCGCCATGCCCGTGACGCGGGAGCCCTTGCCGGCCACGAAGACCTGGGCGAAGGCGGGCATCACGCTGCGCGCGGTGGCGCCGAGGGACGAGTCGTCGACGGGGACCTCGCGCCAGCCGAGGACCGTGAGGCCCTCCTCGTCGGCGATCTCCTCGATGCGCCGGCGGGTGCCCGCCACGGCGTCGGCGTCGCCGGGCAGGAACGCCGTGCCGACGGCGTACGCCCGGGCGGGGGGCAGCTCGAAGCCGAGCTCGGCGGTGACCTCGCGCAGGAACGCGTCGGGGACCTGGAGCAGGATGCCGGCGCCGTCGCCGGAGTTGACCTCCGCACCGGCGGCACCGCGGTGGTCGAGGTTGCGCAGGGCGGTGAGCGCCTTGGCCACGATGTCGTGGCTGGCCTCACCGGTCAGGGTCGCCACCATGGCGACACCGCAGGCGTCCTTCTCGTGGCGCGGGTCGTAGAGACCCTGCGCAGGAGGGAAGTTCGGCGGGAACGCGTGCATCGAGGACACTGGTTCTCCCGTCGTCGTCCCGGCCACCAGTGCGTACGACTGGGAGGTCACGGGGGGTGGGCGTTTCCGCTGGGGACGACGTTGGCCCGAGCACCACGGAACCTATCACCGGCTGCCGCCGGTGGACCACGACGTGTCAGGCCGTGGGACCGGTCGCCTGCTCGTTGTCGGCGTCGGCCTCCACCTCGTCGTCGGCGTCTGAGTCCTGCGCCGCGTCGGAGTCCTGCGCCGCGGGGTCGGCGTCCGGCTCGCGGGTGCGGACCGTCTCCTCGCGGCCGGGGTGGCGGCGCGCGGACCAGGCGAAGTACGCCGCGGCGAGGACGAACAGCACGATCGAGGTCCACACGTTGAGCCGCAGGCCGAGGACGTCGTCCATCTGCACGTCGTCGATGCGCAGGTTCTCGATCCAGCCCCGGCCGGCGGTGTAGAGCATCACGTAGAGCGCGACCACCCGCCCGTGGCCGAGGCGGAAGCGGCGGTCGGCCCAGATGAGCACCGCGAACGCGGCGAGGTTCCAGAGGCACTCGTAGAGGAACGCCGGGTGGTAGGTCGCGACGTCGAGGTACTGCGTGGGCCGGTGGGCGATGTCGATCTCCAGCGCCCACGGCAGGTCGCTCGGGCGGCCGTAGAGCTCCTGGTTGAACCAGTTGCCCCACCGTCCCACCGCCTGCGCCACGAGGACACCGGGGGCGAGGGCGTCGAGGAGCGGCAGCAGCCGGATCCCGCGCGAGCGGGCGCCGAGCCACACGCCGACGGCGCCCAGGGCGATCGCTCCCCAGATGCCGAGGCCGCCGCGCCAGACGTACAGGGCGGTGACGGGGTTGCGGCCCTCGCCGAAGTAGAGCTCCCAGTCGGTGATGACGTGGTAGAGCCGGCCGCCGACGAGGCCGAACGGCACCGCCCAGATGGCCAGGTCGCTGACCTCGCCGGCCGTGCCGCCACGGGCCACCCAGCGCCGCTCGCCGATCCAGATCGCGAGCACGATGCCGAGGATGATGCTGAGCGCGTAGCCGCGGATCGGCACCGGACCGAGGTTCCACACCCCGTCGGCGGGGCTCGGGATCGACAGCAGGGTCACGAGCGGCGCCGGCAGGGAGTCCATCGAGAGCATGGGGGACATCATCCTTGGTCGAGCAACATGAGGACGTCGTGGGCCAGCTGGGCCTGCGAGACGTCGTGGTCCCACATGACGGGGGTCTGGTCGTCGGCGTCGATGGCCATCACCCGGGTGCCGTGGGTGACGTCGTAGCCGCCGCTGGGCAGCTTCTCGCCCTGGTCGACCCCGACGTAGAGGCTCTTGCCGACCTCCACGATGTCGTCGAGCTCACCCGTGAGCCCGATGATGCTCGGGTCGAAGGCGCTGGTGTAGTCCTCCACGACGGCCTCGTCGTCGCGTGCGGGGTCGGTGGTCACGAAGACCACGTCGACCTGCTCCTTCTCGCTGTCGTCGAGGCGGGCGAGGGTGCCGGCGAGCGTGGCCATCACCTGTCCGCAGATGTCGGGGCAGTTGGTGTAGCCGAAGAAGACGAGGGTCAGGTCCTTGTCCGTGTCGTCGACGAGGCTGTAGGGGTCGCCCTCGGTGTCGACGAGCGGCGTCGCGACCACCTGGGCGGGCGGGTCGAGCGGGGTGCCGCTGAGCTCCATCGACCCGCTCGAGCCCGTCGCTCCCCCACCGCACGCGGCCAGGAGGCCGAGCAGCCCGGTGAGGGCGACCGCGCCGAGCGCCCTACCTCCGCGCACGGCGTACGCCCTCCGCGAGGTCGGTGGTCAGCGCGCGCAGCGCGTCGAGCCCGGCAGCCTCGTCACCCTCGTGGTCGAGCAGGCAGCGGACGAAGGCGGAGCCGACGATGACGCCGTCCGCGTAGGCGGCCACCTCGGCGGCCTGGTCGCCGGTGCTGACGCCGATGCCGACCGCGACCGGCACGTCGCCACCCGCGCGCACGCGTGAGACGAGCGGTCCGGCGAGCTCCGAGCTCGACTCCCGGGCACCGGTCACGCCCATCACGGCGGCGGCGTAGACGAAGCCACGGCTCTCCCGGGCAGTCATCGCGATGCGCTCGTCGGTCGAGCTCGGCGCGACGAGGAACACCTTGTCGAGCCCGTGCTCGTCAGCCGCCGCGATCCACTCGCCGCCGTGGTCGGGGGTGATGTCGGGCGTGATCATGCCCGCTCCCCCGGCGGCGGCGAGGTCGGCGGCCCACCGCTGCACGCCGTAGCGCTCGATCGGGTTCCAGTAGGTCATCACGAGCGTCGGGACACCGGTCTCCGCGACCGCCTCGACGACCCGCAGCACGTCGGCCGTGCGGACGCCGCCGTCGAGCGCCGCCTGCGCGGCGGCCTGGATGGTGGGCCCGTCCATCACCGGGTCGCTGTAGGGCAGGCCGATCTCGATGGCGTCGCAGCCGGCCTCGACCATGGTCCGCAGCGCCTCGATGGAGCCCTCGACCGTGGGGTAGCCGGCGGGGAGGTAGCCGACGAGCGCTGCGCGGCCCTCCTCACGAGCCGTGACGAAGGCGGTGCTGGTCGACGTCACTGCTGCGCCTCCGTGTCCAGCTCGGACCCGGCGTCGGCCTCGGGGGCGTCCTGGGGGCCGTCCTCGGCGTCGCCGAGCCCGAACCACTCGATGGCGGTGCCCATGTCCTTGTCGCCGCGACCGCTCAGGTTGATGAGCACCGTGGCGTCGGGGCCCTTCTCCTGCCCGAGCCGCTTGGCGACGTCGAGGGCGCCCGCGACGGCGTGGGCCGACTCGATGGCCGGGATGATGCCCTCCGTACGGCTCAGCAGGGCCATGGCCTCCATCGCCTGCGCGTCCGTGACGGGCGTGTACGACGCCCGGCCGGCCGCGGACAGCCACGAGTGCTGCGGGCCCACCCCGGGGTAGTCGAGCCCGGCCGAGATCGAGTGGGACTCGACCGTCTGGCCGTCCTCGTCCTGGAGCACGTAGGTGCGGGCGCCGTGCAGCACGCCCGCCTCGCCGGCGTGGATCGTCGCGGCGTGGCGGCCCGTCTCGACGCCGTCGCCGCCGGGCTCGAAGCCGTGGATCTCGACCCCCTCGTCCTCGAGGAACGCGGTGAACAGGCCGATCGCGTTGGAGCCGCCGCCCACGCACGCCGCGACGGCGTCGGGCAGCACGCCGTACTGGTCGAGGCACTGGGCGCGCGCCTCGTCGCCGATGCCGCGGCAGAAGTCGCGCACCATGCTCGGGAACGGGTGCGGGCCGGCAGCGGTGCCGAAGAGGTAGGCGGTGTGGTCGACGCTCGCGACCCAGTCGCGCAGCGCCTCGTTGATCGCGTCCTTCAGGGTCGCGCTGCCGGACTCCACGGGCACGACCGTGGCCCCGAGCAGCTGCATGCGGGCGACGTTGAGCGCCTGGCGCCGGGTGTCGACGGCCCCCATGTAGACGGTGCAGTCGAGGTCGAACCACGCGGCCGCGGTGGCGCTCGCGACACCGTGCTGCCCCGCGCCGGTCTCCGCGATCACCCGCGACTTGCCCATTCGCTTGGTGAGCAGGGCCTGGCCGAGGACGTTGCGGATCTTGTGGGCGCCGGTGTGGTTGAGGTCCTCGCGCTTGAGCAGCACGCGGGCGCCGACGATCTCGGAGAGTCGCTCGGCGTGGTAGAGCCGGCTCGGCGTGCCGGCGTAGTCGCGCAGCACCCGCTCGAAGTCGGCGACGAAGGCCTCGTCGGCCATCGCCTCCTGCCAGGCCTCGGTCAGCTCGTCGAGCGCCGCGACCAGGGCCTCGGGCATGAAGCGACCGCCCCACGTCTCGCCGAAGTAGCCCCGCTCGTCGGCCTCGTACCTCATCGGTCCACTGGGCACGCTCACGCTCACGGTGCAGTCACTCCTGTCATTGCTCGTACGGCGGCCTCGGGGTCGCCGTCCTTGACCAGCGCCTCGCCGACCAGCACCACGCCCGCTCCCTCGGAGACGAAGCGCTCGACGTCGGCGACGCCGCCGATGCCGCTCTCGGCGACCTTGACGACGTCGGCGTGGATCGCCGGTGCGAGGCGGCCGAAGACGTCGGCGTCGACCTCGAGGGTCTTGAGGTTGCGGCTGTTGACGCCGATCAGCTCGGCGTCGAGGGCGAGTGCGCGCTCGGTCTCGGCCTCGTCGTGGACCTCCACCAGCACGGTGAGGCCCAGCTCGCCGGCCTCGTCGTGCAGGCGGCGCAGCGTGTCGTCGTCGAGGGCGGCGACGATGAGTAGCGCGAGGTCGGCGCCCGCGGCCCGGGCCTCCACGAGCTGGTAGGTCTCGACGATGAAGTCCTTGCGCAGGATCGGCGTCTCGACGGCCGCGCGGACGGCGCGGAGGTCGTCGAGGCTGCCGCCGAAGCGGCGCTCCTCGGTGAGCACCGAGATCGCCGCGGCGCCGCCGCGTGCATAGGCCGTGGCGAGTGCCGCCGGGTCGGGGATGTCGGCGAGGGCGCCCTTGCTGGGGCTGCGCCGCTTGACCTCGGCGATCACGCTCGAGCCGCGGGCCCGGAAGTGCGGCATCGGGTCGCGTGGCGCGGGCGCGTCGGCGAGGTGGGCGAGCAGCTCGCCCAGCGGCAGCGCGGCCTCGCGCCGGGCGAGGTCCTCGCGGACGCCGGCGACGATGTCGTCGAGCACGGAACCGGTCGCAGGCATGGGATCAGCCTCTCACCCGGCTCCAGCCGGGGCGGGACCGGTGCCAGTGGACGGACGGCACGCGGGCCGGTGCCGGACCGGCAGTGCGGCTCAGTGGTCCGAGGCGTGGAAGCCGAGCTTGGCGAGCACGAGGAACAGCGGGAACGCCAGCACGGCGACGACGATGCCGATCCACAGCAGCGTCATCTGCGTCGGCACCTGGAGCAGGGCGACACTGCCCACCACGAAGCCGAGCATCGCGACCGACACCGCGGTCCAAGCAGCGGGGGTGTTGCCGTGGCCTGCAGCCATCGTGGTGCTCCTTCGTCGGGTCGGCGGGTGCGCGCCGAAAGTCTAGGCGGTGGCTCGGTGAGTGGTTCAGGCGGTCGGGTCGCGGCCGTCGTCGAGGGCCTTCCAGATGTCGATGTTCTCGGTCGGCTGCTCCTCCGCCGCCGCCGGCCGGCCGGTCGGCGAGTCGTACCTGCTGCCCATCTCGGGCCAGGTCCGGACCAGCCGGAGCGCGAGGACCGAGCTGGCCAGCACGAGCACCGCGGCCACGACCGCGAGCCAGAACCAGCCGGTGAGCGCGGTCTCGTCGAGGGCGGTGCCGGTCCGGACGCGTACCTGCTCGGCGAGGTGGTCGGGCAGGCTGAACGGTGCCCAGGCGACGGTCGCGACGTAGCCGGCGGCCGCGATCACCCCGAGGGCCGCGACCGCGCGACGGACCCGGCCGCGGGTGACCAGCAGCACGCCCCAGCAGGCGAGGACGACGAAGGCCAGCGCGGTGCCCAGGGGAGACGAGGCGACCTCACCCCACGTCATCGTGGCGACGCCGGGCGCTGACTCGTTGCCGGTGCCGCTCACCCAGGGCTTGCTCGCGGCGTACGCCCCCAGGCCCGCCGAGACGAGACCGAGCGCCACGACCGGGCCGAAGGTGCTGCGGGGCCGAGCGGTCGGCGTGTCCGCCGCGTCCGGCGCCTCAGCCATCGACCCGGTGCACCAGGTCGGCGTCGAAGCAGGTGTGGTCACCGGTGTGGCAGGCGGCGCCGACCTGGTCGACGACGAAGAGCAGCGTGTCGCCGTCGCAGTCGAGCCGGACCTCCTTGACCCACTGGACGTGGCCTGAAGTGTCGCCCTTGACCCAGTACTCGCGGCGCGAGCGCGACCAGTAGGTGGCCCTGCCGGTGTCGATGGTGCGGGCGAGCGCCTCGTCGTCGACCCAGGCGAGCATCAGCACCTCGCCGGAGCCGTGCTGCTGCACGACGACGGGCACGAGGCCCTCGGCGGTGTGGCGCAGGCGCTCGGCGATCGCGGGGTCGAGGTTCATGGGTCCATCGTCTCAGCCTCGCGGGAGGACCACGTCGCCGCGCACCGCTGCGTGACCGGACCGGGGGCGGGCAGGTCGCGGTCGTCCCACCGGCTGATGGCCTGCACGTCCCTCGTGGTGGACACGAGGAACGCCTCGCTCGCCCGCTCACGCACGTCGGCCAGGGGCTCGTCGACCTCCCGCGCCCCGCACCACTCGACGACCAGCTCGCGGGTGATCCCGGCCAGGCAGCCGGCGGCGAGGCTCGGGGTGCGCAGCTCGCCGTCGAGGACGTAGAAGACGTTGGAGCCGGTGCCCTCGCACAGGTGGCCGGCGGTGTTGGCGAGGATCGCCTCGCTCCCCCCGTGTGCCTGGGCGTGGGCGAGCGCGATGACGTTCTCGGCGTACGACGTGGTCTTGAGGCCGGCGGTGGCGCCGTGCTCGTTGCGGGTCCAGGGGACGGTGACGACCTGCGTCTCGCCCGCCGCGACGTCGATGGCGCTGTAGGCCACGACCAGCGTCGCCGGCCCGTCGCCCCGGCCCGAGCCCATCGGTGCCGGGCCCGCGGTCCAGGTGATGCGCAGGCGCCCGATCGGGTCCGCGGCCGCCCCGTCGGCGAGCACCGCGGCGACCCCGCGGCGTACGTCGTCGAGGTCGGGAGCAGGCAGCCCGAGCCCGGCCGCGCTGCGCTCGAGGCGGGCGAGGTGCCTGGTCAGCGCGAAGGGCTCGCCGCCGAGGGTCTTGACCGCCTCGAAGACCCCGTCGCCGACCGTGAAGCCGTGGTCGGTGACCGCCACCGCCCCCTGCGTCGGATCGGCGAGGAGGGTGCCGTTCAACCATGCGCGCATGGGCGCCACTCTAGGCCTCGGGCCCGGTGCCGACGGGGCCCGGAACACGCGGTGCGGGGACCCGATTTTGGCGCCTCGTCGGGCATGGGCTACTGTTCCACTCGCACTCAGGGCCGGTGAAACGGCCAGGAAATGCAGGCGGACATAGCTCAGTTGGTAGAGCGCAACCTTGCCAAGGTTGAGGTCGCGAGTTCGAGTCTCGTTGTCCGCTCTGAGGGGTCTCCCATCACACGTGGGCCTCCACGGTGGGTTGGCCGAGAGGCGAGGCAACGGACTGCAAATCCGTCTACACGGGTTCAAATCCCGTACCCACCTCGCACCACAACTCAACACGGGCGATTGGCGCAGCGGTAGCGCGCTTCCTTGACACGGAAGAGGTCACTGGTTCAAACCCAGTATCGCCCACCAGCACCGACGAGGGGCCCTGCAGAGATGCGGGGCCCCTCGTCGTTTCCTTGCCCGCCTCGTCCCGTGCCCGCCTCGCGATGCACCCTTGGGAGGCACCGGGGCCTGCCTGAGCCGTTCTTTACCCCATCGGTGAGACGCGCCGGGGCGTCGTGCCGTGCCTACGGTGGGACATGCCCGCCGGACCACTCGAGCGGACCCCGCCGCGCGGGTCCCGTCGAGGGGCACCGGCCGCATCGGACCTCATACCCCCGGGAGGGACCATGTCCACGTCCAGGTCACCGCAGCACGCGCCGGACGACAGTCGGTACGCCCCACCGATCGACCGCTCCCCCGTCGCGGAGGCTGCCCGCTGATGCGCCGGTACGCACCGGTCGGGCTGGTCCTGGCCGTCCTCCTCGGACTCATGCTCACCCTGCCCGCCTCGTCGGAGCCCACCACGGGGGACGACGGTCCCACGAGGGAGGAGTTCGTCGCGCTCGAGGACCGGGTGACGTCCCTGGAGGAGGCAGTGGCAGAGCTCCAGGCGGACCCGCCCACACAGACGCCCACACAGACGCCCACACAGACGCCCACGCAGACCCCCACGCAGACCCCCACGCAGACCCCCACGCCGACCCCCACGCAGGCGCCCACGCAGACGCCGACCGACGCCCCCACCGAGGAGCCGTCGTCCGTTCCTGTGCCTGCGAGGTTCCCCACCCGTGACAGCGTGGGTCCGGCCGTCACGCCGACCGAGGCGTACACGGGCAGCTGCTACTTCCGGCCTGGCCGCAGTGGCGAGGTGATCGATGGCAAGGTGGTGGACTGCGACGCCGTGGGCGGCGTCCGGTTCGCCCAGGGCGTCGAGGGGGTCGTGTTCCGCAACAGCATCATCCGCGGCCAGATGCTCACCGAGGGCAGCTGGGCCTGGGACGACGACGACACCCGGCCCACCACCTTCACCGTGGAGGACTCCACGATCGTCCAGTCCGCCACCGACGGCGCCCAGGATCGCGCCGCGTGCTGCTCCCACTACGTCATCGAGCGGTCCTTGATCCAGGGCACCCACAGTGGCTTCCTGGCACACAACCAGGTCACCCTGGTCGGGAACTACATCACCACGGACGGCACCGACAGCCACTCCTCCGGCGGCCGGATGCTCAAGAACAGCGTCCTGCGCGGCAACACCATCCAGTGCAAGCCCGTCACCCCCGGCAACGACGGCGGGTGCTCGGCTGCGGCCGTGTTCTACAGCGAGCGGATCGACGGGACGTCGGCGGCCGCACGGAACCTGACGATCGAGGGCAACTACTTCCAGCGGGGCGTCACGTCCTCCGGCGTGCCCGGCGGCCCGTGGTACGCCACCCGGTTCATCGACTGCGCCCGACGGACCGACTGCACCGGCATCACCTTCACCGGCAACCAGCTCGACACGGGATGGGGCACCGACGGCGGCGAGTTCCCGTTCTACGCCGGCAACGTGTGGGCGGACAACTACTGGACCGACGGCAAGCCTGTGGTCAGCGGGCAGCGTCGGTGAGATCCCCCCGGTCGACGTAACACCGAGTTAACGCGGGGCAGCGCCACGACGAAACGCGGCGCTCCTATGTTTCCGGCATGCACCTGACTCCGGGCGACGGCGAGAAGCTCCTGCTCGCCGTCGCCGGCATGGTCGCGCGCGACCGCCTCGCCCGGGGGGTGCGGCTCAACCACCCCGAGACCGTGGCCCTGCTGAGCACCTGGGTCATCGAGCGCGCGCGAGACGGCGTCGGGGTGGCCGAGCTGATGGAGAGCGGACGCCACGTGCTCACCCGCGACCAGGTGATGCCCGAGGTCGCGTCGATGCTCACCGACGTCCAGGTGGAGGCCACGTTCCCCGACGGGCGCAAGCTCGTCACGCTGCACCACCCGATCGCCTGACCCAGACCTGACCAGACGCCGAGACAGGAGACGAACCGTGGCCGACCTGCCCACCGGACCCGGTGAGATCCGGACGATGGACGGAAACGTCGTGCTCAACGCCGACCGCGGCCCCGACGAGCGCCTCGACCTGGTCATCCTCAACACGGGAGACCGCCCGGTGCAGATCGGCTCGCACATCCACCTCCCCGACGTGAACGACGCGCTGTCCTTCGACCGCGAGGCGGCGGCGGGCTACCGGCTCGACATCCCGTCGGGCACCAGCAGGCGCTTCGAGCCCGGCGCCTCAAAGGAGGTCAGCGCCGTCGCGCTGCGTGGTCGCCGCCACGTGCCCGGGCTCCAGGTGCGCGGAGCCGCCGAGGCCGTCAGTGGTTGAGATCAGCCGGAGCGCGTACGCCGCCCTCTACGGCCCCACCACCGGCGACCAGGTACGCCTGGCCGACACCGACCTGTGGATCGAGGTCGAGCAGGACCTCACCTTCGGCGGGGAGGAGGCGGTCTTCGGTGGCGGCAAGTCCATCCGGGAGTCGATGCACCAGTCCACGACGACGCGTGCCGACGGAGCCCTGGACACGGTGGTCACCAGCGCCCTGGTCCTGGACCACTGGGGCATCGTGAAGGCCGACGTCGGGATCCGCGACGGGCGAATCGTGGCGCTGGGCCGCAGCGGGAATCCCGACATCGCAGACGGGGTGCACCCCGACCTGGTCATCGGCCCCTCGACGGACGTCATCTCCGGCGAGGGCAAGATCCTCACCGCCGGCGGGATCGACGTCCACGTGCACTTCCTCTCGCGCTCTCAGGTCCACGAGGCCCTCGCCACCGGGATCACCACCCTCGGCGGCGGCGGCACCGGCCCCTCCGAGGGGTCGAAGGCCACCACCGTGACCCCCGGCGCCTGGCACCTGCGCACGGTGCACCGCGCCCTGGACCCGCTCCCGGTCAACGTGCTGCTGATGGGCAAGGGCAACACCGTGTCCGCCGCGGCCCTCGCCGAGCAGGCACTCGCCGGCGCCGCCGCCTACAAGGTGCACGAGGACTGGGGCTCCACGCCCGCAGCGATCGACGCGGCGCTCCGTGCTGCCGACGAGCACGGCCTCCAGGTCGCGCTGCACTCCGACAGCCTCAACGAGGCGGGCTACCTCGAGTCGACGCTGCGGGCGATCGGTGGGCGCTCCATCCACGCCTTCCACGCCGAGGGGGCGGGCGGTGGCCACGCCCCCGACATCGTCCGCGTCGCGGGAGAGCCGTACGTCATCCCGGGCTCGACGAACCCGACGCTGCCGCACACGGTGAACACGGTCGCCGAGCACCTCGACATGCTGATGGTCTGCCACCACCTCAACCCGCGCGTGCCAGAGGACCTCGCGTTCGCCGAGTCGAGGATCCGGGCGACGACCATCGCGGCCGAGGACGTCCTGCACGACATCGGCGCGATGTCGATCACCTCCTCCGACGCCCAGGCGATGGGTCGCATCGGGGAGGTCGTCACGCGCACCTGGCAGGTGGCGCACACCATGAAGGCCAGGTTCGGGGTGCTGGGCTCCGGGCCGGCCGACAACGAACGCGCCCGCCGCTACGTCGCGAAGTACACGATCAACCCGGCGATCGCCCACGGCATCGACCACGAGGTCGGCTCCGTCGAGGCCGGCAAGCTCGCCGACCTCGTGCTGTGGGACCCGCGCTTCTTCGGCGTGCGCCCCTCGGTCGTGCTCAAGGGCGGCGCCCTCGTGTACGCCGCCCTCGGCGACCCCAACGCCTCGATCCCGACCCCCCAGCCGGTGCTCATGCGCCCGACCCTCGTCGAGGACGACGGGGCCGACCACGCCGTCACCTTCGTCTCGCCCGCTGCCCTCGAGTCCGGGCTGGCGGCCGAGCTCGGGCTGCGGCGCCGGCTCGCCGCCGTGCGACCCACGCGCGAGGTGGGCAAGGCGCAGATGGTCAACAACGACGCCCTGCCCGTGATCGCCGTCGACCCCGAGACCTTCGCCATCGACATCGACGGCGAGCGCGTCGTGCCCGCCCCGGCGACGTGGCTGCCGCTCGCCCAGCTCTACACGATGTTCTGACGTGGCAGGACCTGCCGTGGATGCCGTCCCGCCCGACCTGCTGCTGATGCTCCTCGCCGATGCGCGCCTGCCGGTCGCGGGCCACACCCAGTCCGCGGGGCTCGAGGCCGCCGTCCAGCACGGGTTGGCCGGCGCCGAGGTGCCCGCCTACATGTCCGCCCGGCTCGCGACCACCGTGCGGGTGGAGGCCGGCACCGCGGTCGTCGCCCTCCACCGGCTGACCCGCGGGCTGGCGCTCGAACCGGTCGTCGCGGCCTGGGCGGCCCGTACGCCCAGCCATGCGCTGCGGCGCACCTCCCGGGCGCAGGGTCGGGCCGTGAACCGCCTCGCCGGGCGGCTGTGGCCCGAGGCCGCTGCCGTACGCCGGGTGTCGCGGCAGGACGGCTGTCCGCGCGCCGTGGCGCTCGCCGGCGCCGCCGCTGCCGCAGGCCTCGACGCGCAGTCGCTGGGTCGGCTCGTCGGCTACGACGACGTCCAGACCGTCGCGTCGGCGGCCCTCAAGCTGCTGCCGCTGGACCCGGCCGACGCCACCCGATGGGTCCACGACGCCCTCCCCGAGGTCGCCTCGGCAGCCCGGGACGTGGCCGGGCTGACCGATCCGCGGGACATCCCCGCGACCGCGGCACCCCAGACCGAGGTGTGGGCACAGGCCCACGCCCGCAGCACCAGGAGGTTGTTCAGTGCCTGACCACTCCCCCGACTCCCCCGACTCCTCCGACGCCCTGTCCTCGGGCCGTGGCCTGCGACTCGGGGTCTGCGGCCCCGTCGGCACCGGCAAGAGCTCCCTCATCGCACTGCTGTGCCGCGAGCTCGCCGACCGCATGTCCCTCGCCGTGGTCACCAACGACATCTACACCGACGAGGACGCCCGCTTCCTCCGGGCGTCCGGGGTGCTCACGCCGGACCGGATCCGCGCGGTCGAGACGGGAGCCTGCCCGCACACCGCGATCCGCGACG
>JAESGW010000762.1_pt1 | contig 14830 bp, 12 predicted proteins | sample 9269791 | NCBI WGS metagenome assembly JAESGW01 (sample SAMN16773120, study PRJNA677053) | algae metagenome | isolation source: Aphanocapsa lilacina HA4352-LM1 and co-occurring heterotrophs from near cave... | place: USA: Maniniholo cave, near Haena, Kauai, HI | collected 2009-07-28 | reverse complement strand
TATGTGCTCAATCTGTCAACAGGGAACAAGGTCAACGGAACCGACGTTGACAATGTCCGCGGGAAGCTGATCTGGCGCCCGTCGTCGCAGGTCGATGTCGAACTTTCGCTTGGCTACCAGAACGACAATTCCTTCGGACATGGCTCAGTCATCGTCGTCGCCAATCCGTCACCCTATATCGCCACACCGAAGCGCGATCAGACCTACGGCTTCGATGGTCAGTATGACACACGCCTGTTCACCGGCACCCTGGGCATCGACTGGCGGTTGGGTTCGGTCACGCTTTCATCGCTGACGGGCTATATCGACTACATCAGTGACAACCGCGACTTTTCGCTGCTGCCCGGCAATGCGCAAACCGGAATCGCCGTCCGCAATGTCGGCGCAACCGAAGACATCCAGTTCACGCAGGAACTGCGGCTGGCGAATGATCCGACGTCGAGTTTGATCTGGCAGGTCGGATTATATTATTATTACGCAACGGATCGAAAGCTCGAAGACTGGAGCACGATCTCGGGGCTCCAGCCTACGTTTATTGCGAAGCTGAACCGCGATGTTTTCGGTATTCCGCTTGGCGGATCGCAGGACAATATCATCATCCAGGACGCGGGAACCGACAGCTATGCCGTGTTCGGGCAGGCGACATACAAGTTGAACGATATATTCTCGATCACGGCGGGTGGTCGCTACACCTATGTCGACAAGTCTTCGGCATCGACCGTAACCGGGGACGTCGGATCGCCGTTCTTGGCGGCGGCACCCTATTCGGTTACCGGAACGGCGAACTGGGATGCATTCACGCCAAAGGTAACGGTCGATGCGCTGCTCAAGGATCGCGGCATGTTCGACAGCCTGTTATTCTATGGCACCGTAGCGCGCGGATGGAAAGCTGGCGGTTTCGATCCGGGCACGAGCGCCAGAACGGCGGTAATTCCGTTCAAGCCGGAAAGCGTCTGGAGTTATGAAATCGGCGCGAAGTCGGTCTTCCTCGACGGAACCGCATCGCTGAATCTATCCGCCTTCCGAGCCGAATATAGCGACCAGCAAACCCGCGTCATTGATGCTCTGGGTACTTCGGACACGCAGAACGCCGATGTTCGCGTTGACGGTATCGAGATCGAATCCAGCTGGCGTCCGGTGCGCGGTATCAACCTGTCGGCCGCCTATGCCTATTATGACGCGCGCTATAAGGCCGGCGCGGTTCTGCAGGGCGCGAATGTTTCCGGCAATCGACCGGCGCTCGTTCCCGCATCGCACCTGACGCTGGCAGCCGACTTCAACCTTCCCGTCAGCGATAGGGTCGAACTGCTGGCCGGGATCGACTACAGCTACAAGAGCCGCTTTTACGTGAATGCCAACAACGCCGTTCTCAATTCGGTACCCGGCGCAAGGCAATACACGCAGCAGGATCTGCTTGGTGCAAGGATCGGCGTCGACATCGGCAAGCGTTGGAATTTCACGCTTTGGGGCCGAAACCTGCTGGACGATTTCTACGTCTTGCGCGGCAGCAACACCATTCGACTGTTCTGGTATCCAACGCCGGGGCAGGCTTTCGCCGGTACAAGAGGCAAGCCGCGAACCTTTGGCGCAACCCTGGCTGCTCGTTTTTGACCAGATGGCCAGACTGCACCCCCTTTGAGGAACGATTGGAACGATAGGGGGTGCTCGCCGTGTACCAATGGCAGCCAGACTCCAGCAACAGGGTAAAGGTGAGGCATGAAGATCTTGGAAGACTGCAGGAAAAAGCTGGCGGCAGCGGCCGTGGCACTATGCGTCTTCGGCGCACCCACAGCTATGGCGCAGGGCCAAGCGGCGCGATCCGAAATCCCTGCGGACTGGACGTCCAAGGGCGTAACCCCGACCGGCTATCTGGCGCTTGATGGCGCGCGCGCATTCAAGCTGGGGCTGAAGCGGCATGGCGACCGCTGGTATCTCTTTGTGGGAGAAGGTTTGGGGGGGCAGCCCGCCGCGTCCGTCAGCATTGTCGACGTGACCGATCCGCAGAAAATGCATCAGGTGGCATCATTTCAAGTTCCGTTCGGAAACGGGCAGATCACGTTACATGGTGACCTGCTTATTGCCGGACAACAACGTCCGTTCGCGCCCCCTGCCGTTGGCGGGTCGGTTGAGCACCCATTCCGGGGGTTGTCGGCCGAACGACTGGAACTCGCAACGCTATTCGATATTTCCGATCCGCTCCGTCCTCGCCGGATGGGAGCCTGGGAGGAACTTGGCTGGGCGACGCACAGAAATGGCTACCCAGGTGGCCGCTACGCCTTCATGTCCGCCTGGATATCGGGATATCGCGGCCAGTCGATGCTCGTGATCCTTGATGTTCAAGATCCGAAGTCGCCTCGCGAGGCTGGCCGCTGGTGGATGCCGGGACAGGCAGAGAACGAAACGGCAGTCAAGCCTGCAGCGGGGTTCCACGGACCCGCCTATCTTCATCCCGACGGCAGGACATTGACCCTCGGCTACACCCCGGCAATCGTTAATCTCGACATTTCCAATCCGTCGCAGCCGAAGGTCGTCGGGGAACTGACCTTCTCGCCGCTCGCTCCACTAAGCACCCAAGCGATCCATACGGTAGCGCCGCTGCGCAACGATCATTTCCTGGTCACAACCGAACCTGGCGAGCCGGGATGCGACCGGGAATCCTTGTCCTTCGCCGCGATCGTCGACAATCGCGACCGAACCGCGCCGCGCCTGGTCGCATATCTGCCCAGGCCAATGCCGGAGCCAGGCTCCGGACTCAGCAGCTTTTGCGACAAGGAAGGCCGTTTTGGGCCGCACAATGTCAACACGGAAACGCATCAGGAAGCGACAGAGGATCCTGCCAACATCATCTACATGACCTATTTCAATGCAGGACTCCGTATCTTCGACGCGGGTGATGCGCGGACACCGCGCGAAGTGGGCTGGTTCCTGCCGAAGGTCGGTCCGTGGACGGAACGCAAAAGAGGTTTGGAGGACGTGATCGTTGATACGCGCGGCAATATTTTCGTGAGCAATGGGCGCGAAAAGGGCATCTGGTCGCTGCGTCTCGACCACGCCCTTCTGATACAAAGTCGTTCCACACCCTGATCGCCGTCAGCGGCACGTTATCGAGAAGCCGCAGCACGATCCGCAATAAATCAGGAATTGAAGAAGATGATCGTTCGGCCAGACAGCGATATGAGCCGGCTGAGCAATCTATTCGATCTTACCGGAAAAGTTGTGCTCCTCACCGGTGGAACCAGGGGCATTGGCCGGGCGATGACTGACCAGTTCGCTGAAGCTGGCGCCTCATTGGTCATCGCGAGCGAGGATGTGGATGCCTGCAAGACCGTTGAAAGCGATCTGACGCGACGCGGCTTGGAGGTGCTTGGGGTAGCCTGTGACGTCACCCGGGCTGAACACCTCCATAACCTTGTCGAGGTGACCAACGGGCGCTTCGGTGCTATCGATATTTTGATATGCAATGCCGGTATTGCCGGCGCGGTCGGTCCGATGTCTGAAGCCGATGACGCAGCTTTCGACGCGCTCCTCGATGCCAATCTCCGGCACCCGTTGCGCCTGTCCAATTTGGTCGCTCCGCAAATGGCAAATCGGGGCGGTGGGAGCATCGTTTTGACGAGCAGCATTGCCGGCCTTCGCGGAAACCGATCCGTCGGGCTTTACGGGCTGACCAAAGCGGCACTGTCACAGCTTGCACGCAACCTTGCAGTCGAATGGGGCCCGTCCAACATCCGCGCCAATGCTCTGGCCCCGGGCTTGATCGCAACCGGATGGGCGACAGCCATACTTACCGATCCCTTCGCCGCCGAACGGCGCCTGGGAATGACACCGCTTCGGCGTATAGGGGAACCTTGGGAAGTGGCGGCGGCAGCGCTGTTCCTTGCGTCCCCCGCGGCAAGCTTCATTACCGGCCATACTCTGGTCGTCGATGGCGGTACGCTGATTTCCGACGGTAATTGACAGTCTGTCTATCCCTGCGTCGTTCAAATGAACGCGGGGCGCCGCAGACCGGCGGCCGCCGCTTCTGATCCCGTCCGGTTCGCCGTCGGCATTCTTATATGAAATCGCGATAAACTGCCGCTACATCATAGCGAATTTCGATCATTGACACGGTCACGATCGAGTGGAATTGCCACTTCAGGAACTCGACGGCGGGCGTCGGCCAGCGACGGAACTTCCTATGGAATTGAGAACGCTTCGATATTTTGATGCGCTGGCGCGTGAACTCCATTTTACGCGAGCTGCCGAAGCGTGCAATGTAAGCCAGTCTACGCTTTCGCACCAAATAAAGCATCTGGAAATGGAACTTGGGTGCGCGCTTTTCGATCGCACCCGAAAGCGCCCCACCCTCACGCCGGCGGGCCAGATTTTCGCCGCCCATTCGCGCGCGGCATTGGCGGAGGTCGATCTCGGTATCAGATCGGTAAAAAACCTCCTTGCTCCCCCTGACGACCTGCGGATCGGCGTGTGGACGAGGTTCCTTCTGACACACGTGCTCCCGCGCTGCCTCGCCTTGGCGGATAAGCGCGGTCTGGCGGTTCCAATCACAATTAGGGAAATGGCCGGATCCGAGGTGCTGGAGGCGCTGGAAAGCAACCAGATCGACCTAGCGATCGCGAGCGAGGTACCGGCAACCCGGGGATACCGCTTGACGTCCCTGTTTGTGGAGCACCTCGAACTGGCGGTTCCGCCGGGCCATCCGCTCGCGCAGCGGAGATCGGTCAGGCCGATCGATCTGCACTGTATGCGGCTGGCGTTGCTTACCAAGAATTATGTCACGCGCGGCGTTATCGACCAGTATCTCGCGGATGCTGGCGCAGTCCCCATCGTTGCTGCTGAACTGAGCTCACCAGAGACCTTGACGAGCTTCGCGCTTCGGGCATCCCTGCCCATAATCGGCCCTAAGGGTGCGCTTTCAGACATGGCCGATTTCTTGAAGGTCCCGCTAGTTTCGCCGGTGCCCGGTCGCCCGATGGTTGCGATCATCCGTGAAGGGATGAGCATGTCGAACGTTGCCGGTGAATTCGTAAAGCTCATCCAGGAGGTCTGGGAATCCTCACAAAATGAATCAACGGAGGAAACTCCACAATAGCAGCCGTTCAACCCGGCCTGACCACTCGCTGGTTTATCGCACCAAATGGCGTCCAACCGCTCGCGTCGATTGCTTCCATCCGGACTCGCTCACCAAATTTCATATAGAGCGTTCGCACCGCTCCTTCGTCCACAATTTCAATGCCGCGCCGTTCGGCGATACAGGAAGACCCGACAGTTCGGTAATCATCGTTTGAGACAGTTCCCGAGCCGATGACCGTCCCGGCACTCAGGCGACGCGTTCGCGCCGCGTGCGCGATAAGCCCGCCGAACCCAAACGCCATAGCGCCGCCATGCGCATCGCCAAAAATCTCAGCATTCCGCTCAACGCGAAGACGCATCTGCACGCGACCGTCATTCCAATTCGGTCCAAGCGATTCCGGGGTCACGGCAAAGGGCGCCATGCTGCAAGCGGGCTTCGCCTGAACCCAGCCAAAGCCCGTCGTCATCTCCGGACCGGCTAATGCGCGCAGCGACCAGTCATTGATTTGCACCACGAGCCGGACAAAGGCGAGCGCCGCTTCGGCGCTGACCCCCATAGGCACGTCACCGACGATGACGCCAAATTCGCCTTCAAAGTCGATACCGTCATCCTCGGCGGGCAATGGCACATCTGCAGTAGGAGGCAAGAAGTGATCGGACATCCCTTGATACATGAGGGGTCGACCGCCGCTTTCCGCCGAAATGCCAAGCACCTTATCCATCAGCGCGCCGTGGCTAGGGTAAGCCGAACCATCCAGCCATTGCCATGCGCGAGGCAGCGGTGCGGCCAATTTCGACACATCCAGCGCCTCGCCCTGACCACGTTCCAATGCGACAGCCAGCGCTTGCAAGTCGGGACTGATAATGTCCCAATCATCCAGCGCCGCCTGCAACGTCGGTGCAGCTACACCGCCGGGCAGGTAGCGGGCGCCGTCCCGCGATATCACGATCAAGCGGCCATCCCGGCCATCGTCGAGTGAGGCAAGCCTCATGTCCCATTTTCCTCCATTGCCGCCAGGACGTTCTGGACCAAGGCCGTCAGATCGCCGTCGTCCTCATATCCTGCGTAACGGGCCAAGGTGGCATCAAGAGGAGGACAACTCCCGAACTGCGCTTCCAGAGCGGGATCCGGCGCGTAGGTGACCGTTCCGCCGCCCGTTTGCTTGATGATTTCCGCAGTTAACGCATCCATCCGGGTAAAAACCGCGGGCAATGTCAGCGCGGTCCGGCACATGGGATCAAAGGGTCCGAAGGCGGCGCGAACCAGATTGCGTGCGGCAACCTCCACCGACATGATCCACACCGTGGCCGCCGGCCCGACGGGCGCCTCGAAAGGTTTCCCCGCCGCAAGCGCGTGGAAGATGCCGCTGAGAAAGGCGGATTTCAGTCCGGTTCCCGAGCCCGGTCGTGCAACGAGGCCCGGCAAGCGAAGGGCGACGCCTTCGACCTCTCCACGACGCGCTGCATCGGCCATCGCGGTTTCGACCATGAGTTTGTGCGCGCCATAGGTCATCGTCGGCAGCGGCAATGTCGCGTCATCGATATGCCCAGACAACGGTGGGCCAAAGATGGCAATCGTGCTGGCATAGACCAGCCGCGCCGGCGAGGGCCGAGTTGCAAGCCGTTCGATCAGGGTAAGCGACGTATCGAGGTTTACAAGGCGCGATAAAGCGGGAGCGGCTTCTGCCGCTCCGCCAAGCACGCCGGCGAGATGGATGACGATGTCGGCCTCGCCGCAAATCGATGCCGCCATGCCGGGAGCGGACAGATCCGCCGCCAGGGACTTGAACGACCGGTCGGGCGCGGTCGGCGCCGTGCGATCCACGAGAAGGACGGAGCCCATGCGCTCTTGCGCTGCGAGCTGCCGAGTTACCGCCCTCCCCAGAAAACCATCGGCCCCGGTGACCACCACATTGGTCACGATCCGACCAGTCCGTCCGTGAACACGCCGTCGATCAGCACAAACGCTATGCGGCAATTGGTGCCCGAACGGTTGGCCCAGGCGTGGTTGGTGCCACGCTGGACGACGATGTCGCCCTGACGCACCACCGTCTCACCAGTATCGACGATCAGCGTGATCTCGCCCTCCAGAACGATGCCATAATCGATCGAACGGGTGCGATGCATGTTGGGATGAGGAGCGCCGTCTTTTCCCTGGTGCGCATCGCTCCCGCCGATCGCGGCAAAGACTTCCTCGAAATTGACGGAGGTATCTTCGGGCGGAATGTCGAGGACGCGGATGCGCGTACCACCGCCGGGCGGAGCCAGCATAAGCCCATCTTCCCTGGGTTCAGAATCGATCCGGTCGATCGCGGCCGGGGATTCGCGCGTGTTCCAGATTTCGTGAAAGACGAGCCCCGGCTCACCCAGGTCGTCATGTACGCGCGTAGGCGCGCTATCCGATGCGATGATGGAGCGATTATTTGCGTTATGGCCGGTGACGATCCGACGAAGGGGCTTGGTCATGCCGGTCTCTCCATGGCGGTGCGCTGGCCGAAGGTTTCCGCGATCCAGTCGGCGATGAAACTGCGTCCGTAGGACATGTTGTCAAGGCTCACATGCTCCACGCCACCCGTGCGCGGCGTGAATAGCTTCAGTTCGCGTTTTGGGCTGTTGATGAGTTGATCATAAGTCTGGTGCGCATAGTCGACGCTGATCTGGCGATCCTGCTCGCCATGCGTGACGAGGAAGGGAACAGTCACCCGATCCAGGATCCCTTCAAGGCTGACCTTGGGTGCAATCGACAGAAATTCCTCCATCGTCTTCGCGCCCCATACCCACATCACATGCTGCCAGTAATGAGGTACGGGGTTCTCGCCCTCGCGGTTGAGCCGCTTGAGCTGAACCTCACCCCAATCGTGGTTCGCGCCCCACACTGCGCCAAGCGCGAAGCGCGGCTCGAACGCAACGGCGCGTGGGGCGTAATATCCGCCGAGTGAGAGGCCCATCATGCCTATCCTGGCGGAATCGACATCATCGCGGCATTCGAGATAGTCGACCACTTTGCTCGCCCACCGTTCGGTATCGTAGATTGCCGTCAGACCGTGCCGTCTGAGCGCCTCGCCCGTGCCTGGCTGATCGATGTGAAGGGTCGCGATGCCACGGCGCGCGAGCTCCGGCCCCAATCTGGTCCACACCAGCATCTCCTTAGAGCTGTCAAGCCCATTGACGAAGACCATCGTGGGCCACGGGCCATGGCCCCAGGTCGCAGGCATGAACCAGCCGGGAATGACGGCGCTTTCATAGGCGATTTCCACGCGCTCCAGCGTTCCCCCGCCAAGCGTAGCGGCGCGCGTGAACGCCTGCTGCCCCTTGTCGAATATCGCTATCCGAGCGGGATCGCCGTGCGCCTGCATGCGCTCGGCGATCTGGTAGTAGAGCGATGCGCGATCGAGCTTTGCCGCGGCAGAGAATTCGCGTCCGAGCGCTTCGTCCTCGGCGGCGAGGGCCGCAAGTCGGTCGGCCATCGCCACCCAGCTTGCGGCGAATGCGTCCGTGCCAACGTCAGCGCCCTTTGCTGCTGCCTCGCGCAAGGGTGCGCACATCTCGTCGATTTCGCCTATCTGCGCGCCGCTTTCGATCGCGATATCGACGGACAGGTTCCAGACATAATTGTTTGGGAAATAGCTGAACATTACAGAGCGTGCTCATCTTCATCGGTGATCGTGTCGAGGCCGGCGGTCAGCGGGGCTTTTGCCGATCTCCGAAACGCATCGAGCGACTTTTCCTGGGGGTCAAAAACCATGTCCCAATTGTCATTGTCGGTGCGAAAGAAAGGCGGCGTCTTATGCGCCCAGAGCAGCGCGGCAAACTTCCAGTCCCACGCCCGGGGCACCCAGTTGTCGTCGAGATAGTCGGTATCGGCGTGATACTCAGCCTCGCCACCGGCAGGGCAATCGACATAATAGTAGATCGCCGAAGAAAGCCGATGACGCGACAGGCCGCCGGAGCTGTTCATCGACGTGTTCACCCACCCGCGGTCACTCATGATATTTGCACCGAGCATCACTTCATCGATGTCCTCGACGCCGAATGCGAGATGCATGAAGCGCTGATCGTCGGGAGCGATCGGCAAATCCGTGTTCACCCAAAAAATGGAATGATGTTCGTTGGTGCCGTCCGCCCGGGCAAAAATGCCTAACCCCTTGGAGTGATCGCTCATGCGAAAACCAAGCCGATCTCGATAGAACTCGTAGCTGCTGACATAATCGTTGGAAAAGAACACGATATGATTGAGCGCCTTGGGCAGACAGCGGCTGCGCCATTTGCGGTGCTGGTTCAGCCGCTGGATGTAGCCGGGCGCATTGACCTGGTCGGGCTGGGAAACCACGACACGCTTGGCCCAGAGCCGCAGACCAAAGGGTATGCCGTCGTCGCCATAGGCGACCAATGTGCCATCGGCCTGTTTCAGCACTGCACGATCCCGCGACAGATCGGCTTCCAGCGCGTCGAGGCTCGCTTGCGTATCGACCCCCCAGATCACCAACTTGACGCCATTACCCTGAAACCAGTCGGGGATGCCGACAGCGTCGTAGGGACGGATTACGACTTTGGACCCAGTTGCGACCTCGAATACGGCTTCATTGTCGCCCTTTGACAGCAGCACGAGGCCGAAATCCTCGAAGAAGCGCGTGGCGACGGCAACATCGTCGACGCCATATATCGCGGACTCGATACCCAGTATCGACATGCTCATTCCTTTTCGTTGACGGGCGCAGGCGCCGGAAGCGCGTTGGCCTCTTCTGTGAAGTGAACCGGATATTTTCCCAGCAACAAAGTCAGCGCCGCTGCGGCGAAGAGCGCGACCGCGGAGACAATGATCCCTAAATCAAAACCGCCGAAATGATCGCGAAAACTGCCAAAGGTGACTGCGCCGATTGGGATGGAGCAGAGGAAGGACATCGTGATTGTCCCGTAAATCGCGCCATAGGATTTCATCCCGAAATACCTTGAAACGAAGTACGCCAGGAGGTCGAATTCAGCGCCTTGGGCTAAGCCGAGCAGCAGGATGCCCGCGATCGCGATGCCAGGGGCGCCGCCGCCAAACAGAATCATCAGCGCCCCGACTGACGCCGCCGCAAAAAGTACGGCGGCGACCAAAGGAGCCCAAAGGCGGTCGATGAGATAGCCGCTCCCCATGCGCCCGACGAGAACGCCGATTGCAAGGAATGAGACCATCGCCGCGGCAGCTTGGGTGTCGAGACCACGATCAACGAAGATCGAAACAAGGCTGGTGGTAAAACCGCTCATCGCAGTACCGGTGAGGAGGACGATTATGGCCAGCAGCCAAAAGCGGCGGCCGCGGAGTGCCGTAGCCAGCGACATGCCGGTTTGGGAAATATCCCTCTTGCCGGCGACGTTGGCGGGGGTTCGGGCGACGTCGGGCAGCCCGAACCAGCTTAATGGCGCGCCGATAAATATGGCAGTCCCCGCAAGGACAAGAAATCCGCTCTGCCACCCGTAGAGCGTGATGAGGTGGGAAAGCAGGGGCGCCATAACGATAGGCGTTACCGAAGTACCACACAGCATTAGTGCCAAGGCAAAGCCACGCGCGTTGGAAAAGCGACGCGAAATGACGCGCGCAAACGCCACAGGTCCGCTGCCGGCGCCCAGCACCATTGTCAAAAGCAGAGTGGCGTAGAACGTTAGGATGTTTCCCGTAATCTGGGTCATCCCGAAATACCCCGCGCCGAGCAGCACGAAGCTGGCTGCCGCCAGTCGTCGCTCGCCCATCTTGTCGATCAAGCGACCGATGAAGGGAAGAGCCAGAGACGACAGGGCAACGGCTCCGAAAGAAGCAGCTGCAGCGCTACGGGACCAATGAAACTCCTCGACCAGCGCTCGGATCAGAATGCTTCCCATATAATTGTAGAGGACCGAGCCCGTTCCGATCCCCAGCGCGCAAACTAGAATGAGATGCCATCCCTGTTTGAGCTCTTGCCAACGAGGGCTGTGATTGCCTGGCCTCGCAAACTCTCCGGTCATCTCACTTCCAGCCTTCTCTTCAGGGTGCGTGGGTTATCGCCTGCTACTCTAGTTAGCCGTACTGTCTTCTAACGTAGCAAGACGCATGATCTGCTTCGCTTGGACGGAAATGGCCTTGGCAATGTCGCCGTCCGCAACCGCGCCGGCCTCGTCGAAAATACGCTGTGCAACACTGTTAGCCGTGATCCCGGAAGGGGTGGGCCATCCGCGCATCGCATGGATGATTCCCCGCAGCGCGGTCAGGGTTAAACCGCCAGCCTGCCAGCCCGCCGCCGACACGATGAGACCGACCGGCATATTATCGAAATAGCAGCGCTCATCCGCCCGCGTATCTTCCAGGAGATCAATCGCGTTTTTCACTAACCCCGATACGCCGCCATGGTAGCCAGGTGATCCGATCACGAGCCCCTGCGCGCCGCGGACCGCATCAACGAAACTGCGCTCTTCATCGGAACGCTCCTGCGCCTCCGGATGAAAATGCGGCAGTGCGGCAAGTGCCGCGCCGCCGAACTGGCGTATATCTGCGCCTCGCGCCTTGCATTCGGTCAGTACCGCGCCGATGAGTTTCTCGACCGACGAGCCAGCGCGGGTCGTCCCGCCAAAGCCAACGATCAATGGCCGCTTCATGGGACGAGCTTCGGCATCACGTCGCTAGCGATAAGCTGCATGGTATTTTCAGCAATCGCGCGACCTTTGGGATCGCACCAGCGACCCGCCACGCTGATGATCACGTGCCGCAGCCCAAGCGCCTGCAGAGCCTTGAGCTCCACCAGAAGATCATCGGGCGTCCCAGCGAAGAAGTCGCGCTTGATGCGTTCCGACTCATCCATCGGTGCGACCTTCTGGAAGTATGCGCTGAGGGCTGCTGGTTGACCGCCGATAACAGCCGCCTGCTTCATCTCAGCCATCGATTTGTCCATATAGGTCTTAAAGGTTCCGCGTGTCTCTTCGACCAGTCCGTTCAGCAATGCCTCGGCCTCCTGCGTGGTGTCCGCGAGCACCACGCCGAGATTGGCGAAACGAGCTGTCATCCAGTCGCGGCATTCCTCTTCGATTTCCGACGAATGCCCGGCTTCACCGAGTGTGTTGAGATACAAGCTAATCTGCTCCTCGAGCAGATCACGCCCGCCATATTGTCCGACGAAGACGGGAAGGCCTGCCTTGGCACCGCCGAGCAGCGCCTCGCTTTTGCTTGCTGTTCTGATAATCTTTGGACGACTGCCGTAGGGACCCGGTACGATCCGATTGAGAAGATGGCCGGAATAGGACTGGGTCTTGAACGCAAGCGGTGGATCTTCGGGCTTTTTGGCCCAAAGCTGTTGCGTGATGTCGAAGATTTCGTTCGATGCTGATTTCAGAGCGTAGTTCAGCGTCATTCCGAAACCGATCGGTTCGGGCGAGATGCCATAGCCGCCGCCCAGCCCGAAGACGACCTTGCCCTTGGTCAGATGGTCGAGGATATTCATGTCCTCGGCGAGATGGACCGGATGATGATAGGTGATCGGGATGATTCCGAAGCCCAGGAAGCAATTCTTCATCTGCGGCGCGAGATAGGCCGCCAGCATCATGGAGTTGCTGGCGGTTAGCTCATGATCCGCGAAATGCCGCTCGCGCAGAAAAGGATTGAGGCCGCACTGGTCGGCGAACAATGCGTAATCGACAATGTCCGCAAATGCCGCTCGCTCTTCGTCACGTCCGACCCGTTCGGATGATACGATCGTCGAAAGTTTCATTGTCGTCACTTCCTTTGCAAGAACTTATGAAATTGACGCCGACGAAACGAACTTTGTCGGCTATGCGATTCTGGCCTAGCGTCCGGCTGAAGACGGCTTCGGCTGCAAGGTCACCGTGCCGACCCTCACGGTCGTGAGGTCCGGTGATCCAGAGCCTGGGCCGGTCGAGAATTCGAGTCCCGTCAGATCAAGGCGTGTCCCAATATCAGCGTCGTCGAGCAGTACCGCACCATTGAGACGAACATCGCGTGACAGCAGTAGGGCTCCTCCTGTCCGCAGGCCACTCACATTCAAAGCAAGTTCGGGCCGCCCTTCTTCCTTCGTCGCGACCTCCAGCATGCCAAGCTGAGCATTGCCGCCCACAGAGGTCGTACGCATGCTTAACGCCGCATCGAGCGTTGCGCCCACCACATAAAGCTCGGCACCGATCGTGGCATTGTCGAGAACGATCGTACTCTGCGCGCTGAGCTGCCCCTTTTGCCAGGAGGTGCCTGGGGTGGCGTTAGCGAAATGGCTGTCCTGCATGCCCAGACTCAGTGTCCCGCCGATGCGAGCGCCAATCAGCACCAACCTGCCTTCGGTATGGACCCCGAAGTTCAGGAATAGGCTGCCGTCGATTACCGCCGAGATTGCGCTGAAGCAGTCTCCGAAATGATATCCATCATCCTCGCAGCGGGTAAGGCGGGCACCGCGCATCGATACGCTGCCCTGGACGACCGCACCCTCGAGACTGAAACCACCCTCCGCGACGAATCCCTCATTCAAATCAATGCCGCCGCGTAACTGCGCGCTCGAAAGGCGAAGTGCATAGATCCGAGTCCAAGGCGAAACATCGCGCGGCGTGCGCCTTTCTGGGATCGCCAGATGGGCGCCACGGCCCCTCACGCCGCCACCGATCTGAGCGCCGGCAAGGTTGATCCAAGCCGAATTCGTTCGAGGTGAGACGTTGCTGAAATCGACGGAGCCCTCAACGATAATCCCGCTAGCCTCGACTTGCGCTATTCGCGACCCAACAAGAGAAAAGCGTGTCAATTGGGCATTCGAAAGGTTGATCGGGCCGTCGAATCGACAGTCTTCTAAGACCAACACGCCTAGCTTCAGATCGGAAAGATCAAGATCGCCGTCGATTGAAGCATTGTTCAGCCGGATGGACGCGCCTGGATGTTCACAGGCAAAGCGCACGAGCCAAGCACCGGACAAGCTTGGCGCATCCTCGGCAAATCCCAGCCTCCGGTTGGAAAGGACGCCGTTTGCGAATTCCTCGTAGGTGCCGTTGTTCACGACCACACCCTTGCTCGACTGAGCAAATACAAGGGAGCAAGGATGGTCCGGCCAGTTCGCCTGACAGATTCCGCCGCACAATAGGTGACCCTTCCCATACAACTCTCCCGATTCTTGCCGGTTTCACGCGCCGACCATCAGCGGCATGCATGTGCCAATCAGCGATTTAACAGGGAGGGATCATGGGAAAAAATGATAAGAAATAATCTTTATTATGGCGATTGTTCATAATCGGACTATCGGGATTATTAGCAAGCGCGGCCGCCGCCCGCTTTGAAACTGCGAAAAGTTCGTTTTCCGCGTCCATCGCGGAGCACGCGCGCATCTGCAATGTATCACATTACCTCGTCACGTCGTCGATCACCTGGGTATCGTTATGATTTTTCGCTCCGATCGACGTGAAATCGAATCGGATGACGCGATTCTGGTTGAGCGACGAAGGGCAGATGTTTGAATGGTAGGTAGGCACTTTCACCTACGGCATGACGATGGCGATCATGCCATCGACTCGAGCGAGGCGGTCGCGCTAACGCCAGGACATCTGGCAGCGCCAGATCGGTCCGACCTTGTATGGGCCGGCTACATGCCGACCCCATCCGACCGACCATAGTGACATTTTGGATTTTCCCATTTGGCTAGGCCGCGTTGACAAAAGACTTCAGCCATAGCCGCGTGGCGGCGAGGTTGAGGAAGCTCTCGAACGAGAGAAGGGTTTTGTCGTATCGGGTGGCGATACGTCGTTGCTGTTTGAGCTTGCCGAA
>JAESGW010000760.1_pt1 | contig 14931 bp, 10 predicted proteins | sample 9269791 | NCBI WGS metagenome assembly JAESGW01 (sample SAMN16773120, study PRJNA677053) | algae metagenome | isolation source: Aphanocapsa lilacina HA4352-LM1 and co-occurring heterotrophs from near cave... | place: USA: Maniniholo cave, near Haena, Kauai, HI | collected 2009-07-28 | reverse complement strand
GAGAAGCGCCAGGGTCTGAAGGTGGCCTGCCTGGAGGAAATCGCCTACCAGTTGGGCCACATCGACGAGGCGGCGGTGCTCGCCCAGGCGCAGCGCCTGGGCAAGACCGAGTACGGGCAGTACCTCAAAAACCTCCTCGAAAGGGAAAACCGCTAGAACACCTCCCGCCCACTGAGCAATCGGACCGCGAAACCCTTCGAACTTTACAGGAGCAAACCGAATGAAAGCATTTGTGCTCGCCGCCGGCAAAGGCACCCGCCTGCGCCCCTTCACCGATGCCCTGCCCAAACCGCTCATGCCCGTCGTCAACAAACCGGTCATGACCCACATCCTCGCCCTGTGCCGCAAACATGGCTTCGATGAAATCGTCGCCAACCTCCACTACCGCGGCGAGAAGATCACCGAGCGCTTCGGCGACGGCCACGCCCACGGCGTCGCTTTGCAATACTCCTGGGAAGAACAACTGCTGGGCACCGCGGGCGGCGTGCGCCGACAGGCACCCTTTTTGGCCGACGGACCCTTTCTGGTCATCTCCGGCGACGTGATGACCGATCTCGACCTCACCGCCCTGGTCCGCTTCCACAAACACTCCGGAGCCGTCGCCACCATGGCCGTCAAAGAAGTCGGCGACCCCAGCCGCTTCGGCGTCGTCGTCAGCGACGCCGGCGGCAGGGTCGAAAGTTTTCAAGAAAAACCGACCCGCGGCACCGAGCGCTCGCGCTGGGCCAACACCGGCATCTATGTGCTGGAGCCGGAAGTGTTCGATTGCATCCCCGAGGCGGCCTTTTTCGACTTCGGCAACGACCTGTTTCCGATGCTGCTGGCCAAAGGCGCACCGGTCTATGCGATGCCCACGGGGGCCTACTGGTCGGATGTCGGGACGCTCTCGCAGTATCTGTACACGCACTGGGAGTTGTTGACCCACCCGCAACTGAAGCAGCGGGTCGGGGCCAATACGGTGGTGGAGGCCGGGGCGGTGGTCTCCGAACACGCTCTGATAGGCGAAGGCTGCACGATCGAAAAAGGGGCGCGGGTGCTGGGGTATAGCTGCGTGAGCGACGGCTGTACGATCCGTGCGGGCAGCGTGGTGGTGGACAGTGTGGTGTGGACGAGCGCGCAGTGGGGCCACAAGCTCAAGGGCGACCTGGTGCGCTCGATCTGGGGCGACGGGATGCAGGTCTCCCTCGGATTGCCCAATCTCTAGAGCAGGTGCCGGGTGCCAGGGTGAAAATGGCTGCCCGGCGAGGTTTTCAGCCGAACGGCTATTTTTAGGCAACCGAAAAGCGCTCTAAATCCACCCACCAGCTAGAGAAGTAAATGAACCTGCGACACAAGGCAATCACGGGGGTAGGCTGGTCTGCTGTCCAAAATTTCGGCAGCCAGTTCCTTTCCCTGTGGGTCTACCTGGTCCTGGCCAGAATACTTGGGCCGGAGACTTTTGGCCTCGTGGCGCTTGCCAGCGTTTTTGTGGCTTTTGTGCAGGTTTTCCAGGAGCAAGGGTTTACCGAAGCGATTGTCCAGCGCCCTGCACTCGATCGAGCCCATCTCGATACCGCCTTCTGGACGAATGCGACTATCGGGTTGGTGCTGACCTTGTTCGGCATTGCAGTCAGTGGACCGGTGGCAGCACTTTTCGGTGAGCCGCGCCTGGGAGCAATCCTGGCCTGGCTCGCTCCCAGTTTGCTGATTGGTTCGCTGAGCGCCGTTCAGCAGGCGGTCCTTACCCGCGAGTTCGCCTTTCGCACCCTTGCCGCCCGCCAGCTTGTCGCTACCTTGGCGGGAGGGGCGGTGGGTCTAGCCATGGCCCTTAGCGGCTTTGGGGTGTGGAGCCTCGTCGCTCAGCAACTCGCAAATCAGGCGATTGGGCTTGCGATCCTCTGGTTTGCCAGTCCCTGGCGGCCGGGGTTGCAGATCAGCAAAGCGCACCTGCGCGAGCTGTTCGGCTTCGGGATCAACGTGACCGGTTTCAACCTGTCCAATTTTTTTAACCGCCGCGCCGTCGATTTTTTGATCGGTTACTTTCTCGGACCGGTCGCGCTGGGCTACTACAGCATCGCCATGCGCATCCTGACGGTGATGATCCAGCTTTTGACGACGACCACCACCCAGGTGGCGATGCCCACGTTCTCCCAACTGCAGCAGCAGCCGGAGCGCCTGCGTTCCGCCTTTTACACCGTCACCCAGTTCACCAGCCTGGTTTCCTTCCCGGCGTTTCTGGGGGTAGCGGCCTTGGCGCCGGAACTGGTGACGGTCGTCTTCGGCAGCCAATGGCAAGCCAGTGTGCCGGTGCTGCAGATCCTGGCACTGCTGGGCCTTCAGCAATCGGTCCTCTTTTTCAACTCGACGGTGCTCGTGGCGATGGGCAAGCCTGCTTGGCGGTTGGGGATCAATTTGCTCAACGCCGTGTGCGGCCTGGTCGCCTTCGCCTTCGCTGTTCATTGGGGGATCGTGGCGGTCGCTGCCGCCTACACACTGCGGGTCTACCTGCTCTCGCCTGTGACTATCTGGGCAGTGGATCGCCTTATCCGCATCGAGCTTGTCACTTACTTGAACCAGTTCATACCTCCCCTGATAGGTTCGCTGGCGATGGTCTCGGCGATCTGGGCGACCCGACAGTTGCTTCTCGAGCGGCTCGATCCCTTGTCGTTGCTCGCATTCTGCCTTGCTGTGGGCGCCGGTGTTTACCTGCTTACGTTGCGCTGGTGCGCTCCTGCGCTCTTCGAGCGGGCCTTTAGCTACGTCCGCTTGTTGTTGCCCAAAGCGGCGGGCGGCAAAATCTCTTGAGTACGGAATTTTGGAATATTCTTTCGTGGAGTGGTCGTGGTGAGCGTTGTTTCTATCGAATCGAATCAGCTTTCTACTTTTCGTACGGCCCACCGCTTTGAGCGATACGCAGAGTTCAAAAGCGGCGAAGAATTTATTGAATACTGCCGGTGGGCAGACCGGCATAGCGCGAAAATCTACATCCTCGGCAACGGCTCCAATACCCTATTTACCCGCCCATCGGTGCGATCGCTGGTGCTCAAGAACAGCTTGCCTAAAACCCTCGAGGCGCTGCCGAATAACCGCCTGCAGGTGTCGTCCGCCGTGCAGATCAATGAAGTGTTGAATTACTGCTGCCAGAATTCCCTTGACAGCTTTTATTATCTAGCTTCAGTCCCCGCTTCGATCGGTGGAGCGTTGGCAATGAACGCCGGACGAGGCAAACTCCACAACTGTACCATTTACGACTTTGTTGAAAGCGTGACTTTCCTCGAGAACGGTGCATTCAAAACTCTCACCAACGAGCAGATCACCAGAAGCTATCGTCAGACCATCTTCACCGGCATGACCCGCAAGCTGATCCTAAGTGCTGTGCTGCAATTCAGCCCGGCGAATTTTGCTTCCAACCCTCTGCAGGAACGTCGACAGTGGGCCAAAGAGCACCAGGACAATACTCTCCCCAACTGCGGCACTGTCTTTAAATCGGCTTGTTATCCCATCATGGACAGACTGCGGGGACTGCGCATCGGCGAGACCTGGTTTTCCAACAAAACCAGCAACTGGATTTTGAACAAGTCAAAAAGCAGTGCATCGATAGTAACCTTGATTACACTAACCAAATTGCTCCACCTGCTTGCGCTGCGAAAAATCGAAGTAGAAGTCATTAGTGTAGATTAGTTTGTCGCTTTTGAATTGACATGATGCTGTCCATTCGATAGCATAGCTTAGAGCTGGAAACTAGCTAGGTGCTCTACAAATGAACGTAGGAATTCTCTCTTTTCACCACACCAGTAACTATGGAGCAACTCTCCAGAACTACGCACTCTGGAAAACTATCAAGAGCCTAGGCTGTGAAGCTGAGGTCATCGACTATCAGCCGTATATTGCGATGAAGAACTACTACGTCAGAGAGCTTCTGCCCAACCGGCCTGTATTGAGCAATCTTGCCAAGATCCTCAAGATGAAGCGGTTCAGAGAGGTGCGTATCCAACTCAGTGAAGCAGTCTACTTTTCACCGGAAGGACTCCAGCGCTTCAAGCGTCGCTACGACGCCGTTGTTGTCGGGAGCGATCAAGTCTGGTCTACGGACGGGTGGCGCGGGTACGATCCGACATTTTTTCTAGATTTCATCGACGAAAAAACAACGCTTAAAATCAGCTATGCAGCCAGTGCAGGGCACACCGAGACCCTAGGCGCTCATCGCAGCCATGTGCAAAGTTTGGTAAGTCAATTTCAGGCCATCTCAGTCCGAGACGGCAATACAGCCCGCATGATCAAAGAAGAATGTGCTATGGACTCAACCCAGGTGCTCGATCCCACATTTTTGATTGAATATGGAGAGTTTTTGAACAAGCCGGTTGCCATCGATAGCCCCTTTTTGCTGCTCTATAAGATGGGTCCGATGAGTAGCTCCGAGGAGGGCTTCATTCTGCGGCTTGCCGGCGAGCGCAATTTAAAAATTGTCTCGGTAGGTTATCGCCACAGAATTGCACAATTCAACCTTGCCGGTATTGGGCCTGAGGAGTGGGTCAGGCACTACTCACGGGCAGATTACGTATTTACGGACTCTTACCATGGTTCAATCTTCTCAATTATTTTCGACAAGCCTTTTAACGTATTCGTTTGCAAAACCAAGGCTGCTAAAACTGGCGACTTGCTCGACAAACTCGGTCTTATCGATCGCATTTTTAACGGGGATGCAACAAGGACGAGCGACATTGATTACGCGCTTGTAAAAGCAAACCTGACAAACCGTATTCACGCCTCAAAAGACTTCTTGATTCGGGCGCTGAGTTCGCGATTGGCAACCGTGAAAAGCCTCGGTTGAATTTGTTATTTTTTGGCTCACTTCCTGTGCCTTTATTTGGGCTGCCAAACTTTACCATTCTGCGGAATAAAATGTCTGCTCAGCGCTTCCGAACACGATTTAAGGGATTCCGTCTCAAGCCCCTCGTTTCGGCGCTGATTCGCCCGGCAGCGAGGATTTTGATCGACGGATTCGAACGCCTGTGCAACCAGGCTTACGCGGCGCGGGCGGAGCGTTATCTCTCGCAAATTCAATCGCGCGGCAAAAACGTTCGTATTTACGGCAGAAACTACATTTCCCGCCCCGAATGTGTGGTGCTTGGCAACAATGTGCACATTGGCGAAAACGCTTACTTTGTCACCGAAGGCGGTCTCATTGTTGGAGACAATGTGCGGATGAGCCGCAACGTTACCATCTACACCATCAACCACAACTACCTCGGCGAAGTGCTGCCCTACGACAGCACAAACCTGGCCAAGCCGGTGACCATCGGCAAAAATGTCTGGATCGGTATGGGGGTGTCCGTTACGCCGGGAGTGCGGATTGGCGATGGAGCAATCATCGGCATGGGAGCGGTGGTGACCAGGGATGTTCCGCCCCTGGCCATCGTCGGCAATCAGCCGATTCGCATTCTCAAGTTCAGAGACTCGGACCACTACGAAAGCCTCGAAAAAGCTCGACAGTATGCGGGGATCAACGGTCGACCGCTGGCGGCGGATATTTTATCGACCTATGCGCCCAATGGCCTGGAGGCCCAGATTGTCTTTGCGGTTTCCATGGAACGACAGTCAAGCAAGCTGCTCACGACTCTGCTCTCATCGCACCCGGAACTGACCTGTAACCATGAGTTGCGTCCTCAACTTGTCAGATTGTCCACAGAGCTTGCCCACAAGATCAAAACGACAGAACAAGCCCGGGATGAACTGTTTGCCCTGTTTTGCAATGGCAGCGTATTCCCAGATAACCTTTACATCGAGTGCGATCATAGCCTGTTTCATTTGCTCGAGACACTGACAGCTATCTTGCCGACCAGTCGGGTGATCTGGCTGCAAACCGACGCTAGGACGGCAGTTTCTCACACCTGTGCTCAGGGTTGGTTTTCTGCCGTTGAGTTTCAAAAAGTTCGGCCTGAAAACTTCAATTCTGCCGATTTGGAATCCCACTGGATCTATCATAGGCTTCGAGGAGATCAGTGTGGATTATTCAACCAAGCTCACTGGGAGAAACTTTCGGTCTTTGAACGAAATTGCTGGTATTGGGGGTACGTTAATAAAGAAATTGAAAGACAGATAACCGCGCTTCCCCCCGAGCGGAAATATGTAGTGAAATCCGAAGCGCTTATTCACCGGGCGGCGCAGCTGTGCGCTTACTTGAACATTGCTCCCTCGGGCCTTAAGACACTACCCTCTATTTCCACAGACAAGCCCGATGCGGCACTTGCCTGGACGCTCTGGAGCCCGGAAGAAAATGCTGCATGTGAGAGATGGTGTGCCGCTGGGATGGATCGCTGGTACCCGGGTTGGCGAACCTCGGTACCTGTGGGCAGTCGACAGCTGTATTGAGCTGCTGCCGGCAAGGGCGTCCTTATTCAGGTGTCGCCTCCATGCCAGCTTCTCTGCAAGCGTTGCACCAACAGCGTAGTCTGTCCCGATCGAAACGGCGCGCAAGCAACCGCCGTTTGGCTAGAATCTGCGCATCGTCGCGAGCTGGGAACGGTTTAGAGCATGCTTCGAAGATGGACGGTACCGATGATTGTATTGTTGATTGCACTTGTGGGCGCTTCAAGGACGTGGGCGCAGTCGAAACCCGCGACAGCCAATACCTCGGAAGCACTCCAACAGCAGATACGCTCGCTTGACGAGCGCCTGAGATTTATGGAGGAGTCGCTGGCCAAGAGCGTCGACGACCTGATGTGGTACCGCAAGCTCGACGACATTGCTCTAATCGACAAAGTCGCCTATACCGGGCCGCCCCCTCGGGTCGTCCCCAATCCAGCAGCTCAGGGCGCCAGGAACCCGGTAATTATCAACGCCTATACTTTTTTTCCTAAAAACCGCTCAAGCGGGCAGAAGCTGCCGCTGGTGGTCTTCGTGCATGGGGGTGTGCACGGCGACTTCGGCACGGCAAACGCCCACATCGTGCGCGAACTGGTCGCACAGGGCTACGCAGTGATTGCCCCGGAGTACCGGGGTAGCCGTGGTTATGGGCGCAATTTCTGGCAGCTTATCGACTACGGCGGGCTTGAAAATGACGACGTGCTGGCGGGCAAGCGCTGGATGCTCGAACACTACCCGAACCTGGACCCCGAGCGGGTTGGGATCATCGGCTGGAGCCACGGCGGCATGATCACGTTGATGAATATTTTTTTTCACCCCGGCGATTACAAAGTGGCCTACGCAGGCGTACCGGTCAGCGATGTAATCATGCGCCTTGGCTACAAAAGTCAAAACTATCGGGAGCTTTTTTCTGCTTCCTACCATATCGGCAAAACTCCCGAGGAAGATGTGGCCGAGTACCGCCGCCGCTCACCGGTCTTCCACGCCGAAAAGCTCAAGACGCCGCTGATGGTCCACACCACGACCAACGACGAGGACGTCAACGTCATGGAGGTGGAAGCGCTCATCAAAGCCCTCAAGGCGGCAGGTAAACAGTTCGAGTCCAAAATCTACCAGAATGCCCCCGGCGGCCACGCCTTCAACCGCCTCGACACGGCCCTGGCCAGAGAATCGCGCCAAGAAATTTACCGGTTTTTGGCCCGCTACTTGAGCCCGCCCAATCCGCCCGGTGCACCGCTGCCCCTCGGATCGGCCTCCACACCTGTCCAGGGTCAGTAGTGCGTACCGGTCGAGCGAAAGTGCACGGCTGTTTTTCCGTTCGGGTTGAGCACATCTCCCCCTTCGGCCACGCAGTAGACCAGCCAGTGATCGCCGCAGTCCATGCGCCCCTCCACCCGGCATTCGAGGTAGGCGAGCGCTCCTAGGAGGATGGGCGAGCCGTTGGCCGCCGCGCGCGTGGCAACCCCCGCAAAGCGGTCCTGACCCGGAGCGAAGGGTTTGAGAAAGTGCTTCATCAAAGGCAGGTGCTGCCCCTCTTCAAGAATATTGAGCACGAAGGCGTCACCCGGGTACAGCAGGGACTCGATGGCCCGCTCCTTGGCGACGGCCACGGTGAGCCCCGGCGGATTGAAGGTGGCCTGGGAGACCCAGGAGGCGAGCATCGCACTGCTCACATCTTCGCGCCGGGCCGTGACGACGCATAGCGAGCCGACGATGCGGCCCGCGGCTTGCTCGACGGGGGTGGCGGCGGCAGGAGCGCGGCCCTGACGGGCTTTGCGCGTCTTCTTGAGCGCCTGGGCAAAATCGGTGCCCGCCTCTTCGCACTCCTGCAAGGTGGCGGCGTTGGGTTTGAACTTGACGCGGATAGTCTCGAATCCGAAAGAATATCCAGCGTTGCGCAGCTTGCTCTCCAGCAAGTCGATCGCTTCGCCGCTCCAGCCGAAGGAGCCGAATACCCCGGTCAGTTGCGATTTGGGAGCAGTGGCAAGCACAATGCCCAGGGCCGTCTGGATCTGGGTGGGGGCGTGACCGCCCAGGGTGGGCGAGCCGATCACAAAGCCGTCGGCGCGCGAGACCACCTCACGGATCTCCTCCGGGGCGGCAAATTCGCAGTTGACGGTCTCTACACCCACCCCGGCCTTGGTGATCCCGTGGGCAATCGCCTGGGCGAGGGTGGCGGTGGAGCCGTAGGCCGAGGCGTAGAGCAAGGCGACGGTGAGCGTCTTTTCAATTTGAGCGCGGTTCCAGCGGCGGTAATGGGAGATGAGATCCAGCCCGCCCGCGCGCAACAGCGGTCCGTGCACCGGAGCGACTACCCGGGCGGGCCACTCGGCCAGCCGGTCGAGCACCGCTTCAACCTGCCGTGCCTGGCTTGCCATCAGGCAATCATAAAAATAACGGGCGTCCTCGCCTGTGGCGGTGCCGCTCTCGTCAAACACGGCATCGTCCGCGACGTGGGCGGCAAAAAATTTGTCGGTGTAAAGTGCCGAGTGCTTCTCATCAAACAGGCACAGTCCGTCGGGCCAGCGCGGCGTGGGAGCGGGAATGCACTGCAACCGGCGATCGCTGCCCAATTCCAGGACTTCCTGGCCGCGGACGATGCGGATTTGCGTTTTTAGATCGGCCGCCTCACTTTCGAGTAAGGGTTTGAGGGCGACGGCCCCGGGGTTGGAGCAGATTATCTCCAGGTGGGGAGCGCGCGCCAGCAGGGCAATCAGGGTTTTGGCGCGGTTGGGATTGATATGGCCCAGGACTACCGCGTGGATCTGCTCCAGGGGAATGAGCCGCTCCAACTCCGCAAGAAACAGGGTAGTGAACGTTTCGCCCGGCGGGGAGAGCAGCACCGTTCGATCTGGCCCCTGAAACACAAAGGCGTTGGAGGTGGTGCCCCGCTGCCGGGCGTACTCGACCTCGAATTTGAGCCGCACGAAGCTGCGGGAGCGCAACGCCCAGGTGTCGGGGGCCACCGACACCGTCTGGATATCGCGCACAGGCGTTTGGGCAGGGATCATGGCGCTTCTCCTCAAAGTGTCAGGTGCCAGGTGTCAGGTTTCAACCAGGCCATCCTGACACCTGGTCAATAGTGGTTGCCGACTTTGCGGTGGTGGACGGCGGTCAATCCCTCCAGGTTGGAGACGCGGCCATCCTCAACCACGCCGTAGACCAGCCAGTGATCGGAGCACTCCATGCGGCTGGCGACCCGGCATTCCATATAGGCGAGGGCATCGGCCAGGATTGGTGTGCCGCCTGTGCCGGTGAGCGTTTCCACACCCACGAAGCGATCTTCACCCGGGGCAAAGCGCTTCAGGAAGTGGCGCATCAGCGGCGCGTACTTACCTTCTTCGAGCACATTGAGCGCAAACATGTCGCCCACCTGCATCAGCGCCTCGATAGCCCGGTCCTTGGCGACGGCGATCGTGACGCCCAGGGGCGCAAAGCTCGCCTGGTTGACCCAGGAGGCGAGCATGGCGCCTTTGAGTTCACCTTTGGCGGCGGTGAGTACGTACAACCCGCCCGACAGACGACCCATCGCCTTGTCGAGGCCGACCGCCACCGCCTTCATCTGCTGGACGGTGCGGTCGCGGGTGAGCCATTGAGCCAGATCGGTCCCGGATTCTTCGCACAGTTTGTAAAGCGCCGGGGTGGGAGTACCGGACGCCTCGGTTTGCCCCAGCGCTCCTTCGCGCCCCGGGATGCGGATGGGCGCAAAGGCCCGCATCAGCCCCAAGTCGCTGAATCGGCTCGACAGTGGCAAGGCGGGCTCATCGAATGCGCCGCAAGCTTCATAGATGCCAAAAGCCTGCTTTTCTTTGATGTTGGCGAGAATGACGCCCAAAGCCGCCTGGGTCGTCTCGGCCGCCGGTCCCGCCGTAGGAGGGGTGCCAATCACCACCCCGGCGCTCTGGTGGACAATTTCCTGAATCTCAGCCAGGGGCGTGGCGCGCAGGTCCACCAGTTCGGCGGCGACGTGGGACTTGGTGATCCCTTGGGCGATGGCCTGGGAGAGCCGGTCGCTATAGCCGTAGTCTGAAATATAGAAGACCGCCACGCTGGTGGTCGACTCGCTCTGCTCCTGGCTCCAGCGCCGGTAGCGGTCGACCAGCTCGCCCAGGTGCCGCTTGAGCATCGGTCCGTGGCCGGTGGCAATCGCAACAACCTCCCCCAGAGGCTCCATCCGTTTGAGGGCGGTGAGCACCGAGCGGGCGTTGGGGGCCATCAAGCACTCGTAATAAAAGCGGTAATCGGGCTCGATAGCAGCCAAATCGTCATCGAACATCCGATCGTTGCAGTAATGCATCCCAAAAGCGTCGCATGTATAAAGTACCCCCGTGCCCCGGTCGAACGTGAACATCGTGTCGGGCCAATGCAAATTGGGGGCGGAGACGAATTCGAGCACGTGCCCGCCCCCCAGATCGAGGGTGTCGCCGCTTTTGACCGCCCGCTGCGGAAAGCGGCGGTGCACCATGTTCGCCAGAAACTGCAGCGCCATGCGCGAAGCGACCACCGTCGCCTGGGGCGCGAGCGCCAGCACATCCGCCACCAGACCGCTGTGGTCGGGTTCGGTGTGGCTGATCACCAGATAGTCGATCCGCTTCGGATCGACGTGGCCTTTGAGCAGATCCAAATAAAGAGAGCGAAACTTTTCGTGGCTGGTATCCACCAGCGCGACCTGCTCGCCCTCGATCAGGTACGAGTTGTAGGTCGTACCGTTTTGCAGACCAAATTCGATGTCAAAGCGGTCGCGATCCCAGTCGAGGCAGCGCATCGCTACCGTCTCGGGTGCCACCGCCCCGGACTGGACCGTCAGCCTTTTTTGGATCGTCTGCTGCATCGCCTGCGCGCCTCCCAAGCTCCCGTCCGTGGTCATTTCTACTTATTCAGTGTAGACCCGAATATTGATCGATTTTCGATCGATGCATGGCCCGCCTGCCAGGATAGCCCGTGAATCCCTTGTGTCCTGGAGCACCGTACCGGTAGACTCGTGGGGATCTGTCGGCAACTAAATTTTTCCGTGGGCCTCATCGTTCAGAAGTACGGCGGCACATCGGTGAGCAGCGTCGAACGGATGCGCTCGGTGGCCGAACGCATCGCCCGCACCCACCGCCAGGGACACGATCTGGTCGTGGTCGTCTCGGCGATGGGCCACACCACCGACGCCCTGGTCAAAATGGCCTGCGAGATGCACGGCGAGCCGGACCCGCGCGAGATGGACATGCTGCTTACCACCGGCGAACAGCAGAGCGTGGCGCTCTTGACCATGGCGCTGCACGCCTTAGATTGCAAGGCGATTTCGCTGACCGGTGCCCAGGTAGGTGTCGTCACCGAGCCCAACCACACCCGGGCGCGCATCCGCAGGGTGCAGACAGGCCGCATCAACGAGCTTCTCGCTGCCGGGTACGTGCTGGTGGTGGCCGGCTTTCAGGGCATCTGCCACTCGCGCTTCTGGGAAATTACGACGCTGGGCCGGGGTGGGTCCGACACCAGTGCCGTGGCTCTCGCGGCCGTGCTTAAGGCCAACCGCTGCGAGATTTATACCGACGTGCCGGGGGTACTCACCACCGATCCGCGCCTGGTGGGCGATGCCGCCTTGCTCGAGGAAATCACCAGCGAGGAGATGCTGGAACTGGCGAGCCTGGGTGCCCAGGTGCTCCATCCGCGCGCCGTCGAGATTGCCCGCAACTACGCGGTGCCGTTGGTGGTGCGCTCCAGTTGGAGCGACGCCCCCGGTACGATCGTGCTCTCGCCCCGTCTGCCGGTGGACCGGGCCATCGACAATCTGGAGACCGAGCGGCCGGTAGACGCCGTCTACATCGACAACCACCAGGCAAAAATTGCGCTATTGCGCGTTCCGGACCGTCCCGGTGTGGCGGCGGCCCTTTTTGGGCACCTGGCCAAGGCGGGGATCGATGTGGACCTGATTATCCAGTCCATCCACCACCCGAATGCTCCAGAACCCACCAACGACATTGCCTTTACGGTCCAGCGCTCGGATCTGGCCGCTGCGGTCGCTGTGAGCGAAACGGCCGCCGCCGCCCTGGGCGGTTGCGCGGTGGTGGTAGACCCGGTGCCCACCAAAGTGAGCATCCGCGGCGCGGGGATCATCGGCCGACCGGGTGTGGTCGCCCAGATGTTCAAAGCCCTCGCCGCGGCGCGGATCAACATCCAGATGATCTCGACTTCCGAAACCAGCCTCAGCTGTGTGATTGCAGGCGAGCAGGCCAAGAAGGCGGGCGAGGTGCTCTGTGGCCAGTTCGGCCTGCGCGCGCCGGTCTCCGAGGAACCGCCGGTGGTCGGCGGCGCGCGGCCGGCCGCCCAGGCGGTGCGCGGAGTGGCCCTCGACACCAATCAAGCCCAGGTGGCGATTTTGCAGATACCCGACCGGCCGGGGGTGGCGGCGGAGATCTTTCAGTGTCTGGCCCAAGAAGGGATTGCCGTCGACATGATCGTCCAATCGCAGCGCGGGGCTGACACCAACGATATCGGCTTTACGGTCAGCCGCTCCGCCGTGCGCTCGGCCCAACGCGCCCTCGGTTCTTTGTGCTCGGGCTTCGCAGGCTGTGGCGGGGTGGTCGTGCGCGAATCGGTGGCCAAACTCAGCCTGGTGGGGGCGGGTATCGTCGGCACCCCGGGGGTGGCCGCCCGCATGTTCGAGACGCTTGCGAGTCTCGGCACCAACATCGAAATGATCTCCACCTCGACTATCAAGGTGAGCTGCATTGTGGAGGCTGCTTGCTGCGAATCGTCTCTCCAGGCGGTACACCAGGCCTTCGGCCTGGGCAGCGGGGCGATGGTCGCGGTGGAAGGCCGTAGTGGCTAGGTAGGCAGACGATGGTTCAAACCGGCCCACCCGGCAAACACATCGATCGGCAGATGGGGCTCCCAGGCGCCGGCGAGGCGTTCGAACATCTCCTCGCGCTGTTGATGGTAGTGGCCGTCCAGCACAGGCAAGGGCGGTAGACCCCGGCTGTCCCGAAGCACGTTGAGCCAGTGGCGGCGCCAGGCGTGGTTGTCCAGCAGGCCGTGCAGATAAGTTCCCCAGACGCGGCGATCGCTGCTTACCGCCCCAAGTTGGGGATCGGCAAACAACGCTTCGAGGCCGCGGGCAAAGGCTGTCTGTCCCTGGTGAATTTCGTAACCGACCACAGACTCCCCACCCGGCAGGCGCGATTCGACGCTCACCCGCCGGGTGGTCTTGTGCACATCGAAAACAGTCTGAGCGTCCAGTAAGCCAAGGCCAGGATAGCGGCCGGGACGGCCTTCAAAGCCCTCCGGATCGTCAATAGTTTTGCCTAGCATCTGCAGGCCGCCGCAGATGCCCAGGATCACTCCCGGGTAAGCCTGGATTTGCGCAGCCATACCGCTCGCTTCAAGGACGAGCAGGTCAGCAATGGTCGCTTTCGATCCCGGCAGGATGATCGCGTCCGGTTGACCGAGATGGCCGTCGGGGCTCACGTAGCGCACCCGGACGCTGGGTTCTGCTTCCAGGGCGTCGAAATCCGTGAAATTGGCGATGCGCGGCAGGCGGATCACGACGATCTCCAATTGCGCCTGTTTGCGCGCTCCGCGCTGATCGAATAAACCCATCGAATCTTCCTCGGGTAGGGCCATCTCCAGCCAGGGCAGCACACCCACCACCGGCACACCGGTATACTGCGCGAGCCAGTCGAGTCCCGGCTGCAACAGCGCAAGCGAGCCGCGAAACTTGTTGATCACAATGCCTTTGATGAGCGCGCGCTCCTCGGGGGGCAGCACCTGGAGGGTACCCACGACGTGGGCGAGGGCGCCTCCCCGGTCGATGTCGGTCACCAACAGTGTCGACGCCCCCAGATGCAAAGCGACGCGCATATTGGTCAGATCCCGGTGGCGCAGATTGACCTCCGCCGGGCTGCCGGCTCCCTCGCAGATCACCAGTTCGTATTGCGACTGCAACTCGGCGAGTGCCTCCACCACCGCCTGCCAGCCGGGTTCGAAGTAGTCGCGGTAGTAATCGACGGCCCCGCACACCCCGGCGGGCTTGCCCTTTAAAATCACCTGGCTGGTCATATTGCCCTGGGGCTTGAGCAAAATCGGGTTCATCGCCACGGTGGGCTCCAACCCGCAGGCCCAGGCCTGCACCGCCTGGGCGTGGCCAATCTCTTGGCCCTCGGCGGTGACGTAGGCATTGAGGGCCATGTTCTGGCCTTTAAAAGGCGCAACTTTTACCCCGCGCCGATGGAAGAGCCGACCCAGGGCCGTCACCAACAGCGATTTGCCTGCGTGGGAGGAGGTGCCGACAACCATCAAAGCGGCCACTGTTTTCTTCCTGTACCTAGCAGATGTTGCAGGTCAAGACAAATAATGAATGTCCAAGAAATCCGACTGTGAAACATCGGTAAATCACCAAATAGTTGCTACATTGTACTGTTTGATTTGAGAGCTAATTCGTAAAGTTGTTAAGCGGTTTTGGAGGCAGGCTGAGCCGCGGTTAATCTGCGCAGGAGCAGCCGCATGTTTGCCAGGTAGAACAGCGACTCACTGCTCTGCGGCCACTGCTCATAGTCTTTACTCAATCGCCTCTCGTGCACTCGCCAACCGAACCTCCGCTCA
>JAESGW010000759.1_pt1 | contig 14944 bp, 17 predicted proteins | sample 9269791 | NCBI WGS metagenome assembly JAESGW01 (sample SAMN16773120, study PRJNA677053) | algae metagenome | isolation source: Aphanocapsa lilacina HA4352-LM1 and co-occurring heterotrophs from near cave... | place: USA: Maniniholo cave, near Haena, Kauai, HI | collected 2009-07-28 | reverse complement strand
TCGATGTGCGCATCGTGAGACACCGCGCCTAGGCTGAGCGTGCTCATCACGAGGGACTGAGGGAACGGCCCGTCGAAGTCCCGGCAACCACCCGTGAGCCTCCTGCCCGGAATCTTCCCGGCAGTCACGGGAGCAGGTGCCAAATCCGGCCCACGCGAGATCCGCGGGGGACAGATGAGAAGGAGGACTTCATGAGCACCCTGCTGGACGAGACCGCGAGCGCCGCGACCCCGCGCACGGGCCCCCGGGAGGGCGCCTTCGGCAACGCCCGGGCCCTGACCTGCCGCGAGTGCGGCCACGAGGTCGAGCTCGGCCCGTCGTACGCCTGTCCGGAGTGCTTCGGGCCGCTGGAGGTGGCCTACGACTTCCCGGCCGTCACCCGCGAGGAGATCGCGGCCGGCCCCCGCAACATCTGGCGCTACAAGTCGCTGCTGCCGGTGCCGACCGACATCGAGCAGAGCCCCAACACCGAGCCTGGCTTCACCCGCCTGCTGGAGGCGAAGAACCTCGCCCGCGAGCTCGGCCTCGAGAAGCTCTGGGTCAAGGACGATTCCACCAACCCCACCAACTCCTTCAAGGACCGCGTCGTCGCGTGCGCGCTGAGTGCGGCCCGCGAGCTCGACGCCAAGGTCTTCGCGTGCCCCTCGACGGGCAACCTCGCCAACGCCGTCGCCGCGGCCGGGGCCCGCGCCGGGATCCCCACCGTGGTGTTCATCCCCAGCAACCTCGAGACCCCGAAGAAGGTCAACTCGGCGGTCTTCACCGAGAAGCTCGTGGCGGTCGACGGCAACTACGACGACGTCAACAAGCTCGCCTCCGAGATCGCCGGCGAGGAGGAGGGGTGGGCGTTCGTGAACGTCAACGTGCGTCCCTTCTACGCCGAGGGCTCCAAGACGCTGGGCTACGAGATCGCCGAGCAGCTCGGCTGGCGCCTGCCCGACCAGATCGTCATCCCCGTCGCCTCCGGCTCGCAGCTGACCAAGGTCGACAAGGCGTTCCAGGAGCTCATCGCGCTCGGCCTCGTCGAGGACAAGCCCTACCGGGTCTTCGGCGCCCAGGCGACCGGCTGCTCGCCGGTGTCGGTGGCGTACAAGGCCGAGACCGACGCGATCCGCCCCGTCAAGCCCGACACGATCGCCAAGAGCCTGGCCATCGGCAACCCCGCGGACGGCATCTACGTCCTCGACATCTGCCGCCGCACGGGCGGGGCGGTCGAGGACATCTCCGACGACGAGGTCCGCGACGCGATCGTGCTGCTGGCCCGCACCGAGGGCATCTTCACCGAGACCGCCGGTGGCACCACCGTCGGCGTGCTGAAGAAGCTCGTCGAGACCGGCCAGCTCGACACCTCGCTCGAGACCGTGGTCATCAACACCGGCCACGGCCTCAAGACCCTCGACTCGGTGTCCGACCGCGTCGGCCCCGCCGCCACCATCGCCCCGTCCTACGACGCCTTCGTGGCGTCGGGCGTGCTCTGAGAGGGAAGATCAGCACATGAGCGTCTCGGTACGAATTCCGACCATCCTGCGCACCTACACCGGCGGCGAGTCCGAGGTGAGCGCCGAGGGGGACACCCTCGCTGCGGTCCTCGACGACCTCGACGCGAGCTATGCCGGCATCAAGGGCCGGATCCTCGACGAGGCGGGCCAGCTGCGCCGCTTCGTCAACGTCTACGTCGGCAACGACGACGTACGCTTCCTCGACGACCTCCAGACCCCGACGCCCGACGGCGTGCAGGTGTCGGTGATCCCGGCGGTGGCCGGAGGCTGAGCCTCAGGGCGCACGTACGTCGACCACGGCGGCGTTGCCCCGCCCGTCGATGCGCAGCTCGGCCACGGCGCCGTCGAGCAGCAGGTCCTCGGTCTCGCGCGCCTCGTCCTGCGGGAGGAACCAGCTCTCGATGCCGCACCGGACCTGCCACGACCGGTCGTCGCAGGCGAGGTACGGCCCGTCCTCGGGCCGCTCGCGGGACCACGCGGACGCGACCCACACGCCGTCCTCCTCGGCGAGGGAGACGTAGACGTCGCCGGACTCGCCGTCGTCCAGGGCCCCGAGCCCGGGCTCGACGAAGGACTGCGAGTCGTCGTGGCGCAGGTCGGGGTAGTCCAGGGCGACGTACGCGCCGCGGAACGGGTCGATCGGGTCGACGGGCGCGACCCGCACGAGGTAGGAGTCGCCCGCGAGGCGGGCGGACAGCTGCGGCGCGACGCCGAGCCCGACGAGGGCGAGCTGGCTCACGGCGATCACGCCGGTGGTCACGGTGCGGTTCATCGGTCGGTTCCCTTCGGGGAGTCGGAGGCGGGGCCGGCAGCGGGGCCGGCAGCAGGGTCGGAGTCGAGCGCCGAGGCGAGCCCGCGGCGGGCGCGGTCGAAGAGGAAGCCGGTGCCGAGGAAGACGGTGCCGAGCACCACGAACAGCCAGGCCCCGGTGACGATCGGGGCGAACACCGCGAAGCTCTGGAAGGTCGTGAAGACGACGAGCCCGACCATGGCCATCCAGGTGAGGGGCGGGTGGTCGCGCACGGTGCCGAGGGCGACGAGGGCGACCGCCAGCGCCACGTAGGCGAGGACCGAGACCGCGGCGTGTGCCCAGTCGCCGGCGTCGATGTCGGAGGTGTCCGTCCCGGTCGTCCAGAGGCCGAGGAGGGTGGCGGCGACGAGCACGACGGCGGCGCCCAGCGGCTCCAGGATGCGGGTGCCGGGCCGGGTGAGGGCCGCGGCGGCCGCGGCTACACCGGCCACGCCGAGCGCGACCACCAGCCAGCGCGACCAGCTGATCCCGTCCCCGCCGATGTCGGGCACGGCCGCGACGAACATGGCCAGGAGCGCCATGCCGCCGGCCACCGACCGCCAGGTCCAGGCGAAGGACTCGATCCACCGGTCGTGGAGCACCGCGAGCCCCGCGGCGAGCACGGACGCGGCCCCCATCAGCACCACGACGGTGAGGCCGTCCTGGGCGTTCCAGAGCGGCTGCATGAACCACCACGCGAGGCCCGTGACGACGCCGACGGCGAACGGCATGTACGCCCGGGTGAGGTAGGCCTGCAGGAGCGCGCCGGCCGACCACAGCCCGACCAGGCGGGGCTCGTACGCCGGCACCTGTAGCGACTGCGCGGCCTGGAAGACGAGGGCGCCGGCACCGAGCGCGGCGAGGAGGCGTACGGCGCCGACGAGCGGGGCGGACGCCCGGCGCGAGGCGAGCACCTCGCCTCCGACGAGGAACGCCAGCCACAGGGCCGCGACGGCGGCGAACCGGGTGGCGGGGGACAGCTGGTCGAGGTTGGCGGCGACGAGCCAGATGAGGCCGACGCCGACGAAGCCGGCGCCGAGGTAGAGGAAGACGCGACCGATGCTGGTGCGCGTGTGGTGCTCGACGGGGTGGCGGGCCGAGACCCGCGTCGAGATGCGGGCCGCCTGCTCGTCGCTGATGATGCCCTGCGAGGTCCAGTCGGCGAGCTCGGTGCGCAGCCAGTCGAGCTGGCGCGGGGTGACGGGGCGGTCGGCGAGGGAGGTGCCTCCGCGGGCAGTGGTGACGTCCATGCCTCCAGCGTTCTCCTCCGCGGCCCGCCTGTCCTGAGTACATCGACCCATCTGTGGAGTGCCGTTGGGCCAGGCGTCGTGCCGGGTTGCACGGGCGTTCAGGTCGCCGTGGTCTACAAGGGGCGTGGCGAGCAAGCACCTGACCCGGACCGGCATCGCGCTGGCCGTCCTCGGCAGCGTCGCGGGGGGCACCGCGTACGGCGCCCGCGAGCTGCTGCACCGCCAGGCCGCGCAGGCGCGGCGCGCGATCGGCAAGCCGCTGGGCGAGGACGCCCCCGCGGCGGACCGGCACTGGAAGAGGAAGTACGGCGCCCCGGTGGACCTGCTGCTCCTCGGCGACTCCGTCGCGGCCGGCCTCGGGGCCGAGAAGCCGAAGCACACGCTCGGTGGGCGGCTCGCCCGCGGGATCGCCGTGAACGCCGAGCGCTCGGTCCGCCTGCGGACGGCGGCGGTCGTCGGCTCGGAGAGCAGCATGCTCGCCGCGCAGCTGGCCTCCCTGCCCCCGGCGTACCGCCCGGACGTGGCGGTGGTCGTGGTCGGGGGCAACGACGTGACGCACCGGGTGCCGGTCGCGGAGTCCGTACGCCACCTCGCCGAGGCGATCGACCACCTTCGCGCGCGAGGGGCGGAGGTGGTGGTCGGCACCTGCCCCGACCTCGGTGCGCTGCGCCCGGTGCCACAACCCCTGCGGGCCCTCGGCTCGCGCGCGTCCCGCCAGCTCGCGGACGCCCAGCGAGCGGTCGCGCTGGAGCGAGGGGCGCGCGTGGTCTCGCTCGCGCACGTCGTCGGGCCGTTCTTCATCACCAACCCCGACGAGATGTTCAGCCTGGACCGGTTCCACCCCAGCGCGCACGGGTACAAGCGCACCGCCAAGGCCATGCTGCCGTCGGTCCTCGCCGCCCTCGGCGTGGTGGAGGAGGTGCCGTTCGGGCACCACGCACCGGGGGTCGGCGGCTCAGGCTAGGGTTCCCGGGTGCGCACCACTGCTCGACGAGCCGGCCAGGCCGTCAAGAAGGCGGCCCGCAAGGCCGGCCGGATGCAGGCATCCTCGGGGCCGGAGGTCGTCGAGCCCCCGGCCGACCCCAAGGCCGAGCGTCGTCGTCGCCTGCTCGCCAGCAACCTGACCGAGCTCGCCGTCGAGTTCCGCACCGACAAGTGGGGCGTGCACAAGTACACCCCCCACTACGAGCGCCACCTCGAGCACCTGCGCGGCGAGTCGTTCACGCTCCTCGAGCTCGGCATCGGCGGCTACAAGAAGCGCCGCCGCAGCGGTGCCTCGATGAAGATGTGGCGCTGGTTCTTCCCCAGGGCCCGCATCGTCGGCCTCGACATCGAGGACAAGACCTGGCTGACGCGGGGCCACATCCACGCCTACCACGGCGACCAGACCGACCCGGAGGTCCTGCAGCGGATCATCGACGAGCAGGGCGCGCCCCTCGTGGTCATCGACGACGGAAGCCACATCCCGGCCCACGTGCGCGAGTCCTTCCGGATCCTGTTCCCGCTGCTGCCCGACGGTGCGATCTACTGCATCGAGGACATCCAGACCTCCTACTGGCCGGCCTGGGGCGGCCAGCTCGACCCGCGTGCCCCGGGGACGTCGATGGACCTGGTGAAGGACCTCGTCGACGGCCTCAACCACGAGGAGTTCCTCGTCGAGGGCTACGAGCCCACCTACACCGACCAGTGGGTGCGGGCCGTGCACTGCTACCACAACCTCGTGATCATCGAGAAGGGTGACAACCGCGAGGGCACCAACCGCGACGACGTCGCCCACGAGCTCTACGGCTCCTCGGAGCTCCCCGAGGCATGAGCCCGCCGGCATGACGGTCCTGCTCGCCACCAGCGGCGACCTGCCCAGGGGCGAACCCGGTGCCGCCGTGCTCGACGCAGCCCTTCGCGAGCGCGGCGTCGACGCCGCCTGGGCGCGGTGGGACGACCCCGGCGTGGACTGGGCCGCGGCCGACCTCGTGGCGGTCCGCTCGACCTGGGACTACGTCACCCGGCACGCCGAGTTCCTGGCGTGGGCGGCGTCGCTGGACCAGTCGCGCCTGCTCAACGGTGCCGACGTCTTCGCCTGGAACCACGACAAGCGCTATCTCACCGAGCTGGGCGACCTGCTGACCGTGCCGACCGTGCTGGCCGAGGACCGTGCCGGCATCGCCGACGGCGTACGCCGCTTCGGCACCGCGGTCGTCAAGCCGCGCGTCGGCGCCGGCGGGGCGGGTCTCCTCGTGGTCACCGACCCGCACGACCCCCGCCTGGGCCGACCGGTCCGCAGCCACCCCGACTACCCGGAGGTCGGCGGCCCGTGGGTGGTGCAGCCGCTCGTCGAGTCGATCCGCGAGCACGGGGAGGCGTCGGTCTACGTCCTCGGCGGGCGCCTCGGGCAGCGCTTCGACAAGCTGCCGGCTGCGGGGGACGTACGCGTCAACGAGGAGTTCGGCGGCCGGGTCCGCGCCGTGGGGACGGGTGACGTCGGCGCGCTCGCGATGCGCGCCCACGATGCCATGGTGGCGCGCTTCGGCCGCCCGGTCGACTACCTCCGGGTCGACCTGCTGCAGTGGGAGGGCCGCTGGGTGGTCAGCGAGCTCGAGCTGATCGAGCCCGGCCTCTACCTCGACGTCTCGCCGGCCAACGCGGGCCCGTTCGCCGACCTGGTGGCCGCTCGGAGGCGTACGCACCCCTGACGGCCGAACCTGTCTAGACCGGTGGGCAAAACAATCCCGACATCCGCAGCGGGGCCGGTCGCGCTCGCCTAGGTTGCCCATTGTTCTGCCTGCGCTGGGGGGTGCGGGCAGGGCCGGTGATCCGACATCCGTGCCGGGTCACCGTCACAACCTTCGCGGCGCCTCGAGGGCGTCGCACCTGCGGGAGGAAATAGTCATGCCCTTTTCACGCCCACGCGCGGAGCGCGGAGCGGCGGCTGTGGAGTTCGCGCTCGTGGTGCCGGTCCTGCTGGCCGTGGTGTTCTCGATCATCGACCTCGGGTTCGCCATCAACCGCTACACCGTGCTCAACAACGCCACCCGCGAGGGGGTCCGCGCGGCCAGCCTCAGTGCCAGCGCCAGCGAGGTCGACGCGGTGGTCCAGGAGTCGCTGACCGACCTCGACGGGGACGTCACGGTCCAGGTCACCTGCGAGACGCCGCTCGGCGGCGCGTGCGGGTCCTGGGACGACAACCACACGACCGGCGGGGTCGCCGTGGTGACGACGACCTACGAGCACGCATGGCTGACCCCGATGGGCAAGGCGCTGTCGCCGAGCCTCACGCTGTCCAAGACGAGCAAGATGAGGATCGAATGAGGCGCCGGCTCGAGGCGCGCAGGAACGAGGCGGACGAGACGGGTGCGGTGGCCGTCATGGTCGCCCTGCTCGCGCTCGTCATCTTCGGCTGCGCGGCGCTCGCCGTCGACATCTCCTCCCTCGCCATGGAGCGCCAGAAGCTCCACGACCACGTCGACTCCGCGGCGCACGCCGGTGCCTTCGAGCTGCCGGCGAGCGGCAGCAGCGCCAAGACCTGGGCGGTCACGATGGCGAAGACCCAGGACCCCGGCATGACGCCCGACACCGAGCTGTTCTGCGTGGTCGCCTCGACGGGTGCCAGCAGGCAGGTCGCGTCCGGCCAGATCCCCGCCACGTGCGACCCGGGGACCTACAACAGCTCCCAGGTGCGGTGCAACACGAAGATCTGCTCGATCCCCTGCCCGGCCACGGGTCGGTGCAACACCATCACGGTGAGCGACTCCAAGGACGTCGACTTCGCCTTCGCCCCCGTCCTCGGGCGCGACCAGGGCTCGACCGGCGCGGTGTCGTCCTCGGCCTGCCGCGGCTCGTGCGGCGAGACCCTGCCGAACCCGATGGACATCGTCTTCATGGCCGACCGCACCACCAGCATGGCCGAGGACGACCGCGAGGACATGCAGGCCGCGATCGTCGACAGCCTGGGAGCGATGGACCCGACGCTGCACTACGTGGCGTTCGGGGCGATGCACAAGAGCAAGGCCACCTCGACATGCGCGACCGCGGCCACCACCGTGTCGGACGGCGCCAAGGGCGGCAAGTGGATCGCGATCGACTTCTCCAACGACTACAAGGCCAACCGGGACGCGCCGATCAGCTCCAGCAGCAAGCTGGTCAAGGGCGTCAAGTGCATGCCCAGCGGTGCGGTGCCCGGTCTGTCGACCGGCAGCTACGGCACCCACCTCGCCTCGGCCTTCAAGGGCGCCTCGCGCTACCTGCTGGGCCTCGACCCCAACAACCTCGCGTCGCTGCCCAAGCGCCCGGGGACGGCCAAGAAGGTGCTGATCTTCGAGACGGACGGCCAGCCCGACGAGCTCCTCGAGGAGGGCAGCACGTCGATCACGAGCTCGGGGGACATCGGTGCGGGCCGCAACACCTACGGCAACGGCAAGGGCAAGAAGGGCTGCGACAACCTGACCGCCGTGGCCGAGCAGGCCAAGGCGCGCGGCATCACCGTCCTGGTCATCGGGTTCGGGGACGCCCGCTCGGCGTCGTGCGAGAAGCCCGGGGGCCGTACGCCTCGCTCGCCGTGGGTGCGCGACTACCTCGCCGCGGCTGCGTCGCCGACCCCCTCCGGGGCAGCCAGCAAGGCCGACAGCGACTGCTCGACCACGGCTGAGCGGGTGGCCGAGAACAAGGACGGCGACTACTTCTACTGCGCCGCCAGCGGCACCGAGCTCGGTCCGATCTTCGCGACCGCGGTCAACGCCGTCACGGAGAGCATCAAGCTCATCAAGATGCCCTGACCGGGAGGGGCCGGGGAGGGCCCGCGGGAGGGGGGTGGAGCAGCGCCGACACGGGGCGGTCGCTGCTCCACTCCGGGGCGCCGATGCGTTTGCACTCTCATGGTGCGAGTGCTAAACATGACGCTGGCACTCTCGTCATGAGAGTGACAACGACCCAGGTGACGCTGAGGTCCGCAGAAGCCGGCGGGAATGGATCGCCGGCGGAGCGGATCGTCCGTCGCGGGCAGCCCGCCGGGAGTCGTACCCACAGAACTCACGTCGACAGGAATCGCGAAGAGTTATGCCGAAGCTGATTGCTTTCAACGAGGAGGCCCGCCGCGGCCTCGAGCGGGGTATGAACACCCTCGCCGACGCGGTCAAGGTCACCCTGGGCCCCAAGGGCCGCAACGTCGTCCTGGAGAAGAAGTGGGGCGCCCCCACGATCACCAACGACGGTGTCTCGATCGCCAAGGAGATCGAGCTGGAGGACCCCTACGAGAAGATCGGCGCCGAGCTGGTCAAGGAGGTCGCCAAGAAGACCGACGACGTCGCCGGTGACGGCACGACGACGGCGACCGTGCTGGCCCAGGCCATGGTGCGCGAGGGTCTGCGCAACGTCGCGGCCGGCGCCAACCCGATGGGTCTCAAGCGCGGCATCGAGTCCGCCGTCTCCGCCGTGTCCGAGCAGCTGCTCGGCATGGCCAAGGACGTCGAGACCAAGGAGCAGATCGCCTCCACCGCGTCGATCTCCGCCGCTGACACCACCGTGGGCGAGATCATCGCCGAGGCGATGGACAAGGTCGGCAAGGAAGGCGTCATCACCGTCGAGGAGTCCAACACCTTCGGGCTGGACCTCGAGCTGACCGAGGGCATGCGGTTCGACAAGGGCTACATCTCGGCCTACTTCGCCACCGACCTCGAGCGCATGGAGGCCGTGCTGGAGGACCCCTACGTCCTCATCGCCAACTCCAAGGTGTCGACGGTCAAGGACCTGCTGCCGCTGCTGGAGAAGGTCATGCAGTCCGGCAAGCCGCTGCTGATCATCGCCGAGGACGTCGACGGCGAGGCGCTGTCGACCCTGGTGGTCAACAAGATCAAGGGCACCTTCCGCTCCGTCGCCGTCAAGGCGCCGGGCTTCGGTGACCGCCGCAAGGCCATGCTGCAGGACATCGCCATCCTCACCGGCGGCCAGGTCATCTCCGAGGAGGTCGGCCTCAAGCTCGAGTCCGCCGGTCTCGAGCTGCTCGGCCAGGCGCGCAAGGTCGTCATCACCAAGGACGAGACCACCATCGTCGAGGGCGCCGGCGACCAGGGCCAGATCGAGGGCCGGGTCAACCAGATCCGTGCCGAGATCGAGAAGTCGGACTCCGACTACGACCGCGAGAAGCTCCAGGAGCGCCTCGCCAAGCTGGCCGGCGGCGTGGCCGTCATCAAGGTCGGCGCGGCCACCGAGGTCGAGCTCAAGGAGCGCAAGCACCGCATCGAGGACGCCGTCCGCAACGCCAAGGCCGCGGTCGAGGAGGGCATCGTCGCCGGCGGTGGCGTGGCGCTCGTCCAGGCTGCCGACGCCGCGTTCGCCAAGCTCGAGCTGACCGGCGACGAGGCCACCGGTGCCGAGATCGTCCGCAAGGCCACCGAGGCCCCGCTCAAGCAGATCGCCGTCAACGCCGGTCTCGAGGGTGGCGTCATCTCCGAGAAGGTGCGCAACCTGCCCGCCGGCCACGGCCTCAACGCCGCGACCGGTGAGTACGTCGACATGATCGCCGAGGGCATCATCGACCCGGCGAAGGTCACCCGCTCGGCGCTGCAGAACGCCGCGTCGATCGCCGCGCTGTTCCTCACCACCGAGGCCGTCGTGGCCGACAAGCCCGAGAAGGCGCCGGCCATGCCCGGCGGCGACATGGGCGGCATGGGCGGCATGGACTTCTGATCCGCGGATCAGCTCCACCGCTCCACCGGCACCACCAGCAGGGCCCCCGCTCCGGCGGGGGCCCTGCTCCCATTTCCCGACGTGCGCGGGCCTCGCTGGTAGGAATGCCGCATGCGCCTTCCCGTTCCCGGCCCCCGCGACGTGCTGTCCGCCCTCGAGCGAGGTGGTGACCAGGTCGAGGCCCTGCTCGGAGCGGTCCCGCGCGCCCTGGCGCTGCTCGACGACGCCGAGCGCCTCCTCGTGCGCGCCTCGGCCGCGATCGAGCGGGTCCGCGAGGTGACCGAGGCGGCCAACGTCGTCGTCGTACGGGCGAGCGGGGTCGTCGACGACGCAGGTGCCCAGATCGGTCGTGTGACCCACCTCGTCAACGAGCTGGAACCGTCCCTGCTCCGGCTGCAGCCGACGCTCGAGACGCTCGCGGAGACGACGCACCCCGACGAGGTGAAGGCGCTGGTCCAGCTCGTCGACCACCTGCCCGAGCTGACCGCGCGCGTGGAGGGCGACGTGCTGCCGGTGCTCACGACCCTGGGCACGGTGGCGCCCGACATGCACGACCTCCTGACCGTCGCGCGCGAGCTCAACGACATGCTCGCCAAGATCCCGGGGATGGGGCGCATCAAGCGCCGCGTCGACGAGGAGGAGGGCGAGGACCACACCGAGGAGACGATCAGGTGAGCCCGTGCGACGGCGCAGTGGACCGGGCGGAACCTGTTCGGCGCCCCACCCGTCCCACTGACGGACGACCCGGGCACCGCCTGCCCGCCGCACGCCCACTGACGAAGGGACGCCAGCCATGAGCCGACACGAGAACCGATTCCGCACCTCCCGCCTGCTCCCGGCCCTCGCCGCAGTCCTCGCCCTCGCCGTGACCGGCTGCGGGTCGGCCGACGATGCGTCGACGCCCGCCGACCCTCCCGCGAGCGACACCTCGAGCCCCTCCGGCGGCGAGACCCTCGCCCTGACCGCCGACGGGTCGACGACCGCCAAGTGCGCGATGCCGTCGCCGGAGATCCTGGCGACCTTCGACACCGCGTTCGAGGGCACGGTGACGTCGATCGACGGTGGCACGGTCACGCTCGAGGTCGACCGGTGGTACGCCGGGGAGGAGGCGTCGACGGTCACCGTCGAGGCGCCGAGCAAGGCCCTGGAGGACCTCCTGATGGCCGTCGACTTCCAGGAGGGCCGCACCTACCTGGTCAGCGCCGACGGCGGGCGCGTCACCCTCTGCGGCTTCACCGCGGAGACGGAGCCCGAGCTCGAGGCGCTCTACGAGGAGGCCTACGCCTGACGGGCCGAGCGGCGCGCGCGGTCAGCCGAGCAGCGCGCTGCCGTACCTCGTGACCAGCAGCAGGAGGAGCGCGCCCAGCCACACGGCGACGGCGAGGAGGTCGAGCCGCTGCCGGACCACCTCGACCAGGAACCGTTGCGCGGGTGGCGCCAGGGGCAGGTGCCCCTCGAGCACGTTGACCCGGGTCAGCTCGACGAAGACGAAGGTCGTGGCCACGGTCACCAGCAGGCACCAGGGGCAGACCGCCCCGATCTCGAAGATCGCCTGGTGGAGCAGCCAGTAGGCCAGCGCCAGGCCCAGCGTGTAGCCCACCTGCGCGCCGAGCATCATCCAGCGCGGGAGGCGTACGCCCGCCAGCCCGGCGACGGCGAGCGTGAGCACGACGGGCTCGCTCACCAGGCCGAGGAACGCGTTGGGGAAGCCGAGGGCCGAGGCCTGCCAGGAGCTGCCGACGGTGCCGCAGCTGATGACGGCGTTGATGTCGCAGGTGAAGACCGTGTCCTGGTCTGCGGCCAGCGTGACGGCCTCGACCGCGAGCACGAAGGAGGCGGTGAGGCTGGCGGCCGACCAGAGGAGCATGCCGAGCCACGCGCCCCGCACCCGCGAGCGGTCGGCTGCCGCGACACCGTGGGCCGCGCTCCGGCGGGGTGCCTGGAGGGTCACGACGGCCCTTGCGGGACGACGGCTCCCAGCGAACCGGCGCGGTAGGGATCGCCCGTGAAGGGCTCCCCGTCGACCAGGATCGTGGGGGTCCCCTCGACGCCTCCGGCGAAGGCCGCCTCGGTCCGCTCGGCCACCCAGGCGTCGAACCGGCCCTCCTCGAAGAGCGCGGACACGCGGTCCGGCACCCCGACGTCGCGGGCGAGGCCAGCGATCTCGTCGTCGGTCAGCCCCTCGGCGCCCTCCGGCGGCTGATGGGCGTAGAGCGCCCGGTGGAACGCCCAGACGTGGTCCGGGTCGCCGTCCACCACGGTCGCGAGGGCGTTGGCAGACCGGGTGGAGTACGCGGTTCCCTCGGACAGCTCGTCCAGGAATGAGATGGGCCTGAGGTCCACGGTGACGGCGTCGGACTCCAGCAGCTCGTCGAGCGTGTCCCCGTTGGCCTCCTCGAAGGCGCCGCACGCCGGGCACAGGTAGTCGAAGTAGACGGTTACGGTCACCGGCCCGTCCCCGACGCGGATCGAGTCGTCCGGGCCCAGCCCGCCGGGCGCGACGAGGCCCCCGTCGTCGGTGCGCGGCGTGGGGTCGGTCGCGCCCGGGTCCCGGGCCACGACCGCGACGACGGCCACCAGGAGGGCGACGAGGACCCCCACGCCCACCCAGCGCGCCACCCGGTACGGACTGGTCGACGGGTGCCTCGGCTGCGTACCTGGGCTCATGCGGGTTCCTTGCGGGTGGACGGCGACCGTGCGTGGCCAGCCTGCAGGGCCCGCGCGGCCGCCGCCGCGGCCCAACGGCCCGAACGACGCGGGCCCAAGGTCCCGACCGCGCGACGCACCACCGTGGGAGGCTGCGCGGGTGACCTCTGTGATCGGCCTCCTCCTCGCCGCCGGAGCGGGCGAGAGGTTCGGCGGCCCCAAGGCCCTGGCGCGCGACGCCGACGGCACCTCGTGGCTGCTCCGGTCGGTGCAGGCCCTGCGGCCGTGCGACGAGATCGTGGTGGTGCTGGGGGCCGAGGCCGCCCGCGCGTCGGCCCTGCTGCCGATGTCGGTGTCCCGCATCCGCTGCGACGACTGGGCCGAGGGGATGGGCGCGTCGCTGCGCGCGGGGCTCGAGGGGATCGCCCGCACCGACCACGACGCCGTGCTCGTCTCGCTCGTCGACCTCCCCGACGTCGACGGAGCCGTCGTGGACCGGGTGCTCGACGCGGCGAACGGGCGGGCGACCCTCGCGCGGGCGGCGTACGGCGGCGTGCCGGGGCACCCCGTGCTCCTCGGCCGTGACCACTGGACGGGCGTCGCCGAGACGGCGACGGGCGACCGCGGTGCGCGCGACTACCTCGCCACCCACGTCGTCGAGCTGGTCGAGTGCGGGGACCTCGCGACCGGGGCCGACGTCGACCACCGGTGACCAACGCTGACCGCGGGGCTCGGGGCGGTCGCTCCAACGTGCGACCAACGTGCCGGGTCGTAGCCTGACGACATGCAAGGCATGGACTCCGCCGCAGACGTGGCCGCCCGGCTGGGCGACACCGGCTACCTCGCCGACGACGAGCTGGCGACCGTCGTGTTCCTGGCCTCGCGGATGCAGCGTCCGCTCCTGCTCGAGGGTGAGCCCGGCACCGGCAAGACCGCGCTCGCGGAGGCGCTCGCCGAGAGCCTCGACCTGCCGCTCGTGCGGTTGCAGTGCTACGAGGGGATCGACGCCAGCCAGGCGCTCTACGACTGGGACTTCCCGCGCCAGATCCTGCACCTCAGGGCGCTCGAGGCGGCGGGCGACGTCGACGCGGACGAGGCGGAGAAGAGCCTGTACGACGAGCGGTTCCTGCTCTCGCGCCCCGTCCTGGCGGCGCTTCGCCAGGCGCCGGCCGTCCTGCTCGTCGACGAGGTCGACCGGGCCGACGACGAGTTCGAGGCGTTCCTGCTGGAGGTGCTGTCGACCTGGCAGGTGACGATCCCGGAGTTCGGCACGGTCACCGCGCCCGAGCCGCCGCTGGTGGTGCTGACCTCCAACCGCACCCGCGAGCTGCACGACGCGCTCAAGCGCCGCTGCCTCTACCACTGGATCGACCACCCCGGCCTCGAGCGCGAGGTCCAGATCGTCCGCTCGCGGGCTCCCGAGGTCGGCGAGGCGCTCGCCCGGCAGGTGGTCGGCCTGGTCCAGGAGCTGCGCCGGAGCGACGACCTGCTCAAGCCCCCGGGGGTCGCCGAGACCCTCGACTGGGCTCGCGCGCTCACCTACCTCGGGTCCGCCGAGCTCGACCTGGCGTCCGCCGCGGCCACCCTCGGCGCGCTGCTGAAGTACCGCGAGGACGCCGACCGGGTGAAGGCAGCCCTGGACCGGATGCTGTCGCGATGAGTCACCCCTTGCAGTTCTCGAGCTCCCCCGCTCCGCTCCGCCGCACGACAACTGCGAGGGGACCCCGACGATGAACGCCGTGCTCCACGAGGCCGACGAGGTGCTGCTCGGCTTCACCCGCGCCTTGCGCGCCTCCGGCGTGGCGGTCACCCAGGACCGGGCCCACGGCTTCCTGGCCGCCGTGGCCGCGGTCGGCGCCGACGACCGGCAGTCGGTCTACTGGGCCGGCCGCGCGACGTTGTGCGCCTCGCCGGACGACCTTGCCCGCCACGACCAGGTGTTCGCCGCGTGGTTCGACCCGCGCGACGGGCTGCCGCGGGCGCAGGTGCGGGAGGCGTCCCGGCCCGCCACCGCCCACCTGCTGCCCGACGCCGAGGGTGCCGGCGGCGGCACCGGCGAGACCGAGGAGGACCTCGTCCGC
>JAESGW010000758.1_pt1 | contig 15002 bp, 18 predicted proteins | sample 9269791 | NCBI WGS metagenome assembly JAESGW01 (sample SAMN16773120, study PRJNA677053) | algae metagenome | isolation source: Aphanocapsa lilacina HA4352-LM1 and co-occurring heterotrophs from near cave... | place: USA: Maniniholo cave, near Haena, Kauai, HI | collected 2009-07-28 | reverse complement strand
ATGGCTTCATCATGAGTTGCATGAAGCCAAGATCTTCACAATGGACAAATGAAGCAATGACCTTCACGATGGAGGTATGACAGTCGTCGCCACCGTCATCGGAGACCTCGTCGGATCCCGGTCCGTCCGGGACCGCTCCGACCTGCACCAGCGGCTGGGGAAGGCGCTCGCGGAGGTCAACGACGAGCTCGGACCGGTGCGCGGACTCTGGATCACTGCCGGCGACGAGTACCAGGGCACCTTCGCCACCGTCGGCGAGGCCGTGCGCGCGACCCTGCTGGTCCGGGTGCGGCTGTGGCCCACCCACGACGTACGCCACGGCATCGGCTGGGGCGAGACGACGGTGCTCGACGGGGCCGGCATCGAGGACGGACCCGGCTGGTGGGCCGCCCGCGCGGCGATCGAGGCGGCCGAGCGGGCGGCGGAGACGCCGGCGCAGCGGTGGCTGCGCACCGCGTACGTCGTCGCCGACGGTGCCGAGGGCGGTGCGGACCCCGCGCTGGTGAACGCCGGCCTGGTCCTGCGCGACGAGCGGGTCAGCGGCCTGTCGGAGCGCTCGGTGTCGGTGCTGCGTGGTCTGCTGTCCCACGAGACCCAGCGCGACCTCGCGGAGGCGCTGGGCATCAGCGCGTCCGCGGTGTCCCAGCGGGTGCGTGCCGACGGGCTGGCGGCGATCGTCGCCGCCCATGACCTGCTCGCCCCGGAAGGAGACCGATGAGCTGGCTCGGGGTGCTGCTGATCGGGTTCGCCGTCACCGACCTCACCCACTCGGTGCGTCGCACCCGCTACCTCCCCGAGTGCGTCGGGGCGCTCGTCGCGCTGCTGGTGGGCGTGGTCGCCGGGCTCACCTCGGGCCGTGACGTGGTCGCCCTGGTGGTGATCGCGGTCGTGGTCCTCCTGTGGGGCCTGACGGTGACGTGGGGGTTCGGCCGCCCGGGGCCCAGGCCGGCGCGCGTGCCCCTCGGGCTCTTCGTCGTCGCGCTCCTGGCCGCGGTGGCGTGCTCGGGGCTCGCGCCCGAGGCGTCCGGGCAGCTCGACCGCTGGCTCGACTCGGTGACACTTCCAGCGCTCGAGGGGATCGAGGCCGACCGCTTCCTGCTGCTGCTCGGCGCCTTCGCGATCCAGCTGTCCACGGGCAACGTGCTCGTCCGGCTGGTGCTCAAGTCCACCGGGACGATCAACCCGCGCGCAGACGGCCAGATGCCGCCCACCCAGCTCAAGGGAGGGCGGCTGATCGGCCCGCTCGAGCGGGTCTTCATCCTCGCCCTCGCGCTCGGGGGTCAGGTCACCGCGGCCAGCGTCGTCGTCGCCGCCAAGGGACTGCTGCGGTTCCCCGAGCTCTCCTCGCGCGACGAGCAGCAGACGGTGCACGAGATGACCGAGTACTTCCTGCTCGGGTCGTTCGCCTCGTGGCTCGTGGCGCTGGGGGCGTTCGTCCTCGCGTCGTGAGGGGAGCGGTCAGCCTTTCACTCTGGCAGTCGCCCGGAGGGCGTCGGCGATCGCGGGCAGCACGACCCCGTACGCCCGTCCGCTGAGGTGCAGACCGTCGGCGGCGAAGGCGTCAGCCCCGAGCGGGCCGATGATCCGCTCGGTGCGGACGATGCGTGCGTCCGCGTCCTCGCAGGCGGAGATCGCAGCGTCGCGGTAGTCGTCGAGGACGGCGTTCGTCCGGTCCGTCGAGCCCTGCAGCCGCGACTCGTGGACGCCCGGCGGAGTGAGGTAGACCCACCGCTGGGCCGGCACGGTCCGCAGGCAGCCCGAGATCGCCGTCGCGAACGCAGCAAGCGGGACGCGCTTCCACGGTGCTGCGTCGTTGGTGCCGACCGACACGACCACCAGGTCGTCTGCGTGGACGCCCGCGCTCCTGGCCTGCGCGAGGAGATCCAGCGAGGACGCGCCGCCCTCCGCAGCATTGCGCACGTCGGGGCCCAGCGCCGGGAGGTCCCGCCTCACACGTGCGAGGTGGCTGTCCCCGAGGCACACGACGCGCATGGCGCCACGGTAGCGGGGTGGGGGCCGGTGGCTGCTCGTGCGTCAGGTCGGCACGTCCGCTCATGCCGATCAGCGCGTCAAGCCGCCGAGATCTGGACCGCCGACCGGGTGTCTTGGTGGGCTTGGCCGGGCCAACCTTGTCCTCCCGACCTGCTTGCCTCAAGTAGCTACGGCCAGGGTGTGACCGAGCGCCTCGTCACTGAGTGCCCGCCGAAGGACGGCGTGCGCGAGGCTCCATCGACTCAAGGAGCCGTCCTTGGCCAGGGGGGCATCGACGCTGACGCGGTAGTCGGTGCGTTGCTTGTCGCCCGCGAGGTAGCCGGGGCGGACGATGGTCCAGCCAAGATCGCTGTCTTGGAGTGATCGCTCCGCGAGGCGCATGTCGCGGTACGTCGGTTCGAGAAAGTGGCGCTTGAGGACGTGCGTGTAGAACCAGCCGTCGTCGGGCTGGTCCACGACACCGCCGCTGGTCACGAGCACCACACGGGAGAATCCGGCCGTCGGAGCTGCGGCCACGAGGGCCGCGACGCTTCGTGAGTAGACGGTGGTGCCGCGCCGTGCGGCGAGCAGGCCGCTCACTCCGACGAGGTTGACGACCGCCTCGCAGCCCTCGAGTCCAGAACCGAGCGCTGTCGGGTCGGTGGCGTCACCGGGCGCGACGCGGACCGACGCGCCCGTCGGGACGTGGACCGCGTCGGGACGTCGTGCGACGACGCGGACGTCGTGGCCCGCTTCGCATGCCAGACTCAGAAGGGCCTCGCCACTTCCGCCAGTCGCTCCGAGGAGACCAATTCTCATGGAAAGCACCGTCCTTGCTGTTGCTTTAGATATGCAAGCAGTATGACATCTGAAGACATTCCTCACGACCCGCTGTCGACGGCCCTGCAGCGAGTGCTGCTGGCGCACACACGTGCTCAAGGTCATCTGGCTCGCAGTCTCGGGGTATCGCGTACAGACGTGGATGCCCTTGAGCACCTGATGGTCGGACCTTTGAGTGCGGTGGAGCTCGCTGGGCGTCTGGGAATCAGTCAGGGCGCCGTGACGCATCTGTTGACCCGACTCGAGAAGCGCCAGCACGCGCGCCGCACGAGCGACCCTGCTGACCGCCGCCGGGTGGCGATCGAGCTCACTGATGCCGGCCGTGACACCGTTCTGGCTCACGTCCTCCCCATGCTTCGAGACCTTGAGTCTCTTGCTGCACGGATGAGCCCGCGCAGCGGCGAAGCAGTCGTCGCCTACCTTGACGGCTCGACCACTGCTCTGCTGGCGCTGGCTGGGGCGGAAGGGGAAGCTTCCCCCGCCCCGTGACCGAGCGCGGATCGACGTGCTTATTCCTCGCGCCGCCTCGGCAGCGACTCAACACGGCTGGTCACATCGCGAGCCACGGATCGGGCGCCGCGGGCCGAGACGTCCGGACCTGCCCCGTCGAGGGCGGCGACGCATCATCCGGATTCGCCGCTGACAGATGTCCTTGGTGGCGGCGAACACGGGTGTCGTTCGCCGCTCGCCCATTCGCTGCGGTAGGAGCGATGGGCCGTCCGGGCGAATCCCGCAACGGCGACGGACCTCGAGGGTGTGGACTGCCGCAAACCGCGCAGCGCGCCGGGCCTCGGTCGCGATGGGGAGCAGGCCGGTCGCGTCGAGGGTGGCGAGGTCGCTGATCGTGGGTCGAGTCCAGGGGAAGGCCACCGACATTCGGCCTGCACGGACAGGGCTGCGGAGAAGTACGTCCGAACAGGATGGCGACAGTCCCGCCGGGCGGCATTCCGGCACCGGGTGCAGCAGCTCGCCGAGCGGCGACGACGACCCGTGCAATCGTGCCCTGCGTGCGCCACACTCCTGTCATGAACGTACACGGGGGAACCAGCAGGGCGGCATCCCGCCGCCGGTCGTGGATGATCTTCGCGGCGCTCGCCGCGCTCGCCCTGGGTGCGCTGGTCGTCGGGACGTACCGGGCGAGTGGCACGACGGGCGCCGGCATGTCCCTGCTCGGTGGCGTCATCGTGGTGGGCCTGGCCGCCGCGATGATGTACGCGATCGCCTCGCCCACCATGCGGGACGGCATCGGTCCTCGTGCCACGCATGGCTTCGACGGAGGTGGCGGCTACGACGGCGGTGGCGGCGGCGACTTCGGTGGTGGCGGCGGGGGCGGCGACTGTTGAGTCGCCGCGAGCCGTACGCACCCGGTCAGAGCCCCCTCAGCCACGGGTGCCCGGGGTGCGCGAGCTCGAGCGCCCACCGCAGCCACCCGCGCGACCACTCGTCGAGCAGCGGGGCGCACACGTCGAAGTCGGCCTGGTCCTTCGGCCTCAGGCCGCGCGCCTTGTGCAGCAGCTGCACCTCGGGCCGCAGGTAACGGATGCCGTCGACGCTCCACAGGATCTCGGCCAGCGGTCGGCTGATCCGGTCGTCGCGCTTGTAGGTCCACGTCGTCGGGGTGGCGTCCATGAGGATGACGTCGTACTCCCACGGATCGGTGTCACCCGCACGCAACCAGAGGTTCTCGCAGGTCTCGGTCAGCGCGTCCGCGTCGGAGACGACCGGGGTGAGGGTGCCGCTGTCGGCCTGCCACACGTCGAGCCGGCCGGCCACGTGCCGACGCAGCCGGTGGACGTCGGAGCGCAGGATGCTCGGGTCGAGGTCGTCGTGCGTGCGCGCCACCCCGGTGTACGCCTCGATCGCCCAGCCGCCGGCGATCCACCACGGATGGTCGTAGCCCGCGAGGAGGGCGGCGGCGTCCCGGGGCGTACGGGGACGCCACGGGCCGTAGAGGCGGACGGCCTCGTCGTGGTCGGTCACAGCCGCAGCACGCGACCGGCGACCACGAGGTGCACCTCGTCGCACGCGGCGGCCACGCGCTGGTTCACCAGCCCGAGCAGGTCGCGGAAGAGACGGCCGGAGCGGTGCTCGGGCACGACCCCGAGGCCGACCTCGTTGGTCACCAGCACGACGTCTGCCTCGCACCGGCCGAGCGCGGCGACCACCTCGTCCGTACGCGCGAGCACGACGTCGTGGACGGCGTCGGAGTCGCCCTCCCACGCGTCGGCGGCGTCGATGACGGCGGTGAGCCAGGTGCCGAGGCAGTCGACCAGCAGTGGGTCGTGGGCCCCGGCGAGCACGCCGGCGAGGTCCTGCGTCTCGAGGGTGCCCCACGAGTCGGGGCGGCGGGCGCGGTGGGCGTCGATCCGCGCCGCCCAGTCGGGGTCCTGCTCGCGGTCGGGCGGCGTACCGGTCGCGACGTAGGTGGCGGGGGCGCCGCCGATCAGCTCCTCGGCGTGGGTGGACTTGCCGGACCGTACGCCGCCGGTGACCAGGATCCGCATGGCGCGCATCCTGTCAGAGCCCGCTCACGCGGTCGCGGCTGCCAGCACCAGCACGGCGAACGACACCTCGACCGCCGCGCCCAGCACGTCGCCGGTGATCCCGCCGAGGCGGCGTATGCACCGCAGCAGCATCGCGACCACCACCGCCACTGCCGCGACGAGACCGAGCACCAGCGAGAACGGCGCGTCGAGCCCGCGGCCGGCGAGCGCCACCGCCACACCGGTGAGCAGCACCGTGGCGACCGCGCCGACGACGGGGACCGCACCGATGCAGGTGGCGCCGAGGCCGTCGGGCCGCGCGGCCGGCACGCCGCGTACGCAGGCGAGGGCCAGGGACGCGCGCGACGCGCACACGAGCAGCCCCACCACCCACCAGGCGTCGTCGTGGCGCAGGACCGCCTGCAGCCCGGCCGCCTGGAGGCCCGCCACCAGCACGACGGCGACCACGCCGGCCGGACCGACGGGGCCGGTCCGCATCACCTCGAGCGACCGGGCGGGGGAGTAGGACGCGGTCAGCCCGTCGGCGGTGTCCGCGAGGCCATCCCAGTGGAAGGCGCGGGTGCCCAGGGCGAGCGAGAGCACGACGACGTACGCCGTGGCGAGCGGCGGCAGGTCGATCCAGTCGCCCAGCACCACGATCGCCGCCGCGGCGAGGCCGAGCGGCAACGCGGCCACGGGCGCCAGGACCATCCCGAGCCCGGCGACCCGGCGATCCACCGCGCTCGGCGGAGGGACCCGCACCGCGGTGAGCGTGCCGGTGGCGAACAGCCACGCGTCGCGCAGGAGCACGGCCTCAGCCCGGCAGGATGTCGGACAGCAGCGCCACGTCGCGCAGCACCGCGACGCCCGAGCGCAGCACCGGCAGCGCGGCCACGGCGCCGGAGCCCTCGCCGAGGCGCATGCCGACGTCGAGCAGCGGCTCGAGGCCGAGGGACTTGAGTGCGTGGGCCTGGGCGGGCTCCGTCGAGCGATGGCCGGCGACCCACCAGGCCGCAGCGCCGGGGGCGAGGGCCTGCGCGACGACCGCGCACGCGACCGACATGAGGCCGTCGAGGAGCACGGGCACGCCCCGCGTCGACGACTCGACGAGGAATCCCACGGCCGCCGCCAGGTCGGCGCTGCCCAGGGCGGCGAGCAGGTCTACCGGGTCGTCGCCGCGGCCCTCGGTCCGCGCGAGGGCGGTGGCCACCACGTCGCGCTTGCGGGCCCAGCCGTCGTCGTCGATGCCGGTGCCGTGGCCGGTGACCTCGTCGGCGGGCAGGCCGAGCAGGGCGGCGACCAGCGCGGCCGCCGGGGTGGTGTTGCCGATGCCGAGGTCGCCGGTCATCAGCAGCTGCGCACCGTCGTCGACGAGCTCGCCCGCGACCGCGGCGCCGAGCTCCAGCGAGCGCTCGACCTCGTCGCGGGTGAGGGCGTCCTCGAGGTGGATCGCGCCCGAGCCGCGGCGCACCTTGCGGGCGGTGACGTCGGTGGGCAGGTCGGAGAGGTCGGCGTCGACCGCCACGTCGAGCACGCTGACCCGGACGTCGTGCTCGCGCGCCAGCGCCGACACGCCTGCCTGCCCCGCGACGATCGTGCGGACCATGGCCTCGGTGACGGCTGCGGGGTAGGCCGAGACCCCGTGCGCCGCGACGCCGTGGTCGCCGGCGAACACCACGAGGCGTACGTCGGTCAGCGGGCGCGGTGGCACCTCGCCCTGCGCGGCGGCGAGCCAGGCGCCGACCTCGCCGATCCGGCCGAGGGCGCCGGCCGGGGTGGCGAGGCCGGCCAGGCGCTGCTGGGCGAGGGCGGCGATCTCGGGCGAGGGCGGGGCGATGCGTGGGGTCTGGTCCATGGCCGGCCCAGCCTAGTGAGGTCCGGGCGGGGCCGGCCTGACAGTCTTGCCACGTGCCCGGCCACTCCGTCCTCCAGCTCCCGGTCCCCGCGCTCGAGGAGTGGGTGCGGTCCCGGACCGCCCACTACGACGCCGGGTTCGTCTCGCGGGACCCACGCTTCGGGCACGCCCACATCACCGCGCTCGGTCCCTTCGACCCCGCGCCGACGCGGGAGGTGCTGGACGAGGTGGCCGCGATCGCCGCCTCGACCGCCCCCGTCGGCACCCGGCTCGAGCGGCTCGCGCAGTTCCCCAACGGGATCATCCACCTCGTCCCCGAGCCCGACGACGCGCTGCGCGCGCTCACGGCGCGGCTGCTGGCCACGTTCCCCGGGTGGCCGCCGTACGGCGGTGAGTTCGAGGACGTACGTCCGCACCTCACCGTCGACGCGGCGTCCGACACCGTTGATCCCCCGGTCGACCTCGCCTCGACGGCGCGGCTGCTGGGCGACGTGGTGCCCGCCGACGTGGTCCTCGACCGGCTCCAGCTCGCGTGGTGGGAGTCGGGCGGCTGTCGCGTGATGCACGAGTGGGCACTGGGTCGTTGACCGGCCCGGGGGCCGGGGTGGCAGGATCCCGGCATGGCTTCATGGGCGCACCTCGAGATCACCGTCGACGACCAGGGCAACGTGGAGGTCGGCGGCTACAACGCCGACCCCGAGGCGCTGGTCGAGGGCACCGAGTCGTGGGAGGACCTGCTCTCCACCCTCGGCGTCAACGGCTGGGAGCTGGTGCAGGTCATCCCCGGCCCGGAGACCACCTACTGGTTCAAGCGCCACGCCTGACGCCCGCGTGAGCGAGCTGCACGACCGCTTCCGCGCCGCGTCGGCCTCGGCCGAGGCGATCTTCTGGCGCGCACCGTCGACGCCCGCGGCGATGTTCCGCGACCTCGCGGCGTACGCCGAGGAGCACGACGTCGCCTGGGACCGCTACGGCGAGCGCGGAGCGGTGGCGCAGGTCGAGGCGGAGGTCGCCGAGCTGCTCGGCAAGCCCGCCGCCGTGATGTTCCCCAGCGGTGTCATGGCCCAGCAGGCCACCCTGCGAGCCTGGTGCGACCGGACCGGCTCGCGCCGGGTCGCGCTGCCCGACCTCTCGCACCTGGTGCACCACGAGCAGGACGGTCCGCGCCGGGTGCTCGGCCTCGAGCTCGAGTGGCTGACCACGGGGCGGGAGACGCCGACGGCCGCCGCGCTCGGACGCGTCGGCGGACGGCTCGGCGCGGCGCTGGTCGAGCTGCCGCTGCGTGACGCGGGCTGCCTCCTCCCGGCGTGGGACGACCTCGTCGAGCTGTCCGCCGCGGCCCGCGAGCGCGGCGTGCCGCTGCACGCCGACGGCGCCCGGATCTGGGAGTCGGTGCCGCACTGGGGCCGGACGCTCGCCGAGGCGGCCGACCTGGTCGACTCGATGTACGTCTCCCTCTACAAGGGCCTCGGCGCCCCCAGCGGCGCGCTCGTGGCCTGCCCCGAGGACCTCGCCGGCGAGCTGCGCTCCTGGCGCCAGAGGATGGGCGGCACCACCTTCTCGATGACGACCGCCGCGGTCGGCGGCCTGATGGGCCTGCGCGCGGGCGTCGAGCGGTTCGGTGACTACCGGGCCTGGGCGATCGAGCTCGCGTCCGCGCTGCGCGAGCACGGGATCCGGACCTTCCCCGAGGTCCCCCACATCGCGACCTTCCTGGCCCACGCCGAGGGCACGGCCGACGAGGTCAACGAGCGGGTCGTCGCCCTGGTCGAGGAGCGCGGAATCGTGCCCTGCGGGCTGTGGAGCGAGGCCGACGTGCCGGGCTGGGTGCAGACCGAGCTCACCTGCTACGAGGCGGCGATCACACGGGATCCGGGGGAGGTCGCCGCGTTGGTGGCCGAGGCCGTCGGGGCCGCTACATTCCTCCCGTGAGTGCCCAGGCCCCTTCCGCAGTCATCCTCATCCGCGCGACCAGCTTCGTCCCCAACCCGGCGACCGCGGCCGACAACGCCTTCCAGGCCGACGTCCCTGCTGGGCAGTCCGAGGAGTCGACCGCGGCCCACGCCCTGGCCGAGATGGACGCCCTCGCCGAGGCACTGCGCGCGGTCGGCGTACGGGTCCACGTCTTCGACGACGACGACCACACCCGCCCCGACAGCGTGTTCCCCAACAACTGGGTCTCCACCCACGCCGGCGGGACCGTCGCCGTCTACCCCATGTACGCCTCCAACCGCCGCCACGAGCGGCGCGCCGACGTCCTGGAGATGCTCAAGTCGGAGTACCGGGTGCAGGCCATCGTCGACTACTCCGGCCTCGAGCCCGACGGCATCTTCCTCGAGGGCACCGGCGCGATGGTGCTCGACCACGTCTCGCGGGTCGCGTACGCCGCCCGCAGCCACCGCGCCGACGTGGCCGTGCTGGAGCGCTTCTGCACCGACTTCAACTACGAGCCGATGGCCTTCGACGCCGTCGACTCCGACGGCGTGCCGGTCTACCACACCAACGTCATCGCCTGCATCGGCACCGACGTCGCGATGATCGCGCTCGAGATGATCCCCGACGAGCACCGGCGCCAGCAGGTCCGCGAGCGCCTCGCCGTCACCGGTCGCACGATCATCGAGCTCACCGAGGCGCAGATCCGCGAGTTCGCCGGCAACGCCGTCGAGCTCTGCGGGCGCACGGCCGACGGTCGGCGCCGCTACGTGATGGCGATGTCCGCCCGGGCGAAGCGCTCACTCACCCCCGAGCAGGTGGCCGTGATCGAGGAGTCGTGCGAGATCGTCGCCGTCGACATCCCCACGATCGAGCTCGCGGGTGGCTCGGTGCGCTGCATGATCGCCGGGGTCCACCTCGACCACCGCCGCCCGCTCGCCGAGGCCGAGCTCTCCGAGGCCGTCGCCGCGATCAACGAGGACAACCCGGTCACGCCCGACGGCCGCTTCGTCGACGGCAACGCCTGACGCGTCCGGCTCCCGTCCCCGTCGGGGAACCTCCCGGGTCGCAGCGGTGTAGACACGGTGCTGGGACCCTCTGGACGGGAGTGACGATCAGCACCGACGACGCTAGCCACGACTCCGACCCGGCGGACGACGCCGCCCTGGTCGGCCGGGTGCGCGCCGGGGAGACCGACGCGTACGCCGTGCTCGTGCGCCGTCATGCTCCGGTGGCGGTGCGCACGGCGGCCCTCCTGGGTGCGGGGAGTGATGCGGAGGATGTGGTGCAGGAGGCGCTGGTGAAGGCGTACCGGTCGCTGGACTCGTTCCGGCTCGACAGGCCGTTCCGGCCGTGGCTGCTGCGGATCGTGGCCAACGAGGCCAGGAACGCGCACCGCTCGTCCACGCGTCGTACCGCGCGCGAGGACCGCAGTGCGCGCCTGCTGCCGGCCGAGCTGATCGACCCGTCGGTCGAGGTGGTCGACCGCGACGCGCGGGAGCGGCTCCTGGCCGCGGTCGGCGCCCTGCCCGACAGGCTCGGCCACGTGGTCGTCTGCCGCTACCTCCTCGACCTCGACGAGGCGTCGACGGCGGTCGTCCTGGGGCTGCCGAGGGGGACCGTGAAGTCGCGGCTGAGCCGTGGCCTCGCCCGGCTGCGTGACGACCTCGCCACCACGACCGCGGAGGTGGACCATGTCTGAGACTCTCGAGGACCGGCTGGCCGACCTCGCCCGCGCCGTGCACGTGCCCGTGCCGGAGGGCCTCGAGGCATCGGTGATGGCGCGGATCGGTGCCGTGCCCGCCCGCGGCCCGTGGCACCGGTGGCGGCGCTGGCTGGCCGGTCTGCTGATCGGCCTGCTCGGTGCCGGTGTCGTGGTGTCGCCGGTCGGCGCATCGATCCGCGAGTGGTTCGGGCTGCCGGGGGTCTCGGTGACGACCGGGGACGCCCCGGTCACGGAGACGCCGACCGTGCCGCCCGCCACGGGCAGCACCGACCTCGAGCGAGCGGCCGAGCTCGCCGGCTTCTCACCGGTCGTCCCCGACGCGCTGGGTGCGCCGGAGCACGTCGACGTGTCCGGCGACGCTCTCGTGGTGTCGCTCAGCTGGACGACGGAGGAGGGGACGGTGCGGCTCGACCAGCTCCGCGGCGACGTCGACCCGCTGTTCTGGAAGACGACCGTCGACGCCGACCGGGTCGCCGTCGGCGCTCACGAGGCGCTGTGGCTGCCGACCGCCCACCGGGTCGAGGTGGTGGCCGCCGACGGGATGGGGCGCACGCTGCCCTCGCGGCTCGCCGCACCGACGCTGCTCTGGGTCGACGACGACCTGACCCTGCGGCTCGAGGGCGACCTCGACCTCGCCGGGGCCACGCGGATCGCGGAGTCCGTCGGCTAGCGCGTCGCGCGAGGGAACCACCGCGGGCGTGGCGGTGTATCCACGGCACCCGACCCGAGGAGGACCTCATGCGCAGGATCCTGGCCATCGCCTTGCTCGCCCTCGCCGCCGCGAGCTGGTTGCCGGCGACGGCGCACGCGGGCGGACCCACCAGCGTGATCGTCACCCAGCCCGGCCAGGCGGCCGGCGCGCTGTACTACGACGAGGCGGCGTACGACGCCCTGCTGGGCCTGCTCCCGGCGGGGGAGACGCGTGGCAAGCCCCTGCCTCCCGGCAGCGGCGGGACGGACTACACACTGACCTGGCTGGTCCACGACGTGGAGCCGTGGCGGTGGGATCGCGTCCGCTTCGACGGCGACGGCAGCGCGTGGGCGGCGACCGTCACCACGGCCGGCGCCACGCCCGGGTGGGAGCCCCTCGGATCCGAGCAGGGCACCGCCCTGGCGCAGCTGCTCGCAGGCGTGGTGGAGGACTCCGCGGCCCCGACGGTCGTCTCCGTGCCCACGGACGTGAGCCCGGCGCCCGCGCCGCCCGAGGCCGTGCCGTCCGAGCCGACGCCCGCGTGGTTCTCGCTCGCCGGGTGGCGATGGGTGGTGCCGGGTGCGCTGCTTGGGCTGCTCGCCGGCGTCGCCGCGGCCCGCGCCCGGCGTGCTCCCGCGGACGAGCCGCGCCGGGTGCTGGTGGAGGCCTAGCTGCGCGACCGCTCGGAGGCGTACATCCGGAACAGCCAGTACGCCGAGACGGCGCACAGCAGGTGCCACACTGCGTGCCCCTGCAGCAGCGAGTGGGGGTCGCACCAGCCGGCGTTGCTGAGCAGCCAGATCGTGAAGGCGACGAGCATCGCGGCGAGGGCGACGATGCCGTGGCGGAAGACGATCGCGGTCTCGCCGCGCCGCCAGACGAGCGTCTCCAGGACGACGGCGGCGAGAAGGAGCACACCGAAGGCGAGGTTGCCGGAGTAGTGCACGACGGGGACCGGATCGGGCCAGAGCCCGACGAGCTCGCAGGCCGCCACGCAGGCGACGTACGCCACGACGAACGCCGTGGTGCTGCGGCGGGTCCAGCGCACCCACGCCCACGCTGCGGCGAACCCGGCGACGAGGTACATGCTCAGCATGTCGAGGTGCCCGCCCCACTCGCTCTGGGTCGCGTGCATCGCTGCGGAGCCGGGGCCGAGGAGCACGACGACGCACGCGAAGAACGTCGCGACGGACCGCGACATCACCGCGTCGGTCGCGAGCCGGCCCGCGTGGTGCGCGGCCAGGAGGCCGGCGGCGACGAAGCCGGCGTTGGAGAACGTGTTCGCGGGCTGGCGGACGAGGCCGTCGCGTGCCGCCTCGCAGAAGTCGGCGCCGCGACCGACGTCGGGTCCGAGCCAGCCCTGGGCGAGCGCGAGGACGAGGAGGACGACCGAGCCCGTCGCCACCGCGGAGGCGGTGGCGACGGGACGGGTCATGGGCCGATCGTAGGTGCCCTCAGTCGCGCGTGACCTGCACGACCGAGGGTCGCGGGCCCGCGAACTGCCCCGCGCCGGCGGGGGTCCCGCTCGGCACGTAGTCGGGGAAGCGCGACTGCGGCGCCTCCCACGTGCCGTCCTCGCCGGGGTGCTGGACGGCGACGAAGACCGAGCCCTCGCGGTCGCGGATGACCGGGCCGCACGTCTCGGCGCCGGCCGGCACGGCCAGGAACTGCTGGACGTGCCCGCGCTCGGGCCCCTCGACCGGCACCTTGAACAGGCCGTCGTCGAGCTTGATCGCCGACGGCTGGCCGTCGGTGGAGACCCATAGGTTGCCGACGCTGTCGAAGGCGACGTTGTCCGGGCACGAGATCGGCGAGACCGGCCCGTCCCAGCCGCCGAAGTAGCGTCCGGCGGACGCGGCGTCGCCGCAGATCAGGAACAGGTTCCAGCCGAACGTGTCCGCCGTGTGGTCCCCGCGGGTCGGGATCATCTCGACGACGTGACCGTCCTTGTTGGCCGCACGCGGGTTGGGCTCGGTCGGGCCCTCCTTGCCGACCTTGCCTCGGTCGGTGTTGTTGGTGCAGGCGACGTAGATGCGGCCGTTGTGCAGGTTGGGCTCGACGTCCTCGGGGCGGTCCATCTTGGTCGGCTGGACGGCGTCGGCGGCCAGACGGGTGTAGACGAGGACCTCCTCGGTCGTGAAGCCCGGCACGACCGACTGCCCGCCCCGCGTCAGCGGGATCCACTCGCCGGTGCCGTCGCTGACGCCGTCGCCGAGGCCGTCGCCGGTGAAGCGGGCCACCGACAGGTCGCCCTCGCTCAGCAGCCGCAGGTTGTGGCGGCGCGCCTTCGCGCTGTTGCCGGGACGCATGGTGTCGCGGGAGACGAAGCGGTAGACGTAGTCGAAGCGCTCGTCGTCGCCCATGTAGGCCACGACGTGGCCGTCGCGGTTGACCACCACGTTGGCGCCCTCGTGCTTGAAGCGCCCCATCGCCGTGTGCTTGACCGGGGTGGAGGTCGGGTCGCTCGGGTCGAGCTCCACGATCCAGCCGAAGCGGTTCGGCTCGTTGCGGTAGTCGTCCGTGGTGGCGTCCCACCGCGGGTCCTGCGAGCGCCAGTTGCGCGAGTCCTGGGTCGCCGAGAGGCCGTAGCGGGCCTCCCTGGGGTCGGTGCCGGTGGCGCGGAAGTACTGGTTGAAGTTCTCCTCGCCCGACAGCACGGTGCCCCACGGCGTCGTGCCGCCGGCGCAGTTGTTCATCGTGCCGCGCACGGTGCGGCCGGTCGGGTCGGCCTTGGTCCTCAGCAGGTCGGAGCCGGCGGCGGGGCCGTCGACGGCGAAGGGGGTGTCGAGGGTGATGCGCCGGTTGAGGCGCGCACCGGGGACGTACGTCCACACGTCGCCGCGCCTGCGGCGCCTCAGCTCGACCACGGACATCCCGTGCGCGGCCCACGCCGTACGGATCACGGTCGCCGGGTCGGTGCCGGGCGGGAACATCACGCCCTCGTTGGTGTACTCGTGGTTGCACACGAGGAGTGCGGAGGTCCCGGCGCGGTTGGTCTCGATGATGTCGAGGTAGTCGTTGTTGTAGCCGAACTGCGCGGCCTGGGCCTCCGGCGTCTGGCTCGCGGGGTCGAAGGCCGGCGCACCCGCCAGGATCGGGTCGCCCCAGCGCAGGATCGTGTCCCACCGGTAACCGTCGGGGACGGTCACGTCGTCGACGGTGGAGGCCACCGGGGCGATGGGACTGAACGGCAGCCGGCCCGCCGGGCCGCCCCTGCCGGGACCGCGGCCCGGTGCGGCGGCGGCCTGCGTGACGGGCAGGGCGGTGAGGGCGGCCGCGGTGAGGCCGGTGGCCACGACGGAGCGGCGGCTGAGCACCGAGGAGGCGACGTCGCGGAAGTAGGAGGTCTCGGTCGTGTTGGGCACGGCCTGGAAGCAGGCGTCGCCGCACCGCAGGTGGCAGGTGACGGCGCTGCGGCTGCCGTGGGTCTGGCCGGCCATCGGCAGCAGCGTGCGGGTCGGGCTCGGGCGAGTGGACATGGGGGGATCTCCCGGAGGGCGTCGG
>JAESGW010000757.1_pt1 | contig 15061 bp, 15 predicted proteins | sample 9269791 | NCBI WGS metagenome assembly JAESGW01 (sample SAMN16773120, study PRJNA677053) | algae metagenome | isolation source: Aphanocapsa lilacina HA4352-LM1 and co-occurring heterotrophs from near cave... | place: USA: Maniniholo cave, near Haena, Kauai, HI | collected 2009-07-28 | reverse complement strand
AGGGCCAGCGCCGCCTGCGCGGAATCGCACTCGGCTATCTGGCAGCGAGCGAAGCCAGGGATGCCGCGGCAACGGCGTTCCGCCACTTCGAGACCGCCGACAACATGACCGACCGCATGGCCGGGCTCGTCACGCTGGTGAACCTCAAGGCCGACGAGCGCGAGGCGGCGCTCGACATCTTCTACAACCGCTATTCGAACGATCCGCTGGTCATCGACAAATGGTTCTCCACCCAGGCGCTGGCCACCCGTGACGGCACGCTCGAAGAGGTGATCGCGCTGGCCAACCACCGCGACTTCACGCTCGCCAACCCCAACCGCGCCCGCGCGCTGGTCGGCGCGTTCGGCGTCAACCAGCGGGTGTTCCACACCGCCGACGGCCGGGGTTACGCCTTCTACACCGATCAGCTGCTCGCGCTCGATCGGCTGAACCCGCAGACCGCGGCGAAGCTGCTGCCCCCGCTCGGCCGGTGGCGGCGCTTCGACGAAGCCCGCGCCACCCTGATGCGCGCGCAGCTCGAACGCATCGTCGGAACGGCAGGGGTCAGCAAGGATCTGTTCGAACAGGCATCGAAGAGCCTGGACTGACCCGTCACCCCATTTTATTCGTCCCGCGCCGCACGGTCGCCTTGTGGCTCGCGCCCGTCTCCGTGCCGCGCGTCCCGATGGTCTTCATGAATACCCATTCGTTGGTCGCGGTATCGGGCGTCAGCGTCGTCACCATATAGCCGCGCTGGCTGGTGTCGGCCCATTTCAGTTCCGAACTCGCGCCGACCAGATCGCGCGCGATCTTCTTCGGATCGACCCCGCGCGTCGCGCTCTCGATACCGCCCGAGGTGACCGAATGGCCGCCGAACTCGACACCCGCGGGGCGCCCGTCCTGCGCCAGGTCGAACGCCCAGGCGTTGTGGCTGTCACCGGTGATCACGATGGTGTCCGCGCCCATGCCCTGCGCCCCCTTCAGGAACCGCGCGCGCGCCGCCGGATAGCCGCCCCAATTGTCCATATTGGCGGGCAGCCCTGCCTTGGCCGACGCCACGCGCGACTTCATTCCCTCGCGCACGCGATTGTCCGCGTCCGGCGCCAGCCAGCTCAGCGCATCGGCCGGGGTCTTCTGCTCGCCCATGTTGGTGCCGAAGCCGACCACCTGCCAGCGCGTGCCGGCCTTGACCGAGGCGGCCATCGCCCCGGCCAGCCATGCCTCCTGCGTCGTGCCCATCATCGTCGCCGCCGGATCCTTCCACGCGCCATCGCGGAAGGCGGCGAGCAGGGCGGGATCGGCGCGCATCTCCTTGGTGATCTCGGGTGGCAGCGAGCGCGCGGCCAGCCGGGTGTCGGTGCGGTAAAGCGTGGCCAACTGGCCGACCTGATAGCTGCCCCAGGCGAAATCGCTGACCGGCATCCATTCGCGCCACGCCTGAATCGCCGCGGCCTTGCGCACCGACCAGTCGCCCTCGTTCGGCTGGTGGTTCTGCGCGCCGCCCTCCCATGAATCATTGGCCGATTCGTGATCGTCCCACTGGACCAGCATCGGCAGCAGCTGGTGAACGCGCTGCAGATCGGGATCTGCGCGGTAGCTGGCGTAGCGCAGCCGATAGTCGGCCAGCGCCAGGATCTCATGCGTCGGCAGGATATCGCGCCCGGCGATCGCCTCGGCGGCGACCGGATAGGTGCCGGGGGCATATTCGTAGATATAATCGCCTAGATGCACGCCGAGATCGATGTCGCCCCGCGCCGCGGCATGGGCATAGGCGTTGAAATAGCCGAACGGGATGTTCGAGCACGAAAACACCGCCAGGCGGAAACTGTCGATGCTGTCCGGCAACGTCTTGGTCCGGCCGACCGGCGAGAAGGAGCCATCGGGCGCGACGAAGCGATAGTGATAGCGCGTCCCCGGCTTCAGTCCGGTCACGGTCAGCTTGGCGGTATGATCGCGCCACGGCCCGGTCACCATCTCGCCGCCGCCGGCGATGCGGGCAAAGCCCTCATCCTCGGCCAGTTCGACGCGCAGCTTCGCCTCGGCGCCGTTCGCGGGCACATAGCGCGTCCACAGCAGCACCGAATCGCGCGACGGCTCCCCGCTCGCGACATTGTGGGTGAAGCCCTGTCCCGTGCCCTGAAACGCGCTGGCGAAGCCCGGCAGCGCGAACGCCCCCAGCCCCAGCGCTCCGGTGGCGATCATCTGGCGGCGGTCGATCATCAGCGTCATGGGACGTGTCTCCTTCGAAGCGGGCGTTGCGCGGGGTTCGTGTCGCCCGCGTGACACTGGACGCGTCCGGGCCTATCCGTTCGCCCATCCTGTCACCTGCCCAAGGGGTTTGTCGATGCGTAGCGCCTTCGCCGCCGTTCTTCTCGCCACCGCCGCCGCCGCGTGCAGCCCATCCGCCGAGACCGCGAACAACAGCGCCACCGCGCAGGCGCCGTCCGACCTGCCCCAGCCCTCCGCCGATCCCACGCTCGCCCGCGTGGAGATGAAGCCGGACGTCTCCTTCCTCAGCGACGAGGAGCGCCAGGTGGTCAACCTGCTCAACCAGGCGGCCAATCTGATGACACAGATCTACGCGCGCCAGGCGATCCCCGATTACAAGGCCGGCCAGCCGCTCGATCCGTCGGCGCCCGGCATGCCCGAAGGCGCCGGCTTCTACCCCGCAGATGTCACGCGCGCGCAGATGGACGCCTATCTCGCCGCCCATCCGGACGAGCGCGAGCAGCTGATGAGCCCGTACACCGTTGTCCGCCGCGAAGGGGCCAAGCTCGTCGCGATCCCCTATAGCCACGCCTATGCCCAGTGGCTGACCCCCGCGGCGAAGCTGCTCGAACAGGCATCGCAGGTCACCACCAACCCCAGCCTCAAGCGCTTCCTCGGCCTGCGCGCCAAGGCGTTCCTGACCGACGATTACTATCAGTCCGAACTCGCCTGGATGGACCTGAAGGACACCCCCATCGAGGTCGCGATCGGACCGTACGAGGTCTATACCGATAAGCTCTACGGCCAGAAGACGGCGTTCGAGGCGTTCGTCACGCTAAAGGATCCAAAGGAAAGCGCGGCGCTCGACAAATACAAGCGCCTGCTCCGTGACATGGAGGCCAACCTGCCGGTCGAGGAGCGCTACAAGAATTTCAAGCGCGGCTTCGAAAGCCCGATCGCGGTGGCCGAGCAGGTGCATGGCGGCGGCGACAACGTCTCCGGTCCGCAGACCATTGCCTTCAACCTGCCCAATGACGAACGCGTGCGCGAGGCCAAGGGCGCGAAGAAGGTGATCCTGTCCAACGTGCTCGCCGCCAAGCACCAGCGCATCCTCGCCCCGCTGGCGCCGCTGGTGCTGGTCGGCGATCAGGCCGGGCTGGTCAGCGAGAAATATTTCGGCCTGTCGACGCTGTTCCACGAGCTTTCGCACAGCCTGGGGCCGGGCAGCATCACGATGGGCGGCCGCGCCACCACCGTCACCGCCGAGCTGAAGGAGGAGGCCTCCGCGCTCGAAGAGGGCAAGGCGGATGTCATGGGCGTCTACAACCTGCTGTTCATGATGCAGAAGGGCGAGTTGCCTGCCGCGGAGAAACCGCAGCTGCTCGCCACCTATCTCGCCGGGCTGTTCCGATCGGTCCGCTTCGGCGTCGAGGAAGCGCATGGCGAGGGCGCGGCGATGCAGCTTGGCTATCTCAAGGCCAGGGGCGCCTATGTCTGGGATGCACAGGCCAAGCGTTATCGCATCGACATTCCAAGGATGGAGGTCGCGATCCGCGATCTCGTCCGCGACATCGTCGTGCTGCAGGGCAATGGTGACTACGAAGGCGTGAAGGCGTTCATGCGCACCAACGCGGTGCTCGACGCCAACGACAAGGGCGTGATCGGCACGATGAAGGACATCCCCGTCGATATCACCCCGGTTTATCCCGACCGCGTGTGAAGCGCCTTCTCGCCTCGATCCACGACGTGTCGCCGCGTTTCGAGGCGCAGGTCGATGCGCTGGCGGAGCGGCTGGAGGGGCATCTCGGCAGCCCCCGCTTCGCCATGCTGGTGGTGCCCGATCACTGGAACGGCGCGGCCGTAGCGGGCAACACCGCGTTCGCCGCCCGTCTGCGCGGCTGGGCGGATCGCGGCATCGAGATGTTCGTCCATGGCTGGTCGCACCGCGACGATGCCGAGCATGTCGGCGCCGACGCGATCCGGGCGAAGCATATGACCGCGGGCGAAGGCGAATTCCTCGGCCTGTCGCGCGCCGAGGCGCTTGCCCGCATGCAGCGCGGCAAGGCGCTGGTCGAGGACATCACCGGCCGTCCGGCGGCGGGCTTCATCGCCCCGGCCTGGCTCTATTCGGACGGGGCGAAAGACGCGCTGGGCGAAGCAGGTTTCGCGCTGGCCGAGGATCATATGCGCGTCTGGCGCCCGGCCGACGGCGCGGTGCTGGCGAAAGGCCCGGTGATCACCTGGGCCAGCCGCAGCAAGCCCCGCATCGCCAGCAGCCTCGCCGCGTCATGGGCGCTCAGGAAGGTGCTGCAGGGGGCGGAGACCGTGCGCATCGCGGTGCACCCCGGCGATACCGGCGTGCCTAGATTGCTGGACAGTATCGATCGCACGGTGCGTGCCTTCGGCAGGCATGCGCCGAGCAAATATGCCGACCTATAGCGTCGCCCCTGCGAAGGCAGGGGCCTCTGGGTTTGTGGCACTTCCGAAATCGGCCATGCCGCCTGAGGCCCCTGCCTTCGCAGGGGCGACGATTCATTTACGGCGCGCCCCCACCAGCCCCTGATACAATTCCATCAGTTCCAGCGCATGCTCGCGGTCGCTGCGCACGTTCGCCGCCGCGGCGATGGCCGCCGATTTCCGCTGGCCGAACCCGTCCCCCAGCATCCGCCGCACCGCATCCGCGGCCGCGCGCCCATCCTTCGCCGCATAGATTTCGGCGAACGCGGGCTGCGCCATTTCGAACGCGCCGCCTTCGTCGGGGACGATCAGCGGCAGCCCGCTCGCCAGCCCCTCGCTGGTGACGAGGCCGAAGGTCTCGCTCTCGCAGCCGTGGATCATCGCGTCGCAGCTCGCCAGGATGGTGGCCAGCCGCAGCCGGTCGGTAACGGGATTGAACAGCCGCACATGCGGTGAATTGCGCGCGCGTTTCTCGATCGTCTTGCGGTCCGGCCCGCCGCCGATCAACACCAGCGCAAGCCTGTGCTCGGTTCCCGCCGCCTCGACCGCGTCGATCACCATCGGCCAGCGCTTTTCGCCGTGGAAGCGGCCGATGCCGATCAGCAACTTCGCCTCCGGCCCCAGCCCGCACTGCGCCAGCAACGCCGTCCGCAGCGTCTCATCGCGCAGATCGGGTGAGAAATGTTCGCGTTCGATCCCCAGCGGCACCGCCGTTACCGGTCCGATGCCCCGCGCCTCCAGCAGCTTTTTTAGACGAGGGCCGTTGGAGACGAGGATGTCGAACGGCTCCAGGAACCGCTGCATATAGCGGTTATACCATTCGAACGCGCGCTCGATCTTGTCCTTGGGCGCGACCGCACCGAACCAGCGTGCCGGATAGCTGGTGATGTTGTCGTTGTGCATGAAAAAGGATTTGACCGCGCCGCCCTGCCATTCGCCGACGATCCAGGCCGGCCGCCAGGGCGATGACGCCTCGACCACGTCGGGCTGCAGTTCGTCGAGCAGCTTGTGGATCGGCTCGGCCTCCCAGAACAGGCCGTAATTACGGTCGAACGGCATCACCGGCGCGGTGACCCAGATGATCTCCCCCCCCCCGGGCCGTTCCTCGACGCTGTCGGCCTTGGCGGGCGCGATGACGATCAGTTCGTGGCCCAGATCGGCCATGATCGACATCTTGCGATCGATATAGCTGCGCACCCCGCCGCCCTTGGGCGCGTAGAACTCGTTCACATCGACGACGCGCATCGGGCCTCCAGTCCGCCATCATCCGACGGCGGACCGAATCGTTACTTGAGCGGCGCAAAACCTCCAAGTCCGCGCAGATATTGCGCGCGGATATTGGTCTGGGTGACGCCGCTGACATTGATCATCGCGATGCTGGCGGGCGGTTTGCGCCGGCCGAGCTTGGTGTTGCCCGGGAACCCCGCGCCATCGGAAAACGCGCCGAACTTTCCGTTCGAATCGCGGTCGTGGAGGAACATCAGCGTGTAGCGCCCGGCCTTGGGCACCTTGATGCACAGCGCCACCGCGCCGCTCTCCGGAATCTTCGCATCGACCCGGCGGAAGGTCTTGCCCGCCTGCTGCAGGATATAATCGTCCTGCAGGAAATCCTCAGCATTGTCGGGATAAAGCTCCAGCCGGACGATGCCCTTGCGGTCTTTCAGCCCGGTGATGTTGGCCTGAATCGCCGGACCCTGTCCGTTCTGGCACGCCGCGGCATCCGAACCCAGCGTGGCGGCAGGCGCGGCGGTCGGCAGCGCAAGCGCGGCCAGGCCGCCTGCTGCAATCGTCGCGATAAGCTTCATATGTCTTTCCTCGAAATCGAATAGATGCTGAGCGATCCTAGCAGGACCATATGAACCAGCAATGTCAGCGTCGCGGTAAAGGCGATCATGCTGGACAGTAGATCGTCATGCCCGATCAGCAATATCGCGAAGCTGGCGAACACCAGTTCCTTCTGCGGAATCAGCGGTAGCCTGCCGACCAGCATCCGCGTTGCCCCCAGCACCAGCCAGATCGCCCAGGGAACGTCCGGCAACGCGAAATACCATGCGGCGGCGGTCAGCAACTGCTGCAGGATCGAACGGATGAAGTGCGCCCCGAATATCCACCAGAGCAGCCTGCGGCCAAGCGAGAAGACTCGCTTGCCGAACAGGATCACCAGCAGCGAGATGCCCATGATGATCGCGGCCGATCCCATCACATTGCGCGCCATTTCGGCTGGCAGCAGCTGGCCGGCGAAGGGCACCGCCAGCACCAGCAGGATCAGGGTGAAGGCGTTGCCCGCGATCGCCGAGAGGATCGACACGTCCTTGACCGCGCCGAACGGGGTCGCGGTCAGATTGGCGTGCTGGCGCGCCCAGGCGTAGAAATAGGCCTCACCCGAATATCCGAACACGACATCGTTCGCGACGGTCTTCTTGACGATCGGCACCAGCCCGGAGATCGGCAGCCGCCACAATTTGCGGAAGATGATCCAGTCGCCCAGCGGCAGCGCCATATAGGCGGCCAGGAACGCCACGTAGAACATCGGGCTGTCAGGGATTGATTCCTCGAGACCCGCCAGCCCGCCGGCGAACAGCTTGCGCGCGATTCCCGCGACCATCAGCAGCGTGACGGCGATGCCGAGCCAGAAGGGCCAGCGGCGCTTGAGGCGCTCGATCGGCTCCAGCCCGGCCAGATCGGCCGGTCCGGCTGGAATCGCCAACGCTGGGGCGTCGGCAGTGGTGGTCGTCATGCTGTGTCCCGAATCCAAGTGCAGTGTCGTCCCATCTGCCGACACGCTACCGGGCGGCGGCGCATAGATGGGGCAGCATCCCCTCGGTTGCAAATATGGTGGTTTTCGGGACGGAACATGGCCACATCGCCGCATGGCCGCCGCAATGACGATCCTGACCTATGCCGAAAGCCTGGCAGGCGGCGGTGTCGAGCGGGCGCAGCTGGAGCTGTGCCGACAGTGGATCGCCGCCGGGCGGCGCGTGGTGCTGGTCATCGGATCGAGCGAAGGACCGCTGAAAGGCGAGATACCGGCGGGCATCGAGCTGATCGAGCTGGGATCGGACCGCTATCCCGCGCTGCTTGCGCTGCCGCGGCATGTGAAGGCGGTGGCACCGGACGTGGTCTTCTGCCCCGGCAACTATTACACCGGCATCGCCGCGGTGACGAAGCTGCGGCTGGGCCGCGCCTGCCCGCCGATCGTCACCAAGATCTCCAACGCCTTCGTGCGCGCCGATCAGGGCGCCATCGCCGCATGGGGTTACCGGCTATGGCTGCGCCGCCATCCCGCCTTCATCGACCATTTCGTCGCGATGGGCGAAGCGATGCGCGACGAGGCGATTCGCGTCGCCCGGCTCGATCCGGCAACGGTCGATGTCATTCCAGATCCACTGCCGCAAGCCGCGCCTACCGGCCCCGCCCCCGCGTTGCCGGATACCCCCTTCATCCTCGGCGTCGGCCGCCTCAATCCGCAGAAGCGCTGGGACCGGCTGATCGAAAGCCTCGCCCGGCTGCCCGGGCTGCACCTGGTCATCCTCGGCGACGGCCCCGAACGTGAGAAGCTCGAATCGCTGGCTACGCGGCTCGGCATCATGGATCGCGTCCACCTTCCCGGCCATTCGGGCGATGCTCTCGCCGCCATGCGCGCCGCGCGCGTCGTCGCGCTGACCTCCGATTTCGAGGGCATCCCTGCCGTCCTGCGCGAGGCGCTGTCGGTCGGGACCCCCGTGGTCGCGACCGATTCGGCAGTGTCGATCCGCGACATCGTCCAGCCGCATCAGGGCAGCGTCGTCCCGATCGGCGACGCCGCCGCGCTGGACGTCGCGCTCAGGCGCTGGACCGCCGCCGACGCGCCCCGCCCGGCCCCGTTTCGCGACGGCGACGATGCGGGCGCGCGCTACCTGACCGTGTTCGATGCGCTGATGCGCTAGGCGGAACATCGCCATCTCCGACGGGTTCTTGGGGCAGCCACCCATCGGAGGAGAGAAACGATGAAGGTTCAGGATGTGATGACGGCCAAGATCGTCTCCGCCAGCAGTTCGGACAGCCTGCAAGCGGTCGCAAGCAAGATGAAGAGCGAGAATATCGGTTCGCTGCCGGTGGTCGATAATGGCCGGATTCGCGGCGTGGTAACCGATCGCGACATCGTCATCCGCGCGGTGGCGCAGGGCCAGGCGGCCGACGCCACGATCGAATCGGCGATGAGTTCGGACGCGGTCTGCGTGGCGCCCGATTGCAGCGTCGCGGAGGCGTCGCGGATCATGGCGGACAAGCAGCTCCGCCGGCTCTACGTCACCGATGTCGATCAGCTCGTCGGCGTCGTGGCGCTCGGCGATCTCGCGCGCGAGACATCGTCCGACACCTCGGGCGATACCCTGCGCGACATTTCGAAGCCCTAGGACTTCACCGCATCGGGGTGCGCCGCCGCGAAAGCCGGCAGCGCCCCCGCCGCGGCGTCCATCCGCACCAGCTTCGGGAAATCACCGAGCGGCAGCTCCAGCCGCCGCGCATTGTACATCTGCGGGACCAGGCAGACGTCCGCCAGGTTGGGCGTATCGCCGCCCAGATGCGTGCCGTCGCCCGCCATCGCCTCCAGCGCGATGAACCCCTCGCGCACCCAGTGGCGGTACCAGTCGTCGATCGCCGCCTGTTCCTGCCCCATCTCGTTCTTCAGATAGCGCAGGATGCGCAGATTGTTGATCGGGTGTATGTCCGCCGCGATCACCAGCGACTGGGCCAGCACCTGCGCGCGCGCCGCCGGTTCGCTGGGCACCAGCGGCGGATCTTTGCGGGTGGCGTCGAGATAATCGATGATCGCCAGGCTTTGCGTGATGACATGCCCGTCGATCTCCAGCGTCGGCACGAAGCCCTGCGAATTGCGCGCGAGATTCTCTTCGGTCCGCTGCTCGTTCTCGATCAGCGAAATATCGCGCCGCTCATATGCCACGCCCTTGAGGTTGAGCGCGATCCGCACGCGGTAGCTGGCCGAGGAGCGCCAGTAATCGTGCAGCACGACGCTCATGTCGCCGCCGCTTCCTCGTCCTCTTCCTCTTCCTCGCGTTCCTCTTCGCGTTCGGAACCCCGCTCCAGCGCGACCTTGATCATCGCCACCAGCGGATCGGCGAGCGCCAGCCCCATCACGCCGAGCAGCGTCGACAGCAGGATCTGCGATCCCAGCGTCAGCGCCGGCGGCAGATCGACGGTCTTTTTCGCCACCATCGGCAGCAGCACATAGCCGTCGAAGGTCTGTACCACGAAATAGGTGCCGATCGCCCACAGCCCGGTCTCGACCCCGGCCGAGAAGCCCACCGCGACCATCAGCAGCCCGGAAATGAACGCGCCGATGTTGGGAATGAAGGCAAGGAGGCCGGTCAGGATGCCCAGGATCAGCGCCATCGGCACCCCGCCGATCATCAGCGCGACCCATGTCAGCACGCCTTCCGCCGCCATGCCGAGCAGGCGGCCGGCAAGCAGCCGGCGCATCGTCTTGCCCATGCGCTGGATGGTGATGGCGAACTCGCGGCGCTCGGCGCTCGGCACCATCCATTGCAGGCCGCGCTCGTACAGCTTGGGCTCGATCGCGACGAACAGCCCGATGACGATGATCATGAACAGGCTGGTGAGCGCGCCGAACACCGATCCGACCGCCGATGTCAGCCGCCCGACCGACCCCAGCGCCTGCCGCGCCAGGCTGCCGATATCGGAGGTGCCGGGCATGATGCCCATCTGCGAGGCCCAGGCCGCCAGCCGGTTGGCCTGGAACACCAATGTTTCCTGCAACTGGCCGAACTGCTGGGCGATCTGCACCCCGGTCATCACGAACACGCCGACGATGAATATGATCGTCAGCAGCATCACGATCAGCAGCCGCCAGCCCCGCCCGATCGGCAACACACGGCCAAGCAGCCGCACCCCGCCGTCGAGCATCGCGGCGAAGACCAGCCCGCCGAAGATCAGCAGCAGCGGCTGGATCAGCAGCACCACCAGCGCCACCGCGATGGCCAGGCCGAACCAGACGCTGGCGCGCTTCAGCTCCATCCGCACCAGCGGATCGCGCAGCTCGTTGGGCGCGGCTTCCTGGACCAGTCCGGTGGGGGCTTCGCTCATTTGGCCTCGTCAGGATGGAGGGAGGTGCCCGCACGGCCCGAACGGAACGCGCCGAACCAGGTCAGCGGGTTGAGCGTGGTGGTGCCATCCAGGCTGAAGGTGATGAATTCGGCGCGCCCGCCGATATTCTCCCATGGCACCGGCCCGCCCAGGCCGCCTTCCATCAGCGAGGCGCGGCTGTCGGCCGAGCGGTCGCGGTTGTCACCCATCATGAACAAATGGCCAGCGGGAATGGTGACCGCGGGATAATCGTCCGCCCCCGAATAGCCCAGATCGACGGTGTCATAGCTGCGCCCGTTGGGCATCGTTTCGCGCACGATCGGCAGGCGGCACGCCGGGCGGCCATCGGGAAACGCCGTCCGCAGGCCCGGATATTCGAGCGCGCCGCACTGCATATTGGGATCGATCGGCACCAGCCGGTCTACGGCTGCGGCGCGCTTGATCGGCACGCCGTTGATCAGCACGGTGCCGCCGCGCACCTCCAGCCGCTCGCCCGGCAGGCCGACGACGCGCTTGATATAGTCGGTCCGGCTGCCCGGCGGGGTGACGATCACCACGTCGCCGCGCTCGGGCAGGCTGCCGAACAGCCGGCCCGACACGAACGGCATCAGGTGGAAGGTCGGCGATACGAACGAATAGCCGTACGGATATTTCGTCACCACCAGCCGATCGCCGATCAGCAGCCCCGGCAGCATCGATTCGCTGGGTATGTAGAAGGGCTTGGCGATGAAGCTGTGGAAGCCCAGCACCGCCAGGATCAGCCAGAAGATGCTCTTGGCCTCGGCCGCCCAGTCAGTCTTCTTGGCGGGTTTGGCCGGGGATACGGCCGCATTGTCGGTCATTCGGAAATTCGCTCCAGCGGGACCGCCTCGATGATCACGAAGGCCTGCGCCCAGGGATGATCGTCGGTCATGGTCAAATGCACCCGGGCGGCGTGGCCCGGCGGGGTCATCGCGTCAAGCCTCGCCTTGGCTCCGCCGGTGAGCGCGAGGGTGGGCGCGCCGCTCGGCAGGTTGACGACGCCGATGTCCTTCATGAACACGCCGCGCTTGAAGCCGGTGCCGACCGCCTTGGAAAACGCCTCCTTGGCGGCGAAGCGCTTGGCATAGGTGCCGGCGCGGGTGAACGGGCGGCGCTCGGCCTTGGCGCGCTCGGTGTCGGTGAAGACGCGGGCCTCGAACCGCGCGCCGAACCGGTCGAGCGACGCTTGGATGCGTTCGATGCTGCAAAGATCGGAGCCGAGGCCGATGATCATATGAAATCCTCCCCATCGCAGATGGGGAGGGGGACCGCACGCAGTGCGGTGGAGGGGCGGCGCGCAGCGCCGGCTTCGCCGGCCCCCTCCACCAGCCCATGGCTGGTCCCCCTCCCCCCGCTTCGCGCGGGGAGGATGTGACAAGCGGTCACCGCGCCGCATCCATCAGCGCGCGCATCTGGCGGACGCTTTCTGCGAGGCCGACGAACATCGCCTCGCCTACCAGGAAATGGCCTATATTGAGTTCCGCCAGCTGCGGGATCGCGGCTACGGCCACGACATTGTCGTAGGTCAGGCCGTGCCCGGCATGGACCTCTATCCCGTTCTTCGCCGCCAGCGCGGCCGCATCGGCGATCCGGCGCAATTCCTCAGCCTGCGCTTCGCCTTCCAGCTCGGCATAGCGGCCGGTGTGCAGCTCCACCACCGGCGCGCCCAGCCGGATGGCGGCCTCGATCTGGCGCGGGTCGGGTTCGATGAACAGCGACACACGGATGTTGGCCCCCCGCAATTGGCTCACCAGCGGGGCGAGGTGATTGCGGCCGCCGGCCGCATCCAGCCCGCCCTCGGTGGTGCGTTCTTCGCGCTTTTCGGGGACGATGCACGCGGCATGCGGCCGGTGGCGCAGGGCGATGCTCAGCATCTCCTCGGTTGCCGCCATTTCGAGGTTGAGCGGGACGGTCAGCGCGGCCGAGAGGCGGGCGATATCGTCGTCGGTGATGTGCCGGCGGTCCTCGCGCAGATGCGCGGTGATGCCGTCCGCCCCCGCCTCCGCCGCCATCAGCCCGGCGCGCACCGGATCGGGATAGCCCGCCCCGCGCGCGTTCCTGACGGTCGCGACATGGTCGATATTCACCCCGAGGCGGAGGTGACCGCTCACGCTACCGCGCGGCTTCCCGGCTTGATCGCGGGTATCCCGGCCAGTTCGGGGGGCAGCGAATCGGCGGCATAGGTCGGCACGTCGAGCCGGATCAGCGGATAGAAGGGCACGCCCAGATCGGCGGTTCCGCCCGACCGATCGACCAGCGCGGCGGCGACGACAACCTCGCCCCCCGCGCGTTCGATCGCGGCGATCGCCTCCCGGCTGGAGAGCCCGGTGGTGACGACATCCTCCATCATCAGCACGCGCGCCCCGCGATTGAGGCGGAATCCCCGGCGCAGCTCGAACACCCCATCGGGCCGCTCAAGGAACATCGCGTCGACCCCCAGCGCGCGGCCCATTTCGTGGCCGACGATCACCCCGCCCATCGCCGGCGAGACCACCGCGTCGATCTGCACCTTAAACTTGTCCGGGATGGTCAGCGCCAGCGCCTCGATCAGCCGTGCGGCACGTGCGGGGTTCATCAGCACCCGCGCGCATTGCAGATAGCGCGGGCTGCGCAGACCCGACGAAAGGATGAAATGCCCTTCCAGCAGCGCCTCTGCGGCGCGGAACTCCGCCAGAATCTCGTCGTCGGTCATGCTGCGGGCGATCCCAATATCACTGTCAGATGTTGAATAGGGTCGCTGTCGCCGCCACGCAACGGCTTCACAAAAGCGGTCTGCCGTGCTTGAGGCGCGGGTGTACCGCGCGTATAGGCCCGGCACGAATGCCGCGCGCCATCCCCCGCCCGCGGAAAATGTCTTGAGGGAAGCGACGTAAGAATGCGCAAGACCGGGTTGAAGTCATTGCTGCTGGCCGCGGGCCTTGCCCTCGGGTCCACCGGCGCGATCGCGCAGGAAGCAGCGCCTGCGAACACCACCACGGCGGCCGCCGATCCCGCGGCTGCGGCCAATATGGCGGCCCCCGCAGCGCCTGCGGCGGCCGCGACTCCGGCGGTCGAGGCCCCGGCACTGGTGCAGCCCGAATCCGAATGGGGCCAGCCGATTCCCAAGGGCATTGCGCTGCCCGAACAGGTTTCCCCCAACGGCAAGACCGCGCTGTGGCTGCATGACGTGATCCTGATGCCGATCATCGTCGTCATCTCGCTGTTCGTCCTCGGCCTGCTCGGCTGGGTATCGTGGCGCTATCGCCGCAAGGCGCACCCGGTGCCGTCCAAGACGACGCACAACACCTTCATCGAAGTGGTGTGGACGGTGGTGCCGGTGCTGATCCTGGTGATCATCGCGGTCCCGTCGATCGGGCTGCTGTCGGCCCAGTACAAGCCCGCCCCGGCCAATGCGCTGACGATCAAGGCGATCGGCAACCAGTGGTACTGGACCTATCAATATCCCGACAATGGCGAGTTCGAAGTGACCGCCAACATGCTCAAGGAGCAGGATCAGGTCGGCAAGGGCGAGCGGTTCCGCACCCCGCTGGATGGCCCCCGCCTGCTCGCGGTCGATAACCGCATCGTCGTTCCCGTCGGCCGGCCGATCCGCCTGATCACCACCTCCAACGACGTCATCCACAGCTGGGCGCTGCCCGCCGCCTGGGTGAAGATGGACGCGGTTCCCGGCCGCCTGAACGAGGTCAATTTCCAGATCGACCGCCCCGGCGTCTATTTCGGCCAGTGCAGCGAGCTGTGCGGCGCGCGCCACGCCTATATGCCGATCGCGGTCGAGGCGGTGCCGGTCGCGCAGTTCAACCAGTGGGTGCTGTCGAAGGGCGGCACGCTCGCCCCGCCGGCGGCCTCCGCGCCCGCACCGACCGAGCAGGACGCGGCTAACACCGCCGACGCTTCGGCAGAGGCCACCCCGGCCCCCGCAGATAACGGCACCGAAGCCGCCGTCACCACCAATCAGGCCGCAACCGCCAATCCGGCGGGCGCAGGCAACGCGGAATAACCAGCCATGACCGATACCGCCATTCCAGCAGGCCACGCCTTCGAGGCGGCGCATGCCGATCATCATCATGATGCGGACCACAAGCCGGGCTTCTTCGCCCGCTGGTTCATGTCGACCAACCACAAGGATATCGGCACGCTCTACCTGATCTTCGCGATCGTCGCGGGGATCATCGGCGGCGTGATTTCAGGCATGATGCGCGTCGAACTGGCCGCGCCCGGCATCCAGTATCTGGAGGCATGGTCGGGCGAGAGCGGTGACGCCGCGCTCCATTTCTGGAACGTGCTGATCACCGCG
>JAESGW010000756.1_pt1 | contig 15343 bp, 14 predicted proteins | sample 9269791 | NCBI WGS metagenome assembly JAESGW01 (sample SAMN16773120, study PRJNA677053) | algae metagenome | isolation source: Aphanocapsa lilacina HA4352-LM1 and co-occurring heterotrophs from near cave... | place: USA: Maniniholo cave, near Haena, Kauai, HI | collected 2009-07-28 | reverse complement strand
GCCAAGCTCACCGCGATGCACCTGCACGTGCACGCCAACACCGTCTACTACCGCCTCGACCGCATCGCCGAGCGCACCGGCTGCGACGTGCGCCGGGTGGAGGACCTCATCGACCTGCTGCTGGCCGTGCGCCTGATCGGCGCCGAGGCACGCTGACGCGTCAGCCCCTGGGCGCGAGTACGCCCTCGGCGTCCTCGACGCGCAGGCCGCCGGAGCGGGTGCGCGACGCGACGAGCGTGCCCGTGACGACCGAGCGGAACGGATAGCTGATCTCACCCGGAGCGCCCTGGCGCGAGGTGGTCCAGAGCCGCTCGTCGTAGCCGACGGTGCCGCGGAACTGGCGGTTCTCGAGGACGAGCTCGTCGGCGGTCGCCTGGCCGACGACGTAGGACGCCTCGCCGCGGTAGAACAGCGAGCCGTGCGAGACCTCGAGGATGCCGTCGCGGTGGCGCACCGTCTGGTCGTGCACCTCCCCGCTGAGGTAGACGTCGACGCCGCCGTCGACCATCGTGCGCCACAGGTCGGAGCGCAGGCCGCCCTCGTAGACGAGGTGGGTGGAGTTGCGGACACGGACGGGCCCCGGCATCGGGGTGTGGGCCTGCACCATCACCCAGGGCACGTCGTCGCGCCGCGCGCGGCGCAGCACGCCCTCGAGCCAGCGCAGCTGCGCCGGGTCGACCGAGATGTGCACGTCTCCCCCGCGGCGCTCGAACACGTCGAGCGTCACCAGCAGCACGTCGGCGTCGAGGCGTACGGCGTAGGCGGTGCGGCGCGAGGGGCCACGCCGGGGACGGTCGCCGAACCGCGGCCGCCCGTCGGCCCGGGTCAGCGCGTGGTCGGCGAAGACCTGCTTGATCTCCGGGACGTGGCGCCGCTTGAAGTCGACCCACGGGTTGCGCCTGCGGGTGCGCCAGGGGTCGTCGCCCACCTCGTGGTCGCCGACCGCGGGGAACGTACGGAGGTCATGGGCGTCGAACCGCTCGAACCAGGCGGGGAAGTAGACGTCGGCCGCGCGACGCCAGGCTCGCATCCGCTGGCGGTCGGTGCGGACCGGCCCGAAGACGCCCGTGCGGGCGTCGTCGCGGCCCCACCGGCCCTCGACCAGGTCGCCCGGCACGAGCACGTCGCGGGTGCCGTGGGACGCCATCTCGTCGATCACCCGGTCCAGGGCGGTCTCGTAGGAGGCGTTGGTGGAGTTGGCGACCGCACCGGTGCCCCGCACGACGTGTGTGCGGCGGCCGTCGGCCGTCAGGTCGGCGACGTCCTGGTTGAGGAAGTCGGGCGCCGAGACGAAGCGGTAGGCGTCGGCCAGCTCGGGGGCGGGCGGGACCGGCGGGCGCCCCCGTGGTCCGCGCGCGTCGGGGTCGGCGTCGGGCTCGGCGTCGACCGTCGGGGCGGGGTAGTCCCCACCGGGGGTCGCGCTCGCGGACGGCGCGGGAGGCGTGACCGTCGAGCAGCCCAGCGCTCCGGCGACCAGGACGGCCAGGAGCGGCCCGAGAGGTCGTCGTGTCACGGGCCCAACCGTAGACGGCGGGCACGACACGGCCGGGCACCACCCGCCGTGTCGACGACGTCAGCGGACGTCGTCCTCCATGTGCTCGATGTCGCGGAAGCCGGTGCGCTGCGCGCGTACGCCGCGGTTGGTCAGCCAGGTCAGCACCCACAGCACCAGGCCGACGGCCATCATCAGCCCGGCGATCCGGTACTGCTCGTTGTCCGCCCGCGCCCACGGACCGGCGAGGAACGCGCAGGTCAGGGCACCGATCACCGGGAGCACCGTCGGTGCCCGGAAGTGGTCGTGGTCGACCGTGTGCTTGCGCAGCACGAGCAGCGCGATGTTGACGACCGTGAACACGCACAGCAGCAGGAGCGCGGTCGTGCCGCCCAGGAGCGTGATGTTGGCCAGGCCGTCGTCGGACGCGCTGGCCCGGACGACGTAGATGATCAGGCCGAACGAGAGGAGGGTCGTGAAGACGATGGCCACCCACGGCGTACGACGGGTCGCGTGGACCTTGCCGAGGGAGCGGGGCAGCACGTCCTGGTTGGCCATGCCGTAGAGCAGCCGGCTGGCCATCAGCATGTTGATGAGCGCGGAGTTGGCCACCGCGAACATGCCGATGAACGGGAAGATCTTGTCGAAGGGCAGGTCCGGCGCCCCGGCCGCGACGACCTGGTTGAGCGCGGGGCCGAGGTCGGCGTTGGTGAGGTCGCCCACCGGGACCAGGGCCACCGCGGTGATCGACACGAGCAGGTAGATCACGCCGGTGACGCCGAGGCCGGTGAGCATCATCTTCGGGAAGTCGCGGATCGGGTCCTCGCACTCCTCCGCCATGTTGACCGAGTCCTCGAAGCCCACCATCGCGAAGAAGGCCAGCGACGTGGCGGCGGTGATCGCGAGGAACGTGCTCTTGTCGCTCGGGCTCTCGAAGACCATGACGCGCGAGAAGTCGGCGCTGCCCTGGGTCACGGCGTACATGCCGATGAAGATGATCAGCAGCAGGCCGGACAGCTCGACGAGCGTCAGCACCACGTTGGCCTTGACGCTCTCGCCGACGCCGCGGAAGTTGACCGCCGCCACGAGCGCCATGAACCCCAGCGCGATCACCATGATGCCGGTGCCGCCTGCGGGCAGGTCGAGCGAGAAGCCGGCGTTGATGAAGCCGGCGAAGGCGTTGGACGCGGTCGAGGCCGAGGTGATGCCCGAGCTCATCACGGCGAAGGCGACGAGGAAGGTGACGAAGTGGATGCCGAACGCCTTGTGCGTGTAGAGCGCGGCGCCGGCGGCCTGGGGGTACTTGGTGACGAGCTCGAGGTAGGAGAACGCCGTGATCGTCGCCACCACGAAAGCCGCGAGGAACGGCGCCCACGCTGCTCCCCCGACCTCGCCCGCGACGCTGCCGGTGAGGGCGTACACGCCCGTGCCGAGGATGTCGCCGACGATGAACAGCAGCAGCAGCCGGGGGCCGATGACCCGCTTGAGGTCGGGCTGTGGTCCGTTGACGTCCTGCTGCGTGGCTTCTGTCGCGCTCATCGGGACTCCCCTCGTCGTTCGTGCACCCGCACGCCGTCGACTCACAATGGCCCCGCGTGGCGGGTGAGGCAACCACCGTCGGCCCTGACGACGTCGTGTCGCCGCGGCGCGGACACCCTTTCGGGCTTAGAACGATCCAACTACCCTGCTGCCCATGCCGAAGCGTGTAGCCCTCCTGACCGCGGGCGGATACGCCCCCTGCCTCTCCTCCGCGGTGGGCGCCCTGATCGAGACCTACGACGCCACCGACCCCGACATCGAGCTGATCGCCTACCGGCACGGCTACCACGGCCTGCTGACCGGCAACAGCATCACCATCGGGGCCGAGGAGCGGGCCGGCGCGGCCCTGCTGCACCGCTACGGCGGCAGCCCGATCGGCAACAGCCGGGTCAAGCTGACCAACGACGCGGACTGCCGCAAGCGCGGCCTCATCGGTGACGGCGAGACCGCCCTCGAGGTCGCCGCGGCCCGCCTCCAGGCCGACGGCGTGGACGTGCTGCACACCATCGGCGGCGACGACACCAACACCGCGGCGGCCGACCTCGCGGCGTACCTCGCGACGAAGGGCTCCGAGCTCACCGTCGTCGGCCTGCCCAAGACCATCGACAACGACATCGTGCCGATCCGGCAGAGCCTCGGCGCGCAGACCGCGGCACAGCAGGCCTCGCGGTTCGCCCAGAACGTACTCGCCGAGCACGGCTCCAACCCGCGGATGCTGATCGTCCACGAGGTGATGGGCCGCGCCAGCGGCTGGCTGACCGCAGCCGCCGCCCGCGACTACATGGCCTGGCACGCCGAGCAGGAGTGGCTGCCCGGCATCGGCCTCGACAGCCGCACGTGGGCCATCCACGCGGTGTACGTCCCCGAGCGGGCGATCGATCTCGCCGCCGAGGCGACGCGGCTGCGCGCGGTGATGGACGAGATCGGGTGCGTCAACATCTTCCTGGCCGAGGGCGCCGGCATCGACGACATCGTCGCCGACCTCGAGGCCGCGGGCGAGGAGGTCGGGCGCGACCCGTTCGGGCACGTCAAGATCGACACCATCAACCCGGGCCGCTACTTCGCCGACCGGTTCTCCGAGGCGATCGGCGCGGAGAAGAAGATGGTGCAGAAGTCCGGCTACTTCTCCCGCTCCGCCCCGGCCAACGACACCGACCTCGCGCTCATCCGCGAGATGGCCGAGCTGGCCGTCGCCTCGGCTCTCGAGGGTCGCCCCGGGGTGATCGGCCACGACGAGGACCGCGGCGACGAGCTCCGCGCGATCGAGTTCGAGCGGATCGCCGGGCACAAGCCCTTCGACGACAGCCAGGCTTGGTTCACCGAGCTGCTGGAGGGCATCGGCCAGTCCTGAGGCCGCTTGCCCCCCGTACGTCCCGCATGGTGGCGGCACATCGCAGACCCAACCACCCTGCAGGCGCAATCTGCCGCCACCCCCACCGGCCGACCCCCGTACGTCCCGCAGGGTGGCGGCACATCGCAGACCCAACCACCCTGCAGGCGCAATCTGCCGCCACCCCGACCGGCCGACCCCCGTGCGCCCCGCAGGGTGGCGGCACATCGCAGGCCCAGCCATCGTGCAGACGCAATCTGCCGCCACCCCCACCGGCCGACGACCCGTACGCCCCCCAAGGTGGCGGCACATCGCAGACCCAGCCACCCTGCAGGCGCAACCTGCCGCCACCCCCACCGGCCGACCCCCGTACGCCCCCCAAAGTGGCGGGACATCGCAGGGTGCCACCCCGCGAGCGCAACCTGCCGCCACCCTCAGGCCGACTCGGGCGCGGGCTCCTGGCCCGACCGATCGGTCACCCGCAGCCCGGCGGCCGGGAGCACCCGCGGAAGGCGCTGGAGGTACGCGCCGCTGGCCACCGCGACCAGCGCGAGCACCCACCACAGGGTCGTCTGCCCGTGGGCGAGCAGCCACGTGAACGCCACCGGCGTCACCGCTCCCCCGATGCCCCAGCTCAGCTGGAACAGCCCGAGGTAGCGGCCGCGGAGGTGGTCGGGTGCCGCCTCGGCCGCGGTGGCGCTGAACACCGGCCCGCCGGTGAGCTCGCCGAATGTGTAGACGGCGGCACCGACCAGCATCACCGCGACGGCGAGCCACACCGGCAGCCACCCCGCGATGACGAAGAGGGCGTAGCTGACGACGAAGACGGCCTGCGCGAGCCCCATCATCCGCGCCCGGACGCGGCCGGTCATCCGGCGTACGACCAGGCCCTGCCCCAGCCCGACCATCGCGGTGTTGAGGGTGAAGATCGCCCCCACCACCCAGCCGGGCAGGTCGATCGTCTCGGCGACGTAGACCGGGAGGGCGAAGTTGAGCACCATCATCCCGGCCACGAAGCCGAACTGGCCGACGACCAGCCGCAGGTAGGCCCGGTCGCGCAGGACCACCCCCCAGCCCTCGACGGGCGCGTCGTCAGGGTGTGCCGCCCGGTGGTCCGGCACGTCGAGGAGCAGCACGAAGGCGACGACGAAGGTCACCGCGTTGACCACCACGACCGTCTCGTAGGCGAGGTCGGTGCCGATCTGGAGCGCCACGCCCGCGAGGACGCCGCCGATCGAGTAGCCGAGGTTGCGCACCGCCTGGAGGAAGCCGAACCACACCTCCCGCTCCCCGGGCGCGGAGATCGCGGTGACGACGTTGCCGAAGGAGCCCCAGAACGCCTGCCGGCCGATGTTGAGCAGCGCGGTCCACAGCGCGACGGCGAGCAGCGAGTCGGCCCACAGGTAGGCGACCATCCCGACGGCCTGGACGAGGTTGCCCGCGAGCATCATCGACCGCGGGCCGAACCGGTCGACGAGGCTGCCGATCACGAACGCTCCGGGCATCGTCAGCACGGCCGACAGCGAGAGCGCGGTGCCGATCTGCACCAGCGACAGGTCGGTCATCGCGAGGAAGTAGAGGAGCGTGATCGGCATGAACAGCCCGCTGCCGACGGTGTCGGCCACGATCGCCGCGACGAACCTGCGGTGCTCCCCCACGCGGGGGAATCCGAGACGGCTCAGCACCCGCACAGCCTAGGACCGGGGGCCGACATCACCGGCCCGGGCTATGTTTCCGCCATGACGTTCTCGATCGTGGCCCGGTCCGACGACGGCGACTCGTGGGGCGTCGCCGTCGCGTCCAAGTTCCTGGCCGTCGGGTCAGCCGTCCCGGCGGCCGCGGCCGGGGTCGGGGCGATCGCCACCCAGGCCGACGCCAACATCGCCTTCAAGTACCTCGGGCTGGCCCACCTCGACGAGGGCGCGACCGCGCAGGTGGCCCTCGACCGGCTCCTCGAGGACGACGAGGGCCGCGAGCAGCGTCAGGCCGGGATCGTCGACTCCGACGGCAACGCGGCGACGTGGACGGGGTCGGAGTGCTTCGCCTGGGCCGGCGGGGTGACCGGGCGCAGCGGCGAGCGCGGCGGCTACGCGATCCAGGGCAACATCCTCACCGGCCCCGAGGTGGTCGAGGCGATGGAGCGGGCCTGGCAGGACGGCGACCACCTGAGCCTCGAGCGCCGGCTCCTGGCCGCCCTCGCCGCGGGGGACGCAGCCGGTGGCGACAGCCGCGGCCGGCAGAGCGCGGCGCTGCTCGTCGTACGCGACGGAGCGGGCTACGGCGGCAACGACGACGTCGCGGTCGACCTCCGTGTCGACGACCACACCGACCCCGTCGCCGAGCTGGCGCGGCTCGTCGGCCTCAACGAGCTCTACCTGACGGCGTCGACGCCGGACGAGCAGGTGCCCGTCGACGACGCCCTCATGATCGAGCTGGAGTCGCTCGCCAAGGCCGAGGGCAAGGACAGCTTCCGGATGTGGGTCGGCTCGGAGAACTACGAGATGCGCGTCGGCCCCGGCCTGCGGCCGCCGTGGATCGACCGGCGGATCCTCGCGATCATCCGCGGCGAGCAGGACGGGGCGACAGCATGAGCATCCTCGCGATCGATGCCGGCACGACCGGCGTGACGGCCGTCGTGGTGACGCCCGACGGCCGCATCCAGGCCACGGGCTACCAGGAGTTCCGCCAGCACTTCCCCCAGCCGGGGTGGGTGGAGCACTCCGCCGAGGAGATCTGGCAGGCCACGCTCGAGGCGACCCGCGAGGTGCTCACCAAGGTCGACGCCGGCGAGCTCACCGCGGTCGGCATCACCAACCAGCGCGAGACGGTGGTGCTCTGGGACCGCGAGACCCTCGGCTCCCCGCGCCGGGCGATCGTGTGGCAGGACAGGCGTACGGCCGACATCTGCGACCGGCTGCGCGCGGACGGGCACGAGGACCGGGTCACCGAGCTGACCGGCCTGAGGCTCGACCCCTACTTCTCCGGCACCAAGCTCACCTGGCTCGCCGAGAACGAGCCCCACACGTGGGCGCTGGTCGAGTCCGGCCGCTACGCGGTCGGCACGGTCGACTCCTACCTGATCGCCCGGATGACCCGCGGCACCTGGCACGTCACCGACGTCTCCAACGCCTGCCGCACCCTGCTCCTGGACCTCGAGGCGGGCGACTGGTCCGACGAGCTGTGCGGGCTCTTCGGGGTGCCGCGCGACGCGCTGCCCGACCTGGTGCCCAACTGGGGCGAGGTCGCTCCCACCGACCCGACCTCCTTCGTCGGGCTGTCCCTGCCGATCGCCGGCATCGCGGGCGACCAGCAGTCCGCGCTCTTCGGGCAGACCTGCTTCGAGGAGGGCGAGTCCAAGTGCACCTACGGCACCGGCTCCTTCATCCTCACCAACACCGGCAGCCAGGTCGTGCGCAGCGACGCGGGGCTGCTCTCCACCGCCGCGTGGCGCTCCCCCGACGGCGAGATGACCTATGCCCTCGAGGGTGCGATCTTCGTGACCGGTGCCGCCGTGCAGTGGCTGCGTGACGGGCTCCAGATCGTCGGCAACGCCGCCGAGACCGCGGCGATCGCCGCGACCGTCGAGGACACCGACGGAGTCGTCTTCGTGCCGGCGCTCACCGGCCTCGGTGCCCCGCACTGGGACCCCCACGCGCGCGGCACCATCCTGGGCATCACCCGGGGCACCACGCGCGCCCACCTCGTGCGCGCCACCCTCGAGGGGATCGCCTTCGAGGTGCGCGACGTGCTCGAGACGCTGCCCGAGCTCACCACGCTGCGCGTCGACGGCGGGGCCGCGGAGAACGACTTCCTCTGCCAGCTCCAGGCCGACCAGGTCGGGCGGGCGGTCGAGCGGCCCGAGATCGTCGAGACCACCGCGCTCGGTGCGGCGTTCCTCGCCGGGCTCGGCACGGGCGTGTGGTCCTCGACCGACGACCTGCGCGAGACCTGGGCGCTCGACCGACGGTTCGAGCCGGCGGGCGACCGCGCGGCACTCGACGCGGCGTACGCCCGCTGGGGCGAGGCGGTCGAGCGCTCGAAGGGCTGGACGGCCTGAGCGGTGCGAGCTAGATCCGCTCGCGAGCCTCCCGCGCCGCCTCGACCTCGGCCTTCGCCTCGTCGACGGCGTCCTCCGCCTCGGCCCGCGCGGCCTCGGCCTCCCCGAGCTCGTCGTCGACCTCCTCGAGGGCGTCCTCCTGGGCGGCGACCCGGCTGCGGAGCTCGTCGAGCTCGGCCTGGAGCTGGAGCGTGCGGGCCTGCAGCTTCTCCACCGAGCGGCGTGCCGCCCGGTGCTCCTTCTCCGCCTCCTTGAGCACCGCCCTGGCCTCCGCGACCCGCTCGTCGGCCGCAGCCCGCGCCTTGACGTCGGCGTCCGGGTCGGGGACCACGTGGAGCTGGGGCCGCTGGGTCGGGTCGGGCGCTGCCGCCGGACGGGCACGCGCAGTGAAGCCGAGGGCCTCCGGGGCCGCCACCGCACCGGTGAGGTCGAGGTCGCCCAACCCGGTGGCGCTCAGCGACGTCACCAGCAGCCCGCTGCGGACGGCCCTCGCCGCGTCGGGCTCGAGCATCGCGGCCGTGAGCGTCGCCTCCACCTGGTCGGCGACCGACTGCGTGGTGCGTACGCCCTCCTCGCGGGCCATCCGCCGGGCGGCGGTCGTGACCGACGCGGTCAGCTGGCGCCGCTGCTTGGTGAACTCGCGCAGCTGCGTGGCGTCGAGGTTCTCCTGCGCGTCGCGCAGCGCCTCGCCGACAGCGAGCACCTGGTCGACCTGGTCGGGGTCGCGCCGCACGAGCAGGTTGACCACCCAGGCGGCGACGGATGCCTTGCGCAGGCCCTTGATCGCGGCGGCGAGCGCCTTGTCGGCCTTGTGCTCCTTGGCCAGCGCGTCGCGCGCAGGCGTGAAGTCGGCGAGCGGCAGGGCGTAGAGGTCGTCGGCGATCTCCAGCAGCGGGTCGGACTCGGGCATGCCCTGATCCTAGGGAGCCGCGTACTCGACCTCGGTCGGGTACGGCGCCCACGGGCACTCCTGCGTGGTGCCGCTGGGCCGCCAGCCCAGCGACTCGTACAGGCGCCGCGCGCGCCCGTTGGCCTCCAGCACCCACAGCCGCCGCGCCCCCGCGGCCTCGGCACGGGCGAAGGCCTCGCGCGCCAGCCCGGCACCCCAGCGGTCGGGGCGGACGGCGAGGTGGCGCAGGGTGAGGCTGTCGTGCGCCACCAGGGCGACGAGCCCGAGGTCGTCCTCGACCACCTCGACCACCACGTCCGGGTCGTCGAGCAGCAGTGCCCACCGGGCGAGCACGTCGTCGTCCGGGTAGGGCAGGTCGCCGAACACGTGGGCGAGTCCCGCCCGGCTCGCGGTGCGCTCCAGGTCGCGCAGCGCGACGGCGTCGGCGGGGGTGGCGATGCGCCACCCGGTCGCGGTCACGGGCGACCCGCCGCGTCCCAGGCCCGGTGCGAGGCGAGCGCCCGCTCCCACAGCCGCGACCACTCGTCGTCGGTGACGTCGTCGACGGGGAGCAGCAGGTCGTCGACGAGCGCGGCGCGCCACTCCTCACGCGTCATGAGGTCACGCGACTCGTGGCCGGTGGGCGTCGTGACGCGGTGGACCAGGTTGCGCACGGCACGCTGCACGCCGCGCTCGATGCGCTGGGCCACGACGAAGCGTCGGAAGGGAGAGTCGTCAGACGTGCTCAGCCGGTGGTGGGCCTCGGCCACCGCGTCGGCCGAGTGCTCGCGGGACGTGACGACGACGCCCCCGATCACCCCGCCCGGGAAGTGGCGGTAGGTCCAGGCGGCCGGGCCCGTCGGGCGACCGCTCGCCTGGGCGCCGAAGCCCGCCCCGATGCCGAACCTCCACCCGTCGACCTCGTGGTCGCCGCGCACCAGGGGCAGCGGCTCGGCGAACCCCTCGCCCAGGCCGGCGTCGACCCACCAGTGCCCGCCGGGGTTGTCGTCGGTCGGCAGCCCGGACACCACCAGCACGAGGTGGTTGAGGGTCGGGTCGAGCTCGTCCTCGGGTCGCGTCCACACGTGCCCGTGGCGGCGACTCACGGCGAACCCGAGCGAGGTCAGCAGCACCTCGAGCGAGGCGTTCTGCTGGAAGCAGTAGCCGACGCGGGCGCCTCCCCCCGCCCGGGCAGCCGCCAAGCGGGGGTCCGCCGGGTCGGGCCTCCCGAGGATGATCGAGAGGTTGTCGTAAGGGATCCGCGCGACGTGTGCCCGGTGCAGCTCACGCAGCCCGTGCAGCGTCGGGGGCGGCGCAGCGGCCATCCCGATCCGTGCGAGGTAGCGGTCAACCAGCCCGGAGTCGTCGCCCACGTCGGCAACCTACCCCCGTGTGGGTACGGCCCCGCCCGGCGTACCCCATATCGGGGTTGAGCCCCCCGTGGGCCGGTGTTGATGTGGAGGCCAGTCCCCGTGTCAGGGGGCGCTTTACGGGGGGTGTAGGCACGTGCGACGACTGTTTCTCTCGACCCTTGCCGCGGTGCTCGCGGTGCTCGGCCTGAGCGCCGCCAGCTCGCAGGCGAGCTCCGGGGCCGGCGCCGGCGCCGAGGCCCCGCGCCCCGCGCAGGTCACCGTCATCCAGGCCGTGCCCGACGCGAGCGTGGACGTGTCCATCGACGGCCGCGAGGTCGCGGCCGGCGCGGGCGTCGGCGACGTGCTCGGCCCGTTCGAGCTGTCGCCCGGCTCGCACGACGTCGTGTTCACCGGTGAGGGCATGGAGGTCGCCTCGACCCTGGACGTACGGGCCGGCGCAGCCAGCGACGTCGTGCTGCACCTGCCGGCCGAGGTCGACGGCGACCCGGTGGTGCACTCGTACGCCGCTCCCGACGGGCCGATCGGTCCCGGCAAGGCACGCGTGCTGCTGGCCCACACCGCCACCGTCGCGCCCGCCGACGTGCGGGTCGACGGCCAGACCGTCTTCACCAACATCGCCAACGGCGAGTTCGCCGACGCCGACGTGCCCGAGGGCACCATCGAGGTGGCGCTGCTGCCGTCCGGCAGCACCGAGGACCCCATCCTCGGCCCGCTGGACGTCAGCCTCGAGGCGCGCACCCTGTCGATGATCTACGCCTACGGCAACCCGCGCGACGGGTCGATGAACGTCATCGCCCACACCTCGCCGCTCGGGACCGACGGCAGCGCCGCGCCGAAGCGGATCGACACCGGGGCGGCCGGCCTGGCGCAGGGCGCCGTCACGACGTTCGACGCAGAGGCCCAGCGCGAGCCCGCGTTCCTCGGCCTGCTGGCGCTCGCGGCTGCGGCGGCGGGTCTCGGCGCGATCGCCCGGCTGCACACCGCCGCCCGCCGTCGGGTGGGATGAGAGCGCGCCGGGCACCGGGAGTCGCCGTGGCTGCCACGATGCTCGCCGTCGTCGCGGGGTGCGCGGACGCCCCGACGGACCCCTCCGGGACGGGTGCCGCAGCCGAGCCGGCGCCGGTCGAGGACTCGACGGGCGTCGCCACCCCGACCCCGGTCGCGCCCGCCCGGCGAGCCCGGTCGGTGGCGCAGGCCCAGCCGCCCCGGAGCCTCCTCCTGCCCAGCGGACGCACCGTCGCGATCGACGCCGTCGGCACCACGCCCGACGGGCTCCTCGACGTGCCGCCCGACGTGGCCGTCGCGGGCTGGTGGGACGGTGGGGCACGGCTGGGTGACCCGTTCGGCTCCGTCCTGGTCGCCGCGCACGTCGACTCCCGCACCCAGGGCCTCGGGCCGTTCGCCGAGCTGCTCGAGGTCGACCCCGGCGCCCGGCTGCGCCTGGAGTCAGCGGGGTTGCGGCAGTCCTTCGAGGTCCGGTCGCGTCGGCTCGTGCCACAGGGCAGCCTGGTCGACGACTCCTGGCTCTTCGACGCGTCCGGACCGGTGCGGCTCACGCTCGTGACGTGTGCGCCGCCCTACGTCGCCTCCCGCGGCGGCTACCAGAACCTCGCCGTCGTGACGGCGGTCCCACTCGGACGTCCGGAGGTGCGGTGAGCCCCAAGAAGTCCTACCAGCGGCGCCTGCCCACGGTGCTGCCGCCGGTGCAGCTGCCCACCCAGCGGGTCGCCCCCGAGCTCGAGTCGCTCCCGCCGGGGACGGACGTGCTCCCCGAGCCGGCACCGCCCCTCACGCCCACCGTCGCGCCCACCCTCACCGGGCCCGGCGAGGTCGCGGAGCCCGAGGTCGAGCCGGGGCGCGGGCGGGAGCCGGAGCCGGAGCCGGATCCCGAGCTCGAGCCGGCGGGTCCGCGCGACCGACGGGTCAAGCTCGTCCTCATCGCCCTGGCCTGGCTGATCGGCGGCGGCGTGCTCGCCTACGTCCTCCTGGTCGGCCTGCGCGACGAGCCGTCCGCTCCCACGGCAGGCGGGCCGGACGAACCGCCGCGGGCGCTGGCGCCGGGCGAGGCGTACGTCGAGACGCGCGTGCAGCCCGCAGGGGACATGGTCGTGCGCCAGTGGATCCGCGCACGTGAGCCCCTGACCGCCCTGGGCCTCGAGCTCCCGGATGTCCCGGCCGCCGACGACCTGTCGGCCGACCAGGTCGAGGTCGTCGCCGGTGGTGCGGTCGCCGCCGGGCCGGACCGGGTCACCGCGGCCGGGGCGACGTACACCTTCGAGGAGTCGACGACCGTCCTCGTGACCTACCGGCTCCAGGGCGTCGTCCAGGTCAGCGACTCCGTCGCCGGGCGCGCGCTCGCGCTGCTGACGACGCTCGAGGCGACGTACGCGCCACGGGTGGAACGGGAGACACGGATGGTGAGCGGGCCCGAGGTCCTCTCGCTGGCGTGCAGCAAGCAGCCCAGCGGGGCGCCGGAGCCGTGCGGGCGCGACAGCGGCGACGACCAGTGGGAGGTCGACCTCACCGGCGAGCGGGTCGGCGACCGGGTGCTGGCACAGCTCAACCTGGGCTGATCAGGCGGGGCCCTCGTCGAGGCCGTGCTCGATGGCCCAGCGCGTCAGCTGGACGCGGTTGTTCATCTGGAGCTTGCGCAGGGTGTTCTGCACGTGGTTCTGGACGGTGCGGTGCGACAGCACCAGGCGGGCCGCGATCTGCTTGTAGCTCATGCCGGTGGCGACCATCTTGAGGATCTCGGTCTCGCGCTCGGTGAGCTGGTCGCGCGGGTCGTCGGCGGGGCCGTCGGCGATGCGGCGGAACTCGCCGAGGACCAGCCCGGCCAGGCCGGGCGTGAAGACGGTGTCGCCGTCGGCGACGCGCGTCACGGCGTCGATGAGCTCGGCGCTGGAGGCGGACTTGACGAGGTAGCCCGTGGCACCGGCCTTGATCGCCTCGAGCACGTCGGCCTGCTCGCCGCTGGCCGAGAGGATCAGCACCCGAGCGGTCGGGTCGTGCTCGAGCATCATGCTCGTCACCTGCACGCCGCTGTGGTCGGGCAGCTGCAGGTCGAGCACGACGACCTGCGGCGCCGCCGCGGGGAACCGTGCCATCGCCTCGCGCCCGTTGGACGCCACCGCGACCACCTCGTGACCGGCCGCCTGCAGGTCGCGCTCGACCGCGTCGCGCCACATCGGGTGGTCGTCGACCACCATCACCCTGACCATGGCACTGCACCCCCTCCCAAGAGATGGGGGAAGCGTAGACCCCTATCCGGCGGGTGTGGCGTAGCGCCCGCGACGGTGCACGAGGGGCTCGGGGTCGTCGCCGACGACCAGGTCGTCGATCGTGCACGTGACCAGCCGCGACCAGCCCACCTCGACGTCGGTCTCGACGCTGACCAGCGCCCAGGCGGCCGCCTGCGCGAGTCGCGGCCCGTGCCCGGTCGCCACCCAGTCCGCCAGCCTCCACGGACCGCCCGGGGCGGGCGTGATGCCGGCGAAGGCGTCGGCGAGGTCGCGGTGCGCCCACGACAGCAGCTGGACGACCCCGCGACCGGTGTCGAGCAGCGCCTCGGTGAGGTCGGCGTCCGGGTCGAGGAGCCCGAGCACCCGTCCCGGCTCGCCGCCCGCGACGAGCAGCGACGACACCGTGAGGCCCGCCGGTCCGGCCGGTTCGTCGGAGGATCCGGCCGTCCAGAGCGAGACCGCACCGCCGAGCCGTCCGCGCAGGCGGCGTACGGGGTCGTCGGGAGTCGGGAACGGGTGGCTGCTGTGGATCGTCACCGGGTCACGCTAGCGGCACCGTGAGCTCCCACTCGGTGCCCCACTCGCCGCTCTCGACGCTCGCGGTGCCGCCGAGGTCCTCGATGCGGCCACGGATCGAGGAGGCGACGCCGAGCCGTCCCTCGGAGGCGGCGGCGTCGATGCGACCGGCGGGGATGCCGGGCCCGTCGTCGCGCACCGAGATCGTGACCTCGTCGGGGCCGGCCTGGGCGAGCACCCACGCGGAGGCGCCGGGTCCGGCGTGGGCGAGCACGTTGTCCAGACAGGCCCGCACCGCGCCGACGGTCTCGGTCGCGACACGCTCGCCGACGAGCACGGCGCCGCCGGGAGTCGCGACCTCGACGCGTGCGGGGTGGGCGGTGGCCATCGCCTCGAGGGCGCCACTGAGGTCGACCAGACCCCCGGACTGCGTCGGGACCGTGTCCTGCTGGCGGATCAGCGAGCGCAGGCCGCGCTCCTGCTCGCCCGCGAGGCGACCGAGCTCGGCCCACTCCCCTCCCGCGGCCGAGCCCTGGCGCTGGACCATCGCCAGCACCTGGAGCACGCCGTCGTGGACCGCGCGGGCCAGGCGCGTACGTTCGTCGGCCGCAGCCGCTGCACGCTCCGCCGCGTCGCGCTCACGCGCCATCCGCTGCAGGGACTCGCACAGGAAGCCGACGATCGGGCCGCCGATGAGGATGAGGAAGATGTTGCCGTAGTTGCCCTGGTCGACGTCGGTGCGAGGCAGCAGGTCGAAGGCCGCGATCAGCACCGAGGCCGCGAGCCCGCCGCGCCAGTGCCAGTGGATCGCCCAGGCGAAGAAGACGCCCATCACGTAGAAGCCGGGGATCGTCGCGTTGAACTCGGGCGACTTCGCCCACGGGGTGATCGCCAGTGCCGCGAGC
>JAESGW010000755.1_pt1 | contig 15367 bp, 15 predicted proteins | sample 9269791 | NCBI WGS metagenome assembly JAESGW01 (sample SAMN16773120, study PRJNA677053) | algae metagenome | isolation source: Aphanocapsa lilacina HA4352-LM1 and co-occurring heterotrophs from near cave... | place: USA: Maniniholo cave, near Haena, Kauai, HI | collected 2009-07-28 | reverse complement strand
CCACGAACGTGTCAGCACCGTCGACGTCGCTATTGGTCAGCGTCCCGGAGCTGCTGATGTCGGTCGCCGAGTTGGTTTCCGTCAGGTTCCGAACGTCAGACGACAGAACCGCAGCGTCGTTGGTGCCGGTAACAGTAATAATGATCGTGCGCGTTGCCGTTCCGTCCAGCGATGTCACGACCAGAGTGTCTTGCACCACCTCGCCGCCGGCCAGGTGATCGGCCTTGTCGTGATCGAGGTCGTAGGTCCACTGCCCGGTCGTCGCATTGAAGGTGAAAGTGCCGTAGGTGCCGTTGAGGCTGGCCGCCGTCGGTGCCTGGAAGACGTTCTGGCCGACGTCGACGTCGTGCACCGTCAGCGTTCCCTCAGCGTGCAACTGGCCGTCGGTATCTTCAACCGTGTTGCCGGTGGAGGTGCCTGAGATCGTCGCGGCATCATTGGTGCCGGCAATCCTGATCTCCGCAGTTGCCCAGCTCAACGTGCCGTTGGCCATGCGGATGGCATAGGTGAAGGTATCGGTGAAATACTCCCCTGCCCCGAGCCCCTGAATCTGCGCCAGCGCGTCTGAACTCAGTGTGCTGGCGTCATAGCCCACCTGGCCGTCGACGGTAATCCAGATCTTGGCGCCATTGGCGCTCGTATCGGTACTGGAAGCAGCAGTGCGTGCGGTATCCTGAGTCAGCAGATCGGTCGGGCGAATACCGCCGAGGCTGTCCGCATTATCAAGCGAGTAGAGCGTCTTGGCGCCACCCGCCTTGTCGTTGGCCATCACGTTGATGAGAATGGGGGTGTAGGATCCACTCGAGCCGATGCCAAGCGCGCTGGCGTTGAAAACGTCGTCCACCGCCTGAGGCGTGTTTCCAAACGACGTGACAATACCTTTGGTGATCGCGGCCATTTTTGCATCCCCCATAGGCCGCGTCAGGGCGCGGCATGCACCAAATCTGCCCCAAGATCCCGGCCGCAACGGGAATTAAGACATAATTAGCAATTACTACTTCGAATGACTGTAGATGGACCTCCGTAATACCTGGAATACGGACCGAAGTCGCCATTGAATGCTGACGATAGCATGATCCGGGCCACGCCCCGCCTGCCGCAAAAGTCCCCGATCGGCCCGGCTGGCTTGTCGAAGGCTACAGCGGGCACATGAGCGGCCCACTAGGGACCAAAGTCGCCATCGGCAGCCCTCGCGTTCTGCAGTAAGGTTAACACCGGTGTCGATCTGGCCTATGACGCTACTTTGCGGCAGACCAGCAAAACAATACTTTGCGCCTGTGCAGAACATTATCTGTTCTTCATCGTGCAACCACTACCGGGCTGAGGCCATAGGGTGACCAAACTGCTGAGTAAAGACCATCGGCAGTCATATTCATCCCACCCATTGGGACGCCAACGCCTCGCTCAGCTTTTCTGCCTGATCACCGCGCTTGGATTGTTGCTGAGCTGGCCCGCTATCGCGGCTGGGGCAAAGTGGGTTGCCGTAGCGGTCAGCGGCACGGTGCTGTCGATGAATGGCAATCAATGGGCCGAGCTGCCGGCGCGTTCGCAGGTGCTCGACGGGATTCCGGTTCGAACGCTGCAGGGTGCCGCGGCCGAGCTGGTGCGGGGCGGGATCACGCTCAGGCTTGGGCCCAACACCGCGCTGCAGGTCGACCAGGCCACGTACAACCTTACCCTCATCACCCAGTATGCCGGAACGGTAAGCGTCGACGCCCGCATCCCGTCAAATCAGCGTCTCATGCTGAAGACTCCGAAGATGACGGTGGTTCTGGGGATGGGACATAGTCGGCTGATCGTTGCCGGCGACACCGGCGAGGTGAGCGTGGACCTGGGCAAGGCGACCGTCGTCGACCTGCTGACGGGACAAGAGCAGACTGTACCCGCAGGCTTCACGCTTGCCGAAGCTACGACAGGAGCGACGCTGCTGGAAACCGGCAATGGCCGGAACAGCGACGGAAACGAAAACAGCAACGCCGGGGGCAATGGAAATTCCGCCGGCAACGGCAGCGCCGGAGGTAATGGCAACGCCGGAGGTAATGGCAACGCCGGGGGCAACGGCAACGCCGGGGGCAACGGCAACGCCGGGGGCAATGGCAACGCCGGGAGTAATGGCAACGCCGGGGGCAATGGCAACGCCGGGGGCAATGGCAACGCCGGGAGTAATGGCAACGCCGGGGGCAATGGCAACGCCGGGGGCAATGGCAGCGCCGGGGGTAACGGCAACGCCGGGGGCAATGGCAACGCCGGGGGTAACAGCAACGCCGGGGGTAACGGTAATGGCAGCGGTAGCGGAAATGGCAGCACGCCCAGTGAGTGACGGTACCAGTCGCTCAGCGCCGGATAACCAGCCAACCAGCATCGCCTTCGTGGATGATCATCCGACCCTGTTGGCCGGCATCGCTTCACTGTTCGCCGACGATCCTCGCTACACCATTGCGGGCACGGCCTCTTCGGCCGACGGGGCTGTGGAACTGGCTGCCTCCGACCGCCCGGATATCATGACGGTGGACATGAGTATGCCCGGCGACGTTTTCACCGCCATCCGTTTGATCGCCGAACGGTGTCCCTCCACCAGAGTGGTTATCTTTACGGCTTATGCCGATGTCGACATGGCGTTGCGCGCCCTCGATGCCGGGGCACACGCTTTCGTCTTGAAGGGTCGCCCGTCCGAGGATCTTTTTGCGGCCATCGAAACGGTAAGAAGCGGCGGCCTGTTCGTTTCGCCCGATTTCTCTCCGATGCTGATCGGCGGTTTCCGCAACCGCGCGCGGCGCGAACGCGAGCACCCGGCCGCGAAGCTCAGCGCCCGGGAGCAACAGTTGCTGCAGGGGTTGTTCGAAGCCAAGACCAACAAGGAAATTGCGCGGACGCTTGGACTGACGGAGAAGACCGTCAAGCACTACATGACCAACCTGATGACCAAGCTGAAGGTCAAGAGCCGCCTGGAGGTTGTGCTGGCCGCAAAGCGCCTCGGCTCGCCATACAATATCGAGGCCCTGGCCCCCAACGAGAACGACTAGAGCAGTCATCGTTTCGTCGAATCGGTAAGTCTCTGATTTGGTGCGCTTCCGAACCGGAAACTCCGCAACTTTTCCTGAAAGCGCGTTAGGCCACTCTGCCAACCGGAATGTGAGCACTGACCCTGGCCTGGTCGGCGTCGATGTCGACCAGCAGGCTGCCGCCTTGCGACTCGACGCGAAAGCGCATTGCGTTGAGGCCCACTTGGTTGGCCGACGAGGTGCTAGCCTGGCGAAGGGTGGTGCTGTTGGTGACCTCAAGGCGAAGCCAGCCGGCGTCGACGCCGGCCCGAACCCTCTGGTCCTCGCCGCCGCCATGCCGGTAGGCATTGTTCAAAGCCTCCTGGACCACCCGATAGGCGCAGATCCTGACGGTGATCGGCACCTCGACGTCGTCGGCGAGCTGCAGTTCGTGCCGGACCAACGTGCCGGTCAGGTTCTCGTGGCGGCTTATTGCCAAGGCGATGGTCTCGGTAATGCCGAGCCTCGCCAGCTCGGGCAGCACGAGCCCGGCTGAAATGCCACGCAGATCCTCCAGGGCCTCACTCGCCAACTTGGCCTCCGCGGCCGCCTGAGCTCTCGCCGCGCCCCCCCGCGAGCCGGTCAGCTTCAGGATCAGCAGGGTCAGCAACTGCACCGGGCCGTCATGAATATCGGATCCCACCTGGGCCAGCACATGCTCATTGGCGACGCCGGAGTCGACGCGCAGCTTCTCGGAGGCGAGCTGCAACGCGACGTTTTCCTTGAGCAGCGCCCGCGTGGCGACGAGGTTGGCCGCCAGCCGCTGGCGCTGCGCGGTAATGATGCGACCCGTCACATCCACCAACAGGGCCAGGGCGCCAACCGAAACCATGCCGATTACCGCCACGATGATCCATACGTCGGAGCGCGCCTGCGCCTGCAGCTCACGAACGGTCCTGGCGCTGAAATAGAGCTCGGCGATGGCAGCCACCCGATCACCTTCGCGTCGGAGCGGCGTGTAAATCTTGAGAATCGGCAAGGTCGAGCTGGGCAGATCCCCGACCGCGCGCAGCGGCAGATCGACCACATGTGCGGTCACCATGCCGCCGGCGGCTTCGGACAGGCCGATTGCCGATGCGTCGTCCTCCAGCCCGCCGAGGGATTCGAACGCCACCCGGCCATCGGCGTCCCGCACCCGAATCTGCAGCAGCCGCGTGCTGTCGGCACTGTTGGCCACCTTGAACACTGATTCGAAAGCAGACTGGCTGTCGGCTGCCGAAAGCGCGCCGTTGAGACTTTGGGCAATCAATGCCTCGAAACTCGCTGCAGCTGTCTCGGCCACCCCTCGGGTGATGCTCTGGCTGATATAGGCATTGGTCCAGTTGCCCAGCGCGGTTATCGCCGCAAGCACGACCGTCAGAGCCACAAGGAAAAAGCGCTGCGACAACGAAACCCGGCGCCAGACTCGGGCCACCACGGTTCTGATGCGCCGGGCGACGCGACTGTAATGCATCAAGTCGAAGCTCGGTTGGGCTGCAACGTGCAAACGTTATACGAAATACACCGCGCCACAAAAGTCGTCCAGCCGCCCGCCACCAGCTCGTATCATGCGTTCAGTCGCGTGGTGGAAGAGGCGCCGGACTGGTCGATGCAGCCGACGAGCCGGAATATCCGGCGCCATGCCGGAGCGGCGTGACGCTGCGAGCAGGCGGTGGGCCGTGCATGGCGCTTCGCGCTGGTACGTCGGCGAACTTCTCTTGGAACCGATCGGCCGGTTCGGACTTCCCCTTCGGCGGCGGAAAACAAGAAGAAGGATACGAACAATGAAGAAACTCATCCTGGCCAGCCTGGCCGTGTTCACCCTTGGTAGCGGTACGGTACTGGCGCAGAGCGATGCCGGCGTCGCGGTTGGCGGTACGGCTGGCGGCGTTGGAGGCGCCATCGCCGGCGGTCTGATCTTTGGCCCGATCGGCGCGGTCATCGGCGGCTTTACCGGCGCGGTGATCGGCGCCAGCGCGGTTGCCGATACCTCGATCGAATATGCGCGCCTCAACCCGACCGAACCGGTGATCATCGAAGGCAATATCGACGTCGGTTACGCCGTGCCCGACACGATCGAACTGCACATGATCGATGGCGATCCCGACCACGCCTACTTCTACACCAATGACCGGCTCTACTTCGTCGAACTGGAAGGGCGGACGGTCGTCTACTCGCCGGGCATCGTCGTCGCGGCAGCAGAGTAAACAACCCCGCGGCGCGGGCGGTCAGCCCGCGTCGCCCTTCAGTTGCCGGCTGGCGCCGAAGGGATTCGCACCGTGGCTTCGAGCCCGCCTGCGGCGGAGCGGCCAATGCTCAGGGTGCCACCATTGAGTTCGAGGACTTCGCGCGCGATCGAGATGCCGAAACCGGTGCCCGATCGCTCTTCATCGAGACGTCCACCGCGCTTGCCGAGCTTACCGATATCTTCGTCTGACAGCCCTGGGCCATCGTCGCGGATGATGAACTCGGCCAGATCGCCGCCCGGCCGGCACATGACCTCGACTTCGGTGCGCGCCCATTTGGCAGCGTTCTCGAGCAGCACCCCCACCAGTTCCATGAGATCATGCGGGTCCATGTCGACGCTGGCCGGGCGGGCATCGAGCTTCCAGAACAGCTCCGGTCCGCGACCGGCTTTGCGCATCACAGTGACGCTGCGCAGCAGCACCTGATCGAGCGAAGCGGTGAGGACGTGCTCGGCGCTGCGCATCCGCAGTTGCGCCAGCCGCAACTGGTAGTCGACCCGCTCCGCCATTTCCTCGCTGAGGAGTTCCAGCACTTCGGCATTGCCGGTGTCGCCTTCGGCCCTGAGCCGCCCAGCGGTCGCCGTCAGCACGGCCAGCGGGGTCTTGAGACTATGCGCCAGATCGTCGGCGCGGGTACGGGCGAACTGGATGGCGCGCTCGTGGCTGGAGAGCAACGCATTCACTTCGTGCACCACCGGGCCGACCTCTTGCGGATAGGGTCCGTCCAACCGCTTGGCGCGGCCCTGCACCACGTCCTCGACGGCGCGCTGCAGCGCCCGCAGCGGTCGCAGCCCGAGATAGACCTGCAGCCAGGCGGCGAGCACCAGCGCCGCGCCCACAGCAAGCAGTGCCATCGCGATGTCGATGGCGAAGCGCCGGAGGTCGCGCCCCCTGAGACTCAGGTCCTCGGCGATACTGACGCGCAGCCGCCGCGGTCCGGCGGCGGTGTCGAGCTGCACGTCGCGCGTGAGGAGTCCCAGCATCTGCCCTTGCGGGCCTGCGACGTGCGAGAACACCGCTTCGCCGGCCACCGACGGTTCCGGGGCACGCAACTCGGTGTCCCAGAGCGAGCGCGACTGGCCCACTTCGCCGCTATCGAGGTTGACCACCTGCCAGTAGAGCCCGCCTGCCGGCGTCGCGTAACGCGGATCGCTGAGGCGCGGGTTGAGGTCAGCAAGCGCAATGTTCGGCTCGATGCCGCTCAGCACCTGATCGAGACCGGCGAGCAGGTCCTCGCGCTGGTCGCGCTCAACGGTAGCGGCGAAAATCGAAACGATGGCAACGCCGGCGAGCAGCAGCGCCACGAGGATCCACAGGCCGGCGCCCGCCAAAAGCCGAAGCCGCAGCGAGTGCAGCTTCACCCGTCATCCCCAGGCAGAACGTAGCCATAGCCTCGTCGTGTCTCGATGATGCCCGCGCCGAGACGTCGCCGCAGCCGGCCGACCAGTTGCTCGATCGAATTGGGATCGCGGTCGCTGTCCTGGCTGTAGAGGTGATCGGTCAGTTCGATCTGCGACAGCACGCGGCCGCGACTGTGCAGCAATTGCGACAGCAGCCGAAATTCGAGCGGCGTCAGCTCGATCGGCACCCCGTCCTTGCTCACCTGCATCTGCCTTGCGTCGAACACGTACTCGCCAAAATTGATGCGCGAGGAGGCCAGCCCGTTGGAGCGGCGAATGATGGCGCGAACCCGTGCCAGCACCTCCTCGACGCGACAAGGCTTGACCACATAGTCGTCGGCGCCGGCCTCGATGGCTTCGACTTTCTCCTCCCAGCGACCGCGGGCGGTCAGCACCAGCACAGGAGAGTTCCGATCGGCACTGCGCCAGCGCTTGAGGATTGTAAGGCCGTCGAGCGTCGGCAGGCCGAGGTCGAGGATCACTGTCTCGAACTCCTCGGCATCGCCGCGGTACCAGGCGACCTCGCCGTCGGTCTCAATTTCGACCACGAAGCCGGCGCTGGTCAGCGCCATGCTCAGCGGCTGGGCGATACGTTGGTCGTCTTCGGCGATGAGAATGCGCATCAGTGGACCACCAGCGCTCCGGAGCGCGCATTGTAGTAGAGCTTGTGCAGTCGGCCATCGGCTTCGAGCACAGTGACCTCATAGAGGTATACGCTGGCGGCCCGCACCAGTTCCACATCCAGCACGCGGCCCGGCGTGGTCTCGCCGACGAGCGCCGTGACCGTCGCCAGCGGCAGTACCTCGCGTTTCTTCACCGCCTCGCGCGCGACGTTCTGGTCCCTGGGGACTCTGGTGAGCTGGTTGCCGGCGTTGGTGTTTGAGTTGCCGCTGTTGTTACCGCTGCCGGCATTGGGGTTGCCGGAATTCTCGCTTCCCTGTGCGCCGGAATTGCCACCGCCATTGCCATTGCCATTGCCGGGATCGGCAAGGACCGGGGCAGCCAGCACGGAGACCAGCACGAGGGCGAAGATGGGTGTGACGATGCGCATGATGGGCAATTCTAACCAAGCTCGGCTGTAATTTCCCTGAAAATCGGGCTCAGGGATGCGTCAGCCTGACTAAGGGCATCCCGGCAGTTCTAAACGCTGCCCGGACAGCGCCGAGAAAGCACACCTAACCCGGCCGGCATCGCGTGTCCCACGTCCAATTGCCGTGATGCCGTCACCCCGCCCACTCGTGGGTCGCGAAAGAGTTTGGCAGCGCCGCCGGCCGGCCGCCTGCAAAGACGCTGACATTTGGCGTCAGCATCCTCTCAGCTTATTGAAATTGTTGATCTTTTATGGAACTCGCCGGTTTGGACCGCGTTGAGAAACCACGTCAACTCGAGAGGAGAAATCCGATGGCTGATCGTGAAACCATCGTCACTTCCGGAGGCGGTGCCGGTGGCGTTGTTGCCGGCATCCTGATCGTCGCCCTGGTGGTACTGGTCGCCTACTTCGTCTTCTTCAACGGCAATGGCAGCTCCAGAACTGTCGACGTCGATGTGCCGGCCGTGACAGTCGATGTCACCCCGGACGGACAGTAGGAGAACGGAACATGGAAGGTCTCGGTTGGGTCATGGCGATCATCATCGGCGCGCTTGCCGGGTGGATCGCTGAACAGCTGATGAAGTCCAACCAAGGGCTGCTCATGAATATCGTCATGGGCATCCTGGGCGCCGTGATCGGCAACTTCATCCTCATGCTGGTCTTCGGCGCCACCATGGGTGGCATCGTCGGACAGTTGATCGTTGCGGTGGTGGGCGCCTGCCTGTTGATCGCGGTATATCGCGCCATTCGCGGTCGCCGCGCCGCTTGAGACTGCGTCCTCAGGGATGCAGGCGGTGGCCGGTATGGTGCGTTCCCACAGCCAACCCGCACCGGCCACCGCAGATGTCGATAACCGGATCTCATGGAGGGTCTCATGCGATCGCTCACACTTCTCACGCTGTACGCCTGCTCGATCTCGATCCTGTTCGCCGCCTATAGCTTCGCCCTCACGTGACCAAAGCTCCGATCTCCTCGCCGCGGCGGAACCTGCAATTTCGCTGAATCCGAGCCTCAGCAGCACATCAGACGCCGGATGCTAGGCTCTGTTCGCCCACCCTGCCCCCTGGGTTCGGCGTGAGTGCCTAACGGCGCTCCAAGCGTGGCGGCATCGCAAGTCCATCTCCGCCGCAACCCCTGCGGTGCCGCCATCCCCTATCAGCCGAGCAGACTATGAGGACCTGACTACCAATGACTGAAGTGTGGTTCTCGGCGAAGCGACAGGTGCGCCGGGCCCAGATCATCCTCGACCAACTCGGAACGCGCCTCGCCTGCGAGGTGCATAACGGCTCGCGCGCCGGCGCCACGCTGCGCGTCAGCCGAGCGGCCACCGTGCCCCCTCGTTCGATCTCGAGATGCAGCCTGGGGAAACGCTGAGTTGCACGGTGGTGCGGCGCTCGCGCATCGATGTTTCTGTCCGCTTTCAGCCCGCCTGACACCGCTCAGTGATGCAGATCTCGAGGCCCTGTCTGGGCGACGTGGTGGCGCCCCCCGACGGGACGCCGCTCGAGGGCCGCGGCTAGCTGTTCAGCGAAGCCGTCGATCGCGACGATCCCTGGCAGTTCAAGAATATCCGGGTGCACTGAGGGCCTCCGCACACCTCTCTCAGCGCGGGAGAGGGTGAGTGGCTTGCAAGTTAATCTATCTAGAAGCTGTTGCGGCGGTCGCTGCGCGGGTCTCCTGCGACGAAATGCGGCTCGTAGATGCCGGTGCGGGCCGTACGTCGCCACGGGCGGGAGGGGTCGGCCGGATCCGTGGTGATGTCGGCCAGCGCAACCGCCGGTGTTCCGTCCGCCGGGCACTGGACCAGCCAGCGGCCATTCGGGCCGACAATCCCGGCAGGCGCGCTCGGGCTGTGCCTGGCGAGAACCGCGAAGCTGACACAGTAGCTGTTGCTGGCGGCGTGCCCCTGCGCCTCGGCTGCGAAGGCGCCGCCGCCATGGGGTAGTCCGTCGCCGGTGCTCGAGAACAGCACGCAATCGACGTCAAGCCGCTCATACTCGGTGAATATCTCGGGGAAATGCGTCTCCATGCCGAGGGCACAGCCGAAGCTGACGCCATCCACTTCGAACGTCACCGGAACCGACCCCGGGGCATACATGAAGGAGATTTTGGTGTTGGAGAGCAGCCGCTCGTCGTAGCGGGTGACCAGCTCGCCACGATCCGAAACAACGTGGAGGCTGTTGTGCGGCCGGTGCGGTGGCGACAGCCGGTGCACGGCACCAAACACCACCCAGATGCCGAGCTCGCGCGCGTAGCCCCGGGTCCGTTCCAGCTCCGCGCTGAAGACGCCCCAGTCGTAGCGACCCCAATCGGATGGCCCGATCTCATCTGGACCGGTGGACGACATGATACGCTTGTTGGGCGAGCAGATCGCGCCTTCACCGAAGTGGACGATCCGGGCACCGGCCTCGGCGGCCCGTTGCATCAGGCGGCGCAACGCTTCGCCACCGGCGCGCAGGGCCGCGGCGTCGCGCGGATCATCGCAAAGCGTCGTCTGCGCTACGGCCAGGCGAACCGAACGGGCCTCGGAACTAGGGTCATGCCGCGAACCGGCACGAACGTGCCGCAGTGCGGCGGTGTAAGATTCGCCGGTCTTGTTGGCACGGCTGCGCACCCGGCGCTTGAAGTTCTGATTGTGCGTCATTTGTCAGGCCTTTCGCGTCCCGGACGAGTTCCCCAGCAACAACATCCGAAACGGAATGAGACCAATGACAGCGACCCGAGACTGAAGTCCCTTTGCCTCCGTTCGAGACCATGCTGGGTAAGGTCCTGGGAGGTTCGGCGATGGGCCACGCACGCGTGGAGGATGGCGGGGCGAGGGTCGATTCGTCAATGACGGGGCGCAGGACGGGGCAAACGTGCCCTCCAGAACCCCCTCTCTTGCAAAATCTAAGGCTTAGCCAAACGGCTAAACCTAAGATTTTGCTTTCTCCCCCGCCAAGGGGGAGATGATCGGTGGCTTCCACTCGCATCAGTGTTGAAGTCAGGCCTCTCCCCCTTGGCGGGGGAGAAAGCGAAAACTTGGGCTTAGCGCAGCTAGTCCTTAGTTTTCGCAAGAGAGGGGGTCGCGTGAGCCACCGCGGCCCGGCATGGGTTCCGGGCCATTGTAAAAAGCTAGCCGAAGCGGTGCGCCTCGATCGAGGCGGGCTTCATCTCGATGGAGAAGCCGGCGCGCTTGGGCGGCATGTAAGCGGCCTGCTCGATGACACAGGGATCGAGGAAGTGCTCGTGCAGGTGGTCGACATACTCGATCACCCGGCCGGTCTTGGTGCCGGAAACGGCGAGATAGTCGATCATCGACAGATGCTGCACATATTCGCAGAGGCCGACACCGCCGGCATGCGGCCAGACCGGCAACCCGTACTTCGCCGCCATCAGCAGCACCGACAGCACTTCGTTGAGCCCGCCGATGCGGCAGGCATCGATCTGCACGATGTCGATGGCGCCACGGGTGATGAACTGCTTGAACAGGATGCGGTTCTGGCACATCTCGCCGGTCGCGACCTTTACCGGGGCGATGGCCTCGCGGATTTTCCGGTGTCCTTCGACATCGTCGGGGCTGGTCGGCTCCTCGATGAAATAGGGCTTGAAGCGGGAGAGTTCCTTCACCCAGTCGATGGCCTGGCCCACCTCCCACACCTGGTTGGCGTCGATCATCAGGTAGCGGTCAGGGCCCATGATCGAGCGGACGATCTCGAGCCGGCGGAGGTCGTCGGCGAGGTCGCGGCCGACCTTCATCTTGATGTGCGAGAAGCCGGCTTCTACCGCTTCAGTAGCGAGGCGGGTCAGCTTCTCGTTGGAGTAACCGAGCCAGCCGGCGGAGGTGGTGTAGCAGGGGTAGCCGTTGGCTTCGAGCTCGGCGATGCGCTCGGCCTTTCCGGCTTCGGCCTTCCTGAAGATCTCCAGCGCCTCGTCGGGGGTGATGGCGTCGGTGAGGTAGCGGAAATCGATGATCGAGACGAGCTGCTCGGGCGTCATCTCGGCGACGAAGCGCCAGACCGGTTTGTTCGCCTGTTTGGCGAGGAGATCCCACACCGCGTTGACCACCGCGCCGGTGGCGAGATGCATGGCGCCTTTGTCGGGGCCGATCCAGCGCAACTGGCTGTCGCCCGTGACGTGGCGCCAGAAGCGGCCGGGGTTCTCAGAAATCCAGTCGAGCTCAAGCCCGGTGACGCGGTCGCGCAGCGCCTCGATCGCCGCCACCACAACCTCGTTGCCGCGGCCGATGGTGAAGGTCAGGCCATGCCCTTCGAGTTTGCCATCGGTCTCCAGCACCACATAGGCGGCGGAGTAATCCGGATCGGGGTTCATGGCATCGGAGCCATCGAGCGAGGCGGAGGTGGGGAAGCGGAGGTCGTAGGTGCGAAGGCCGGTAATGCGGGTCATAGCGTTGGTCACGTCTTTCAGGCGGCGAGGGCGGCGCCGGTTTTGCTGTCGAAGCAATAAACATCCGACGCCCCAATCGCCAGCCCGATCACTTCGTTGTCGCCGAGGCGGCAGGCAGTCGCCTGCCATCGCTCCCGGTGTGAGCCATGCGTCAGGCGGGTAGGAGATCGGGGCCGGATCGTGTAGACGGCTTATCGGTTTTCCCAAGCGGTGTGGCTTGAGCATGAAACTGCAGAATCGGCGCGTGCTGCTGATCATCGGCGGCGGCATCGCTGCCTATAAGGTGCTGGAACTGATCCGGCGGCTGCGGGATGAAGGCGCCCGGGTGCGCTGCGTGATGACGGCGGCGGCGGCCGAGTTCGTGACGCCGCTGTCGGTCGCGACGCTCAGCGCCGACCGGGTGTTCACCAACCTGTTCGACCGCAATGACGAGCACGATGTCGGCCATATCCGGCTGTCGCGCGAGGCCGACCTGATCGTCGTGGCGCCGGCGACGGCGGACCTGATGGCCAAGGCTGCGACCGGCGCGGCGAACGATCTCGCGACGGCGGTGTTGCTGGCGTCGGACAAACCGGTGCTGATGGCGCCGGCGATGAACCCGCGGATGTGGTCGGCGGCGCCGACGCGGCGCAACCACGCGACCTTGCTGGCCGACGGCGTGCAGTTCGTCGGGCCGAAATCGGGAGCCATGGCGGAAGCGGGCGAGGCCGGCGAAGGCCGCATGGCGGAGCCGGCGGAAATCCTCGCGGCAATTATCGACCAGCTCGGTGGCACCGGTCCGCTCAGTGGGCGGCGCTTCATCGTCACCTCGGGGCCGACGCATGAGCCGATCGATCCGGTGCGCTACATTGCCAACCGCTCCTCGGGCAAGCAGGGACACGCCATCGCCGCGGCACTGGCGAGGCTCGGGGCCGAGGTGCAGCTGATCACCGGCCCGGTAGCGATCGCCGACCCCGCAGGCGTCTCGACCACGCATGTCGAGACGGCGCGCCAGATGCTGGCGGCGGTGGAAAGCGCGCTACCTGCCGATGGCGCGGTGTTCGTCGCCGCAGTGGCGGACTGGCGGGTCGACAGCGTCGCCGCCGACAAGATCAAGAAGCAGCCGGGGGCCGATACGGCGCCGAGCCTCAGCATGGTCGAGAACCCCGACATCCTCGCGACGGTCGGACACCATGCCAGGCGGCCGCAGATCGTCGTCGGCTTTGCCGCCGAGACGCGCGACGTGGTGGCCAATGGCCAAGCCAAGCTGAAGCGGAAGGGCGCCGACCTGATCGTCGCCAATGATGTGTCGGCAACAGGCGGTGCGATGGGCGGCGACCGCAACCGGGTAACGCTGTTGACCACCGAGGGCGCCGAGGCGTGGCCCGAGCTGGATAAGCGCGAAGTGGCGGAACGGCTGGCCGCAGTGATCGCGGCACGGCTCAATCACGGATCGACGCGCGGATGACGCGGACGGCTGAGCTCTCGCCTTACCACCACTTCAGTAAAGCGGAATGGGTGGCGCTGCGCGCCGACGAGCCGATGACGCTCAGCGCCGACGACGTGCTGCGGCTGCGTGCCCTCTCCGATCCGATCTCGCTGGAGGAAGCCGAACAGGTCTACCTGCCGCTGGCGCGCCTGCTCTCGCTCTATGTCGAGGCGATCCAGGGGCTGCACCGGGTGTCGCAGCGCTTCCTCAACACCGGGGCGCCGAAAGTGCCGTTCATCATCGGCGTCGCCGGCTCGGTTGCGGTGGGCAAATCCACCACGGCCCGCATCTTGAGGGCGCTGCTGCAACGCTGGCCGTCGAGTCCGAAGGTCGATCTCGTCACCACCGACGGGTTCCTCCACCCAAACGCAGTGCTGATCGAACGCGGCCTGATGCGGCGCAAGGGCTTCCCCGAGAGTTTCGACCGGGCCCGGCTGGTGGCCTTCCTCGCGGCGGTGAAATCGGGGACGCCGGCGCTCGAAGTGCCCATCTACTCACACCTCGTCTACGATGTGGTGCCGGGCGAGCACCTGACCGTCGACCAACCCGACATCCTGATTGTCGAGGGCCTCAACATCCTGCAGCCGGGGGCACCGGGTAAGGCCGGCGCGCCGATCCTCTACGCTTCGGATTTCATCGACTTCTCGATTTATATCGATGCCGACCCCGAGGACCTCGAGGCCTGGTACCTGGAGCGCTTCTTTAGGCTGCGGGAAACGGCGTTCCGCAATCCGGACTCGTTCTTCAAACGCTATGCCGACATGAGCAAGGACGAGGCGGGCAAGTTCGGCCTCGACAACTGGCGCTCGATCAACCTGCCCAACCTCGTCGACAATATCGCGCCGACGCGGACGCGGGCCGACCTGATCCTCAAGAAGGGTAGCGACCACCTTGTCGCCGACGTGCTGCTGCGCATGGTGTGACGCCAGATTGGGCCTTCATGGCGCTCCCGCGACGCGCTAGGCTGAGGCATGCCTGATCATCTTGGGGAATGACTGTGGCCAGCCTCCTGACGCTCACCTATTCATCGCCGACGCTCGATGTCGCCAAGGGCGAGGAACTGGTCATCCAGGGCACGCCGGGGCGCGACCTCTATGTGCTGGAGAGCGGCAAGTTCGTGGTGGAGCGGAACGGGGTGGCGATCGCGACGATCGAGCATTCCGACGCGATGATCGGCGAGATGTCGGTGCTCCTGGGCCGGCCGCACAGCGCCACGGTGCGGGCCGAGCGCGACAGCAAGGTGCGGGTGGTGAAGGACGCGATGCGCATCCTCGAAAAGCACCCGGAACTGGCCCTGCGGATCGCGCAGCTGCAGAGCCAGCGGCTCGATGCCACCTCGGCGCTGCTGGTGGAGCTCAGCCAGGAGCACGGTGACAAGCCGGCGGAGCAGAGCCTGATCAGACGGATTTTTTCGACATTGATGACGCCGGGGAAGGACCCGGGGGTGCACTAACTGCGAAGATGGTGGACCCCGTTCCCTTCTCCCCTCAGGGGGTCGCGGGACGAGGGCGTAGCCCTCGCCCGGAGGTGGCCGAAGGCCGGATGAGGGGTGAAGCGGCACCACATGCTGGATCGACCAGCGTACTGAGAAGCTGAACCCCTCACCCAGTTACGCTACGGACCTAACGGTCCTAGCTGCACTACCCTTGCATGTTGATTGCAGCCGACTCTGTACAGAGTAGGCGGTCCCGGTCGGTGGCGACCGGCCGGGACCGGATGGACGGGACCGTCCTACCCTTGGTTTGAGCCGCGGGAGA
>JAESGW010000753.1_pt1 | contig 15418 bp, 18 predicted proteins | sample 9269791 | NCBI WGS metagenome assembly JAESGW01 (sample SAMN16773120, study PRJNA677053) | algae metagenome | isolation source: Aphanocapsa lilacina HA4352-LM1 and co-occurring heterotrophs from near cave... | place: USA: Maniniholo cave, near Haena, Kauai, HI | collected 2009-07-28 | reverse complement strand
AAGCGTCGGCAGAAGTCATCGACATGGCAAAAGAGGGCTTCTAGACTGGGCATAGCGAGCGGTCCGTGGCTTGTGATGTGCTAATCCCAGCCTAGGCGGACCGCATTTACTTATCCCGAACTGACGTCGTGTTAACTTGGGTGGCGTAATCGGTCGTTTCGATGCAGTTTTCCATCTCTTTGCCGGATGAACTGTTGGAGTATATGGACAAGCGCGTTACCGATCGCAGTGTGCTGATTGAATCGCTGCTTCAGGAATGGTGCAGGCGCACCGAAGTCGAAGCGATGGTGGAAGCGGCCGTTTGGCTGGATGGGTCCGACTTGTCGTGGGATAACGAATGTCAGCAGGCGATGCTTACAGACTGGAAAGCCTCTGGTTTGTGAGGTTCGATCCCCCGATGAGAAGCGAAATTCAGAAGACCCGTCCGGCGCCCATCGTCTCCGATACTCCCTTCAACGGGCGCACTGAGCTGACGATGCGGCTGCTCACTTCGCGCGAGCCAAAAAACCCGAAAATGCTGTCGGTGCTCGTCGCTGTCGAGCCTTCGCTTCAAAATGGTTTGAAGCAAAAAAGTTATGTGATCGGCATCGATCCTGCCACCTTCGACGAGCAACGGTTGGTTCAGTACCGCGGCCAACTCGAAGCCGATCCACTGCGGCGCGGGCAAAGAATTTTGCCATTGTATTTTGGACTGGGGACATGATCGCAGCTGATTTCATTCTCGTGCCCCGAGGGGCGGAGTACGAGGCGGTACGCCAGGGCGTCTCAGACAGCAATATTGCGGTGATTGCTATTCCCGCCGGCCCGACGGCGGTGAAGCGGTTTTTGAGCGAATTCTCCTGCCGAAACGGCAGCCGGATCTGGTCTATGGGCCTGTGCGGCAGCTTGAGTGAGCAGTTGCCCGTGGGGCAAGTGGTCGTCTACCGCGACTGCCGCCCGGTCCGGCCGGGGGCTGCAACCCTTCCTTGCGACCCCGAACTGGTACAGGCATCACTCTCGCGCCTTGAACAGGCGCGGTTGGTCGGTGCCTTGGACACCGACCGGGTGATTGGTTCGGCTGCGGAGAAGCAGGCTCTCGCCCGGCAATTCGCCACCCGGGTGGTGGACATGGAAAGTTACAGCGTCCTTGAAGCCCTACGACCGGCAGACATCTCAGTCGGGGTGGTGCGGGTGGTGAGCGACGGTGCCGCGGACGATCTGCCGGATCTCAGCGGTGCGTTTGATGGCGCGGGCAACCTGCAACCCCTCGCCTTGGCCGCTGCCCTTGTGCGCTCTCCCCTCGCCGGGATGCGACTGGTAAGCAGCTCGCTGATCGCGCTACGGGCCTTGCGGACGGTTGCCAAGCGGCTGTCGAGTCCGGCTTGATATATCAAGAGTGCAGAACTATGTTGATCGCAATTTCTGATATTCAGATCAACATAAGTGAGTAGCGACGGTCACAAATCCCCACATGGGCAGATTTCGCGCCCTCTCTTCGGAGTTAAAGTTGGTAGCGTTGAATACAAATGACAAGGAGCAGCGCATGGCAAGCATTGTTGATACGGCCGTTCAAGCAGGCACCTTCAAGACTCTGGCGCAGGCATTGACCGCCGCCGATCTGGTGGACACGCTGAAGGGCAGTGGTCCTTTCACCGTTTTTGCTCCCACCGACGATGCCTTTCAAAGCCTTCCTGCCGGTACTCTGAACGATCTGCTCGTACCGGAGAACAAGTCCAAGTTAGCGAATATTCTCAAATACCACGTCGTCTCCGGCAAAGTGATGTCGAGCGACATCAAGCCCGGCAACGTCGCGACCGTGGCGGGTGAGTCGATTTCGATCCAGACCCAGGGACAGCAGGTGATGGTCAACGAGGCCCGCGTCACCAGGGCTGACATCGCCGCCGACAACGGCGTCATCCATGTGATCGACAAGGTTTTGCTGCCCAAGGGCTAACCGGCGTATTCGCCCCCGGGCGCTCACATTTTTAGCACCCGCTGGAGCACTCCGGCGGGTGCTTGTTAATAGCGGGCGCGGCTTGGCTGCAATACCAGACCGAATTCCTCCTGTACTGCCCGGTCCCGCGCATCCTCGCAGCGATAGAAATAGGCCTGCAGGTGGGCGCTGTAAACCAGTTCGGCAAGGTGCGCTTCGCCGGTGGCTGCAAGCAGCCAATCGGCGATGTCCGCCGCCGGGGTGTAGGTCACCCGGCGGCCGTGTCCGGCCGCATCCGGATTCTCGAACGTTTTGAACAGGAACTCGGGCAGGTTCGCCATGGATGTCGGGTGGAAATTGAACTACTCTATAGCACCGCAGGCGCAACTTTGTCGTCTGGATAACATTTTAGCGCGGTAGACTTTCCCGCCGTTTGCGGTGTCCGGGATTGCTGTATTCGGTTTACCGAACAAGGTTTCGCGACGATGGCGGCCGCGGTCGGGCTGTCGATGCTGCGCTGCGCAAGTTGGCACCGGAAGGGCGGCGGGTCGCGCGCTTGAAGCCCTCGATGTCAAAGAATTTCTCCTGCCAATGAAATTTCCGCGCGCAACTGGTCACCGGGTGGCACCATTTGCAGGTGCTCGCCGGTGTTCATGGCGTTGCGCGGCGCCATCCAGGGTTCCAGGCAACAAAAGGGTTTGTCCTTAAGCGTCCAGAACACCAGAAAAGCAAAAACTGGGTCGTAGCGCAGGGCGATCCGGTAGCCGTCGGCGGGGCTGGTGACCGTCGCTTGCTGGGCGTGTACGTCAGTAAAGAGCCAGTCGATCGACGGAGCGTCAAAAGGAAAACCCGTTTGAAAATTGCCGGGCTTGCCGGTGAGTTGATCGATATAGCGGCTGGCGGGCAGATCGAACCGGAGCTTGGATTTGTCCGTGCAGACAAAGTAAGGATGAAAACCTGCGTACATCGGCAGCGGGCGCTCGGAGCGGTTGTCGTACTCCTGGCGAATGGTCAATTCGCCCCCGCGCAACAGGTAAGTAAAGCGCACGGTGAAATCGAACGGGTAGCGCTCGCGGGTGGCCTCGTCGCTCGTCAGCTCGAGGGTGAGGCCCGCAGCACCCACGGTCGATTCTTCGACCACCTGCCAGGCCATCGTCCGCGCCAGGCCGTGCTGTTTGAGGATGTAGGGTTGGCCGGCGACGGTGTAGATGTCGTCGGGTAGGTTGCCGCAGATGGGAAAGAGAATCGGGTTGCCGCCGCGCACCGAGCGGGCGGGGTCATAGTAAGTTTCCGGGTCCAGGTAGAGCAGATCTCGACCGGCGAGGGTGAAACCGCTCACCATGCCGCCCCGGCCGGGGGCGACGCGCACGGTCGCATCGGATTGGCTGTCTACCAACCGGCACTCGCCAAAGGGTCCCGTCTCACGCTGCACCTGAAACACAGGTCTACTCCAGTTTGGGAAGCAACTCGCGCAGCAGCAGTTCCGGCGCCTGCGCCGGATCGACGTCCGTGTGGCGGGTCTTCGAAGGGGTAATCATCAGATTCGGCCCCTGCTTGCAGCGCTTCATGCAGCCGGTGGCGCGGATTTCGACGCGCTCTTCGAGGCCGTAGCGCTCGACCGCTTCTTTGAGGTTGCGGACGAGCTTGCGGGCACCGCGCTTGCAGCAGTCGGCACTCTCGCAGACCAGCACGCGGGTCTTGGACAACGTCGGGGACACCTCGGGGGGGTAGGCCGGTTCGGGGAGGCTCGGGGGGGCGCTCGGTGGTGAAGCCATGGGTTGGGCGGCGTTCACCGTCGCCTTCAGATGCAACAGCACCGTCGCTTTAAGATACGTCTCGCCGTCGTCGTCGAATTTGAGCTTGCCGCGCACCTGCACCCGCTCGCCCACGGCGATGGTCTCGGTCACGCGGTAGGCCCATTCTTTTGGAAACTTCACGACAACTTCCCCTTCGGAAGTCGCCAGGGTGCAGCGGTTCACCAGGCCCCGCTTGCCGGGCAGGTAGGCCTTTACTTCCCCTTCGAGCGTTCGCAGTTCGCCCATGCGGTATCCTTGCAGCGCTCTTTTCAAGCTAGCACTCCCTCCGGCGGTACTGCCTTTGGGATTTGCAGCGCGAGTATAATAATCAGTTGTGAACCAATTTTGAGATTTACCCTATGGTCGCTCTTCGCCACCAGCTGCGCCAAGCGTTCGGACAATTGCAGGATAACGCCGTCGGTCTTGAGCGCAGCATCACCGAGCCCGTCACCGAGGGGCTCAATCATCTGCTGGCCAGCTTTTACACGCTCTATCACCAGTACCAGAAACACCACTGGGTCGTTGAAGGCACCGAATTCGGCCAGCTGCACGAAACGTTCGACGATTACGCCGGCGCAGCGCGCGGCTACGCCGAAGATTTGGGCGAGCGCATCGACGGGCTTGGAGCGGTGCCGGTGAGCCGTCCCGCTAAATTGCAGGAGATGTCCTGCTTCCAGCCAGAGGACGACGGCGTGTTCGACTGCCGCACGATGCTGGTCAACGACCTGGGTGCCGAACAGTCGATCATCAAGCTGCTGCGCCAGCAAATTGCCGCGGCGGGCAGCCTCGGCGACTACGGCACCGAGCACTACCTTAAGGAAGTGCTGCTCAAGACTGAGGAGCGAGCCTTCCACCTGGCCCATTACCTGGCCGACGACAGCCTGGTGCTCGATCTCGACTTGCCCACCAACGGTAGCCGCTAGCTAGCGGCGCGTATACGCTTCGACCAATCTGCTTTCGATCGCCTGCTGGTCGCTCAAGATCTGCTCACCCCAGCGCAAGCAGCGATCGAGATCGAGGCGGACCGCCTCGAAGCGGGGGGCGTGGCCGCCGTGGTTGACCAGATTGCGGCTGACGTTCTCCAGGCCCCAGGCTTTGACCTGACGGAGCAGCATGTCGTCGTAGGCGCGCGAGCGGATGGCGGCAAAAAAATCGACCGGCTGCTCACCAAAGCGCTGAATCAGCCGCTCCAGGTCGTAGCGACCGAGGGCGGCGCCGTCTTCGGCAAACAGGTATTCCACGATCTCGGACTTTTCGGCAAAGGTCGGCTCCCACGAGAATTTACTCATCCGCCCGTCGCGCACCAGCGGTGCGTAGAGTTTCGAAAAGTCGTTGCCTGTGACCACAAACGGGATGCGCGGCAGCGGCGTTGGGTCGTAGCTGCCCGGCAGTTGCACGTTGGTCGGGTTGTCGGCGATCGCCATCAAAGTGGCGTTGACCAGTTGGGTATTGACCGTGTACTGGGTAGTCGCACTCCAGAAACCCGCGCCCGCGTCGATGTCGTGGAGGACGATGGCCGCCACCCGCCCGCGCACCTTCACCAACTCCGCCGCCTCCCGGTAGCGCAGGCGGATAAGCCGCCCCGGTTCCCCCGCGTCCGGGCTTTCAAGTTCCGAGGAGGAGATGACGATCACGTTCGCCTGCAACTCCTGCAGCACCCGGTCGACCATAAAGGACTTGCCCTCGCCCTTCGGGCCGTGGATGCCCAATATCAAAGGCGTCTGCACCTTCGGTAACGCCGCGTAGTTTTTGGCGATGTGCAAAATAATCCGGTCGCGAAAACGATCCGGGATGAAATAGCCGGCCATGGCCCTGCCCCGCAAATGCCTTCCCCGCATTATAGGCGGTAGCGAACGATGCACTTGTCAGGGTGCGCACTCTGACAAGTGCTAAAGAGCACCCGCGGCGCGCAGGCGGGCGTTGGCACGCTCCAGGGCGGTCTGGGCCTGCAACAGTTCGGTTTTGTTCTGGCTGGTGGCAAGGGTCTGCTCGGCGCGGGCAAGGGCAGCGCGGGCGCGATTCACATCGATGCCGCTGCCGAGTTCGGCGGCCCTCGCCACGACACTCACTTCGTTGTTGTCGACTTCGGCCACACCTGTAAGCACGGCGATCGGGATGAATGTGCCCTGCTTGCGCACCCGCATCACCCCGTTGCCGAGGCCGGTGATCAGTGGGGCGTGGTTGGTGAGGATACCCAGCTGGCCGCTGACGCTGGGCAACACCACCTCATCGACCTGGTCGTCGAAGACGACTTTATTGGGAGCGACAATCTTGATCTTCAAAACCATGGCAGCTCTCTCCTCGCAAAACGGCGTCCGGACAATCGATCATCCCTCAAAGCGTCAACTGCTGCGGCGATTGCTCGATGAGCAGGGCCAGATCCTGCAGGAAGCGCGCCCCGTCGGTGCCGTAGAAGACCCGGTGGTCGCCGCTCAAGTTGACTTGCATCTGTTTTTGAATGGCGATGTGACCCGCCTCGGTGACCACTACCGTCGGCTTGGCGGCGCCGATGGCTAGAATGGCGCTGGTGCCGGGGGGCACGATGGCGTCGAAGCGGTCCACCCCGAACATGCCCAGATTCGACAGCGTGAAGTTGCCGCTCGTGTACTCCTCCGGCTGCAGCTTTTTGAGGCGGGCGCGCTCTACTAAATCTTTCCACTCGCGCGCCAGGGTATACAGATCTTTGCTGTCGGCGGCGCGCAGGATCGGAGTGATGAGCCCCCCCTCCTCCATGGCCACCGCCACCGCGACATTGACCGCCGAATGGTAGCGGATGCCGGATTCGCTGTAGGCGGCAAACAGCAGCGGGTGCTTGGCGAGGGTAATGGCCACGGCCTTCACCAGCATCGTGGTCACCGTCACACCCTTCGATTTGACCGATTTGTGCAGTTCGTCAAACGCATCGGTGGTAATCGTGTAGCCGACCCGAAAGGCCGGGATGGCCAGGGCCGCTTCCATGTTGCGGTTGACCGCCTGCTGCAGGGCACTGAAGGCCACCGGCTGACCGCTCGCCGCCGCGGCAGGGGCGGGTGCCGGTTTGGCAGCTGGGGCGGCTGGAGCCGGGGTCGGCGCTTTGGCGCTCGCCGCAGCGCGCTCGACGTCTTCGCCTACGATGCGGCCACCGGGACCGCTGCCTGTGATGCTTGCCAGATCCACCCCCAGTTGTTCAGCGAGGCGGCGGGCGTTGGGAGAAGCGACGAGCCGGCCGCCGTTGCTGCCGGAGGAGACTGGAGTTGGGGCGGCCGCCACCGGGGCGGGAGCCGCCGCAGGTGGTGCGGCGGCAGTGCCGCTGGGGGCGCGTTTTTTCGCCTCTGCCACCTCCGCCTCGGTCTCGGCAATCAGGGCGATGACCGAGCCTACTGGGGCGCTGCCGCCGTCGCTTACCAGGATGTTCGCGAGGATGCCCTCGTCAAAAGACTCGACATCCATGTCCGCCTTGTCGGACTCGACGACCAGCAGGATGTCGCTGCGGCTGACCGCATCTCCCTCCTGCTTCTTCCAGGTGACGATCTTGCCCTCGGTCATCGTCGAGGACAGGGCGGGCATCGTGACTTCGCGTATCATCGGCGTCTGCGTAACAAATCACAACAGATACTATCATCTCCGCTCCCAAAAAACCGCCACCCCCGGCGGTGCGGCGGCGGCGGCGGGGGTGAGCTACAAGTCTTTATGACTTGCCTTCGTCTTTGAGCTTTTTGGCCTTTTCGAGCGCTTCGTCGAGGTCGCCCACTAGGTAAAAAGCCTGCTCGGGCAGATCGTCGAATTCGCCCTGCAGGACGCGCTTGAAGCCGGCAATCGTTTTATCGAGGGAGACGTACTTGCCGGGGGAGCCGGTGAAAATTTCAGCGACGTGGAACGGCTGCGACAAAAAGCGCTGCAGTTTGCGCGCCCGGTTGACGACCAGCTTGTCCTCGGGCGAGAGTTCGTCGAGGCCCAAAATGGCGATGATGTCCTGGAGATCTTTGTAGCGCTGCAGCGTCGATTGAACACCGCGGGCGATATTGTAGTGCTCCTCGCCGACGACGGCGGGTTGCAGCATCGTCGAGGTGGAGGAGAGGGGGTCCACCGCCGGGTAGATGCCCAAAGAGGCTAACTGCCGCGAGAGCACCGTGGTGGCGTCGAGGTGGGCGAAGGTGGTGGCGGGGGCGGGGTCGGTCAGGTCGTCCGCCGGCACGTAGACCGCCTGCACCGAGGTGATCGAGCCTTCGTTGGTGGAGGTGATGCGCTCCTGCAAATCGCCCATCTCGGTTCCTAAAGTCGGCTGGTAGCCGACCGCCGAGGGCATGCGGCCCAGCAGTGCCGATACTTCAGAACCCGCCTGCACGAAGCGGAAGATGTTGTCGATAAACAACAGCACGTCCTGCTTGCTCACGTCGCGGAAGTATTCGGCCATGGTGAGGGCCGTCAGGCCCACGCGCATGCGCGCCCCCGGCGGCTCGTTCATCTGGCCGTAGACCAAGGCCACCTGCCCGAGCACGTTCGATTCTTTAAATTCGTTGTAGAGGTCGTTGCCCTCGCGGGTGCGCTCGCCCACACCGCCGAACACCGACACGCCCGAGTGTTCTTTGGCGATGTTGTGGATGAGTTCTTGAATAAGCACCGTCTTGCCCACACCCGCGCCGCCGAACAGGCCAATCTTGCCGCCCTTGCGGTAGGGAGCCAGCAGGTCGATGACTTTGATGCCCGTTTCGAAAATCTCCGGTTGGGTCACCAGGTCGGTAAATTGAGGAGCGGAGCGGTGGATCGAGAACTTGTCGACGATCTCAACCGGCCCCAACTCGTCGATCGGCTCGCCCAGCACGTTGAAAATACGGCCCAAAGTCGGCTTACCCACCGGAACGGTGATCGGGGCGCCGGTGTCGATCACCTTCATGCCCCGCACCATGCCGTCGGTCGTGCTCATCGAGACCGCCCGCACCTTTTTATCACCGAGCAGCTGCTGCACTTCGCAGGTCAGGCGGATGTCAAGTTCCGAGTCGGTCCTGCCTTCGATGAGTAGCGCGTTGTAGATGGCAGGCAAATCGCCTTCCGGGAATTCTGCGTCGACCACAGGACCAATGATCTGGGTGATATAGCCAACGTTTTTTGCCGTTGTTGTTACCATGGCGTGCCGTCAAGATACCTTCGCTCGCAATGTAGCATAATCTGTAACAATTCCCGCGCCCGCTTTGGCCTGGGGCAAGCTGGAGGCGACCTTTGGCGTGGGTCGTACTTTTTAAGGAGTCGATGGAATGTCTCTGGGCAAATACCTGATCGTTTCGGCCGCCTGCGCGTTGCTCTTCGGTGCCGGTGCCGCCGCCATCCAATTTAGTTCGGGCGAGACGGCCTTTAATGGACCCCTGCGGCTTTTGCGCTCCGCAGTCAGCCAAGTGACGATCGAAGACTATCCGGCGTACTATCAGTTCGCAGTCGAAGCGCCCGGCAGCCTCGACGAACCGCTTGCCCGCCTCGATATCGGCCTACCCACCGAGTACGGCCCTTTCGGGCTCAATCTGCCCAATCCGTCCCAGGTGCGCGCCTTCATTCCGACCCAGCCCTACGTCCAGGCGCCCCAGTATCCCGCCCGGGCCCTACCGGTGAGCGCCACGGTGAGTGAGCAGGTGATCAGCGTCCTTTTCGACCCGCCGGTCGGACCCGGCAACGTCGTCACCGTCGAGTGGGGTCCGGTGCGCAATCCGCGCATGGACGGCAACTATTTGTTCGAGGTAAATGCCTTTCCCCCGGGGGCGATGGCGCGCTCGATGTACGTGGGTACCGGGCGGATCGTCATCCGCCGGGGCGGACGCGGATAGTGGTTTTGAGCCGCTTTGCCGCCCCGCGCCCGGCCGGTTCGCTATCTGCCGCAATGGACCGAAATACCGATGCCACTTCCACCCAGATCCAATTGGAGGCGCTACAATCAGGAAGATTCGAGAGGGTCGTAAATTTTTAGTCAAATCCTGTGGATTTTGACTATTTTTGATAGCGTGTGAGCGTGTCAGGCAGTTGCTTCGCTCCCACATTTTAAGCAGGACTACCTTGAAGGGGGCCGAATCAACCCGGCATCCGGTGCGCGCAACGATTTTTTCTTCCGAACGGAAGAGTATAAAGGATACGGTTTGTCTGTTCTGGATCCGCTATCTACGAGGAGTGCAGCATGACGCAGGCCAATAACGTTCTGGACGCTCTCCAGCAGCCGGCGATGGAACTGGAGGCTCTGGCTTTGATGGCCGAGGAGGACGACCCTTACGCAGCCCAGGCGGCCGAAGCCGCCGATGCGGCTGCCGCCCGCCCGGCCCGGCGCCGCAGCCGCGCCCAGCGCGCGCACTACACCGAAGATTCCATCCGCGTCTACCTGCAGGAAATTGGCCGCATCCGTCTGTTGCGCGCCGACGAAGAAATCGAGTTGGCCCGCCAGATCGCCGATTTGTTGACCCTGGAGCGCCTGCGCGCCCGCATGGGGGCTGCCGGGACGGACATGCACAGCGATGTGGCCGATTTGCTGGGTGACGACGATCTGCTGACCGAGAATCTGCTTTCTTCGAGCGATCAAGTCACCGAAAGTGAGCAAGAACTCAGGCGTTGGGCAGAAGCGGCGGGCATTGCCTACGAGCAATTTCGCGACCGCATCGCCTACGGTCGGCGGGCCAAAGACAAGATGGTCCAGTCCAATTTGCGTCTGGTGGTTTCAATTGCCAAAAAGTACATGAACCGCGGTCTGTCCTTTCAGGATCTCATTCAGGAAGGTTCACTGGGACTCATCCGCGCCGCCGAAAAATTCGATCACGAAAAGGGCTACAAATTTTCCACCTACGCCACCTGGTGGATCCGCCAGGCGATCACCCGCGCCATCGCCGACCAATCGCGCACCATCCGCCTACCGGTGCACCTCTACGAGACCATCTCGCGCATCAAGAAGACCACCAAGCTGCTCTCGCAGGAGCTGGGCCGCAAGCCCACCGAAGAGGAGATCGCCACCCGCATGGAGATGACGATCGAGAAATTGCGCTTTATCGCCAAGTCCGCCCAGTTGCCCATCTCCCTGGAGACCCCGATCGGCAAAGAAGAAGATTCCCGGCTGGGCGATTTTATCGAAGCGGACGGCGAGACCCCCGAAGACAAAGTTGCCAAGAACCTGCTGCGAGAGGATCTTGAGGTGGTGCTCAACACCCTCTCGCCGCGCGAGCGCGACGTGCTCAGGTTGCGCTACGGCCTCGACGACGGCCGCATGAAGACCCTCGAAGAAATTGGCCAGCTGTTCAACGTCACCCGCGAGCGCATCCGTCAGATCGAGGCGAAGGCGCTGCGCAAGCTGCGCCATCCCAACCGCAACAGCGTGCTCAAGGAGTACATTCGCTAGGAGTCCATGGGCGCTCGTGCATTCAAACCCGGTTGGACGAGCGTCGCAGCGGCGCTGTCCAGGCTGGATCTTGGATTGCTGGCGATGGGCTACGCGGTGCTGCTCACCCTGCGCAATTCCTATTCCGAGATTGCCCGCTGGCCCTGGTGCTTGTTGCCCCAGGGCCTGCTGCTGTTGGGGGCGCTCCAGGCGATTGTTCACTGCCGGAGGCTGGGGCAGCCGTTTGACGCGCTGGTGGGTTTGACGGCGGCGGCACTGACCACCAGTGCCGCGCTTTCCCCGGATCCCGAGCGCAGTTGGTGGTACGCGACGATGGCGGGCGGCTATTTTGCGCTGCTCTATGGTCTTTCGGGCCGCTGGCCGCGGGGAGTCTCGCTGCTGGGCGTCGTTGCCCTTGCCCAGGTGCTGGTCAGTGTCGCGGGTCTTTACCAGTACGCGCTGCTGGTGGTGATTCCCGAGTGGCAGGCTGGACCACCTTTTCACTTTTTTAACAACGTCTACCCGCTGGGCCATCACAATTTTGGCAGCGGTTTGTTGTCGCTGACACTGCCGGTGACGCTGGCCCTCGCCCTGGCTCGACCCGGCAAAGGGCGGTGGTTGTGGGGACTGTCGGGGCTGCTGGGCCTGGCACTGCTCTTTTCAACCCAATCGCGCGGCGGCTGGTTGGGGGCCTTGGCCGGTTGTGTCCTCGTCTGTAGGCTGCTCATCCGGCTGGACCGGCGAACCTGGCTTGCTCTGGGGGCGGCAGGCGGTGTGCTCCTTGCCGTCGGCATGCTGTCGCTCACCTTTGCCAGCACCAAATCGCAGTTGTTTTTGCAGGGCCGCGACATCAGCGCCACCCAGCGGTGGGTTTTCTGGCAGACGGGGGTGCGCCTGTGGCTCGATCACCCGCTGTTTGGTGTAGGCCAGGGGGTGACCGGTTTTGTGTTCCCGGGCTACCGCAGCGAGATCGACCCCTGGATGGCCCGCACGGCCCAACAACTGCACAGCACCCCCGTGCATCTGCTCGCCGAAACCGGTCTTGCGGGTCTGGCCGCTTACCTGGGGTGGCTGGGGGGCTGCGCACTGGCGATTGGACGGTTGCTCAGCCGCGAACGAACCGCCGCTGCTGCCCTGGCGGGTGCTCTGGCGGGTTATGCCGTCTCCAGCCTCACCGACTTTCAGCTCGAGAACCCGGCGATTGCGCTGACGCTGGTGCTGCTGGCTGCCGAACTGGTGCGGTTGAGCCATCCCGAACCGCCCCCGGCTGTGCCTGGCTTGCGACCACTGGCCGCTCTGCTGCTCGCCGCCGTGCTCTCGGGCTGGGTGCGCATCGACCGGGGCTGGCAAAAAGCGGATCGGGCCTTTGCCTTGCGCCGCCGGGGCGACATCCCCGCCTTTATCGAAGCGATGCGGCAGGCCGAAAGCCTGGATCCCCGCCAGCCTTACTATCCGCTGCAAACGGCCCAGACGCTGCTTTTTGCCGCCCGCGGGCTGGAGGAAGCGGACCCGCGCCGGGCGCAGTGGATCGCCGTCGCCAATCGGGCCGCTGAGCGGGCCGTCCGGCTGTTGCCCACCGACCCTTTTACCCTGACCGCCTCCGGCTGGCTGCACTACTACCGGGGAGAACTTTCCCAGGCGGCCGGACGCTTTCGCGAGGCGTTGCGCTATGACCCGACGACCACCGCGACGCTGCGGTTGGGCCTCGGCCTGACCCTGGCAGCCCAGGGCGAAACCGAGGCGGCCCTGCCGCACCTCAAAGCCGAGCTGTTGCTCTTCCCGGATCAGTGGACCGACGAGCGCTGGCACACCGGGGCGCTGAGCGCCCTCGCTCCCCGCCTCGCCCGCGAGGCCCTTACTGTCTACGACCGGCTGCTGGCGCGCTATCCGATGGAGCACGACGCGCTCTACCTGCGCTCGACGCTCTGGTTGTGGCTCGGTCGCCCTGAGCAGGCCCTCCAAAGCCTGAATGCAATGCCTGCTGCCCAGACGGTCCAGCCCGACATGCCCATCGCCCTGCGCCTGCCCTGGCGCGTCACGGTCGGGCGGGCGGCGGGTGTGCGTATCCTGGCGCTGCGGCAGGCGGGCCGGCGCGAGCAGGCGGAAGAAGCGATCGAAGCGTTGGCCGGCTCCGAACCGAGAACGGCCCGCTGTCTGGCCGACGCCTTCGCCCAGCCGCTGGCCCGAGCGAAGGAGCGCTACTACGTCGCCAACGGCCAGGACTATTTTCTGTTGCGCCGCACCGGCGGCCCGGTGCTCGAATTTTACGAGCCGCTGCATCTGAAGACCTGGGCGGCAATGGACTGTGTCACCTATGGCGGCGACGGACGCAACTGGCGGCTGCCGACGGCAGATTGGTTGCCGGTCCAATAGGCCATAATTCGAGAAAGACGCCCAAGCGCTGCCAATCCGATGGCTCAAGATTGGTCCCATTTGGCAAGCACATCGCACTATCTGACGGCTGTGGAGATCCGGCATGCCCTCGAAGATGGCGACCTCCAGGCGGCCCGCGAAGGCATCGCCGCCCTTACCGAGGCGATGAGCCGCTCGGACAGACGCGCCTTGCGCTCACAGCTGATTCGATTGATGGCGCACATCATCCAGTGGGAGACCCAACCCGAGCGCCGCACGCGTAGCTGGCTTGTCACCATCCACGGCAGCCGCCGCGAAATCGAGGATCTTTGTGAAGACACGCCGTCGCTGACCCGAAGAATCATCGAGGAAGAACTTTGGGCGCAGTGTCTGTCGGCGGCCTTGCGTGAAGCCGAGGACGAAATGGGAGTCCGGGCCAAGCAGCGGGAATTGAGCTGGCAGGTAGTATTTGAAACCGAGTACCGCTTGCCGTTGGACGGCGGACAGCCCGACTTGTTGTAGGAACTGGCGTGCCCTGATCGGCGGTTTCATAGCCCTCCAGGATCCTCGCCCAACTGCCGCAACCGCTGCTCCAAAGCGGCAATCTTTGCCCGCTCTCGCTCCATTCGTTCTTCGGGAGTGGGCAGCCTGCGGCCGTCTTGGTCGAACCAGTAAAGCCATTCGCGTTGCCAACCTTTATACACACCTTCGCCGCGTCCAAGGCCGAGGCCCACTTCCTCTATCCAGAAGGGTTCCGTCTCCTGCTGCAGATAATTGCCGCCCACAAGCCGGTACGCGGCAAATGGACTTTGCTGACGGCGGCGCATGGGGTTATAGATTGCGTAGTAAGGAATCTCCAACTGCTGGTAGAGCGCCAGTTTGCTGCCGTATTCACCCCGGTACGTCCGGGAGACGATTTCCAACACGAGTACCGGCAGAGCACCCTCCTCCCAGACAACATAGCTGGGACGGCCGTGCTCGCCCTTGTGGCGCTGTACCCCCAGGCTCAGGAAGCCATCGGGCACCACCGCTTCTTCATCAGGAGCATAGTAAAGGCCCAGGTTCGCACCGAAAAACCAGTCCGTGCGACCGGCCCAGGCCAGCGAGAGAATCGCGGACAGCAAACCGGCCACTTCTACCTGAAGCTCATTGTCCACGGGTTTTCCATCCGAGTCGGGCAACGGCTCGGCGGTGGGTAACGGCTCGGCAGGGTTGTACTGAAACATAGCGGTCCTTTGCTACCTGCCTCCAGTTTAGTTATCTAACAGGAGCGCACGGTTGGAGAAGTACAATAGGCGCAGGTTTATTCGTCGTCATAATGGGCCTTCTTAGGAGTTGGTTAATCCAGCTTCTTGAATAGCTCGAGCCAGCATCTCCGTGAGGCTCAGGCTTGCTGCCCAGCTGTAAAGGTACGACAGATCGAGCCTTTCAGCCTGAATCTTGAGAACCCCCAACACGTCGCGCCACTGCTGGCTGGATATTTGCTCTCCCAACGGGTACCAGAGCAGTTTCTGCAAGAGGATGTCCTCTGCGCTGTAAATCCACAGATATCCAGGTGGGTTCTCGCGAACGGCAACCCGCTGTCGGCGCTCCATAGCTGCCCTTGCAAAGGGTTGCTCACCAAGGACGAAAAGATCGAGCTTTTGAAGCGTCTCCAGTTCGATGGCGTTGAACGATGGAAAGTCGGTCTGCGCTCCCAATGCTGCGTAAATGGCACTCTCACTAATGTAGTAACTGGATTGGAAAGCTTCGATCAAATCCGCGACTTGCCGTGCCTGCAAATTGGCAACCACGTCGAGGTCCATAGTCGCACGCGGCTCTCCCAAAATGGAACTTGCCACAGAACCGCCGACAGGGCTGTTTCATTCTCCAAAAACCCCATTCGGCCATGTCAATAAGCTTGACCTGCTCAACAAGGGCCCATTCAAGTTTGAAGTGCAACAGCACCTGACTGAGCTAAGAATACCTCCCGTGGTGTCCGATAACCAAGCACTTTTCGCGGGCGGTCATTGATCATGTCCATTGCCCTTTGCACCTGCT
>JAESGW010000752.1_pt1 | contig 15442 bp, 15 predicted proteins | sample 9269791 | NCBI WGS metagenome assembly JAESGW01 (sample SAMN16773120, study PRJNA677053) | algae metagenome | isolation source: Aphanocapsa lilacina HA4352-LM1 and co-occurring heterotrophs from near cave... | place: USA: Maniniholo cave, near Haena, Kauai, HI | collected 2009-07-28 | reverse complement strand
GACCAGCTGCTCGACAACTTCGTCGTCGAGCGCGACGTCCTGCACCGCCTCTCCCCCGGCGTCCCGGTCACCACCAACTTCATGGTGATGCGCCAGACGCCCGAGATGGACTACCTGCGCTGGGGCCGCGAGCTCGACGTGGTCTCCAACGACCACTACCTCATCGCCGCCGAGGACGACGGCCACCGCGAGCTCGCGTTCAGCGCCGACCTCACCCGCGGCACCGCAGACGGGCGCCCGTGGCTGCTGATGGAGCACTCGACGAGCGCGGTCAACTGGCAGCCGCGCAACCGGGCGAAGCGGCCCGGCGAGATGATCCGCAACAGCCTGTCCCACGTGGCCCACGGCGCCGACGCGGTGCTGTTCTTCCAGTGGCGAGCCTCGCGGGCCGGCGCGGAGAAGTACCACTCCGGGCTCCTCCCGCACGCCGGCACCGACAGCCGCCAGTGGCGCGAGGTGGTGGAGCTCTCGCGGCTCCTCGACGCCGTAGAGGAGATCTCCGGCAGCACGGCCCGCAACGACGCCGCGATCCTCTTCGACTACGAGGCCTGGTGGGGCTGTGAGCTCGACTCGCACCCGAGCATCGACGTGCACTACCGCGACCGCGCCGAGGACCTGCACCGCTCGCTGTCCTCGCGCGGCGTGGGCGTCGACGTCGTCCACCCCAGCACCGACCTCTCGACCTACCGGCTGATCGTGGTGCCCACCCTCTACCTCGTCGACGACGCCACGGTCGCCGCGCTGACCGCCGCCGCGCAGGCGGGGGCCACGGTGGTGATCACCTACTTCAGCGGCATCGTCGACGAGCACGACCACGTCCGGCTCGGTGGCTACCCGGGCGCCTTCCGCGACCTGCTCGGCGTCCGCACCACCGAGCTCCTGCCGCTGCTCGCCGGCGAGTCCGTACGCGTCGACGGCCTCGGCAGCGACGCCGTCACCGCGGACACGTGGGCCGAGGACCTCGAGCTCACCGGCGCCGCGGCGGTCGCGTCGTACGCCGACGGTCCCGCCGCGGGCCTGCCCGCGGTGACCCGCCGCGACGTCGGATCCGGTGCGGCGTGGTACGTCGCGACCCGCCTGGACCGCGCCGGCACCGACCGCCTCGTCGATCGGCTGGTCGCCGAGACGGCGATCGAGACACTGCCCGGCGCCGCCGACCTCGTCGAGGTGACCAGACGGGTGGGCGTCGACGCGAGCTGGCTGTTCGTGATCAACCACGGCGACACACCAGCGGCGGTCGACGTCCACGGCCGCGACCTCGTCTCCGGACGCGACGTCGCGGGCGACCTGGCCGTCCCGGCCGGCGGGGTGGCCGTGGTCAGGCAGGCCCCCCACGAGGCCGTACGGGCCGGGGACAGCTGATGCTCGCCGCGCAGCGCCGGAGCCGGATCCTGGCCGAGCTGAGCCGCGACGGCACGGTGCGCGTCACCGACCTGGTCGAGCTGCTCGGCGTCTCCGACATGACCGTGCGCCGCGACCTGGTCGCCCTGCACCGCGACGGGCTGCTGGAGAAGGTGCACGGCGGGGCGCTGGCGGTGGCCGAGCCGTCGTCGTCCGAGCCGGGCTTCGCCGCCAAGTCGGTGCAGCGGCGGCGCGAGAAGGAGGCGATCGCCCGGGCGGCCGCCGACATGGTGCACACCGGGATGGCCATCGCCGTCTCGGCCGGCACCACGACCCACGCGCTCACCGAGCACATCGCCCGCATCCCCAACCTCACCGTCGTGACCAACTCCGTGTGGGTCGCCGACGTGCTGCACCGCACCGGCGACGCCACCACGTCGGTCCTGCTGACCGGCGGCCTGCGCACCCCGTCCGACGCGCTGGTCGGCCCGGTCGCGGTGTCGTCGCTGCGCAGCCTCCACGTCGACGCGTTCTTCATGGGGGTGCACGGCATGGACGTGCGGGCCGGGTTCAGCACGCCCAACCTGCTCGAGTCGGAGACCAACCGGGCGATGATCGAACGCTCGCGGCGCCTGATCGTGTGCGCCGACTCCAGCAAGTGGGGCGTGGTGGGCCTCAGCAGCATGGCCTCGCTGTCCGAGGCCGCGGTGCTGGTCACCGACTCCGGGCTCTCCGCCCACGCCAGCGGGGCGCTGGCCGACCACGTCGGGGAGCTGGTCGTCGTCGACCCGGTCGGCGACGACGAGGACGGGCTCGACCTGGCGGGCGACGCATGAGCGCTCCCACCCTCGCCCCGGTCCACCTCTCCCGTGCCGGCGTCAGCCTCGTGCTGGGCGCCGACGACCACGGCATCCCGGTCCTCCTCCACTGGGGCGCCGCGCTCGGCGACCTCGACGCCGCCGGCCTCAGCGCCCTGGCGACCGCACGCCGGCCCGGGGCCTCGCGATCGGCGTACGACGGTCGCCGCCGCACCGGGCTGGTGCCCGACGGCACCCGCGGGTACTCCGGCACACCGGCGCTGGAGGGGCACCGCGTCGGCGGCAGCGCCACCGCCGCGACACCGAGCCTGGTCGAGTGGGAGGTCCTCGCCGGTGACAGCGCGGTCACCGCGACGTCGGACGACGACGAGGCCGGGTGGTCGGTGACGGTCCAGCTCGGGCTCGACGACGGCGGCCTGCTGCACGCCCGCACCTCGGTGACCAACACCGCCGACGGCGACCTGCACCTCTCCTCCGTCCTCACCGCGCTGCCGGTCGGGGCGCACGCGACGGAGCTGCTCGACCTCACCGGGCGCTGGTGCAAGGAGCGCACCCCGCAGCGGCACCCGTGGGTGCAGGGCACCCACCGCCGCGACGCCCGCCACGGGCGTACGGGCCACGACGCCACGCTGGTGATGGTCGCCGGCACGCCCGCCTTCGACTTCGGGTCGGGCGAGCTGTGGGCGGTGCACACGGCGTGGAGCGGCAACCACACCCACTACGCCGAGCGCACGCCCGAGGGCGAGGTCCTGCTGGGCGGCGGCGAGCTGCTCGCGCCCGGCGAGGTCGTGCTCGCCCCCGGCGAGACCTACCGCTCGCCGTGGCTGCTCGGCTCGTTCTCCCCTGCCGGCCTGGACCCGATGAGCCACCGCTTCCACGACCACCTGCGCTCGCTCACGCCGCGATCGCGCACCGAGCGGCCGGTCATCGCGAACTCGTGGGAGGCGGTCTACTTCGACCACTCCCTCGAGCGGATCGCCGAGCTGGCCGACGCCGCGGCGTCGGTCGGGGTGGAGCGCTTCGTCCTCGACGACGGCTGGTTCCTCGGCCGGCGCGACGACACGGCCGGCCTGGGCGACTGGACGGTCGACCCCGACGTGTGGCCCCACGGCCTGGGCCCGCTGGTCGACCACCTGCGCGGGCGCGGGATGGAGTTCGGCCTGTGGGTCGAGCCCGAGATGGTCAACCTCGACTCCGGGACCGCCCGCACCCACCCCGAGCGGGTGCTGCGCGGGCGCGCCGCGGTCCCGCCCGAGTGGCGCCAGCAGCAGGTGCTCGACCTGCAGGACGAGGGCGCGTACGCCGACCTCCGCGCCGCGCTCCTCGCCCTGCTCGACGAGCTCGACGTCTCGTACCTCAAGTGGGACCACAACCGCGACCTCACCGACGCCACCCACGACGGCCGACCCGCCGTCCACGGCCAGACGCTCGCGGTCTACCGCCTGCTCGACGAGCTGCACGAGGCGCACCCCGCCGTCGAGATCGAGTCCTGCTCCTCGGGCGGGGCGCGGGTGGACGCCGGCATCCTGGCGCGCACCGACCGGATCTGGGCGAGCGACACCAACGACCCGCTCGAGCGACAGCACCTCCAGCGGTGGACGTCCCTGCTGGTGCCGCCGGAGCTGATGGGCTCGCACGTCGGGCCGGCGACCTCGCACACGACCGGGCGCACCCACCCGCTGCGCTACCGCGCGGCGACCGCGCTCCTGCACTGGTTCGGCATCGAGTGGGACGTGTCCCGCATCGACGCCGACACCCTCGCCGAGCTGCGCGAGTGGGTCGACCTGCACAAGCGTGTGCGCCCGCTCATCGGCACCGGGACCCTGGTCCACCCGGACCACCCCGACCCCGCGGTGCTCGTCACCGGCGTCGTCGCGGAGGACCGTGCCGAGGCGTGGTACGTCGTCGCGACCGTGGCGGCCACCGCGACCCAGCACCCGTCGCCGCTGCGCCTGACCGGCCTCGACCCCGACCAGCGCTACCGGGTCACCGAGGAGATGCCCCGAGGGCCCGGCGGCGCCGACCTCACCGGCGCCTGGTCCGTCCACGGCACCGAGTCGACCGGGCGGGTGCTCGCCACGGTCGGCCTCGCCCTGCCGGTCCTCGACCCCGAGGAGGCGCGGGTGCTGCGGCTGGTGGCCGTGGGCTGATCCGGCACGGGCCTACGCTGGGGCCATGGACGCACGTGCGTGGGACGAGCGGTACGCCGCCAGCGAGCTGGTCTGGTCGCGCGAGCCCAACCAGTTCGTGGCCGCCGAGCTCGCCGACCTGCCACCGGGCAGCGCCGTCGACCTCGCCGCCGGCGAGGGGCGCAACGCCATCTGGCTGGCCTCGCACGGCTGGTCGGCCACCGCCGTCGACTTCTCGCAGGTCGCCCTCGACAAGGGCGCCCGCCTCGCGGGGGACCTCGACGTGACGTGGGTACGCGCCGACGCGACGACCTGGCGGCCGCCAGCGCCGGTCGACCTCGTGGTGATCGCCTACCTCCAGGTGCCGGCGGCCGACCGCAGGGCGGCGGTGCGGAGCGCGGTCCGGATGCTGCGCCCGGGCGGGACGTTCCTGCTGGTCGCCCATGACTCGACCAACCTGGCGGAGGGCACGGGCGGCCCGCAGGACCCCGCCGTGCTGATGAGTGCCGAGGACGTGCTGGCCGACCTCGACGGGATCGAGGTCGAGGTGGTGCGCGCGGAGCGCGTCGCCCGGGAGGTCACCACGCAGGACCCCCACGGCGGCGCGGAGACGCGTACGGCCTGGGACTGCCTGGTGCGGCTCACCCGGGCGTGACCGCAGGCGCGGGCCGGTGGACCCCGCCGGTCAGCGCTCGTCGCGGGCGGAGTCGGCAGCGGAGTCGGCAGCGGAGTCGGCGGTGGAGTCGGCGGCGGGCGCCGCGGTCTCCTCGGTGCGCTGGACCGGCTCGTCGCCGTAGACGCCGGCGTCCTTGGCCGCCTGGGCCTTGCGCAGCTGCTTGACCAGGCTGAACGCGATCACGACCACCGCGAGGATCATGAAGATCCAGATCGCGAAGGCCAGGGGCCCGGCCTTCACCTCGGTGGGCTCGGGGGTCGGGTCTTGGACCAGGACGATCAGCAGGTCGAGCATGCCCCCATCATCCCACTCCCCCGTCAGGGCGCGGGCGTCGGGATCCCGGCGAAGAGGTCGCTCTCGGGCAGCTCGCGGCCGACCGTCGACTCGACGAGCTCGTAGTCCTCGGTCGGCCAGGTCTTCTGCTGGATCTCGCGCGGGATCGCGAACCACATGCCGTCGGGGTCGATCTGCGTGGCGTGGGCCAGCAGCGCCTGGTCGCGCACCCCGAAGAAGTCTCCGCACGGGACCCGGGTCGTGATCCGCTCGTCCCACTCGGGCTCGCGCTCCCACGTCCGCAACCGCTCCTCGTAGGGCGACTCGAGGTCGTGGGCCAGCATCGCCTCGTGCAGGGCGTTGGTCTTCGCCCAGCTCCAGCCGTGGTGGTAGTAGAGCTTCATCGGCTGCCACGGCTCGCCCGCGTCGGGGAAGCGCCCCGGGTCGCCCGCGGCGGCGTACGCCGCGACGGAGACCTCGTGGCAGCGAATGTGGTCGGGGTGGGGGTAGCCCCCGCGCTCGTCGTAGGTCGTCATCACGTGCGGGCGGAACTCGCGGATCAGCCGGACCAGGCGCTCGGTGGCCTCCTCCAGCGGGACGAGCGCGAAGCAGCCCTCGGGCAGCGGCGGCTTGGGGTCGCCCTCGGGCCAGCCGGAGTCGACGAAGCCGAGCCAGTCCTGGCGGATGCCGAGGATGTCGCGGGCGCGGTGCATCTCCTCGCGGCGGATCTCGGTGATGTTCTCCCAGACCTCGGGGCGGTCCATCTTGGCGTTGAGGACCGACCCCCGCTCGCCACCGGTGCAGGTGACGACGTGGACGTCGACGCCCTCCGCGACGTACTTCGCGGTCGACGCCGCCCCCTTGCTGGACTCGTCGTCGGGGTGGGCGTGCACGTGCATCAGGCGGAGCCCGGCGCGGGGCTTGTCGCTGCGCCGGTCTGCGGAGGGCTGGGGCATGGGCCCGAGTCTAGGAGGGCCCGCTTACGCTTGACGCGTGACCACCGATCCTTCGGCAGGCTCAGCACAGCGCCTCGCCGACCGCTACGGCGCCCCGTCGCGCTGGCAGCGCCCGCTGGTCATCGGCCTCGCCGCCCTCCTCGCCGTCGTCGGCCTCGGCTGGCTGGCGTGGACCGCGTGGTTCCACAGCACCCCGGAGGTGTCGTCGGAGGTCATCACCTACGAGGTGACCAGCGACTACGAGATCCGCGCGCGCGTCGACGTACGCCTCGACGACGGCGTGCAGGACGCCAGCTGCCGGGTGCGCGCGCTGTCGGAGGACAAGACGGCCGTCGGCGAGCTGGCCTTCGCCCCGGTCGCCGGCACCAACGAGGTCGTGATCCGCACCGAGCGGCGCGCGACCGCCGTCGAGAAGCTCGGCTGCACCGCCGACGGCCAGCCGCGCCCGCGCTGACCCGCATCTGCTCGCCCACCTGCGCTTTTCGCCGGGCCTTGCTAACCTGATCGTTCTGCCCGTCCGGGTGCGCTGGCCGACGTCCGTCGCCGCGCCGACTCCGATCGGACGGAAGACGATCCATCGACCCGATGCGGGTGCGCTGAGGCACACCCGCATCCAGTACCACGTGAGCAGGAGTAGTGACATGACCGACCAGGGCACCATCTGGCTGACCCAGGAGGCCTACGACAAGCTGCAGGCCGAGCTCGACGACCTCAAGGGCCCCAAGCGGCAGGAGATCATCGAGAAGATCGCCGCCGCCCGTGACGAGGGCGACCTCAAGGAGAACAGCGGCTACCACGCGGCCAAGGACGACCAGGGCAAGCAGGAGGCCCGGATCCGCCAGCTCGAGGACATGCTGCGGCGCGCCGAGGTCGGCGAGACGCCGGCCGACGACGGCATCGTCGAGCCCGGCATGGTCGTCACCGTCGACTTCGGCGGCGGCGACACCGAGAAGTTCCTCCTCGGTGCCCGCGAGAACCTCTCCGACGGCGACACCCTCGACGTCTACTCCCCCGAGTCCGCGATGGGCGCCGCGATCAACGGCCGGCCGAAGGGCGAGAAGGTCAGCTACACCGCGCCCAACGGCAAGGAGCTGAGCGTCACGATCGTCGACGCGGAGCCCTACCGGGCCTGAGCGTCCTCGGCGCCACCTCTCGCGGAGCGGTGAGTGAGGCGGGTTCTGTGATCGCAGAACCCCCGTCACTCACCGCTCCGTGGCATTTTCGCGTACGAGCGGTGCGTGAGGCGGTTCTTCGCGCGCCGGAGCCCGCGTCACTCACCGCTCAGTCGTTGACCCGGTAGCCCCGCTCGCGCAGCCGGGCGACGAGGTGCTCGGCGTGCGCCTCACCGCGGGTCTCGAGCTGGATGCGCACCTCGACCTCGTTGAGCGTCAGCGAGGGCGAGATCCGCTCGTGGGCGACCTCGAGCACGTTGGCGCCCTCGGCGCCGACCTCGGACAGCAGCGAGGCCAGGCCGCCGGGGAGGTCGGGGATGCACACGCGCAGGTAGAGGTAGCGCCCGGCGGCGGCGAGGCCGTGCCGGATGACCTTGCCCAGCAGGAGCGGGTCGATGTTGCCGCCGGACAGCACCGCGACGGCCGGGGTCTCGAAGCCGGTCGGGTTGTCGAGCAGCGCGGCGACCGCAGCGGCCCCGGCGGGCTCCACGACCTGCTTGGCCCGCTCGATCAGGGCGAGCAGGGCCCGCGAGAGCGACTCCTCGGAGACGGTGATGATCTCGTCGACGTGGTCGCGCACCGCGGCGAAGGTGATGTCGCCGGGGCGCCCGACGGCGATGCCGTCGGCCATCGTGCTCATCGACTCCAGCGGCACGGGGTGACCGGCCGCGAGCGACCCGGGGTACGCCGCCGCGCCCTCGGCCTGCACGCCCACCACGCGTACGTCGGGGCGCAGCGCCTTGACGGCGATCGCCACCCCGGCCAGCAGGCCGCCGCCCCCGGTCGGGACGAGCACCGTGCGTACGTCGGGGGCCTGCTCGAGGACCTCGAGGCCGAGGGTGCCCTGGCCGGCGACGATGTCGACGTGGTCGAAGGGATGGATGAGGACCGCGCCGGTCTGCTCGGCGAACTCGCGCGCCGCCGCGAGCGAGTCCTCGAGGTAGCGGCCGTGGAAGACGACGTCGGCGCCGTAGCCGCGGGTGGCCTTCTCCTTCGGGATCGGCGCCCCCTCGGGCATGAAGACGGTGGAGGCGATCCCGAGCGTCGAGGCGGCGAGAGCGACCCCCTGGGCGTGGTTGCCGGCGGACGCCGCGACGACGCCCTTGGCCCGCTCCTCGGCTGAGAGCCGCGCGATCCGGACGAATGCGCCGCGCGACTTGAAGGAGCCGGTGCGCTGGAGGTTCTCGCACTTCAGCGACACCTGGCCCCCGACGAGCGCGGAGAGCCAGCGCGACTCCTCCATGGGCGTCGTCACGGTGACGCCCTCGAGCATCTCGCGCGCGGCGACCACGTCGGCCAGCGTGCACTCCTCGGTCATGACGGTTCCTTCTCGTCGCGGGGGTCGTCGTGCGGGTCGTCGTGCGGGTCGTCGTGGGAGTCGTCGGGCGCTCCGGGCCCGGCGAGCGGGCTGTCGTCGTCGGGGAGCCGGTCGGCCTCGGTCGGTGGCGGTCCGATGTCGAGGTCGAGGGCCTCGTCGTGGTCCTCCTCGCCGATGGAGGTGTAGGACGCGAGGTGCTGGGCCACCGCGTTGCCGGCGGCAGCGAGGGGTACGGCGATGAGCGCTCCGGCGATGCCGGCGACGAGGACGCCGCACCCGATCGCGACGATCACGCCGAGGGGGTGCAGCGAGACGAAGCGGCCCATCAGGAACGGCTGGAGGACGTGGCCCTCGAACTGCTGGACGAGGATGACCCCGGCCAGCATCAGCAGGGCCGTCACCGGCCCCTGGTCGACGAGCGCGACGAGGATCGCGACCGACCCGGCGACGGTCGCACCGATCATCGGCACGAAGGCACCGAGGAAGACCAGCACCCCGATCGCGACGACGAACGGGACGTCGAGGAACCAGGCCACGGCCATGATCCCGATGGCGTCGGCGAGGGCGACCAGGACCGTGGCGCGGACGAACTGCGTCAGCGACACCCAGGCGACCCGGCCCGACGCGTCGACCCGCTCCCGGGCGGCGCGGGGGGCGATGCGCACCAGCCACGCCCAGATGCGCTCGCCGTCGGCGAGGAAGAAGTAGGTGGAGAACAGCACGATGAAGAAGCCGGCGACCACGTGCCCGACGGCCGTGCCGACCTCGGTGACCCGGGTGACCATCCCGTCCGTGCCGGTGCTGTCGGAGACGGCGGACTGCACCTGCTTGATGTAGGCGTCGAGCTGGGAGTCGGAGACGTTGAGCGGGCCCGTCCGCAGCCAGTCGCGGATCTGCCCGAGGCCGGTCACGACGGAGTCGGCGAGGTCACTGGCCCCCTGGGCCACCTGCTGGCCGACGAAGGTCAGCAGCAGCGCGACGGTGCCGATCCCGAGGACCATCACCACGCCGGTCGACGGCCCGCGGGGCAGGCCGATGCGGCGCAGGGCGTGGACCACCGGGCTGGCGAGCGCGGCGATCAGCAGCGAGATGGCGAGCGGCAGGGTGATCACCGCGAAGAACCGCATCAGCCACAGCACGCCGAGGCCGGCCGCGGCGATGACGATCAGCCGCCACGACCAGGCCGCCGCGAGGTCGAGCCCCCACGGGACCTGGGCCCGGCTGAAGTTGGAGGGGCCGGTCGTCACGACCGGCTCGGCGCGACGCTCGGCACGCATCTGCGACCACTGCGCCACGAACCGCTCGGCCAGCCGGTCGTCGTCCTCGCCGCGGCCGAGGGCCTGGAAGAGACGCCGGCGTCCGGTCTCCTCCTCGGCGGCGACGGGGTCGGCCCTGTCGTGGCCGCGCGGGTGCTGCTCGCTCACGTGGCCACGCTACCGATCGCCGGCCGGGACGAGACGGCGCACCAGCCGGTGCGCGGTGACGGGGTGGTCCTCGGCGAGGAGCCCCGCGGCGGCCAGCACGTAGTCGCGGTCGACGACGACGGCGGGGTCGCGCGGCAGCTGCCAGCCGCCCTCGAAGGCGTCCCCCGTCGCCGGTGCCAGCACCCGGCGTACGGCGTCGGGCCCGCCGTGGCGCAGCACGCCGCCCGAGCCGACCATCAGGTCGACCTCGCGGAGGTCCTTCCCGCTGCGCTCGACCACCCGACCCTCGGGGCTGACCACGACCTTCGACCGGCCGGCGTGGCGCTCGAGCGCGAGGCGTACGGCGGCCGCCGCGATGGCGAGGTCGGCGTCGCGCTCGGCGGCCGGGTCGGGCCAGTCGTCGGGCAGGCGGTCCGGGTCCGCGTGGCGGCGGCGTGCCGCCTCGAGGAGGTCGTCGAGGCCGGCGGCCTCGACCGTCGACACCGCCGACCAGCGCATGCCGAGGTCGCCCTCGACGGTGCGGGTGACGGGCGTGGTCGCGACGACCTCGCGGGCGAGGCCGCTGTCCTCCGGGTCGAGCTCGACGACGCTGTGCACGTCGGTGGTGGCGCCGCCGACGTCGACGACGACCACGTCGCCGGCACCGGGGTGCGCGTCGTCGAGGCCGCGGGCGAGCAGCTCGACGCCGGTGAGCACCACGTCGGGGGTGGCGCCGCGCACCATCCCGGTGAACGTGCGCCCGTCGGCGTCGGTGCGGCTGCTGAGGTGCTTGCCGCCGATGACGTGGCTGAGGAAGATCTCGCGGATCGCGCGGCGGGCGCCGTCGGGGGCGAGGACGCCGATGCGGGGGACGACGTTGTCGGCGAGGACGTGGGGGGTGCCGGACGCTGTGAGGAGGTCGGCGACGAGCGCCTGGGACTCGACGTTGCCGGCCACGACGACCGGGCCGGGCCACGGCACCCGCGACAGGAACGCAGCGTCGCCCTCGAGCACCTCGGCGTTGCCGCCGTCGGTGCCGCCGACGAGGAGCACCACGTCGGGCTCGGCCTGGCGGAGCGCAGCCAGCTTCTGGGCGTCGAGGCCGCCGTGCAGCACCAGCACGACCTTGCCGCCGCTGGACAGGGCGACCCGGCGCCCGGCCTCGGCGGTCACCAGCTCCTCGTTGCCGACGACGGCGATCCGCAGCCCGCCCCCGGCGCTGGAGCAGGCGAGCACGTCGGCACCGGCTGCGCGGGGGTCCTGCTCGACGAGTGCGGCCACGCACGCGCCGTACCCGTCGAGGACGTCCCCATGCCCCTCGGCGTCGGGCAGCGTCGTCGGGTGGCTGGCGGTGGCGAGGAGGTCGCCGGTCGCGAGGTCGACGAGCGCGGCCTTGGTGAAGGTGGAGCCGAAGTCGACGCACACCACGCAGCCGGCCCCTCGTCCGGCCGGCTCCTCGGTGCTCACACCACCACCGAGATGCCGGCGGCGACGATCACGACCAGCACGGCGGCCGCCATCAGGTGCACGGTGGTGCCGGCCGGCAGGTCACGACCCTCGCGGATCGCCCGGTCGGCCTGGCGGAAGCGCAGCCAGCCACCGCCGGCGGCGATCACCGCCGACGCGAGGAGGAGCAGGCCGAGCGTCCTCTGCGCCCACGACGGGTCGAGGAGGTGGAAGACCGCCAGCGCGGCGGCGACCAGGCCGATCGCGGTGCGCTCGTAGGCCAGGAAGGTGCGCTCGTTGGCCAGCGAGAACCGGACGTCCGGCATCCCGGGTGCGTCCACGCCTCAGCCCAGCGCCCGGTCGAGGTCGGCGACGAGGTCGTCGATGCTCTCGATGCCGACACTCAGGCGGATCAGGTCGGCGGGGACCTCGAGGTCGGTGCCGGCGACGCTGGCGTGGGTCATCCGGCCGGGGTGCTCGATCAGCGACTCCACGCCGCCGAGGGACTCGCCGAGCGTGAAGACCTCGGCCCGCTCGCACACGGCCAGCGCCTGCTGCTCGCCGCCGGCGACCCGGAACGAGATCATGCCGCCGAAGCGCTTCATCTGTCGGGCCGCGACCTCGTGGCCGGGGTGCGCGGCGAGGCCGGGATAGATGACCTCCGCGACCCGCGGGTCGCCGTCGAGGAACGCCACGAGGCGCTCGGCGTTGTCGCAGTGGCGGTCCATGCGTACGCCCAGCGTCTTGAGGCCGCGGTGGGTGAGGAACGCGTCGAACGGGCCGGCGACCGCTCCCATGGCGTTCTGGTGGAAGCCGATCCGCTCGGCGAGGTCGAGGTCGCGCACCACGACCGCTCCCCCGACGACGTCGCTGTGGCCGCCGACGTACTTCGTCGTCGAGTGGACGACGACGTCGGCGCCGAGCGTGAGGGGCTGCTGGAGGTAGGGCGAGGCGAAGGTGTTGTCGACCACGAGCAGCGCGCCGGCGTCGTGCGCCACGGTCGCGAGGGCCTCGATGTCGCCGATGGTGAGCATGGGGTTGGTGGGCGTCTCGACCCACACCAGCTTCGTACGCCCGGGCTCGATCGCCGCGGCGACGGCGCCGGTGTCGGCGACCGGGGCGGGGCTGTGGTCGAGGCCCCAGACCTTGGCGACCTTGTCGAAGAGGCGGAAGGTGCCGCCGTAGGCGTCGTCGGGGATGACGACGTGGTCGCCGGGGCGGGTCAGTGCCCGGATGATCGTGTCCTCGGCGGCCAGGCCGGAGGCGAAGGCGAAGCCCCGCTCCCCCTCCTCGACCGCGGCGAGCGCGCCCTCGAGGGCCGTACGGGTCGGGTTGGCCGAGCGGCTGTACTCGTAGCCGCCGCGCAGGCCGCCGACGCCGTCCTGCTTGTAGGTGCTGCTGGCGTAGATGGGCGGGTTGACCGCCCCGGTCATCGCGTCGGGCTCGTAGCCGGCGTGGATCGCACGCGTCTCGAACCCCGACTTGTTCGCACGTTCCTGGGTCACACCGCGAGGGTAGTCCCCGCTCGACCTCCCCCGGACAGCGGAACGGCCGCCGCACCCCCCGATGCGGCGGCCGTCCCTCCCTGGAGACCGGGGCGTCGGCTCAGCCGAGGCCTCCGGCACTTCCTCCCCGCGCGGCGGGCGCACCCGGGCCGGCCGCCACGGCACCGGGCCGGGCCGCCCAGCTGCCGAGCATGTAGCCCTGGCCGGCGCCCGCGGTCTGCCCGAAGATCGGGCCGCCGAAGGCGGTCATCCCGATCGAGCCGTTGAGGTCAAGCGTGCCGCGGTTCGTGTCCATGTTGAGCACGGCGGTCTCGAAGACGCACACGAAGCCGGGCAGGGCATCGGGTGCCGCCGCGGTGCCCAGGCAGCCGGGCGCGAGCGGGTCGCCGAGCTTCATGTAGCGCACCGTGGGGACCGACGCGAACGTCACCCCGAGCGAGATGCCCTCGCCGGAGATGAACGCTGCTCCGGCGCTCGAGCCGCCCGCGGCGAAGAACGTGCCCCGGATCAGCTGGGTCTTGGCCTGGTACTTCGCGTCGGCCTCACCCTTCGCGTACGTCTCGGCCTTGGTGTAGCCGGAGCCCGCGGTCTCGTACGCGCCCTTCGGCTGGTACTTCGCGTCGCTCGCCTTCTTCGTGTAGTAGCGCTTGTCGGCCTGCGGCCTGAGGTTCTTCTTCCAGATCTTCTTCCAGTTCGTGGCCACCGCGCTGCTGACCTCGGCGCCGGCGGGCGTGACGGCCATCAGGCCGCCCCCGACCAGGACTCCGAGGAGGACGGCGACGAGGACCTGCCGCACCGATCGACGTGACGACATGAGGCGTTTCCTTTCGACGGACGTGCTGATGTGGACACCGTCCTCCTGCCGCACCGACCGCGCATCGGTGACAGCACGACGTCTAGACCGCGTAGTTCCACCTATGCCGCGCTGGCTCGTCGCGGCCCGCCGCTTGCCCGGCGCGCGACAATGGAGCCATGTTCGGATTCGGCAAGCCCACGACCCTGCCCACCGCCGACCAGGCGCTCCCGGGACGCTCGCAGCAGATGTGGTCGCTGGGTCGTCACGTGGTGCTCGACGCCCCGGTGGTCACCGACGAGGTCCCCGAGGGCCACGAGGTCGCGATCCTCGGCCTCGGCTGCTTCTGGGGCGCGGAGGAGATCTACTGGCAGCTCCCCGGCGTCTGGTCCACGTCCGTCGGCTACGCCGGTGGCAGCACCCCGCACCCGACGTACGAGGAGGTCTGCAGCGGCCGCACCGGCCACACCGAGGCCATCCGCGTCGTCTTCGACCCCGCGGTCGTGTCCTACGCCGACCTGGTCAAGAAGTTCTTCGAGATCCACGACCCCACGCAGGGGATGCGCCAGGGCAACGACGTCGGCACCCAGTACCGCTCCGCGATCTACTGGACGACGCCCGAGCAGGAGCAGACCGCCCGCGAGCTGACCAAGGTCTACGGCGACGAGCTCGCCCGCCGCGGGCTCGGCGACATCACCACCGAGATCCGGCCCGCCAGCGAGACGCCGTACTTCTACGCCGAGGACGCCCACCAGCAGTACCTGGCGAAGAACCCCTTCGGCTACCGCTGCCACGCCAACACGGGCGTGGCCTTCCCCGAGACCGCCTGAGCCCCGAGACGGCCTGAGGCCACGGGCCTGAGGTCACGTCAGGCGCCGGCGCGGCCCGACCGCAGGCCGAGCACGGCGCGGGCGGCCGCGTCGTCGGGGTCCACGTCGACGTGGTCCTGCTCCGGCTCCCCCGCCTCGCCCGACCGGACGCGGACGACGTACCCGCCCGAGCGCGCCGTGAGGCTCATGAACTGCGGGCCGAGGAGGTCGAGCAGCTGGTCGAGGCGCGGCAGCCACACGGCCTCGCGCTCCTCGATCGCGTCGAGCGCCCACTCGGTCGTGCCGTTGAAGGCGAGGACACGACCGCCCGCGTGGTCGCGGACCTCGACGACCATGTCGCTCACGGTGAAGACGGTCTCGTCGAGCTCGCGGTCGGGCACCCAGAAGCGGTCGCCGTTGGCGGGCGTCCAGGCCACACCGGAGTCGTGCAGGCGGAGCGCGAGGTCGAGGGAGATCACCGCACCAGTGTGGCGCGGCACCGGTGACACCGTCGCGGCTGTCGATCCGGACGGGGCTCGTCCGTCACAGTGGTGACAGGCCGCACGGGGCGGCCGAGACGGAGGAGCATCGATGACCAGGTACGCCATCTACTTCATGCAGCAGTGGGTCGGGGACCACCCGGCCGAGTGGTACCAGACCCGCGTGGAGCCGTCGCGGGCGGTGGTCCGCGACATGGAGGAGGCGGGCGTCCTCGTCTTCGCCGGCGGCCTCGTGGAGGAGATGGAGGAGGCCTTCAGCGCCGACGGCACCAGCGGCACGATGATCGTCAGCGACGGGCCCTA
>JAESGW010000751.1_pt1 | contig 15473 bp, 14 predicted proteins | sample 9269791 | NCBI WGS metagenome assembly JAESGW01 (sample SAMN16773120, study PRJNA677053) | algae metagenome | isolation source: Aphanocapsa lilacina HA4352-LM1 and co-occurring heterotrophs from near cave... | place: USA: Maniniholo cave, near Haena, Kauai, HI | collected 2009-07-28 | reverse complement strand
GCGTCTCGTCGTCGCCGAGTTCGCCGTCGTCGAACGTATCCGACGTGGAGGCCTGCGCGCTCTCCATGGCGCTTTCCGACATTTCGTCGGTGGAAGCTTCCGCCTGGTCGGCGCTCATTTCCTGCGCGGCGTCGGAATCGGGCGAACCCTCGGCGCCCGATTGATCGTTCTCGCCGTCCTGGTTCTCGTCCTGGTTTTCGTCGTCGTCAGCGTCGGCATCGCGGTCGTCGCCGAGGTCGAGCGCCGTCAAGAGATCGTGGACGAGGTCGCCGAACTTCGCCTGGTCCTCGGTGACGCGGCTCAACTGGTCGAGCCGGGCGCCGATCTTGTCTTCCAGCGCCGGCCGCCAGAGATCGACCATCTTTTTCGCGGCCGCCGGCGGCGCGAGCCCCGTCAGCCGTTCGCGCACCAGCATCGCCAGCGCGTCCGACAGCGGCGCGTCGGCGCGGTCGGTGATTTCGTCGTACTTGCCGCGATGGAAATGATCGTCGAGCATCGCCGTCAGATTTTTGGCCACGCCCGCCATCCGGCGCGAACCGATCGCCTCGACGCGGGCCTGCTCGACCGCCTCGAACACGCCGCGCGCCTGCGGATTTCCCGGCATCAGCTTGCGGTGCACCTTGGGATCGTGGCAGGCGAGCTTGAGCGCGATCGCATCGGAGTGACCGCGCACGATCGCCGCATCGCGCTTGGTCATCTTGCGGGCGGGCTCCGGCAACCGCGCCTTGCCGGGCGCGAGGCCCGGGCGCTCGGCCGCGAACGTCACTTCCAGCTCAGGCGCCTTTGCGATCGCGCGCAGGCAGGAGGTCACGGCGCGCTTGAACGGCTCGGTCGGCGCTTCCTTGGATCCGGTTCGGAATTTGGAATTGGATGTGCTCATAGCGCTTTCGTAAACCAGTGCCGGGTGACGCCTTCGGGATAACCGTCGATAGAACCGAATTCCTCATAACCACAGGCGCGGTAGAAACCCGGCGCCTGAAAACTCATCGTATCCAGATAGGACCGCGTGGCCCCAAACTTTTTCGCCTCGTCCTCGATCGCCCCTATCAGTCTCGTCCCGTAGTCCTTGCCGCGAAGCTTCTGCTCCATCCAGAAGAGCTGGATAAACAGCACCGTGGTCCAGACTTCGCCTACAATGCCACCGACGATCTTTTTCGCCTTCGCGCAGCGAGATGGCGAGGCGCTTGTAGTTCTGCTTCCCCATCTTCTCGGTGTTGTAGCCGATCAGTCCGCCGAGCACCGCCTTCTTGGTTTTTCCAATGGTGCGCTCGACGGCAATTTGCGGCATGGGCTAGCTGAGCGCCACGTTGACGGAGGACTCGGCAAGCTCCTGATTGAAGCAGCGCTGGTAGAACTCGGCCACCAGCGGCCGCTCCAGTTCGTCGCACTTGTTGAGGAAGGTGACGCGGAACGAGAAACCGATGTCGCCGAAGATGTCGGCGTTCTCGGCCCAGGTGATCACCGTGCGCGGGCTCATTACCGTCGACAAATCGCCATTGGCGAATGCGTTGCGGGTGAGATCGGCGAGCCGCACCATCTTGTTGACGATGTCGCGGCCTTCCTGCGTGCGATAGTGATGTGCCTTCGAAAGCACGATCTCGACTTCCTCGTCATGCGCCAGATAGTTCAGCGTGGTGACGATCGACCAGCGGTCCATCTGGCCCTGGTTGATCTGCTGGGTGCCGTGATAGAGGCCCGAAGTATCGCCGAGGCCGACCGTGTTGGCGGTGGCGAACAGGCGGAACGACGGGTGCGGCTTGATCACCTTGTTCTGGTCCAGCAGCGTCAAGCGGCCGGAAACTTCCAGCACGCGCTGGATTACGAACATCACGTCGGGACGGCCGGCATCGTATTCGTCGAACACCAGCGCGATGTTGTGCTGCAGCGCCCACGGCAGGATGCCGTCGCGGAATTCAGTGACCTGCTTGCCGTCCCGAACGACGATCGAGTCCTTGCCGACCAGATCGATACGGCTGATGTGGCTGTCGAGGTTGACGCGCACGCAGGGCCAGTTGAGGCGCGCGGCGACCTGCTCGATGTGGGTGGATTTGCCGGTGCCGTGATAGCCGGTGACCATGACGCGGCGGTTCTTCGCAAAACCGGCAAGGATCGCAAGCGTGGTGGCGCGGTCGAAGCGATAGTCCGAATCGACTTCCGGCACATGCGGGTCGACTTCGGAATAGGCCGGCACTTCGAGATCGCTGTCGATACCGAAAACCTGCCGCACCGACACCTTCATGTCGGGCATACCGGCGGGCTCGGAAACTTTGCTCATGGCGGCGGTCGTCATCAATCCTCCGAGGTCCCGGGCGTTCCCGAAACCGAATTTGCTGAATGGCTGCGGATGGGGGCTTGTGCAAACCTAGCAGAGAGCAAGGGCCGGCAGAAGCCCGCGCCGCAATCAAAGTTCCCTCGCCTTATCATTGAGATGGTCATCTGTCAGGTTTTTGGAGGGCTGCCCTGCGAATCTCGATGCACTTTTGCGCGATTGGCCTGCCTGCCCGCTGAAATCTGCGGCCCAAGCGCTCTTTCAGGCACGACCCGGAACTGTTAGCTGGAATTCGGGCCGGCCGCACCGAGACAGGACCTTCGTGACGACATTCCTCGATCCCCTGATAGCGTTCGTCTCGGCGCACCCGTGGCTGGCCTATCTCACGCTTTTCCTTGCGGCCCTGCTGGAGGCGGTTCCGGTCGCAGGCGCGCTGGTGCCGGGCTCGACCATCATTCTGGCCCTGAGCGCACTGGTGCCGGGCGGCGAACTGCAACTGTGGGGCGTCCTGGCGGCAGCCATGGCTGGCGCCCTGCTCGGCGACGGCTCGGCCTATTGGGCGGGCCATCGCTCGCAACGGGAAATCCTTAGCACCTGGCCGATGTCGGGATATCCGGGCGTGATGGCGACGCAAAGCGAAGCCTTTTTCCATCGCTGGGGGACGCTTGCGGTGTTTTTTGCCCGCTTCGTGCCGCCGGTGCGAGCCTTCGTGCCGGTCACGGCCGGCGCGCTGGGGATGGCGCCTTCCCGGTTTTACCCCGTCAACATCGCTGCGGTGATCGCCTGGGCTTTCGCGCATGTGCTGCCGGGCGTGCTCGCGGTCAGCGCGCTGCATCACTTTGCCGGCCTGCCGCATCACGAGCACGTCGGCAAGCACCTGTGGATGCTTGCTGTTGCCGGGGTTTCGATCGTCGCGCTCGGCGCTTGGATGCTGCGCCGCCGTCAGGCCCGGGTGGGGCTGCGGCCCGGCGCCGGGCCGACGTAGCGCGCGCGGGGCCGGATCAGCCGGCCGTGCTGCAATTGCTCGCAGGCGTGGGCGATCCATCCGACGGTGCGCGCCATCGAGAACAGCACCAGTTCATGACCGGGCGGCAGTCCGAGCGTATGCACCAGCACCGCCAGCGCATAATCGATGTTGACGAACTCGCCGGTGGCCTCCGCGATGCGGTCGGGGATTTCATGGGTGAACTTGCGGTCGGCGCCGGAGCGTGCCAGCGCCGCCAGCAGCGCCTTCGCACGGGGGTCGCCGTGCTTGTAGACGCCATGGCCGAAGCCCGCAAAACGCTCGCCCAACGCGACGCGCTCGCGGATCACAGGGGCGACGTCGCCACTGGCAAGCGTCTTCAACAACTGCGCCGCCAGCACGCCGGCGCCGCCGTGCTTCGGGCCTTTCAGCGCGACCAGACCGGCGATGATCGAATCGTAGAGGTTCAGTCCGGTCGACGCCGCGCAACGCACAGTGAAGGTCGAGGCGTTCAGTTCGTGATCGGCCAGCAGAACCAGGGCGCGGCGGAGCAGGTCGGCGGCGTGCTTGTTGTCGGGCGCCCAGCCGCGCGCAACCTGCAAATGAAGCGGTTTTGCGGATGATTTCGCATTCAGCATGGTCGCGACCACCAGGCGCATGATGCGGCCGCCGAGCAACGCCCGCCCTTCCGGCGCGCGGGTGTAGGCGCGCGGATCGGCGCTGGCTGCGAGCGCCAGCACCGCAATCGCACGATCGATCGCATTGGCCTGGCGCGTGGCGTCGGCGACGGCGCGCATTTCGTCCGACACGACAGGGCAATTGTCCTGCTCGAACGGGTCGACGCCGGAGACGTCCCACAACAGCGTCGCGGCATGTTCGAGCGTGTCGGCTTCGGCGAGGTCGACGCAATTGACGCCGCGGTAGATCGGGCCGTTCTCGGTGATCGTCGCCACGGCGGAATCCATCACCGGCAGATCGGCGTCGAAACTGCGCAGGCCGCGCGGCTCCGGCGACGGGGTGCGCCGCTCCTTCAGCGTGCGGACGTCCTCGGCCCGGTAGCGATGACTGCGGGAATCCTCCGACGGCTCCGAGCGGATCAGGCCGCGGCTGACATAGGCGTAGAGGGTCGCCTGCGAGATCGCGAGTTCGGCAGAGGCCTCGCGGGCGGAGAGGTAGAGCCCGGCGGATTTTTTCATATTGATTTACATAATCAAGATTGATCAATCTGTCGAGAGGCCCGACCTTTGAAGCGACAAAAGGAGTGCCTCCATGAACATCCAGCTTTCAAAGACCCCGATCGGCCTGGACGGGATCCCCGCCGCCGAAACCGTGCTCAGCCATGTCGACGGCGAGCGGGGCGAACTGATCATTGCCGGCGAACGCGTCGGCGACCTCGCCCGCAAGACCGGCTTCGAGGGCGTCACCGCCCGGCTGTGGAGCGGCGGCACCGGCCAGCCGATCGGCGAAGCCGCGGTGCGTGCCGCGCTCGGTGCAGGGCGCGAACGCGCCTTTGCCCGGCTGCCGGATCTGCTCGGCATCACCCGCGGACTATCGATCGTGGACGGATTCCGCGCGGCGGTCGCGGGGCTGCGGGCGGAAGCCGGCCTCGCCCACGAGGCCACCATCGTCGGCGCGTTTCCGGTCATCGCCGGCGCATTGGTACAACGCGCCAGGGGCAACAATCCGATCGCGCCGGATCCAACTGCCAGCCATGCCGCCGACACGCTGTCGATGATGCTCGGCCGCAAGTCGAACCCGCGCGAGACCGCGGCGCTGGATGCCTATTTCGTCACGGTGTGCGACCATGGCATGAATGCTTCGACGTTCACCACCAGAGTGGTGGCATCGACGCAGGCCGATCTGTTCGCAGCCGTCACCGCCGGCTATTGCGCGCTGACGGGACCGCTGCACGGCGGTGCGCCGGAGCCGGTGCTGGAGATGCTCGATGCGATCGGCTCCCGCGAACGGATCAAGCCGTGGGTGGACTGCGCGCTCGCCCGCGGCGAACGGCTGATGGGATTCGGCCACCGCGTCTATCGCGTCCGCGATCCGCGCGCGGATGTGCTCAAGGGCGCGATCGCGCGGCTGGCCAGCGAGGGCACCGATTTACCTTTCGCCGGAGAGGTCGAGGCCTATATCCGCGGCGCGCTGCGGATCAAGAATCCGGAGCGCCCGCTCGATACCAATGTGGAGTTCTTCACCGCGATCCTGCTCGACGCGCTGAAAATCCCGCGGCAGGCGTTTACGCCGATCTTTGCGGTAGCGCGCGCCGCCGGCTGGACTGCGCACGCCCGCGAGCAGCAGCGCGGCGGGCGGCTGATCCGGCCGAGTTCGGCGTATATCGGGGCGATGCCGGGGTGAGTGGGCGGAAGCGTTTGAAGGCAACAGCGGAGCCACAATCTCCGCTGTCGTCCCTGCGAACGCAGGGACCCATAACCACAGGCCTGAGTGATTGCGCGAAAGTCGTCGACCAGCGGATCAAAATCGAGAAGCCGCGGCGTATGGGTCCCTGCGTTCGCAGGGACGACAGTGAGGCTTTTGCTATGCGCCGCGCACCACGGTCTTGAGATAATTGTACGCCTTGATGATCTCGATCAGGCGATCCTCGGTGGAACGGTCGCCGCCATTGGCGTCGGGGTGGTGCTGCTTGACCAGCGCCTTGTACTTCGCCTTGACGTCATCGAGGGTCGCTTCGGCGGTGAGCCCCATCACCTGCAGCGCCTTGCGCTCGGCGTTCATCACCTTGCGGGTCTCGACCTTGGCCTCGGCGCCCGGTCCGGGCCGCCAGCGGCCGCGGCCGTTGAGTTCGGAGAACATGCTGAATGGATCGGAGGCGCCGTCGAAATCCTCGGCCGCCTGCTTGCCCTTCTTGCCGGCGGTGTTGGCGCCCATCTTCCAGGTCGGGCGATGGCCCGTCAGCGCGTCCTTCTGGTAGCGCGCAACCGCATCGGCATTCATGCCCTGGAAGAAATTGTAGTTCTGATTGTACTCACGGACGTGGTTGAGGCAGAAGTGAAAGTACTCACGGGAATTCTCGCGGCCCTTCGGCGCGCGGTGCGGGCCCTTGTTCTGGCAGCCCGCCCACTCGCACATGGCGGCTTCCTCGCGCGCCTGCGCCTGCTGCTTCGCGCTCAGCTTGTTGGGCTTGATGCGAATGGAATCGAAGAACTTGGATGAATCAATTGCCATGACAGACTTTGACTACGCAATGCCGAAGGCTTCAAGTCTTGACATTGCGAATAACTCCGTTCGGATACGCCATTGACGAAAAACAGATACGGAATTATCTGCCGTCATCATGAGCACCAGGGACATTATCATAAACAAGTTGCGTGAAGCTTTCTTGCCGGAAAGCCTCGACGTCGCGGATGAATCACATCTGCATGAGGGCCACGCCGGTCACAGGCCGGGCGGCGAGACGCACTTTAGAGTGTATATTGTGTCTCCCTCCTTCCAAGGGAAGAGCCGGATCGAGCGCCATCGGATGGTAAATGCAGCATTGGATGCGGAACTCAAGGGCTCCGTCCATGCGCTCGCCATCAAGGCGCAGGCGCCAAACGAAAAATAAGGTTGACGAGCGCAGCGCGATCGCTGCCGGACAATGGTAGCTTTCGCCCGGGACGGTGCGCGGCGCATTAGAACGCCTTCCCGGCCCGCTTCGGCTTCGGCTCCTCCGCCTCGGTTTCGCGCGGCAGCGGTACGATCTTCAGCGCCGTGATGCGGTTGCGCTCGCGGCGGAGCACGCGGAAGCGGCAGCCGTGGAAAGTAAAACTTTGGCCGCGCTCGGGGATCGAACGCGCCTCGTGAATCACGAGCCCCGCCACCGTGGTCGCCTCCTCGTCCGGCAAATGCCAGTTCATGGCGCGGTTGAGATCGCGGATCGGCACCGAGCCGTCGACCACCACGGAGCCGTCGGCCTGGGCGCGGACACCGGCCACCACCACGTCGTGTTCGTCCGAGATGTCGCCGACGATCTCCTCCAGAATGTCTTCCAGCGTCACCATGCCTTCGACTTCGCCATATTCGTCGACGACCAGCGCGAAGTGGGTCTTGCGGCGGCGGAACGCCTTGAGCTGTTCGGACAAAGGCCGCATCTCCGGCACGAACCAGGGCGGCAGCATGATGGCTGACGCGTTGATGCGCGACATGTCGCCCTCGGAGGCGCGGATCGCGCGCAACAGATCCTTGGCGTGCAGCACGCCGATGATATTTTCCGGCTTGTCGCGCCACAGCGGAATGCGGGTGTACTCGGTCGCCAGCACCTCGCGCACCAGTTCTTCCGGCGGCATGTCGGCGTTGATCATCATCATCGCGGTGCGGTGGACCATGACGTCGGAAACGGCGAGGTCGCCGAAACGGAATACGTTGTGAATGTATTCGGCCTCGCCGCTTTCGATGCCGCCATGCACGGCCGATTCCTCCACCAGCCCCTCGATCTCGGAATCGGTGAGGATTTCGTGCTGCGAGGATTCCTTGACGCCGAGCAGGCGCAGGATGCCGCGCGAGGCGGTGTTGAGCAGCCAGTTCAGCGGCCAGAAGATCAAGTAGGAGACTTGCAGCGGATAGGCGATCCATTGCGAGACCGGCATCGGCTCCCTGATCGCCAGCGTCTTCGGCACCTGCTCGCCGATCACGATATGCAGCGATGAGAAAATCAGGAACCCGGCCATGAACGACACGAAGTGCAGCGTGCGTTCCGACATTCCAAGCGGAAGCAATAACGGCTCGAGCAACGCCGCAACGGTGGGCTCGCCGACCCAGCCGAGGCCGAGCGAGGCCATGGTGATGCCAAGCTGGCAGCAGGCGAGATAGGCTTCGATATTGCCCATCATGCCGTGCAGCAGGCGCGCGCCGAAGCGGTCCTGCTCGACCATCGCCTTGATGCGGAATCCGCGGCTCTTCACCAGCGCGAACTCGGCCGCGACATAGAACGCGTTGGCGGCGAGCAGCAGGAACGCCAGCAGCAGATTGAATGCAGTCGAGCTCATGCCTGCCTCGCGACGGCCCCGGCCTTGCGCGACAACTCAACTATGCGAGGCGATCCCGTTTTCATCCCGACAGCTTCTGTTGCAGAAAGCCGCGAACCAGAGCGGGCTCGACGTCGTTTGTGACCACCGCGCGGCCGATCGCCTGCAGCAGGATGAACGTCAGTCTGCCGCGCTTGACCTTCTTGTCCTGTGCCATCAGCGCCATCAGGGCGTCGGCATCCGCCAGCCCCTCCTGCACGAAGCCCGCGATGTCCTGCAGACGGGTCGGCAGGCCCACTGAAGCAAGGTGACGCTGAACACGGGCGGCGGCGTCAGCGGAGATCATGCCGAGCTGCGCGGAAAACTCCGCCGCCAGCACCATGCCGACGGCAACGCCCTCGCCATGGAACAGGCGATCGGAGAAGCCGGTCGCAGCCTCAAGCGCATGGCCGAAGGTGTGACCGAGATTGAGCAGCGCGCGCTCGCCGGTTTCGCGCTCGTCGCGGGACACGATCGCGGCCTTGGCACGGCAGGAGGTTGCGATCGCGTGTTCGCGCGCCGCCCCTCCCGAAACGATGTCGGCATGGTTGGCTTCGAGCCAGCCGAAGAAGGCTTCGTCGCCCAGCACGCCGTATTTGGCGACTTCGGCATAGCCGGCGCGGAACTGGCGCGGCGACAGCGTGTCGAGCACCGAGGTATCGGCAATGACCAGCACCGGCTGATGAAACGCGCCCAGCAGGTTCTTGCCCTGTGGCGAGTTGATGCCGGTCTTGCCGCCGACGGACGAATCCACCTGCGCCAGCAGCGAGGTCGGCACCTGCACGAAATCGACGCCGCGACGCAGGATCGCCGCGGCAAAGCCGGCGAGATCGCCGACCACGCCGCCGCCAAGCGCGATGACGAGATCGTTGCGTTCGATCTTCGCCGCGATCAGCGCCTCGCTGACCTTTTCGAGACCGGCATAGGTCTTCGACCCCTCGCCCTCCGCGACAACTATTCGCGACGACGGAATGCCGGCCTCTGCCAGCGAACTCTCGGTTTGCGCCAGCCAGTGCCGGGCCACGGTGTGATCGGTGACGATCGCCGTCCGCACCCCCGGCCGCAACGCGGCGACGCGCGCGCCCAGCGACTGAAGCACGCCGCGACCGATGACGATGTCATAAGCGCGGTCGCCCAGCGCGACGTCGACGGTAATGTCGGCGGAAGATTTCAGTGGCGCAGTCATTTCAGTAGACCACTCATGGCGTGACGCTCATCCGTCCGTTGTGGGCTGGGGTGCCGTACCGCCGGCACACAGCCGGGCGCGCAGGGCATCGATACATTCCTCGACGATGCGGTCGTGCGGCACGTCGCGTGAGGCGATCGTGAGGTCGGCACTCCGGTAGACCGGCTCGCGCGCTTCGAGCAGGCGGCTCACCGTCGCCTCCGGATCCGGTGTCTGCAGCAGCGGACGGTCGGCGCGGCGCTTGACGCGCTTCATGATGACGTCGATGTCGGCCTTGAGCCACAGCGAGACCGCCTTGTCGCGGATGCGGTTGCGGGTTTCCTCGCGCATGAAAGCGCCGCCGCCGGTGGCGATCACGGCCGGTCCGCTGTCGAGCAGCCGCGCGATTACCCGCGCCTCGCCATCCCTGAAATAGGGCTCGCCATGGGTCGCAAAGATTTCCGGGATGGTCATGCCGGCGTGGGCCGCCTCGATCTCGATGTCGGCATCGAGAAACGGCAGCCGCAGCCGGGCCCCCAGCCGGCGGCCGATGGTCGATTTGCCGACGCCCATCATGCCGACGAGCACGATCGAGCGTCTGCCCAGGGCCGCCGTAATGTCGGCCTCCTGGGAGGTGCCTGCGTGTGCCGGTGCCGCCGTCTCGGACATCAAAAGCTCTGTCTTCCTGCGGCGTTGCGCCGCTCCGCGCCACCTATACTACCCCCACCGACGCCGTTGCCAGAGACTCTTGCCACGGGGATGGGAACATGTTGGATGATTCCATTGGTTAATTTTCGCCGCCTGAGCCCCCTATGCCCAGTTTGTTCCGCTTTCTGACGGTCGTCGGCATCATCGCCGGGCTGATCTATGGCGTGCTTTTCGCGCTGGCGAATTTCGTCAGCCCAAAACCCCGGGAAATGACGGTCACCATCCCCGCAGACAGGTTTCTCAAGAAATAGCCGCTATCTTCTGATCTGTGGGTAAATCGCTAACTCGGGGAGAAGACACTCCGCCCACGGAGATGTCGGGTAATGCGTTCCAGCAAGACACATACAGATGCAAGGCTGATCCACCTGTTCCTCGAGATGCTCGCGGCGGAACAGGGGGCGGGCGACAATACGCTCGACGCCTATCGCCGCGACCTTGAGGATTTTTCCGAGTTTCTCGACCGAGCCGGCCAGAATTTTATCCGCGCCGGAACCGACGTGCTGCGCGATTACCTTGCCGATCTCGATACGCGCGGCTTCAAATCCTCCAGCGTGGCGCGCCGGCTGTCGGCGATGCGGCATCTGTTCCGCTTCCTCCTCAATGAGCGGATCCGTAGCGACGATCCCGCAGCGATCCTGTCGGGCCCTAAGCGCGGCCGCGGCCTGCCGAAGGTGCTGTCGATATCCGACGTGGACCGCATGCTGACGCGGGCAAAGGAATTGACGCAGGCGGACGCTTCGCCCCAGCATCGGCTGCGCGCGATGCGGCTGCATTGCCTGCTCGAGGTGCTCTACGCCACCGGCTTGCGCGTTTCCGAACTGGTGGCGCTGCCGCTGTCGGCCGCGCGAAGCGACGCCCGCATGATCGTGGTGCGCGGCAAGGGCAACAAGGAACGGCTGGTGCCGCTGAACGAGGCGTCGCGGCGGGCGATGGCCGATTACCTCGCAGCGATGCAAGCGCTCAAGACCGACAAACAGAAAAACGCCGCGGCCTCGAAATGGCTGTTTCCCTCGTTCGGCGAAAGCGGCCATCTGACGCGGCAGCATTTTGCCCGCGACCTGAAGGAACTGGCGGCTGCCTCGGGGCTGGCGCCGCGACTGGTCTCGCCGCACGTGCTGCGCCACGCCTTTGCCAGCCACCTGCTGCACAACGGCGCTGACCTGCGCATCGTACAGACGCTGCTCGGCCATACCGATATCTCGACCACGCAAATCTACACCCACGTCGTCGAGGAGCGGCTCAAGAGCCTGGTCCGCGACCTGCATCCGCTGGCGGAGAAGTGAGCCGGCAAAGCCCGGATGGCGCGAAGAATCCACTCTCGCCTTGACTTCCGCGGCTTCTCACCCGAAAGAGCGATCTCCCGCCCGCGGCCTTGATCGGCGCGGCTTCGGCGAACCGGGAATACCGGACCGAGGTGCGCGCTAAATCATTGAAGATGCGTGCTTTCCCGCAGCGAATCGAAACGCTTCGCCTCCACGCAGGTTGTTACCTATATTGCTCTGATGCCGGACCAGATGCGCAGCTATCTCGACTTCGAAAAACCCGTCGCCGAACTCGAGGCCAAGGTCGATGAACTGCGCGCGCTCGCCGCGTCGGGCAGCGACATCGGCGATGAGATTGCGCGCATCGAGGACAAGGCGTCGCAGGCGTTGGCCGACCTCTACACCAGCCTGACGCCGTGGCAGAAGACGCTGGTGGCGCGCCATCCGCAGCGCCCTCACTTCACCGATTTCATCAATACCCTGGTCACTGAATTCACGCCGATGGCGGGCGACCGCAAGTTCGGCGAGGACGAGGCGCTGGTCGGCGGCTTCGGACGCTTCCGCGGCGAGAGCATCTGCGTGGTCGGGCAGGAAAAGGGCGCCTCCACCGAAGGCCGCATCAAGCACAATTTCGGCATGGCCCGCCCCGAAGGCTACCGCAAGGCGGTCAGGCTGATGGAGATGGCCGACAGGTTCGGCATTCCCGTTCTGTCGATCGTCGATTCGGCCGGCGCCTATCCCGGCATCGGCGCCGAGGAGCGCGGACAGGCGGAAGCGATCGCGCGCTCCACCGACGCCTGCCTGTCGCTGGGCGTGCCCAATGTCGCGATCATCACCGGCGAGGGCATGTCGGGCGGCGCCATCGCGATCACCACCGCCAACCGCGTGCTGATGTTCGAACACGCGATCTACAGCGTGATCTCGCCGGAGGCCGCCTCCTCGATCCTGTGGCGCGACGGCACCAAGGCCCAGGAAGCCGCGACCAGCATGAAGATCACCGCACAGGACATGCTGCGGTTCGGCGTAATCGACCAGATTCTCAAGGAGCCCCCGGGGGGCGCCCACCGCGATCCGGCCGCGATGATATCGGCGACCGGCGACGCCATCGCCGAGGCCTTCAACGACCTCCGCAACCTCGATGCGGACGGCATCCGCCGGCAGCGGCGGCAAAAATTCCTCGATATCGGCCGTAAGCTCGGCTGACTTTGGGCTGACCTCGGACTGACTTGGGGCTGACTCGGCGCAAGCCATCTCCCCCTTGTGAGGTCGCGAGGCGGTATTCCCAAGTGCCACCCTTTTTCCTGAATCGCTGGATTTGGCCCTAATTAGGCCCCGACCACGGTTTTTAAACTTTGGTTGACCATGCCTGCCGTAGGACCGACGGCCTTGTCCCGTTCGGGTTGCGGCGCGCTGGGGCAAAGGGTAAGATTTTAGACAATGGCTTCAGGGCGTGCCGCAGTGATTTGGGGTGCGGAATTGCCCGGAGGGTGTGGAGCTTAAGCCTTTGGATAATCGCTCGCTGGTTCGCGCGCTCGCAACTTCGGCTGCCCTTGCAGCCAGCGTGGTGCTGGCCGGCTGCAAGGGCGACGATCTCTCGCTGGCCAACAACGCCAAGGCCAACCAGCCTGTCCCGCCAAAACTGGTCGCCGACATGACGGCGAAGAACATGGATCTGCAGTCGCCGATCCTGGTTCGCCTGTTCAAGCAGGAAGCGGAACTGGAGATCTGGAAGCAGGACCGCTCCGGCCGTTTTGCCCTGCTCAAGACCTATCCGATCTGCCGCTGGTCCGGCGATCTCGGCCCCAAGGTCCGCGAGGGCGACCGCCAGGCGCCGGAAGGTTTCTATTCGATTTCGCCGGCGCAGATGAACCCGCAGTCGGCCTATTACCTCTCCTTCAACACCGGCTACCCGAACGCGTTCGACAAGGCGCTCGGCCGCACCGGCTCGCAGCTCATGGTGCACGGCGACTGTTCCTCGCGCGGCTGCTACGCGATGACCGACGAGCAGATCGCGGAGATCTACTCGCTCGGCCGCGAATCCTTCTTCGGCGGCCAGAAGCAGTTCCAGTTGCAGGCCTATCCGTTCAAGATGACGCCGGTCAACCTGGCCAAGCATCGCAACAACCCGAACATGCCGTTCTGGAAGATGATCAAGGACGGCAACGATCATTTCGAGGTGACGCGGCAGGAGCCGAAGGTCGATTTCTGCGAGAAGAAATACGTCTTCGACGCGATCAAGAAGCCGGGCGCCACGCGTGATCTCGTGTTCGACGCTTCGGCGAAATGCCCGGACTATGCGGTTTCCGACGAGACCGTCGAAGCCGTGCGCGAGAAGCAGGCGACCGACATCGCCGAAACCGCCAGGCTGATCGCCAAGGGAACGCCGGTGGCGCGACTCAACCCAGGCATCGATGGCGGCATGCATCGCGTGTTCGCCGCACGCGTACCCGAAGCCACCACCGGCCTTTCCGAAGCGGGCGACGGCTCCATGTCGCTGCTGGCGCGCGCCCCCGGCACCGTTCCCTCGCACGTCAATCCGCCCAAGGCGCCCTCCGAGAGCCTGCTGATGGGTACGCCGGAACCGCCGAAGCTTGCCGCGGCGCCGTCGCAAGCCCCTGCCCAGGCGGCACCTGCTCCGACGCGGGTCGCCAATGCGGCCCCGGCCGCCGAGAATGACGGATGGTTCTCCAACCTGAAACGTAAAGTCGGCTTCGGCAGCGCCGCCGATGCCACCGCCAGCACGCCGCCTTCGAAGCCGAAGGAAGCCGCCAAGCGGCCCGAGCCGCCTCGTCCTGAAGCGTCCGCGCCAAAGACCACTGCGCCAAAGCATGACACCAAGCAGGCTGCCAGCCGTCCGCCGCTGAAGCCGTCGGTAGCGGATACCCCCGCCCCGGCCCCGGCAGCGAAGGACAGCCAGGTCGCCGGTTCTGCGCCGATCGTGCCGCCGAACTCGTTCGACAGCCGCTTCGGGGCGGTGAGGTAGGAATTTCCTCTTGGATTTCTTGGCTGTGCAGGAATCGTAGCGAGCCAAGCAGTTCGCCGGCCGGCATCTCAACGATTCGGAAGCCGGCCCGGCACCAAGCAAGATTTCAAATCAATGCTGGCAAGGGGCACGGTGCGAAATCGCGCCTGTGTCCATTTTATTTCAGCCCAAGCTCAGGCGTACCTGCCGTGGCAATGCTTGTACTTCTTGCCGGAACCGCAGGGGCAATCCTCGTTGCGGCCGACCTTGCCCCAGCTTGTAGGGTTTTTGGGGTCGCGGTCGACGGTGCCGGCCTGCGGCACCAGCGAGGCGCTGGCGAACGCCATCTCGTCTTCGCCGGTGTTGGGATCGAGCTTGTGTGCTTCCATCGGCGGCAGAACCGGCTGCTGTTCTTCCGGCGGCACGATCTCGACGCGCATCAGTTGCGCCGTCACCGCCTCGCGCAGATGCGCGATCATCGCCTCGAACAGGCTGAACGCCTCCGACTTGTATTCCTGCAAGGGATCGCGCTGGCCGTAGCCGCGCAGGCCGATCACCTGCCGCAAATGATCGAGCATGATCAGATGCTCGCGCCAGAGGTGGTCCAACGTCTGCAGCAGGATGGTCTTCTCGACGTAGCGCATCACGTCGGGGCCCCATTGCGCGACCTTGGCCGCCATGTGCTCATCGACATGCTTCTCGATGCGCGCCAGCAATTCCTCGTCGGCGATGCCTTCTTCCTTGGCCCATTCATCGACCGGCAGGTCGACGTCGAGCACGCGCTTCAGTTCGTCCTTCAGGCCGACGACGTCCCACTGCTCGGCATAGGCATGCTCGGGCACGTGTTTCGCCACCACGTCGTCGACGAAAGCGTGGCGCATGTCGGCGACGGTCTCGGCGACGCTCTCGTCCTTCATCAGGTCGATGCGCTGGTCGAAGATCACCTTGCGCTGGTCGTTCTGGACGTTGTCGAACTTGAGCAGGTTCTTGCGGATGTCGAAGTTGCGGGCTTCGACCTTCTGCTGCGCCTTCTCCAGCGCCTTGTTGATCCAAGGATGGATGATGGCCTCGCCCTCTTGCAGGCCGAGCCGCTGCAGCATGCTGTCGAGGCGGTCCGATCCGAAAATCCGCATCAAA
>JAESGW010000750.1_pt1 | contig 15515 bp, 15 predicted proteins | sample 9269791 | NCBI WGS metagenome assembly JAESGW01 (sample SAMN16773120, study PRJNA677053) | algae metagenome | isolation source: Aphanocapsa lilacina HA4352-LM1 and co-occurring heterotrophs from near cave... | place: USA: Maniniholo cave, near Haena, Kauai, HI | collected 2009-07-28 | reverse complement strand
GGGTGGAGCATGCGATCCTGCATCTGCTCTACGCGCGCTTCTGGACGCGCGCGCTCAACCGGATCGGCAAGCTCGACGTGACCGAGCCCTTTGCGGGCCTGTTCACCCAGGGCATGGTGACGCACGAAACCTACAAGGCTGCGGATGGCCGCTGGCTGAGCCCCGGCGAGGTGCGTGACGGGACGGAGATCGCGACGGGCGAGGTCGTGGAACTCGGCCGCGTCGAGAAGATGTCCAAATCCAAGCGCAACACCGTCGAACCCGGCCCGATCGTCGATCAGTACGGCGCGGACGCGGTGCGGTGGTTCATGCTGTCCGACAGCCCGCCCGAGCGCGACCTGCCATGGAGCGAGGCGGGGATCGAAGGGGCCTGGCGTTTCGTCCAGCGGCTGTGGCGGTTGTTCGATTCGGTCGGCGACGGGCAGGGTGAGGACATCGCGCTCGATCGCAAGCTGCACCAGACCATCGCCGGCGTCGCCGCCGATATCGACGCACTCGCCTTCAACAAGGCGGTCGCCAAGCTGTACGAGCTGGTCAACGCCATCGAACGCGCCCAGCCATCCGCCTCGCGCACCGCCGCGATCCGCGCGCTGGCGCTGCTCGTCGCGCCGATGGCGCCGCACGTCGCCGAGGAAGCCTGGGCTTCATGGGGCGATGCCGGGCTGATCGCCGACGCCGCCTGGCCGGCAGTCGATCCGGCGCTGCTGGTCGAAGATCGGGTGACCATCGCGATCCAGGTCAACGGCAAGCTGCGCGACACGCTGACCATGCCCAAGGGCGCGGCGCGTGAAGATGTCGAGGCGGCGGCGCTGGCCAGCGACAATGTCGTGCGCATCCTCGAGGGCCGCGCGCCCAGGAAGGTGATCGTCGTGCCCGACCGTCTCGTAAACCTCGTCGCATGAGGGCGCTCGCGCTCCTGCTGCTCGCCACGCCGCTGCTGGCCAGCTGCGGCCTGCGTCCGCTCTATTCGAACGGCGCGTCGGGCCCCGTCGCGAGCCTGCTGGCGACGGTCGAGGTCGATCAGCTGCCGGGGCAGAATGGCTGGCTGATGTCCAATGCCCTCAGGGACCGCCTCTCCGCATCGGGCAAGGCCACCCCCGCCTACCGGCTGGAGGTCGAGCTGGACGATCAGATCGTCGGCCTCGGCGTCCGCGCCGACGATTCGATCGCCCGCCAGCGCCGCACGCTGCGCGCGCGCTACCGGCTGGTCGAACTGGCGCAGGGCACGGTGGTGCTCGATGCCACCGCCGGGTCGGACGCGGGGATCGATTCGGTCGGCTCCGAATATGCCACCATCGCCGCGGAGAACACCGCGCTCGAACGGCTGACCGAGGTGGTCGCCGATCAGATCGTCGCGCGGCTCGCGCTCTATGCCGAACGTACCGGGGCGGAGCGTACCGGGAAACAGCCGTGATCCTCAAGGAAGGCCAGATCGAGCGGGCGCTCGACCGGCCCGACCCGCAGGTCCGCCTCTATCTGTTCTACGGCCCGGACGAGGCAGGCTCCTCCGCGCAGTTCGATCGCCTTGCCCGCGCGATCGGGCCGGACGCCGAACGGGTGGATGTCGAGGCCACGACGCTCAAGGCCAATCCCGGCCGCCTTGCCGAGGAGGCCGCGTCGATGGGGCTGTTCGGCGATACGCGCTTCGTCCGCGTCACCGCCAGCGGCGATGAATGCGCGCCCGCGATCGAGCTGCTGCTGAACGCCCCGGCCGCCGGCAATCCGGTCGCGATCATCACCGGCACGCTCCGCGCCACCGCGCAATCGGTCAAGCTCGTCTCTGCCTCGCCGCTCGCCGTCGGACATGTCAGCTATGCGCTGGAAGGCGCCAAGGCTGACGCCATGGCGGCAGCCATCGGGCGCGAGCTGGGGCTGCGCGTCGAGACCGAAGTCGCCCAGCGCCTGATCGCGGCGATGGGCCCCGATCGGCTGCTGCTGCGCCGCGAGCTGGAGAAGCTGGCACTCTATCTCGACGCCGCGCCTGACCGGCCGCAGACGCTCGACATGGAGGCGCTCGACGCGGTCGGCGCGGATGCCGGCGAATCGGACATGAACCGCCTTTTCATCGCGGTGCTCGACGGGCGGACCGAGGCGGTCGCGGGCGAGCTCCAGAGGCTGGAGGAGGAGGGCGCGTCGATGGTGATGGTGCTGCGCCAGTTCGGCGTCCACCTCGTCCGGCTGGCGGGCTACCGCGCGCAGGTCGATGGCGGCGACAGCATCGAGCGCGCGACCGATACCAAGGCGATCTTCTGGAAGGAAAAGCCCGCGATCCAGCGCCAGCTCCGCGACTGGACGAGCGACCGGCTGGCCACCGCGATCAGCCGCACCGCCGCCGCCCAGCGCGCGATCATGCGCGCCGATCCGATCGAGGCGGGCGCGGCTGCGGAATTGATGACGATCGCCAGGGCGGCGGGACGGCGGCGCTAGAGCTGATGCCCGGTGCGGTCGCGCTTGGTCGCCAGATATGCTTCGTTGAAGGGATTGGCGGGCAAGCTGTGGGGTACGCGCTCGGCGACCGCGATCCCCGCCGCCTCCAGCCCCGCGACCTTGGCCGGATTGTTGGTCAGCAGCCGCACCCGGTCCTGCCCGAGTAGCGCCAGCATCCGCGCCGCCACCCCGAAATCGCGCGCATCGATGGCGAAACCGAGCCGGGTGTTGGCATCGACCGTGTCGAAGCCCTGATCCTGGAGGCTGTAGGCGCGCAGCTTGTTGACCAGCCCGATCCCGCGCCCTTCCTGCCGCAGATAGAGGAGGATGCCCCATTTGGCGTCGGCGATCTCATGCAGCGCGGCGTGCAGCTGCGGCCCGCAATCGCATTTGAGGCTGCCGAGCACATCGCCCGTCAGGCATTCGCTGTGCAGCCGCACCAGCGGCGGGTTGCCGTCGGGCCGCCCGATAATCAGCGCGACATGCACATCGCCCCCCTCGGGCGAACGGAACGCGACGATATCGGCATCCTCAGCCGCGCTGACGGGCAGGCGGGCGCGGGTGGCGATCGCCAGGCGGGTCGGGTCTTCGTGCGTGGCGATATCGGCTGGCGTCACGGCGGGATCAGCTTCGCCCGCGCGGACGAAGAAGGCGGGCAACACCCCGGCGATCCGCGCCAGTCGGATCGCCGCGGCGGCTGCATCGGGCTCGTCCAGCGGGGCGGCGCGGAACGGGCCCTTTAGCGGTGTCGCGAGGTCTCGCCCGGGATCGGCAATCGCGGTGGCGACATCCAGATCGATCCACGATGCGCGCGCAACCCGCACGGGCCGTTCGGGATCAGCCGCCTCGATCTGATTGGCCAGCTTGAGCGTCGCCGCGCGGCCCGCACCGATCAATATATCCGCAGTTCCATCGGGATCGAAGTCAGCCAAACCGCCTGCATCCGCCGTTTCGATCGCCAGCAGCGCCAGCCCGCCGACCGCGACCGGCCAGCCGCGCCGGATCGCGTCGATCGCGCGAGCCACGGCGCGCGGATCGGTCAAAGGCGGAACTCGGTGACGAGCGGGATATGGTCGCTGGGCTTGAGCCACGAACGGCAGCCTTCGTACACCCGATGCGCCACAGCCGTCTCCGCCACCGCTGGCGAGGCCCACATATGATCCAGCCGCCGGCCCCGGTCCGACGCAGCCCAGTCCTTCGCGCGGTAGCTCCACCAAGTGTAGAGCCGCTCGGGCGCAGGCACGAAGCGGCGGCCAAGATCGACCCAGTCGTGCGCCGCCTGCAGCCGCCCCAGCGCCTCCACCTCGATCGGCGTATGGCTGACGACGTCGAGCAACTGCTTGTGGCTCCACACATCGCATTCGAGCGGCGCGATGTTGAAATCGCCAACCAGCAGGGTCGGCACATTGAGCGCTTCGGACCAGCGCGTCATCCGCTCGACGAAATCGAGCTTCTGGCCGAATTTCGGGTTCACCTCACGATCGGGAATGTCACCGCCCGCGGGCACATAGACATTCTCCAGCCTGAGGCCGTTCTCCAGCCGCACGCCGACATGCCGCGCCTCACCATTGGCCTGCCAGTCGAGCCGATCGTCCTCGGCGATGGGAATGCGGCTGACGATCGCAACGCCGTGGTGCATCCGCTGGCCGTTGAGCACCTGATGCTTGTAACCCAGCCGCCGAAACGCATCCGCCGGAAAGGTGTCGTCGATCGTCTTGGTTTCCTGCAGGCACAGGATATCGGGTGCGGCTTCGTTCAGGAACTGCTCGACGATGTCGATCCGGAAGCGCACCGAATTGATGTTCCACGAGGCGATCTTGAGCGTGTCGGTCATCGTTCCGCGATGTGGCGGCATATGCTTCAAAAGGAAAGGCCCCCGCTCCGGGGGCATGGAGCGAGGGCCAACCTAGCGTTCGTCACGCAGGCAGGATCGGGGGAAGGCCGGGCAACAGGGGGAAAATCCCGACGGGCAGCCCCCGATCCGCGTTAACCTTTTAGGGCCGCGAACCTGTCACCAATATGAACAGGAACCGTCATCCGCGCGCGCCCTGGGGGCGCGGGTCGTTGTAACGGAACGTTCTGTCGTTCACCGCCGCGTTGAACTTCTGATTCGTCAGGCGGATCGTGGTGCGGTTGTTCTGCGAATCGAGCGCGACCCAGCCCTGCAGCATCAGCCCGCCGGGCGCCGAGGCATTCTTCGCAAACGCCAGCGTGATGCGGCCATATTCGGGATGCGCCGGGTCGTTCGCCTCGACCAGAAGGATGCGCGGATCGCCCGACTGGACGACCTTGGCCACCTTGCTCATGTCCTTGCGCGGGTCGAGCAGCACAGACAGCGGCGAATTGCCGATCGGCCAGCGCGACACCTGCTTCACCGAATAATCGATGAAGGTCAGCGCGCGGCCATCGCCGACGATCAGGATCGGCACGCCCTTTTCATACTGGAAACGGATCTTGCCCGGCTTCTTCAGCGTCAGCGTGCCGGTCAGCACCTTGCCCGCGCGATCGGTCTGGGTGAAGGCGGCGGTCATCGTCTCGACGCTGCGCAGATGCGCCTGCGCCTGATCGAGCGTGCCCGTGGCCTGCTGCGCGGCCACCGGGGCGGTCGCGGGGACAAGCAAGGCAAGCGGCGCGGCGGCAAGGGCGAGCGCGAGGCGGCGGGTCATAGGTTTCTCCATCATGGGCCGTCTGTGCAGATGGCGGCTTGAACGCGCTCTGAACCCGGACGTCGTCGTTCGTTCAGTTGAGCGGCCGCCCTTCCTGGTCCATCAGCACTTCGCGGCGGCCGACATGGTCTGGGCGGCCGACCAGCCCGTCCTTCTCCATTCGCTCGATCAACCGCGCGGCGGAGTTGTAGCCGATGCGTAATTGCCGCTGGAGCCAGCTGGTCGATGCCTTCTGGCTCTCGGCGACCAATTGCCGCGCCTTGCGGTATTGCTGGTCCTCCGCCGAATCCTCGCCCACCGGCGCGCCGTCCAGCGCAAAGCCGCCATCTTCCGGCTCTTCGGTGACGCTCTGGATATAGTCGGGGCTGCCCTGCGCGCGCCAGTGATCGGCCACGCGGCGCACCTCGTCGTCGCTGACGAACGGGCCATGGACGCGGACGATGCCGCGGCCGCCGGGCATGTAGAGCATGTCGCCCTTGCCGAGCAGCTGCTCCGCCCCCTGCTCGCCCAAAATGGTGCGCGAATCGATCTTCGACGTCACATGGAAGCTGATCCGCGTCGGCAGATTGGCCTTGATCACCCCGGTGATGACATCGACCGAGGGGCGCTGCGTCGCCATGATCAGGTGGATGCCCGCCGCGCGCGCCTTTTGCGCCAGCCGCTGGATGAGGAATTCGACCTCCTTGCCCGCGGTCATCATCAGATCGGCCAGCTCGTCGACGATGACGACGATCTGCGGCAGCGGCTCGAATTCGAGGACCTCTTCCTCGTACACCGGCTGGCCGGTGTCCTGGTCGTAACCGGTCTGGACGCGGCGGCCGAGCGGCTGGCCCTTGGCCTTCGCCCCGCGCACCTTCTCGTTGAAGCTGGCAAGCCCGCGGACGTTGACCGAGGCCATCATCCGGTAGCGATCCTCCATCTGCTCGACCGCCCATTTGAGCGCGCGGATCGCCTTGGGCGGATCGGTCACGACCGGCGCGAGCAGATGCGGGATGCCGTCATAGATGCTGAGTTCGAGCATCTTGGGATCGATCATGATCATTTTGCACTGATCCGGCCCCAGCCGGTAGAGCAGCGACAGGATCATAGCGTTGAGGCCGACCGATTTGCCAGAGCCAGTGGTGCCCGCGACCAGCAGATGCGGCATCGGCGCGAGATCGGTGATCACCGGATCGCCGGCGATGTTCTTGCCCAGGATCAGCGGCAGCTGCGCCGACTGATCGGCGAAGGCCTGGCTGCCGACCAGTTCGCGCAACCCCACCGTCTCGCGCGTCTTGTTGGGCAGCTCGATGCCGATGACGGTGCGGCCGGGAATCGTCGCGACGCGCGCCGAGATGGCGGACATGTTGCGCGCGATGTCGTCCGCCAGCGCGATCACGCGGCTGGCCTTGATGCCGCTTGCGGGCTCGAGTTCGTACATCGTCACCACCGGCCCGGGGCGGACCTCGATGATCGATCCCTTCACGTGGAAATCGTCGAGCACCGATTCGAGCAGGCGGGCGTTGCGTTCCAGCCCGGTCTTGTCGATCGACCCGGCGGGCGTGGGCGGGATGGGGATCAGCAAGTCGATCGAGGGCAGATCATAGCCATCACGGAAATCGAGGCTGGTCTGCTGCGCGGGCTTGGGCTTGGCGGCCGACGGCGCCAGCGAGCGATCGGCGATCACCGGCGCGGGCCGGTCCTCCAACACCGCCTTGGCGCGCGGCGCGGTCTTGGGCAGCGGTGCGGGGCGATCCAGCGCGGGATCGGCGAAGTGTCCGCCGGCTTCGGCCTTGCGGCGACGGCGGAACAGCCAGTCGCGTTCGGACACGTCCAAGTCGAGGCTCTTTGCCCACAGCACCACCCCGCCGATCGCGGCGACCGCGCCCGCCGCGCGGACGGTCCACAGCGTCGCCACCGGATCGGGGATGAAGCCCGCCGCCCAATGGATCAGCGACGCGCCGATCAATCCGGCGACGCCGCCCCATCCGGCGGGCAATGCCGCTATGGCGTCACCCTCCACCAGCGTCAGCGCGATCGCCATCAGCGCGATTCCGGCGAGCGTGCCGGTCAGCATCTTGGGCCACGGGCCTACCGGATCGGCGCGCCACAGCCGAGCGGCGCAAACCAGCGCCAGCGGCAGCGCCAGCGCGATCAGCGGCCCGGCCAGCCATAGCAGCGCGTCCGACAGCAATGCCCCCGGCGCGCCGATCAGATTGCGCGCGGGCCCGCCCGCGGCGGTGTTCCACGCCGGATCGCTGGCATGATAGCTGGCGAGCGACAGCAAAGTCAGCAGCACCCCGGCGAACAGCGCGATCGATCCGATAAGTGCGCCGGAACGCAGCGCGCCGGCGCGCATCGTCTCGCGCCACAGCGGCGTGCCCTGCCTCTGCGCCCGGCTGGCCATGTCGTTCTTCCCCCGAATATCCACAGGCCAGAATCCCAAATGCGGAGTCCGACGTCAAGGCGGCAGCGCGTGTGTCGCCCCTGCGAAGGCAGGGGCCTCCGGGTTTGTGGCACATCGGCCACTGTTCTTGCCGATCGAGGCCCCTGCCTTCGCAGGGGCGACGTGGCTTTTCGGATCGCCACCAAGCCACTACACCGCAAATATGCAGCAGACAGACGTGATCATCCTTGGTGGCGGCCTGGTAGGCCTGACGCTCGCGCTCGCGCTCGATGCGCATGGCGTCTCCAGCGTGGTGATCGACCCCGCCGATCCGCAAGCCATGCTCGCCCCCGGCTTCGACGGCCGCGCCTCGGCGATCGCCAGCGCCAGCCACCGCATGCTCGAGGCGATCGGCGTGGCGAACCGCATCGCCGGGCTCGGCTGCCCGATCAAGGGTATCCGCGTGTCCGACGGGCTGGAGCCGGGCGCGCTCGATTTCACCCCCGACGCCGACGATGGCGCGCTGGGCACGATGTACGAGAACCGCGCGCTCAGGCGGGCGCTGTTCGATGCGGCGGACAAGGCCAGGCACGTAACCCTCGCGATGCGCCACCGCGCGGTGGACCAGACGCGCGATTCGGCCGCCGCCACGGTGACGCTCGACGATGGCCGCGGCTTCACCGCGCCGCTGCTGGTCGCCGCCGAGGGGCGCAATTCACCGACCCGCGCCGCCGCCGGGATCAATGTCGCACGCTGGTCCTATGATCATGTCGCGATCGTCAGCGGGATCAGCCACGAACGCCCGCACGACAATATCGCTTTCGAGATATTCTATCCGGCGGGTCCGTTCGCGATCCTGCCGATGCTGGATGGCGCGGACGGCAATCACCGGTCGGCGATCGTGTGGAGCCTGAAGGCGGCGGACGCGCCGGGCTTCACCAAGCTTTCCAACCGCGCGTTCGCTCACGAGCTGGAAAAGGCGATGGGCGGCTTCCTTGGTGCGATCGCGATGACCGCTCCGCGCGCATCCTACCCGCTCGGCTTTCACCACACCGCCAGGATCACCGCCGAACGCCTCGCGCTGGTCGGCGATGCGGCGCACGGCATCCACCCGATTGCAGGCCAGGGGCTTAACCTTGGCCTGCGCGATGCGGCGGCGCTGGCGGAGGTGATCGTCGAAGGCATGCGTCTGGGCCTCGATCCGGGCGACGCGCAGCTGCTCGCGCGCTACGAACGCTGGCGCGCGCTCGACACCTTCATGGTCGCCGCCTCGACCGACGGACTCACCCGCCTGTTCGGCGTTCCGGGCAGGACCGCCAGCGCGGTGCGGCGCTTCGGGCTGGGCGCGGTGCAGCGCATTCGTCCCTTGAAGGACCGCTTCATGGCCGAAGCACGCGGCGAAAGCGGGCAGCTGCCCAAGCTGCTGCAGGGCGTGACCGTCTGATTCCGCCGGTCGATCAGGCGTTCCGCGCCAAACAGCGTCGCGTCGCGCGCGCGATGGGCGCTGCGTTGCTCGTCTCGCTGGCGATCATCGCGGCGGCGCTGGTGTGGGGATCGGCGCAGCCCTTCGAATCCAGGCTCGCCACAGCGGTCATCGCGGCCACCGTTGCAGCCGGCTGGCTCGCGGCGGGCATAGCCAATGTCGCGCGCCTGCGTTTCCTGTCCCCTGCGGCGATCGATGTTGGCAACACGCCCGATGACGCCACCGCGCAGGCGCGCGCGATCCTGCAGAACACGCTGGAACAGGTCGTCCTCGCCATTCCCGTGTATGTCGGCCTGGCGGTTGTATTCGACCGATCGATGGTGGCGATCGCCGCGATGACGGGTTTGTTTTCGGCGGGGCGCGCCTTATTCTGGGCGGGCTATGCCGACGGGGCGGCCGGGCGCGCGTTCGGCTTCGCGCTGACCTTTTATCCCAGCGTTGTGGGATTACTGCTGATATTCGGAACGCTCCTGCGGAATGCGCTGGTCTGAGGAGGAGATCATGACCGTCCAGCTCAACCACACCATCGTCTGGTGTCACGACAAGATGGCGTCTTCGGCATTCATCGCGGACATTCTGGGGTGCGTGCCGCCGCAGCCCTTCATGCATTTCATGGTCGTCACGCTCGACAACGCTGTGTCGCTCGATTTCATGGAGAAGACCGGGGATATCGCCCTCCAGCACTATGCCTTCCTCACCGACGAACCCGGCTTCGACGCCGCCTTCGCCCGGATCGAGGCGGCCGGCCTCACCTATTGGGCCGATCCGGGGCGCACCAAGCCCGGCGAGATCAACCATCACGACGGCGGCCGCGGGGTCTATTTTCCCGATCCCAACGGCCATTTGCTGGAGATCATCACCCGGCCCTATGGCAGCGGCTGACGGCGCACGCTAAGCGCGGGCGGATGATCGCTCGCCACCACCGCCCCGCCGTCGCGTTCATCCTGGTGACCGCCATGCTCGACGTCATGGCGATGGGCATCGTCATCCCGGTGCTGCCTGCGCTGATCGAGGAGTTCGCCGGATCGAACGCCTCCGCGGGCGTGTGGAACGGGGTGCTGGTGGCGCTGTGGGCGGGGATGCAGTTCCTGTGCTCGCCGATCATCGGATCACTGTCGGACCGCTACGGCCGCCGGCCGGTGATCCTGATCTCGACCGCGGGTCTGGCGGCCGACTGGGTGCTGATGGCGCTCGCGCCCAATCTCTGGTGGCTGGCGGTCGGGCGGATGCTGGGCGGGATCACCTCGTCCAGCTTCACCGCGGTCTATGCCTATATGGCCGACATCACCCCGCCCGAGGGACGCGCGCGCGCCTACGGCCTGGTCGGCGCAGCATTCGGGCTCGGCTTCGTCGCCGGGCCGGCGCTTGGCGGGGTGCTCGGCGAGTTCGATCCGCGCCTGCCCTTCTGGGTCGCCGCCGGCATGTCCGGGCTGGCGTTCCTCTATGGCCTGCTGGTGCTGCCCGAATCGCTGCCGGTGGAGCGCCGCATGGCCTTCGCCTGGTCGCGCGCCAATCCGCTGGGGTCGCTCAGGCTGCTGCGCTCGCATCCGGAACTGGCCGGCCTCGCCAGCGTCAACTTCCTGCTCTATTTCGCGCACCACGTCTTCTCGGCGGTGTATGTGCTCTATGCCGGGCATCGCTACGGCATCGGCTCGTTCGAGGTCGGGCTGATGCTGGCCGCCGCCGGGGTGCTCGACATGGCGGTGCAGGGCGGGCTGGTCGGCCCGGTCACCAAGCGGCTGGGCGATCGCACGACAATGCTGGTCGGCCTGGTCGGAGGCGCGTTCGGCCTGTTCGCAATGGGTGTCGCGCCCACGCCCGAGCTGTTCGCGCTGGCGCTGATCCCCAATGCGCTGTGGGGCCTCGCCATGCCGACCTTGCAGGCGATGATGACCCGGCGCGTGTCCGAAAGCGAACAGGGCCAGCTGCAGGGCGCCAACAACAGCGTCGCCAGCACCGCCGGTGTCGGATCACCGCTGTTCTTCGGCTGGGTCTATGCCCTGTCGATCGCCTCCCTGCCCGGGCTAAGCTTCGTCATTGCCGCCGCGATCTTGCTGGCGGCGGCAGCGATGGGCGTGGTGGTCGCCCGCCGCGCTACAGCGGACGCGCTTCCTCGATGAGCATCACCGGTACGCCGTCGCGGATCGGATAGGCCAACCCCGCTTCTTCAGAAACAAGTTCCTGCGCCGCTTCATCAAAGCGCAGCTTCGTCCGCGTGACCGGGCACACAAGGATCTCCAGCAGCCACGGGTCGAGGCTCACTGGAGCGTCACCCGGTCCTCACCGTCATGGCGGCCGAAGAACTGCATCAGCTGCACGATCAGCTCGGCGCGCTCGGCCAGCGTGGACGCCTCGAGCAGCGCCTGCTTGGCGGCGGTGTCGAACGGCGCGATCTGGGCGATGCCGTTGACCAGCGCCTCGTCATCGAGCCGAGTCACCGCCTCCCAATCGACCGCATAGCCCTGCGCATCGGCGAAGCGGCGCGATTCCATCTCGAGCGACGATCGCTCGGCCAGCGCCAGCGTCTCGTCCTCGCGCACGTCGAGCAGTTCGGCCTCGACCTGGCGAAAGGCGGTGGTCACGTCCAGCTCGCGCAGGATGCGGAACAGCGCGATGCCTTCGAGCACCACATTGGACCGGCCATCGTCGAGCATCTCGACATCGGCGATGCGCCCGACACAGCCGATATCGAACAGCGGCGGCTTGGCGGCCTGGCCCCTCTCGGCAAGGCCGGGGCGCGGCTGGATCATGCCGATGCGGCGGTCTCGCGCCATCGCGTCGCTGACCATCGCGCGGTATTGCGGCTCGAAAATGTGCAGCGGCAGATGCATGCGCGGGAACAGCAGCGCGCCGGGGAGCGGAAACACGGATAGCCGGGTGGTCTCCCGGGCCATCAGCCGAACAGAATCGCGGACAGCTTGCGCCGCTGCTGGCCGACCCACGGATCCTCCAGCCCGACCACTTCGAACAGCTTGAGCAGCCGCGTCCGCGCCGCGCCCTCGTTCCAGTCGCGGTCGGCGGCGATGATGTGGAGCAGCGCGTTCGCAGCGGCATCGTGGTCGCCCGCCGCCATCTGCCCGCCGGCCAGTTCGTAGCGCGCGGCATGATCGTCCGGCGCGGCATCGACCGCAGCCTTGAGCGGGGTCAGGTCCTCGACGGCCGGCGCTTCCTTCGCCAGCGCCAGCGCAGCGCGGGCGCGCGCCACCTCGGGCGCTTTTGCGGCATCCTCGTCGAGCGCGTCGAGGATCGCCTCCGCCTCGTCCGGCACCCCGGCCGCCAGCAACGCGCGAGCGCGCCCGGCAGCGATCGCCGGGTGGCCCGGCAGAGCTTCGGCCAGCCGATCGTACATCGCCAGCGCCTGCGAGGTATCGCCTTCGGCCAGGGTCTGCTCGGCCAGCTCCAGCAACGGCTCGATCTCCGCTTCGGCCTGGGCCTCCTCGCTCTGGATCGGCAGCTGGCGCAGCAGCTGGTCGAGCGTCGCCTTCATTTGCGATTCGCTGCGGATCTGGGTCAGATCGGCGACCGGCTGGCCCTGGAACATCGCGTAGATGGTCGGGATCGACCGCACCTGGAACTGCGCGGCGATGAATTTTTCCGTGTCCACGTCGATCTTCGCCAGCACCACGCCCTTGTCGGCATAATCGGCGGCGACCTTGTCCAGCATCGGCGCGATCTGCTTGCACGGCCCGCACCACTCGGCCCAGAAATCGAGGATGACGAGCTTGGTCATCGAAGGCTCGACCACGTTCGTGCGGAACCGCTCGACCGCTTCCTTGTCCGCCGCACTCAATCCCAGCGTCGCCAACCTGCATCTCCTTCGCGTTGGCGCACATATGGGGGCCAAGGGCGCGGGCTGCAAAGGCTTTCCTAAACCCCTTGCCCGCCCGCAAAGGCGATGCTAGTGGCCCCCACCTTACCCGCCCGGAAACGCGTTTCCGGGCCAGGCGCCAGAGCGGGCGTAGCTCAGGGGTAGAGCACAACCTTGCCAAGGTTGGGGTCGAGGGTTCGAATCCCTTCGCCCGCTCCAGCCGCCGTCCAAGATTTAGCGAAGCTAAAGCACGAAAAGACGGCGGCCCGGCCGGCGGCGCCTCAGCGCCGTCCGACGACGCGGCTTTGCCGCGGCGATTTCAAAGCCAGAAGAAGAACAGGGCTTCGACAAGCTCAGCCCGAACGGTAAGGGGTTTCAGCAAACGCTTAAACTCTGCTGAAGGTTGATCGTGACCAAACCCCAGAAAACCGTTTTCTCCGGCGTCCAGCCGACCGGCAACCTCACCATCGGCAACTATATCGGCGCGCTGTCGCTGTGGGTCGCCGAGCAGGATGCGCACGACAACATCTTCTGCATCGTCGATCTCCACGCGCTGACCATCCCGGAGGCGATCACCGCCGACGGCCTGCGCGAGAAAACGCTCGACGTCGCGGCGCTCTACATGGCCTGCGGCATCGATCCCGATCGCTCGCTGATCTTCGTCCAGAGCCAGGTCCGCCAGCACAGCGAGCTCGCCTGGGTGCTCAACTGCGTCACCCCGATGGGCTGGATGAACCGCATGACGCAGTTCAAATCCAAGAGCGAGAAGGTCGAGACGATCGGCGTCGGGCTGTACGACTATCCGATTCTGCAGGCGGCCGACATCCTGCTCTACCACACCGATCTGGTGCCGGTGGGCGAGGACCAGCGCCAGCATATCGAGATCACCCAGGACATCGCCCAGCGCTTCACCCACCTGTTCGGCTACCCGTTCACCCGGCCCGAGATGCTGGCGCGCAAGGAAGGCGCGCGGATCATGGGGCTGGACGATCCGACGGCGAAGATGAGCAAATCATCGAACGCCAAAGGCCATGCGGTAGGCATCCTCGACGAACCCGCGGCGATCATGAAGGCGTTCAAATCGGCCAAGACCGATTCGGGCAGCGGCGTCGATCTCGCCAATCTGCCGCCCGGCGTGGTCAACCTGATGGCGATCTACGGCGCCTTCACCGGCAAGACCCGGGCAGAGACGGAGGCCGAGTTCGACGGCGCGGGCTATGGCAAGCTCAAGACCACCGTCGGCGAAGCGGTGATCGCCGGCCTGACGCCCATCCGCGAGCGCTTTCACGCAATTCGCGGAGACGAGACCGGTCTGCGCCGCATTCTCGACCGATCCGCCGAAGCCGCCGCGGCGCGGGCGGAGGCGACGATGGTGGAGGTCCGCAAGGCGGTAGGCTTCGCGCGCTAACCGCTTTCGCTCACAAACAAGGGGCGGGATCGAACCCGCCCCTCAAAATCAGAGCAGCGTCGTCAGCCCGACCTGCTGATCGGTGATCCCGGTGTAGATCATGCTGCCCGCGACATAGACGATCACCAGCAGGCCGACCCACGCGATCCAGCGGTAGCGCTCGATATATTTCGCGATGATGTTGGCGGCGACGCCCATCAGCGCGACGGCGAAGACCAGGCCGATCATCAGGATGCCGGGATGATCGCGCGCCGCGCCCGCGACAGCCAGCACATTGTCCAGGCTCATCGACACGTCGGCCACCGCGACCGCCCAGGCGGCGGCGGCGAAGCTCTTGGCGGGCTTGATGCTCTCGGTCTCGTCGCCGTGAACCTCGGGCGATCCGGTGCCGCCCGCGGGCTGCAACTCGCGGTACATCTTCCACGCAACCCACAGCAACAGCAGCCCGCCGGCAAACACGAGGCCGACGATCTGGAGCAGCTGCGTCACCACCAGCGCGAAGATGATGCGCAGCACCAGCGCGGCGATGATGCCGATCAGGATCACCTTCTTGCGCTGGTCCGCCGGAAGCCCCGCCGCCAGCGCGCCGATGACGATCGCGTTGTCGCCCGCCAGCACGATGTCGATCATCAGCACCTGGCCGAAAGCGAACCAGGCGGTCGCATCGCCAGAGAACAGCGTGCCGATGTCGTTGACGATGTGAGTCCAGATGTCGCCCATGGGTGTCCCTGCTTGGTACTTGCGTGGTTACGCGGCGGGGGGTGGTTGGGTTCCCCTCTCGTTTCGCGGGCATGGGCAAAGCCCATGCCGTCGGCCGGGGCTTGAAGCCCCGCCGGCCGAGCCGGTTGCGGTCGGCTGGTCGTGGCCAGCCGGCTACTGATTCATACTGTCGAAAAAGTCCTCGTTGGTCTTCGAATCCTTCATCTTGTCGAGCAGGAACTCCATCGCATCGATCGTGCCCATCTGCATCAGGATGCGGCGCAGCACCCACATCTTCGAAAGCTTGGACTTGTCGACCAGCAGCTCTTCCTTGCGCGTGCCGGACTTGCCGACGTCGAGCGCGGGGAAGATCCGCTTGTCCGCGACCTTGCGGTCGAGGACGATTTCGGAGTTACCCGTGCCCTTGAATTCCTCGAAGATCACTTCGTCCATGCGGCTGCCGGTATCGATCAGTGCCGTCGCGATGATCGACAGCGAACCGCCCTCTTCGATGTTGCGCGCCGCGCCGAAGAAGCGCTTCGGCCGCTGCAGGGCGTTGGCATCGACGCCGCCGGTCAGCACCTTGCCCGAGCTGGGCACGACGGTGTTGTAGGCGCGGCCCAGGCGGGTGATCGAATCGAGCAGGATGACGACGTCGC
>JAESGW010000749.1_pt1 | contig 15516 bp, 14 predicted proteins | sample 9269791 | NCBI WGS metagenome assembly JAESGW01 (sample SAMN16773120, study PRJNA677053) | algae metagenome | isolation source: Aphanocapsa lilacina HA4352-LM1 and co-occurring heterotrophs from near cave... | place: USA: Maniniholo cave, near Haena, Kauai, HI | collected 2009-07-28 | reverse complement strand
GAGCAGCGCCGCGACGGAGCCGAGCAGGCCGCCGACCTCGTCGGTCGCGGCGAGCAGGGCGCCGGCGCCGTCCTTGCGGTTGAGGCCGAGCTCGAGGGCGTCGCGGCGCGCGACGAGACCTGCACGGTCGCGATCGGCCTGCTGGGAGTCCTCGCGAGCGCGGGCGAGCTGCTCGTCCACCTCGTCGAGGACGGCGACCGCGTCCTCGTGCTCGGAGTCGAGGCCCTCCTCGCCGGCGTCGAGCCCGGCGACCTTGGTCTCCAGGGCGGTGAAGTCGAGCTGCGCCCGCTCGGCGCGCGTGACAGCCTCCTCGCGCGCCTCGGTGAGCCGCTGGATCTCGGCGTCGGCGGCCTCGGCGCGCGACGTGAGCGCGTTGACCTGCCCGGTCAGGCGTGCCAGTCCCTCGCGCCGGTCGGCGGCGGCGCGCTGGAGCCCGGCGATCCGCTTGTCCTCCTCGGCGGCGGCCTCCTCGGCGGCGCGCTTGGCGACGACGGCGGCGTCGAGCGCGGCCCGGTCGGCCTCGACCTGCTGGGCGATCTCCTCCTCCTGGCGACGTACGCGCTCGGCCTGGGCCTCGAGCTCGTCGGGGTCGCGCCCGGAGTCGACGGTGTCGCCGTCGGACGCGCCGGCGGCGTTGCGGATCCGCTCGTCGGCGAGGGACGCCGTGCCGCGCAGGCGCTCCTTGAGGCCCGACAGCGCGAACCACGTCTCCTGCGCGGCCGCCAGCCGGGGCAGGTCCTCGCGCAGGGTCGCCTCCAGCCTCGCCTCGTGCTCGCGCCCGGCCGCGATGTCGGCCTCGACCTGCTCGCGGCGCTGGAGCAGCACGGTCTCGTCGGCCATCTCGGACTCGAGGGCCGTACGGGCGGTGACCAGGTCGTCGGCCAGCAGCCGGGCCCGCGCGTCGCGCACGTCCGCCTGCACCGTCTGCGCCTGCCGCGCCACCTCGGCCTGACGCCCCAGCGGCTTGAGCTGGCGGCGGATCTCGGAGAGCAGGTCTGCCAGTCGGGTGAGGTTGCCGTCGGTGGCGTCGAGCTTGCGGAGCGCCTTCTCCTTGCGCTTGCGGTGCTTGAGGACGCCGGCCGCCTCCTCGATGAAGCCGCGCCGGTCCTCCGGGGTCGCGTGCAGGATCGAGTCGAGCTGGCCCTGTCCCACGATGACGTGCATCTCCCGACCGATGCCGGAGTCGCTGAGCAGCTCCTGCACGTCGAGCAGCCGGCAGCCGCTGCCGTTGATGGCGTACTCGGACCCGCCGTTGCGGAACATCGTGCGGCTGATCGTGACCTCGGCGTAGTCGATCGGGAGCGCACCGTCGGAGTTGTCGATGGTCAGCTGCACCTCGGCGCGGCCGAGCGGCGGACGGCCCGACGTACCGGCGAAGATGACGTCCTCCATCTTGCCGCCGCGCAGGCTCTTGGCGCCCTGCTCGCCCATCACCCACGCGAGCGCGTCGACCACGTTGGACTTGCCCGACCCGTTGGGGCCGACGATGCAGGTGATGCCCGGCTCGAGCTGCATGGTCGTCGAGGAGGCGAAGGACTTGAACCCCTTGAGGGTCAGGCTCTTCAGGTACACCGCGTCTCGCTTCCTTCGGGGGCACGTCGCGTCGACGCGTCGGCGAATCGTCGCAGACTACTCGTCGGGGGAAGGCAGCTCCGCCAGCCTACGGTCAGCGCGCGTCGGCGCCACGCCGCCCGCGCGCGTGTCGCGGACCCGGCGGCGCGGATGCTCAGGGGCGTGGGTAGAGGCGCCGGTAGACCAGGTAGAGGATGGGTCCGAGGACCACCACCGGGAGAAGCCCGCCGGGCCCCTGCGAGGCGAGCCCCGTGAGCAGGGACGGTGCCATGAAGAAGCACACGATCCAGAACACCATCCGCGGGTTCACGCTCCTCGCGGGTGCAGCCGGCGGGGCGTAGCCGAAGGCAGCCGGCGGCACGGGTGGAGCAGGCACCGCCGGGACGGTCAGGCCCCGCAGCACCGCGTCGAGGTCGCCGTGGGTCCGCGCGGCCAGTGCCTGCGAGGTGCGCTCGTCGAGCTCGGCGGAGGTGATCCGGCCCTCGCTGAACGCCGTGGCCAGGCGCCGGCACACCTGGTCGCGATCGATGTCGGAGGCGAGGAGGGCGTCCTTCGCAGCGTCTGCCTCGCTCTGCGATCGCAGCCAGTGGCGATAGGCCTCGTCGCCCGCGCCGGGCGCGCCGTACGGCGTGGTCATGACGCAAGGCTAAGCCCGCACCGGGCGCCTGCGTGGCCACTTCACCGACTCGGCTCACCCCACGACGCCGGACGCCTGACGAGGCCGTTGCGCACGGGCGTGGCACACCGCCATGCTGGCAGGATGCGCCTGAGCGTCCCGGCCCTGGTATCCGTCCTCGTCCTGCTCGCACCCTCGTCCGTGGCGGCAGCCCCCGCCCCGGTCGACCGCGACCACCTGCTGGGGCTCGACGACTACACGCTCGTCTACCCCGACCTGTTCCGTGCCGACGAGTCCGACGCGATCAGGATCGTGAGGCGGTCCCCCCTGTTCGCGCCGGACCGGTGCGAGGACCAGGCTCGGGTGGTGCGAGGGGCGAGCCGGATCTCGGGCAGCGTCTCCCCCGAGCTCGACCGGAGCGCGGACGTGGCACTGATCGACCAGAACCTGGTCCGCTTCACCTCGAGGCGCCAGGCCCGGGCGCTCGTGCAGCGCTACCGCTGGTTCAGCCGCAACTGCGTCGGCAACGTCCGCACCGACGACGGCGAGGGCGGCGCCGTCACCCTCAAGAACCGGGCCTGGGCACCTCCCCGAGTGGGCGACCAGACGGCCGGGATGCTCATCGGGTGGTTCCAGGGCGGCGGCGCCGACTGGCGCCGCGTGCTCGCCGCCCGCGTCGGACGCACCGTCACGGTGATCGACGTCAGCGTGATCGGCGAGCGGCCCCGACGGGACGACGTCGTCGCCCTCGGCGAGCTGGCTGCTGCGCGGTTGCGCTGAGTCCTCAGGACCTGCCGAGCACGTCCTCCAGCGCCGCGAGCACGAGCAGCACGGCGTCGGGGCGGGCGTTGCGACCCATCAGCCCGATGCGCCACACCGACCCGGCGTACGCTCCGGCGCCCGCACCGATCTCGATCCCGTGCCGCTCCAGCAGCTCGCGCCGCACGGCTGCCGAGTCGATGCCCTCGGGCACCTTGACCGTCGTCAGCTCCGGGAGTCGGCTGCCCTCGGCGGCGAAGAGCTCGAGGCCCATCTCCTCGAGCCCGGCCTGCAGCGCGTCGCCGGCGGCCTGGTGCCGCACCCAGACGGCGTCGAGGCCCTCGTCGAGGATCCGGGTGAGCCCGGCGTGGAGGCTGGCGACCATGGCCGTGGGAGCGGTGTGGTGGTAGGTCCGCTGGCCGCCCTTGCTGGCCGCCTCGCCGACGTAGCCGCCGAGCATGCCGAGGTCGAGGTACCACGAGCGCGGCTTCTCGACGCGGCGCTCGAAGGCGCGGTCGTCGATGGTGAAGGGGGCGAGACCGGGGGCGACGCCGAGGCACTTCTGGGTGCCGGCATAGCCCACGTCGACGCCCCAGTCGTCGGCGCGCAGCTCGATGCCGCCGATCGAGGTGACCGCGTCGGTGACCAGCAGCGCATCACCCTTGCCCGCGCCGAGGGAGGCGATGTCGGAGCGTACGCCGGTGGACGTCTCGGCGTGGACCGCGGCGATGATCGCCGGCGACGGGTGCGCGGAGAGCACACGGTCGACGTCGACCGGCTGGCCCCAGTCGTGCTCGACCGCGACGACCTCGGCGCCGCAGCGGGCCGCGACGTCGGTCATCCGCTGCCCGAAGAGGCCGTTGACGGCGACCACGACGACGTCGCCGGGGTGCACCGTGTTGACGAACGCGGCCTCCATGCCGGCCGAGCCGGTGGCGCTGAGCGGGAGCGTACGGGCGTTGTCGGTCCCCCAGACGGTGCGCAGCATGTCGCAGGTCTCGTCCATGATCCGGAGGAACTCCGGGTCGAGGTGGCCGAGCAGCGGCTCGGCGAGCGCCCGGGTGGCCTCCGGGTAGGGGTTGGAGGGGCCGGGACCGAAGAGGTGGCGCTCGCGGATCATGGGATCGAACCTAGCGCCCACCCCACGACGTTCCTCTCCCCCGCTCCGCTCCTCCGGACAACGCCGCGGGACCCCGAGCCTCCACCAGCCTCACAGGACCGCCCCGGGGTTGAGGATGCCCGCCGGGTCGAGCGCGTCCTTGATCCGCCGGGTCAGCGCCATCACGTCGTCGCCGAGCTGCTCGGGCAGCGCCGCCTTCTTCGTCCGGCCGACGCCGTGCTCGCCGGTGATGGTGCCGCCGAGCCGGATCGCGGCGCGCAGGATGTCGTCGAAGGCGGCCCGGGCGCGGCGCTCGGAGTCGGGGTCGGCGGCGTCGTAGACGATGATCGGGTGGGTGTTGCCGTCCCCGGCGTGGGCGACGGTGGGGATCTCGACGTCGTGGCGCGCCGCGACCTCCGCGACCGCGGCGAGCAGGTCCGGGAGCAGCGGCACGGGTGCGCCCACGTCCTCGAGCAGCAGGGCGCCGCGCGCCTCCACCGCCGGGAAGGCCGCGCGCCGGGCGGCGACGAACATCTCGCCCTCCTCCGGGTCGTCGGTGACCACGACCTCGGTGGCGCCGGCGGCCGTGCAGGCCGCCTCGACCGTCGCGATCTCGGCCACGCGTGCGTCGCCCGGGGCGTCGGACTGCACCACCAGCAGCGCCCCCGCGGTGCGGTCGAGGCCCCGCGGCGCGTGGTCCTCGACGGCGTTGATGGAGGCGCGGTCCATCAGCTCCATCATCGAGGGACGCAACGTGCGCCGCACCGCGACGACGGCCTCGGCCGCATCCGCCACCGAGGCGAAGGACGCCACGAGGGTGGCCGCCGGGAGCGGGAGCGGGACCAGGCGCAGGACGGCACGCGTGACGATGCCGAGGGTCCCCTCGGAGCCGACGAACAGCTTGACCAGCGACAGGCCGGCGACGTCCTTGATCCGCTTCCCGCCGAGCGTGACGAGCGAGCCGTCGGCGAGCACCACGTCGAGCCCGAGCACGTAGTCGGTGGTCACCCCGTACTTCACGCAGCACAGGCCGCCCGCGTTGGTCGCGACGTTGCCGCCGATGGAGCAGATCTCGTACGACGAGGGGTCCGGCGGGTACCAGAGGCCGTGCTCGCGGGAGGCGGCCTTGACCTCGGCGTTGAAGGCGCCCGGCTCCACGACCGCGACCTGGCAGTCGGGGTCGACCTCGATCGCGCGCATCCGCTCCAGGCTCAGCACGATGCCGCCGTCGACGGCGCTGGCACCGCCCGACAGGCCCGAGCCCGCTCCGCGCGGGACCACCGGCACCCCGTGCCTCGCCGCCCACCGCACGGCCACCTGGACCTGGGAGGCGTCCTCGGCACGGACGACCGCGACCGGGGTGCCCGCGCCGGTGTCGCGCGACCAGTCGAACCTGTAGCCCTCGGTGGTGGCCGGGTCGGTGGCGACGACGCCGGGCGGCAGGGAGTCGACGAGCTCGGCGAGGGCTTCCATCGGCCCATCGTGGCACGGCCGGGTCAACGGGCCCGGGCGACCGGCCGCCGGGCTCGACGTCGCCCGCCGCGGCTGTCAGGCTCGCCGGGTGGGCGAGGAGACCGAGCAGAAGTCCGAGCAGCAGACCGAGCAGCAGACCGAGCACGAGCGCGAGAAGGCCCGCGTCGCAGGCGTCTTCGACCGCGCCTCCGCGACCTACGACCAGGTGGGCATCGACTTCTTCGGGACGGTCGCGGCCGAGCTGGTCAGGCGTACGGCTCCGGGCCCGGGCGAGTCGGTCCTCGAGCTCGGGAGCGGCCGGGGCGCCTCCGCCCTGCCCGCCGCGCACGCCGTGGGCCCGACCGGGCGCGTGCTCGCCACCGACCTGGCCCCCGGGATGCTGGCCTCGCTGGAGGCGCTGGCCGCGGACCTGCCGTGGCTCGAGGTGCGCGCGGGCGACGCCGAGCGTCCTCCGCCCGGACCGTGGGACGTGGTGCAGGCCGGCCTCGTGCTGTTCTTCCTCCCCGACCTGCCCGGCACGCTCGACCGGGTGCGCGAGGTGCTCCGGCCCGCGGGGCGCTTCGGCTTCACCTGGTTCGGCGACAGCGACGACTCGTGGGACGACGTGACCGGGCGGCTGCAGGCGCTCGCCCCGGCGCCGTCGACGACCGCGCCCGGCGTCGAGGACGAAGAGGACGGGGAGGACGGGGACGAGCAGCCCGGCCCGTTCTCCTCGGTGGACGCCATGCACGCCGTGCTCCTCGACCACGGCTTCACCGACCCGACGACATCCACGGTGCGGATCCGGGTCGACTACGCCGACGTCGAGCAGTGGTGGGCCTGGATCTGGTCGGCCGGGCTGCGGGCCCTGCTCGAGCGGCTGGAGTCGCGCGGGCTCCTCGACCGGGCGCGGTCGGAGGTCGATCCCGAGCTCCGGCGCCGGGCGGCCGACGGGACGCTGACGTGGTGGACCGACGTCCGGTGCACGGTGGCGACCCGGCCCACCGGGTCATGATCCCGGCGGGAGCTCCTCCGCGACCTCGGCGACCTCCGCGCCCCCGCTCCCACCGGCTGCCTCGTCGGCGTGGGCGATCTGCGCCAGCGAGCGCCACACCAGGGCCAGCGTGATACCCGACCCGACGAAGGCGAACCACCACGGCGCCGTGAGCCCCCACACGTGCGCGATCACACCGCCGAGCAGTGAGCCGGCGAGCATCCCGCCCATGACGCAGATCATGTAGACCGACCCCACCCGCCCCTGCAGCTCGCTGGGCACCGCGCGCTGGCGTACGGCCTGGGACAGCGTGCCCCACACGAAGGCGTAGGCACCGAAGAAGAACATCAGGGGGTACGCCGCCCACGCGGAGGTCGTGAAGGCCATCGCGAGGTGGAACAGCACCTCGGCCAGCAGCACGGTCCGCATGAGGGTGGCGAGGGGCACCAGTCGCTCGAGGCGCCCGTAGGAGAACGTGGCCAGCAGGCCGCCGAGCGCCGCTGCCGTGGTCAGCAGCCCGAAGCCCGCCTCGTCGATGCCGACGCGCTCGAGGGCCCACAGGACCAGCACCGACCAGGGCGCGGCCCACGTGACGTTGAAGACGACGATGATGATCGCCAGGGTGCGGACCGGCGGGTTGCCCGCCAGCCACCTGACCCCGTCGGCGATGTCCTGCCGGATGTGGGTGTCGACCTCCGCGCGCACGGCGCCGGGCGGCGTACCGATCCGGGACACCAGCACCACGCCCACGGCGATGCAGACGACCGTGGTGGCGAAGGGCCACACCATGCCGACCGAGAAGAGCAAGGCCCCGAGAGCGGGGCCGACGAGCTGGTTGCCGGTGATCATGCCGGTCATCAGCCGGGCGTTGGCGATGCCGAGGTCGCGCTTGTCGACGAGCATCGGCGTGAGGGTGCCCGCCGTTGCGTCGACGAAGGTCTCCGCCGTCCCCAGCGCGACCATGGACACCAGGACCACGGCGATGTTGACGTGACCGGTGACGATCGTCGCGCACAGCCCGGCGAGCACCGCGCCGCGCACGGTGTTGGCGGTCATCATCACCACGCGACGGTCGAGCCGGTCGGCCAGGGCGCCGGCGAGCAGGCCGACGACGAGCCACGGGGCGGTCAGGGCCAGCATGGCCGCGGAGACCAGGATCGGGTTCCGGGTCTGGGACGCGACGAGCAGCGGCCCGGCGGCGATGAGCATCCCGTCGCCGAGGTTGGTCACCCACGACGACCCGACCAGCCACCGGAAGCCCGTGCCGAGCCGGGCGGGGAAGACGGTCTCGACGAGAGGGGTCACAAGCACCGCAGCGTACGCACGCCGCAGGTGTGGCCGCACCGCGATATCGGGTCCAGCCGGGGTGCGGGGCTCAGACGGGCTGCAGGTCCTCGACCGTGAGCTGCCCGTCGAGGGCAGCAGCGGCGAGGCGGTCGTTGTCGGCCTGCAGGCGCAGCACGAGCGCCTCGAGGTCATCGACGCGACGCCTGAGTCGCCGGTTCTCGACGGCGAGGGCCGTCGTGGTCCGTGCATCGCTGTTCAGATGACCCAACAGCGCCTTGGCCATGGGGAGCCTTTCGAGGAAGGGGTGGTCGACGGGCCGGCCAACCGGCCGTCTACAAGAGTCCCACCGCGTGGGGCCGCGGTCAATGCGGGACGAGCGGTCAGCGTCGGTGGGGCGGGCGCTGGCAGCGCGGGCAGAAGTAGGACGAGCGGTTCATGAACGCGACCCGGCGGATCGGGGTGGCACAGCGCCGGCACGGCTCGCCCTCCTGCCCGTACGCGTCGAGCGAGCGGTCGAAGTAGCCGGACTCGCCGTTGACGTTGACGTAGAGCGCGTCGAAGGAGGTGCCGCCCTGGGCGAGCGCCTCGCCCATGACGTCGCGGACGTGACCCAGCAGCCCACGCAGGACCGGGCCGGTGAGCCGGTCCCCCGGCCGCTCGCCGTGCAGCCGTGCGCGCCACAGCGCCTCGTCGGCGTAGATGTTGCCGACGCCGGAGATGAGTCCCTGGTCGAGCAGCAGCCGCTTGATCGCGGAGGTGCGGCGCCGCGCGCGGCGCACGAACTCGTCGTCGTCGAAGTCGGGGTCGATCGGGTCGCGCGCGATGTGGGCGATCTCGGTCGGCAGGTCCGCCCCGCCGGCCGAGACGACCAGGCCGCCGAACATCCGCTGGTCGACGAACCGCATCTCCAGGGCGGTGCCGGCAGGCGTACGCAGCGCGAACCGGACGCGCAGGTGCCGCTCGTCGGGGGCGCCGGGCGCGTGGAGGAGCATCTGGCCGCTCATCCCGAGGTGGCCCAGGAGGGCGTCGCCGTTGACGAGGGGCAGCCAGAAGTACTTGCCGCGGCGGCGCACGGCCGCGATCTGCTGCCCGACGAGCGCGGCGACGAACCCGGTCGAGCCGCGGTGGTCGCGACGCACGGGGCGGGGGTGCAGCACCTCGACGGACTCGATGGTGCTGCCGACGACGTGGCGCTCGAGGCCCGCGCGGACGACCTCGACCTCAGGGAGCTCGGGCACGTCTCAGGCGTCGGCCGCGGCCTGCCCGGCAGCGGGCGCGGCGGCCGGTTGCGAGGCCTTGATCTCGCGGTAGGCGGTCTCGGCGGCGCCCTGCTCGGCCTCCTTCTTGGAGCGGCCGGTGCCGTTGCCGAGGACCAGCTCGCCCACGCGGACCCGCGCGACGAAGGTCTTCATGTGGTCGGGCCCGTCGTCCTCGATCAGGTACTCCGGGACGCCCAGGCCGAGGTCGGCGGAGAGCTCCTGCAGGGAGGTCTTCCAGTCGAGGCCGGCGCCCATGGACGCGGCGGCCTCCATCACCGGGTCGAAGAGCCGGTGGACCACCTTGGCGGCCTCGTCGATGCCGCCGCTGAGGTGGATGGCGCCGATGACCGCCTCGACGGTGTCGGAGAGGATCGAGGCCTTGTTGCGGCCACCGGTCGTCTCCTCGCCGCGGCCCAGCATGATGTGCTGGCCGAGCTCGATCTCCCGGGCCACGTCGGCGAGGGCGCGGGCATTGACGACCGCGGCCCGCAGCTTGGCCAGCCGGCCCTCGGAGAAGTCCGGGTGGGCGCGGTAGAGCGTCTCGGTCACCACGACCCCGAGCACCGAGTCGCCGAGGAACTCCAGGCGCTCGTTGGTCGGGATCTGCCCGTTCTCGTAGGCGTACGAGCGGTGCGTCAGGGCACGGCGCAGCAGCTCGGGATCCAGGACCGGATCACCGAGCGCTGCGCGGAGCTCGTCGGTGGTCAGAGGACCTGGCGACGGTCGGCCTTGGCGCCGTACTGGCCGCACTGGCCGCACGCGCGGTGCGGGAGGTGCTTGGAGCCGCAGGCCGGGTTGGCGCACGTCACGAGGGTCGGCGCGACGGCCTTCCACTGCGAACGGCGGTGGCGCGTGTTGCTGCGCGACATCTTCCGCTTGGGAACAGCCATGGTTGTCTCCTGTTGCTTGCTCCACCGGGGGCTCCCGGCGAGGTGGTCAGTCGTGTGGGTCCTGCTTGGTTTCTGCCTGCAGCTGCTGGAGTCCTGCCCAGCGCGGGTCGATCGGTGCGTCGTGCGAGTGGTCCGGGTCGTCCGCGAGCCGGGCACCGCACTCGGTGCACAGTCCCGGGCAATCGTCCATGCACAGCGGCTGGAACGGTAGCGCGAGCACCACCGCGTCCCGCAGCAGTGGCTCGAGGTCGAGCAGGTCGTCCTCGAGCCGGCTGGTCTCGTCGTCGAGGTCGCGGTCGTCGTGCTCCGCGGCCCTGTCGTGCTGGTCGGGGTAGACGTAGAGCTCCTGGAGCGTGACGTGGACCTCGTCCTCGATCGGCTCCAGGCACCGTACGCACTCCCCCGCGAGCCCGGCCGTGGCCGTGCCCGTGAGCAGCACTCCCTCCATGACCGCCTCGAGCCGCAGGTCGAGCTCGACCGGCGATCCCTCGGGGACGTGGAGGACTTCGATGCCAAGTTCTGCCGGTGCCGGGACGGAGAGCTCCAGCTCACGCTGGGACCCCGGGCGGCGGCCGAGCTCGCGAGTGTCAAGCACGAGCGGCGCCCTCGGGTCCAGGCTGTTCACTGCGAACTCCCACATCTGGACACCAACACAACCTCGGAATCGTATCCGCCGCCCGGGCACAGGGGCAAAACGAGTGAGGGGCGGGACCGCCCGGCAGTCAGGCCGAGCGCTCCGCGAGGCGCGCCACGAGCTGCCCGCGGACGGCCTCGGGGACCAGGCCGCGTACGTCGCCGCCGAGGGCCGCGACCTCCTTGATCAGGCTGGAGGAGACGAAGGCGTTGCCGACGGCACCCGGGAGGAAGACGGTCTCGACGTCGGTGAGGTGGGAGTTCATCTGAGCCATCGGGAGCTCGTACTCGTAGTCGCCTGCTCCGCGCAGCCCCTTGACGATGGCGACGGCCTCGATCTGGCGGCAGAAGTCGACGATCAGGCCGTCGAAGCCGGAGACGCGCACGTTGGGCAGGTCGCCGGTGGCCTGCTCGAGCATCGCGATGCGCTCGTCGGGGGTGAAGAGGCGGTTCTTGCTCATGTTGACGCCGACCGCGACGACGACCTCGTCGAAGAGCTTGGCGGCCCGGCCGACGATGTCGAGGTGGCCGTTGGTCACCGGGTCGAACGACCCGGGGCAGACAGCGCGACGCACGCTGGACTCCCTTCGGTCAGGGGCTCCCGAGGGTGGAAGGTCAGGGTGCCGGGGTGGCGTGACCGTACCAAAGCGCGGTCTCGCCGTAGCGCTTCGTGCGGTCCTCCTCGATGCCGCCCGGCCAGGTGACGACCGTGCGCCTGGCGGCGCGCTCGACCACGACGAGCGCCCCCGGGACCAGCCATCCGTGGGCGACGAGCGCACCGAGGTCGGCATCGACGTCGCCGTCGGACATCGGGTAGGGCGGGTCGGAGAAGACGACGTCGTAGGGCGCCGCGGGCGGCGAGGCGAGGAAGGAGGCCACGGACGTCGCCACGACCCGGGCGCGGGAGAAGCCCAGCGCCGCAGCGTTGCGCGTGATGAGCGCGGCCGTGCGCCGGTCCTGCTCGACCATCGTCACGACACCGGCACCACGCGACCACGCCTCGAGGCCGACGGCGCCCGAGCCGGCGTAGAGGTCGAGGAAGCGCAACCCGTCGAGCGAGCCGGTGCGCGACTCGATCGCCGAGAAGAGCGCCTCGCGCACGCGGTCGCTCGTGGGCCGGGTCGTCTGGCCGCGCGGCGTCTCCAGCCGGCGCCCGCCGGCCGTTCCCCCGATGATGCGAGTCATGTCCCCCAGCTCAGCCCTTCTCCAGGAACTCCGACGCCGCCGAGCGCTCGACCTCGGCGACGGCTGCGGCGAGGGCGGGCGCCTGCGCGAGCGCAGGATCCTCGGAGAGTAGCGCCTCGGCGGCCTCGCGGGCACGGACGATGGTCTTCTCGTCGCGCAATACCCGAAGTGTGACGAGCCCGGACCGGAACCCCGACTGGCTGGCGCCGAGCACGTCGCCCTCGCGGCGCTGCTCGAGGTCGACCCGGCTCAGCTCGAAGCCGTCGGTGGTCGCGGCGACCGCGTCGAGCCGGTCGCGGGCCGGGGACCCGAGCTCCGCGTGGGACACCAGCAGGCACAGGCCGGGCAGCCCGCCACGACCGACGCGTCCGCGCAGCTGGTGGAGCTGGGACACGCCGAACCGGTCGGCGTCGAGCAGCACCATCGTGGTCGCGTTGTGCACGTCGACGCCGACCTCGATGACGGTAGTGGACACGAGCACGTCGACGTCGCCCGCGGCGAAGGCGCGCATCGTCCGGTCCTTGTCGTCGGGTGGCATCCGGCCGTGCAGCACCGCCGTACGCAGCCCGGCGAGCGGCCCCGCGGAGAGCTCGTCGTGGACCTCCTCGACCGCGGCGAGGGACCGCCGGGGCGCGACCTCCCGGCCCTCGTCGTCGAGGTCGAGCTGGTCGCTCTCGCCCTCCTCCTGCGCGTCGCCGGAGATCCGGGGGCACACGACGTAGACCTGGTGGCCCTCGGCGACCTCCTCGCGGACCCGCTGCCACACACGGTCGATCCAGGCCGGCTGGTCGGCGAGCGGGACGACGTTGGTCTGGATGGGCGCCCGACCGGCGGGGAGCTCGGCGAGCACGGAGGTCTCCAGGTCACCGAAGACCGTCATCGCGACCGTGCGCGGGATGGGCGTCGCCGTCATCACGAGGACGTGCGGCGGGCTGCCGGCCTTGTCGGTCAGGGCCGCGCGCTGCTCCACGCCGAAGCGGTGCTGCTCGTCGACGACGACGAGCCCGAGGTCGGCGAGCTCGACCTTGTCCTCGAGCAGGGCGTGGGTGCCGATGACGATGCCGGCCTCGCCGGTGACGAGCCTCAGCATCGCCTCCTGGCGCGCGGCCCTGCCCATCGAGCCGGTCAGGAGCACGACCTGCGTCGCGTGGGCGTCGCCGCCGAGCATGCCTCCCTGGGCGAGGTCGCCCAGCATCGCGGAGATGGAGCGGTGGTGCTGCTGGGCCAGGACCTCGGTCGGGGCGAGCAGCGCGGCCTGCCCGCCGGCGTCGACGACCTGGAGCATGGCACGCAGGGCGACGAGGGTCTTGCCGGAGCCGACCTCGCCCTGGAGGAGCCGGTTCATCGGGTGGTCCCGGCCGAGCTCGTCGGCGACGAGGTCGCCGATCTCGCGCTGCCCGCCGGTGAGCTCGAACGGCAGCCGCGCGTCGAAGGCCGCGAGCAGGCCGTCGTCGCGGCGTGGGCGGGAGCGGGCGCCCTGGGCACGGTGCGCCGCACGACGACGCGCGAGCACCAGCTGCAGCACCAGCGCCTCCTCGAAGCGGAAGCGCTTCTGGGCGGCGCCGAGCTGGCTCCACTCGTCGGGGGCGTGGATCCAGCGCAGCGCCTGCATGACGTCGAGCACCTCGAAACGCTCGCGGAGCTCAGGAGTGAGGACGTCGGGCACCCCGGTGACCAGGTCGAGGGCGGCGGTGACGACCTTCTGGATGTCCCAGGTGTAGAGCTTCGCGGTGAGCGGGTAGACGGGCATCAGCTTGCTGAGCGTCGCCGCCTCCGGGCCGTCGAGGGCGAACCCGTGCGGCTGCTCGAGCTGCCAGCTGCCGCGGAACTGCTTGGCCTTGCCCGTGAAGACCGCCCGGCAGCCTGGCCGGAACTCGGCCTCGTGCTTGTCGGCCAGGCTCTGGTAGGGGCTGAACAGGGTGACGGAGAAGTCGGGGCCGTCGGTGCGCAGCCGCACGGTCGTGCGGAACTGGCGACGGTTGCCGCTGAAGAACGAGGCGCTCTCGCACGAGCGCACCTCGCCGACGATCGTCAGCTGCTCCCCCACCACCGGCGTGGCGACCTCGGACAGCTCGGTGGCGGCGACGTAGCGGCGCGGGAAGTGGCGCAGCAGGTCGCCGACGGTGGCGAGGCCGAGACCCTCCTCGGCGAGCTTGCGCTTCTTGTGGTGGTTGCCGAAGACCGCCCCGATCGGGCTGTCCGGCGTGATCGCGACCATGGTGACTTCCTAGCCGCTCACTCCACGCTGACGAGCAGCGGGTAGCGCGGCTGGCCTCCCTCGTGGACGGCGACGTCGACCGTGGGGTGGCGCTCCTCGACGTGGGCCGCGAGGCGCCCGGCGAGCTCGGCGCCGTCCTCCCCGGCCACGATCGTCACCAGCTCGCCGCCGCCGGCGAGCAACCGCTCGACGACGTCGGTGGCGACGACGTCGAGGTCGGACCCGACCACCGCGAAGTCACCGGCGACCACGCCGAGTGCGTCGCCGGGCTCGCACGGGCCGGCCATGGTGATGGCCCGTCGGGCGGCGACCGTGACCGCGCCGTGGCGGGCGTGGCGGGCGGTGGCGGTCATCTCGCGGACGTCGGCGTCGAAGGCGCGGCCGGGCTCGTGCACCGAGATCGCGGCCAGCCCCTGCACCTGGGCCTGGGTGGGGATGACCTCGACGGAGACGTCGAGCTCGGCCTCGGCGGTGCGCGCGGCGATCTCGGCGGCGCGGATCGTGTCGCCGTCGTTGGGCAGCACCACCACCTCGGCGGCACCGCAGGCGGTGATGGCCTCGAGGAGCTGACCGGTCGAGGGACGCTGCCCCGGCCCGCCTGGCACGACCACGGCACCCGCCGACTCGAACAGGGCGGTCAGCCCGGGCCCGGCCGCGACGGCGACGACCCGGCGCCCCGTCCGGGTGGAGGACCGCTGCCGGGTCGCGGCGACCTGCTCGGCGAAGTGCGTCACCCGGATGCGGTGCGGGCGGCCCGCCACGATGCCGGCCTCGATCGCGGCACCGACGTCGTCGACGTGCACGTGGACGTTCCACAGGCCCTCGCCCCCGACCACCACGAGGCTGTCCCCCAGGCCGGCGAGGGTGTCGCGGAGCGTGGCGATCGCCTCCTCCTCGGCCTCGGAGCCGGAGTCGAGGAGGTACATCACCTCGTAGCCCGGACCGTCGGCGGTCAGGTCGTCGCCCGGGACTGCGGCGGCCACGGGGATGTGGTGGGTGCCGATCGGCGGCGACCACGGGCTGGGTCGCCGACCGGTGGCGGTCGTCTCCACCGCGTCGAGCACCACGCAGAGCCCGCGTCCCCCGGCGTCGACCACGCCGGCCTGGGCCAGCACCTCGAGCTGCTCGGGCGTACGGGCGAGTGCCGCGCGGGCGGCGGCCGCCGCGGCCGTGAAGACGTCGCGGGTGCGTACGCCGCGACCGGCTGCCTCGAGCGCGGCGTCGGACGCAGCCCGCGAGACGGTGAGCATCGTGCCCTCGACGGGCACGCCGACCGCCGCATAGCTGGCCTCGGTCGCCTCCGCCATCGCCGCGGCGATGGTCTCGGCCGGCCGGTCCTCGATCGCAGCGCCGGCGAGGTGGCGTACGTAGGCGCGCAGCATCTGGCTCAGGATCACGCCCGAGTTGCCGCGGGCGCCCATCAGCGCGGCGCGCGCCAGCACGGCCATGCCGTCGCCGAGCGGGAGGTCGGGGTCGGACGTGCGGGCCTCGCGGAGCGCGTCGCGGGCTGCGGAGACGGTGAGGAACATGTTGGTGCCGGTGTCGCCGTCGG
>JAESGW010000748.1_pt1 | contig 15528 bp, 13 predicted proteins | sample 9269791 | NCBI WGS metagenome assembly JAESGW01 (sample SAMN16773120, study PRJNA677053) | algae metagenome | isolation source: Aphanocapsa lilacina HA4352-LM1 and co-occurring heterotrophs from near cave... | place: USA: Maniniholo cave, near Haena, Kauai, HI | collected 2009-07-28 | reverse complement strand
GTGGCTGCTGGTGCTGGCCGACCGGGTGCTGCTCGGCCGGCACTTCCCGTCCGACGTGATCGGCGGATCGCTGCTCGCGCTGGCCGTGTTCTTCCTGGCCCTGGCGTTCATCGACCCGCGGCCCCGCTCGACGGCGGCCAACGCGGAGCCGCTGCCCGAGGTCTACGCCTCCGAGAAGCGCCTGGCGGTCATCCTCAACCCGATCAAGGTCGAGGACGTGGGCCAGTTCCGCTCGATCGTGAGCACGATGGCCAAGGAGTCCGGCTGGTCGGAGCCGACCTGGCAGTACACGACCGTCGAGGACCCGGGCACCGGGATGGCCGAGCGCGCCGCGGTCTCGGGCGCCGACCTGGTCCTGGTCTGCGGCGGCGACGGCACCGTGCGCGAGGTGTGCGCCGAGCTCGCCGGCACGGGCATCCCGGTCGGGATCGTCCCCGCCGGCACCGGCAACCTGCTGGCCCGCAACCTCGACATCCCGCTCTACCTGCGCTCGGCCATCGACGTCGCGCTCAACGGCCAGGACCGGGCGATCGACCTGGTGAAGGTCGGCGGCGACGGCATCGAGGACACGCACTTCATGGTGATGGCCGGCATGGGCTTCGACGCCGCGATCATGGAGGGCGTCAACGAGGACATCAAGAAGAAGATCGGCTGGGTGGCCTACGTCGTCTCCGGCCTGAAGTCGCTGATGTTCCCGGCGATCAAGGTCGAGATCCAGATCGACGACCAGGAGCCCACCGTCCACCGGGCGCGTACGGTCGTGGTCGGCAACGTCGGCTTCCTCCAGGCCGGGATGCCGCTGCTGCCCGACGCGACGATCGACGACGGCATCCTCGACGTGGTGATCATCCACCCGCGGCAGTTCCTGTCCTGGATCACGGTGGCGATGCGCGTGCTGGCCAAGAGCACGATCGTCGACGAGACGCTCGACCGCCGCACCGGCTCGCGGGTGCGGGTCAAGGCGTCCTCCGACACCCCGCGCCAGCTCGACGGCGACTCCGTCGGCGAGGGCCGCGAGCTGTGGATGGAGTGCATCCACGGGCGCCTGCTGGTCCGCGTGCCGCGCTGAGGCCGCCTGCCGCCCGCGGTCAGGCCAGGAAGCGGTAGCCCACCCCCGGCTCGGTGACGAAGAGCACCGGGTGCGCCGGGTCGGCCTCGAGCTTCTTGCGGATGCTCGCCAGGTGGACGCGGAGGTAGTTGGTCTGGGTGTCGTACGCGGGACCCCACACCGCGGTCAGCAGCTCGGCCTGCCGCACCAGCCGGCCGCGACGGCGGGCGAGGACCTCGACGAGCTTCCACTCGATCGGGGTCAGGTGGATCTCCTCGTCGCCGCGGCTGGCCCGGGAGTCGGTGACGTCGAGGCGCAGGCCGTCGACCTCGACGACGAGGTCGGGCTCCTCGCGGCCGACGCGTCGCGAGGTCGCGCGCACACGGGCGAGGAGCTCCTCGATCGAGAACGGCTTGGTGATGAAGTCGTCAGCGCCGAGGTCGAGCGCCTCGACCTTGTCGTCGGACTCGCTGCGGGCGGACACGACGATGACCGGCACCTGGGTGAAGGCCCGCAGCCGCGTGAGCACCGAGATGCCGTCGAGGTCGGGCAGCCCGAGGTCGAGCAGGACCACGTCGGGCATCCGCTCGTCGACGACCTGGAGCGCGGACCTGCCGTCACCGGCGGTCTCGACCTCGTAGTCGCGGGCCCGGAGGTTGATCGACAGCGTACGGCGCATGGCGGGGTCGTCGTCGACGACCAGCACGAACGTCATCCGGCCTCCTCGAGCGCCGCGGCGCGCAGCTCCAGCACGAACGTGAGCCCGCCGCCGGGGGTCTCCTCGCTGGAGATCGTGCCACCCATCGCCTCGGTCAGGCCGTGCGCCACGGCGAGGCCGAGTCCCACGCCGTCCTGCTGGGGCACGTCGCCGAGCCGCTGGAACGGTGCGAACAGCCGGGCCTGGTCGTGGTCCCGGACGCCGGGGCCCGAGTCGGCGACGCGCACCACGACGCGGTCGCCCGCGGTGGTCGCGTCGATGCGGACCCGCGCCCGCGCGGGGGTGTACTTCAGCGCGTTCTCGCAGATGTTGGCCAGCACCCGGTCCAGCAGACCGGCGTCGGCGAGCACGACGACCTCGGGGTCGACCGACACCTCGATCCGCTCGCCGCCGGCCAGCGGAGCGATGCTGCCGCGCACGACCTCGGCGAGGTCCACCTCGGTGAGCACCGCGCTGACCGACCCGGTGTTGATCCGGCTCATGTCGAGCAGGTTGGCGACGAGGGCGCCGAGCCGGTCGGTCGACTCCTCGATCGTCTCGAGGAGCTCGGCCTCGTCCTCCTCGGAGAACGTGACGTCGCTCGACCGCAGGCTCGCGACCGCCACCTTGGCAGCGGCCAGCGGGTTGCGCAGGTCGTGGGACACCGCGGCGAGCAGGGCCGTCCGGGTGCGATCGGCCTCCTTCAGGCGCAGCCGCTCCACCTCGGCCTCGGTGGCCCGCCGTCGCTCGGCCATCACCTTGGCGTAGGCGGCGTACGCGTTGAGCAGCCCCCGCTCGGACGCCGGGAGCCTGGCACCCGCGAGCACCAGCGTGGTGTGCTCGTCGATCGCGGCCGCCATGTCAGCGCGCTCGACCGACGTCGGTGGCACGCCGCACCCCGCGACCACGACCTCCTCGCCGTCGTCGCGGCGGAGCACCGCGGCGCCCGTGGCGTTGAAGAGCCGGCAGGCCGACGAGAGCAGGCCGTCGGTGTCGTCGCTCGACGTCAGCAGGCTGTGCGCCAGGACCGTGAGGGCGTCGGCCTCGGCCCGGGCAGCGCGTGCCTGGGCCGTACGCCGCGCGGCCGTGTCGACGACGGTGGCGACCGCGATGCCGACCGCGACGAAGATCGCGATGGTGACGACGTTCTCCGGCTCCGCGATCGTGAGCGTGTAGAGGGGCGGGGTGAACAGGTAGTTGAGCAGCAGCGCGCTCATCAGGGCCGACACGACCGCCGCCGCGAGCCCACCGATGAGTGCCGTCGCGACGACCACCACCATCATCGCCATCGCCTCGGTGGGCAGTCCGTGCAGGTCCTTGCTCAGGTGGAGCGCCAGGCTCAGCAGCGTGGGGGCCAGCAGGCCGAAGACGAGCCCGACCAGCCGGCGCCGCCGGCCCAGGTGGTCGACGCCCGCGATGGTGGACGACTGCCGGGCGTAGTCGTGCGTCACGATGTGGACGTCGATGTCGCCCGACCCGGTCACCACGCGCTCGCCGACGCCCGGGCGCAGCAGGGTGGAGACACGACCGCGGCGGCTGGCGCCGATCACCACCTGGGTGGCGTTCTCGGCTCGGGCGAAGGACAGGATGGCGTCGGCCGGGTCGTCGCCGACGACCGTGTGGAAGGAGCCGCCGAGCTCGTCGGCCTTCGCCGCCAGCGCCGTCAGCCGGTCCGGAGAGATCCCGGTCAGGCCGTCCTGGCGCGTGACGTAGAGGGCCTGCCACTCACCGCCCGAGCGGCGGGAGGCGATGCGGGCCGCCCGGCGCATGAGCGTCGACGACTCCGGGCCACCGGAGACGGGCACGACGATCCGCTCGCGCGTCGCCCAGGTGGAGTCGATGTCGTGCTGGTCGCGGTAGCGCTCGAGGCCCTCGTCGACCCGGTCGGCCAGCCAGAGCAGGGCCAGCTCGCGCAGCGCGGTCAGGTTGCCCTCGCGGAAGTAGCGCGAGAGCGCGGCGTCGATCTTGTCGGCGGAGTAGATGTTGCCGTGGGCCATCCGGCGCCGCAGGGCCTGCGGGCTCATGTCGACGAGCTCGATCTGGTCGGCCGAGCGGACCACGTGGTCCGGCACGGTCTCGCGCTGCCGGACGCCCGTGATCGACTCCGTGACGTCGTTCAGCGACTCGAGGTGCTGGATGTTGACGGTGGTGATGACGTGGACACCCGCGTCGAGGAGCGCCTCGACGTCCTGCCAGCGCTTCTCGTGGGTGCTCCCGGGGACGTTGGTGTGGGCGAGCTCGTCGACCAGCACCACCGCGGGAGACCGCTCGAGGACGGCCTCGAGGTCCAGCTCCTCCATCGTCGTGCCGCGGTACTCGATCGAGCGTCGCGGCACGACCTCCAGGCCCTCGACCGCCTTCTCGGTCCTCGGGCGGCCGTGGGTCTCGACATAGCCGACGACCACGTCGGTGCCGCGCTCGCGGCGCCGGTGCCCCTCGTCGAGCATCGCGTACGTCTTGCCGACACCCGGGGCCGCGCCGAGGTAGACGCGCAGCCGCCCTCTGTCCATGCGCTCAGTCTCCCCCACTCGCGGCGGCCGCGACGGCCACGTTGAGCTCGAGCACGTTGACGGCGGGCTCACCGAGGAACCCGAGCCCGCGCCCGTCGGTGTGGTCCTCGACGAGGCCCTCGACCACCTCGAGGTCGAGGCCGTTGGCCTCCGCCACGCGCGGGGCCTGCAGCTCGGCGTACGCCACCGAGATGTGGGGGTCGAGGCCCGAGCCCGACGCGGTGACCGCGTCGGCGGGCACCCGGGACTCGTCGACCCCCTCGCGCGCGGCGACCTCGGCCTTGCGCTCGCCGATGCTGGCGACCAGGTCGGGGTTCAGCGGCCCGAGGTTGCTCGGTCCCGAGGCCAGCGTGTCGTAGTCGCTCGCCGACGGGCGGGAGAGGAACCACTCGTCGCCCTCGAACTGCTGGCCGAGGAGGCGGGAGCCGACCACCTCGCCGTCGACGCGGACGGGGGATCCCTCGGCGCGATCGCCGAGAGCCTGGCCGGCCGCCCACACGGCGACCGGGTAGAGGACACCCGTGAGGACCGTCATGACGAGCAGGAGGCGGAGCCCGGCGAGGGACTGCCGGGAGAGGTCGGTGAACATGCTTCCCCTTTCGTGGGAGCAGAGCCTCAGGAGCCGAGACCGGGGATGGTGGAGACGAGCAGGTCGATGAGCTTGATCCCGGCGAACGGCACGACGATGCCGCCCAGGCCGAAGACCAGGATGTTGCGACGGAGCACCACCGACGCCGAGGCGGCGCGGAAGCGCACGCCCCGCAGCGCCAGCGGGATGAGCCCGATGATCACGAGGGCGTTGAAGATCACCGCCGAGAGGATCGCCGACTGCGGCGTGGCGAGGCCCATCACGTTGAGCCTGTCGAGCGAGGGATGGGCCACGACGAACATCGCCGGGATGATGGCGAAGTACTTCGCGACGTCGTTGGCGATGGAGAACGTCGTGAGGGCGCCGCGGGTGATGAGCAGCTGCTTGCCGATCTCGACGATGTCGATGAGCTTCGTCGGGTCGGAGTCGAGGTCGACCATGTTGCCGGCCTCCTTGGCGGCGGCCGTGCCGCTGTTCATGGCCACGCCGACGTCGGCAGCGGCGAGCGCCGGCGCGTCGTTGGTGCCGTCACCGGTCATCGCGACCAGCCGGCCACCCTCCTGCTCGCGGTGGATGTAGGCCATCTTGTCCTCGGGAGTGGCCTCGGCGAGGAAGTCGTCGACACCCGCCTCCTCGGCGATCGCCTGCGCGGTGAGCGCGTTGTCGCCGGTGATCATCACCGTGCGGATGCCCATGGAGCGCAGCTCGGCGAAACGCTCGGCCATGCCTTCCTTGACGACGTCCTTGAGGTGGATGACACCGAGCACCCGGCCGGCGCCCGAGGCGTCCTTGCGCCCGATCACCAGCGGGGTGCCTCCCGCGCGGGAGATCTCCTCGACGATGTCGTGCACCTCGGCGGGCTGGTCGACGCCGAGCCAGGCCGCGATCGCCGACCCGGCGCCCTTGCGGACCTCGGTTCCGTCGGACAGGTCGACGCCGGACATCCGGGTCTGCGCGGTGAACTCGACGAAGACCGCGTCGGTCGGCAGGTCGCGGTCGTCCGCGCCCTGCTGCAGCGCGAGGTCGACCACCGATCGACCCTCGGGGGTCTGGTCGGCGATGCTGGACAGCCGGGCGGCGTCGCGCAGCTCGTCGGCGCCGATGCCCGGTGCCGCCACGAAGCGACTGGCCTGGCGGTTGCCGTAGGTGATCGTGCCGGTCTTGTCGAGCAGCAGGGTGCTGACGTCACCGGCGGCCTCGACCGCACGGCCCGACATGGCGAGCACGTTGACCCGGACGAGGCGGTCCATGCCGGCGATGCCGATCGCCGACAGCAGGGCACCGATGGTGGTCGGGATCAGGCACACCAGGAGGGCGACGAGGACGACGACGTCCTGCGGGGCGCCGGCGTAGTCGGCCATCGGGGCGAGCGTCGCGACCGCCGCCAGGAACACCAGCGTCAGGCTGGCGAGGAGGATCGACAGCGCGATCTCGTTGGGGGTCTTGCGGCGCGACGTGCCCTCGACGAGCGAGATCATCCGGTCGAGGAAGGTCTCGCCCGCCGCCGCCGTGATCCGTACGACGATGCGGTCGGACAGCACGCGCGTGCCGCCGGTGACGGCGCTCCGGTCGCCGCCGGCCTCCCGGATGACGGGCGCGGACTCGCCGGTGATCGCGGACTCGTCGACGGATGCGATGCCCTCGACGATGTCGCCGTCGCCCGGGATCACCTCCCCCGCCTCGACGACGACGCGGTCCCCCACCGCGAGCCGGGTCGCGGGGACCTCGGACTCGGTGCCGTCGTCGGCGAGCACGCGGGCGACGGTGTCGGTGCGGGTGGCCCGCAGCGACGCGGCCTGGGCCTTGCCGCGACCCTCGGCCACCGCCTCGGCGAGGTTGCCGAACACGACGGTGAGCCAGAGCCAGACGGTGATCGAGATCGTGAAGACGCTCGGGTCGGCGATCGCCGCGACGGTCGTCGCGGCGGAGCCGAGGAGCACCAGGAACATCACGGGCGAGCGCCACAGGTGACGCGGGTCCAGCTTGCGCAGGGCCTCCGGCAGCTGCTGGCCGCCCTGGGCGACGAGCGCTCCGACCGTCATGCCGGCGGCCGGGCGGTGGGTGTGGTGGGTGTGGGCTTCCCGGGTCTCGGGAGGGGTGGGGGTCAGGGTGGTCATGCCAGGGCCTCAGCAATCGGTCCGAGGGCGAGCGACGGGAAGTAGGTGAGGCCGGTCATGGCGAGGATGACGCCGACCAGCATCCCGACGAACAGGGGCTTGTGGGTGGGGAGGGTGCCCGCGGTGGCGGGCACCGTGCCCTGCTCGGCCAGCGACCCGGCGAGCAGGAGCACCAGCACGATCGGCAGGAAGCGGCCGATGAGCATGGCGAGGCCCAGCGCGACCTGGAAGAAGTCCGAGGTCACGGTGAGGCCGCCGAACGCGCTGCCGTTGTTGTTGGCCGCCGACGTGAAGGCGTAGAGCACCTCCGAGAAGCCGTGGCCCCCGGCGTTGTTCATCGCGTCGGGAGTGGAGTCCAGCGAGATCGCGATGCCGGAGCCGACGAGGACCAGCGCGGGCGTGGTCAGGGTGTAGAGGGCGACGTACGTCATCTGCCTGGCGCTGATCTTCTTGCCCAGCAGCTCGGGGGTCCGCCCGACCATGAGGCCGGCGACGAAGACCGCGAGGACGGCCATCACCATGATCCCGTAGATGCCGGCGCCGACGCCGCCCGGGACGATCTCGCCGAGCATCATGTTGACCATGGCGGCCCCGCCGCCGACCGGGGTCAGTGAGTCGTGGGACGCGTTGACCGCTCCGGTGGACGTGGCCGTCGTCGACACCGCGAAGAGCGCTGACGCCCACTCGCCGAAGCGGGTCTCCTTGCCCTCCATCGCCGCACCCGCGGCTTGCGCGGCCGCACCCTGCCCGGTCACCTCGGACCAGGTGGCGGCGGCCAGGGTGAGGCTGTAGAGCACACCCATCACGCCGAGGATCGCCAGGCCCTGCCGGCGGTTGCCGAGCATCGTGCCGAGGGTGCGGGTCAGCGCCACCGGGGTGACCAGGAGCAGGAAGATCTCGAACAGGTTGGTGTAGGTGCTCGGGTTCTCGAACGGGTGGGCGGAGTTGGCGTTGAAGAAGCCGCCGCCGTTGTTGCCGAGCTCCTTGATGGCCTCCTGGCTCGCCACCGGCCCGCCGGTGAGGACCTGCGAGTGCCCGGCGAGCGTCTGCACCGTCGTGTCGCTGAAGCTCTGGACGACGCCACCGGCGACGAGCAGGAGCGCGGCGACGAACGAGATCGGGAGGAGGATGCGGATCGTGCCGCGGGTGAGGTCCACCCAGAAGTTGCCGAGCGACCCGCTGCGCGAGCGGACGAAGCCGCGGATGAGGGCCACCGCGATCGCGATGCCGACGGCGGCGGAGAGGAAGTTCTGGACTGCGAGGCCGGCCATCTGGGCGGTGAAGCCCAGCGTCGACTCACCCGCGTACGACTGCCAGTTCGTGTTGGTCACGAAGGACACGGCGGTGTTGAAGGACATCCAGAAGCCGACGCCCGGCAGGTCGCGGTCCATCGGCAGCGCGGCCTGGCCGAGCTGGATCCCCATCAGGACCACGATGCTCACCAGGCTGAAGCCCACGACGCTGGTCGCGTACGACCGCGCGCCCTGCTCCGCGTCGGGGTCGACGCCGCTGAGGCGGTAGACGAGGCGCTCGACGCGCAGGTGCGTGGTGCTGGTGTAGACCCGCGCCATGTAGTCGCCGTAGGGGGCGTACACGGCGGCGAGGAGGGCCACCAGGAGGGCGATCGTGAGGAGACCGCCGAGGGTGTCGGTCACTGGAAACGCTCCGGGAGGATCAGGGCTGCGAGGACGTAGAGCGCGGTGAGGACCACCGCGACCACGAGCAGGCTGGACACGAGACTCATGGCTCGAGCGTCCTCCGGTGACCGACTGGTCCACGGGCTCTTGACGCCGTCTTGGCGTCAGTTGACGGGCCTTTGTCGTCCCGTCAGGTGCTCCCGCTAGGCGCGGGCGTGCTCGATCGCCTCCTCCTCCTCGGGCGAGAGCTGCTGCTCGCACGACCAGGAGGAGATGGACTTGGCGTAGGTGCGGGCCTCGCTGCGGCCGTGGATCGAGGTGAGGACGACCCCGTGACCGGCGTCGTCGAGCACGGCGAGGCTCCAGCTCAGGTGGCCGCCGACGTCGCCGAACGCGTCGTAGCGCACGACCGAGAGGTGGCGCAGCGCGTCGGCGTTCTCCGCCTTGAGGGCCGCGACCTCCTGGCGGAGGCCGTGGACGTCCTCGGGCAGGGCGTCCACGCCGTCCGCGGCGGGGCGCGACGGCGTACGGCGGAGCGCGAGGCCGGCGACCACGAGGGCCACGGCGGCGAGGAGGACGGCAACCACGTCGAGCATGGGGCGACCCTATGTTCGGCGACTGGTCACGGCCGGGCGGACACGGCCGGAGGTGACACACTCGCGCACGTGACTGCCCGACGGATCGCCTACCAGGGAGAGCCCGGCGCCAACTCCCACCTGGTCTGCCAGCAGGCCTATCCCGGGTGGGAGCCGCTGCCGTGCGCGTCGTTCGAGGACGCCTTCGCCGCCGTCGAGTCCGGCGACGCCGACCTCGCGATGATCCCGATCGACAACTCGATCGCCGGGCGGGTGGCGGACATCCACCACTTCCTGCCGACCTCCGACCTCCACATCGTGGGCGAGCGGTTCCTGCGCATCCAGTTCTCCCTGATGGCGCTGCCCGAGGCGAGCATCGACTCGCTGCGCACGGTGCACAGCCACGTCCACGCCCTCGGCCAGTGCCGCGGCGTGATCCGCGAGCTCGGCCTCACCCCGGTCGTCGCCGGCGACACCGCCGGCGCCGCGCGTGAGGTCGCCGAGTCGGGCGACCCGACCCAGGCCGCGATCGCGCCCCCGCTGGCCGCCGAGATCTACGGCCTGCAGGTGCTCCGCGAGGAGATCGAGGACGAGGACCACAACACCACCCGGTTCGTGGTGCTCTCGCGCGACTTCGAGCAGGCGCCCACCGGCAACGGCCCGGTCGTGACGACGTTCATCTTCAACGTGCGCAACCTGCCCGCCGCGCTCTACAAGGCGCTCGGCGGCTTCGCGACCAACGGCGTCAACATGACCAAGCTCGAGTCCTACATGGTCGGCGGCCACTTCACGGCCACCCAGTTCCTCGCCGAGGTCGACGGCCACCCCGACGACCCGCCGGTGCGCAACGCCCTCGAGGAGCTGGCGTTCTTCACCACCGAGGTCAAGGTGCTCGGCGTCTACCCCGCGGACGCCTTCCGGGCCGAGTAGTTCACGATCGAACCACCCTGAGAGACTCGCGCGGTGATCGATCTCCTCGTGGTCGCCCTCGCCTTCGGCGCCATCTTCGTCGTCGAGCTCCCCGACAAGACCTTCATCGCCACGCTGGTGATGTCGACGAAGATGCGCCCGCTCTTCGTCTGGCTCGGCGTCGCGCTCGCCTTCCTCGTGCAGACCGGCGTCGCCGTCGGGCTCGGGACCGCCGCGTCGTTCCTGCCCGAGCAGCTCGTCCACGTCGTGGCCGCGCTGATGTTCGTCATCGGCGCGGTCATCCTGTTCCGCGCCGCCCGCACCGCCGACGCCGAGGAGGGCGCGCAGGAGGACGAGTACGCGGCGAAGGCCGACGCGGGCGCGCAGGGCTTCCGGGTCGTGGCGACGTCGTTCCTGGTGCTCTTCGCCGCCGAGTGGGGCGACCTGTCCCAGCTGCTGACGATCTCGCTGGTGGCCAAGTACGACGACCCCGTCTCGGTCTTCCTCGGCGCGTGGGGCGCCCTGCTCGCGGTCTCCGGGCTGGCCGTGATCGTCGGCCGCCTGCTCCTGCAGCGCGTACGCCTGTCGGTGCTCCACTACGTCGGTGCGGCGGTCTGCGTCTTCATGGCAGCCTTGACGGTGTGGGAGATGACACGCTGACGCAGGCCGTCCACGACCGCTACGTCGCCGTCAACGGCGACCACCCGGTCACCGCCGAGGACGAGGCGTACGTCCGGGCCGGCTTCGTCCCGGCCACCCCGGAGGCGATGGAGCTGATGCTGGCCGACCGCCTGCCCCTGCCGTCCTACGTGCTCCCCGACGGCACGCCGATGGTGCCCGCCGACCACGGCAGGCCGGCCGAGATCGCCGGCGGCGTCGACCGGCTGCACGACTGGTTCGTCGCGTTCTGGGAGGACGACCCCGGGACCGGCGAGCAGGAGTGGGTGGCGTACCTGTCCGGTCAGTACGTCTGCCTGCGCGAGGTGCTGCCGACCCGGATCAAGCAGAAGGCCGAACGGATCGCGGAGGCGGCGGCGGCCGTCGACCTGCTGCGCCGCGACCCCCACGACCCGGTCGCGCGCGGCATGCTCGGCGAGGCCGTCGACGGCGTGCTCGCGGTGCCCGGCCTCGACTCGCTGCTGCGGCCCATGACGGCGTACGACCGGCTCCGCTTCGGCGGGCCCACCTCGCGCGAGCGGTGGGTCGACGCCCCGCGCGCGGAGTTCCTCACCCCGGTCCCGCCGACCTGGCCGCTGCGCACCGACCGGCTCGTGCTGCGGCCCTTCGAACCCGCGGACGCCGAGGCGTTCGCCGTCGGCTGGGCGTCGGAGGAGTGGACCAGCCTGCTGCTGAGCCGACCGATGAACCGCGCCGAGGTCGCCGAGATGGTGCGCCGCCGGACGGAGCCCGGCGACGGCACGTTCGTCGGGCTCGTGGTCGCCACCCACGACGGCACCGTCGTCGGGGACTCGATGCTCCACCTCCAGGGCACCGGGCTCACCGAGGGCGAGATCGGCTGGACGGTCCTGCCCGGCCTCGGCGGTCACGGGTACGCCACCGAGGCCGCGCGCGCGATGCTGCGCCTGGGCTTCGAGCACTTCGGCCTGCGGCGGATCGTCGCCAACCTCGACGCGCGCAACGACCGCTCCGCCGCGCTCTGCGAGCGCCTCGGGATGCGGCGCGAGGTCGACCGGGTCGCGGACTTCTGGTCCAAGGGCACCTGGACCAGCTCCTACGAGTACGCGCTCCTCCGCGAGGAGTGGGCGGCGGCGCAGGCCTGAGGCGCGTGCCACGCTGGCCGCGCCGCCACTCCCCACACGTGTCCGAGATGTCGCCCTGCGGACCGCCGTTTGAGGGCCGTTTCTCGGACACGTGTACGCGCGAGGATGCGGCTGTGGATGACCGGAGCGACGACGGGCGCAGATCGACCACGCTGCGGACATGAGCTTCGACCCCAGGCAACCCTTTCTCCGCGCCGAGGGCATCGATCACGGGCTGACCGAGAAGGTGCTACGAGGCCCGGGGTACCGACGCCTCTTCCGCAACGTCCTCGTCTCCTCCGAGACGGCAGCCACCGCGCTGCAACGGGTCCGTGGCGCTCTCACTCTCCAGTGCGAGAGCGCGTGGGCGAGCCACGTGTCGGCAGCGCGGGTGAAGGGCGCCCCCGTCCCGACCATCGCCGACGAGCACGTCAGCGTCTCGCACCAGAAGCTGCGGCGACACCACAAGGGCATGCGCTGCCACGTCGGAGATCCGACCGGGGTCGTCGTGGAGAAGGGCATCCGTGTCTCGGGTGACGTGCCGATGTTCATCGAGCTCGGCGGCCAGCTCACCCTCGTCGATCTGGTCGTCGTCGGCGACTGGCTCGTCCGCAGGCGGGGAGTCACCCCGAGCCAGCTGGTGAGGGCCTGTGAGCACAGCCGTCACCGCGACGCCCGCAAGGCGCTGGCCGCGGCGAGGTACGTCCGACGCGACGTCGACTCCCCCATGGAGACGCGGCTCCGGATGCTCATCGTGCTCGCCGGCCTTCCGGAGCCGGGGGTGAACCTCGTCATCAGGGACCGGGCGGGCGAGGTGATCCGCAAGTACGACCTCTGCTACCCGGCTGTGAAGGTGGCGGTCGAGTACAACGGCAAGCTGCACGTCGAGGTGATCGCCACGTGGGAGGACGACCTCGAGAGGCGCGCCGACATGGACGACGAGGACTGGAGACTCGTCGTCGTGATCAGCTCCGGGATCTACCAGGACCCGCTCCGCACGCTGCGACGTGTGCACCGGGTGCTGCTGGCGCGACGCATGCCCGACGTGCCTCCGAGGCTGAGCGACGACTGGCGGCCGCACTTCCCCGGGTTTGCCAGCGCCGCCTGAGCGTCGCAGCGCCCAGCCCGCCCCTGGCTCCCACACGTGTCCGGGATGTTGCCCTCAGCAGGACGTTCAGAGGGCAGTTACGCGGACACGTGTGCTGCTGGGGCCGTAGCCACCCGACCGCCGACGCAGGCTGGGGCGACATCCGCCGCACGTGCGCACCGCCCGACGAGCGATAGAGTCCCGCGCATGGTCACCCCCATCAGCAGCGGCACCCCTCACGGAGCCGACAGCGAGGTCGGCCGCCTGGCCACCGTCATGCTCCACCGCCCCGGCAACGAGCTGAAGCGGCTGACGCCCCGCAACAACGACCGCCTGCTCTTCGACGGCATCCCGTGGGTGAGCCGCGCGCAGGAGGAGCACGACGCCTTCGCCGAGACGCTGCGCAACCGCGGCGTCGAGGTGCTCTACCTGACCGAGCTGCTCACCGAGACGCTCGACAGCGAGATCGCCCGCAACCACGCGATCACCAGCGCGCTGTCCGGGCTGCACCTCGGCGACACGATGCGCCGCTACCTCGCGCAGGCGCTGCGCGAGTGCTCGCCGGCCGAGCTGACCGACGTGCTGACCGCCGGCATCCGCAACGACGAGGTCAAGGGTGGCCACGGCCTGGTGACCAGCCTGCTCGACCCCCACGACTTCCTCATCGACCCGCTGCCCAACCTGCTCTTCACGCGCGACTCCAGCGTGTGGGTCCGCGACCGGGTCGCCGTCACCAGCCTTGCGATGCCGGCCCGCAAGCGGGAGACGCAGCTGACCGAGCTGATCTACACCGAGCACCCGCGCTTCGCCGGCACCCGCAAGATCCACGGCTGGCACAACGAGCACGTCGAGGGCGGCGACGTGCTGCTGCTCGCGCCCGGCGTGATCGCCGTCGGCGTCGGAGAGCGTACGACTCCCGCGGGCGTCGAGCGGCTCGCGCGCCAGGTCTTCCACGCCGACCTCGCCCACACCGTGCTGGCCGTGCCGATCGCGCAGGAGCGCGCCACGATGCACCTCGACACGGTCTGCACGATGGTCGACGTCGACAAGGTCGTGATGTACCCCAACGTCGCCGACACGCTCCGCGCGGTCACGGTGACCCTCGACGACCCCGGGTCGGGCGAGTCCGACCTGTCGCTGAGCGTCAGCGAGTCCGAGCCGTTCCTGGTGGCGGCTGCCAAGGCGATGCAGATCGACACGCTGCACCAGATCGACACCGGCCTCGACCCCGTCACGGCCGAGCGCGAGCAGTGGGACGACGGCAACAACACCCTGGCCCTCGCGCCGCGGGTGGCCGTCGCCTACGAGCGCAACGACGAGACCAACGACCGGCTCGAGGACGCCGGCATCGAGGTCGTCCGGATCGCCGGCTCCGAGCTCGGATCGGGTCGCGGCGGCCCGCGCTGCATGAGCTGCCCGATCTCCCGGGAGCCGCTGCACGTCGACTGACGGCGGTTCAGCGAGGGGCCAGTGCACACCTGTTGACCGGAACGGACCCGCAGGGCATCACGTTCGCCCCGGTGGCTCGTTGAGATGGGCATGACCGACTCCATCCTCGAGACCCTGCCGCCTGCGGACGCCGAGCGCGTCCTGGCCGCGGGTCGTGCGCTGACGCTCCCCCAGGGCTGGTCGCCCATCGCGGAGAGCACCCCCGCCGACAAGGCGTACCTCATCACCGCCGGTCGGGTGTCCGTCCGCAAGGGGGGCGTCGAGATCGCCACCCTCGGCCCCGGCTCCGTCGTGGGCGAGACCGCGATCGTCAACCGTACGCTCCGCTCGGCCACCGTCGTCGCGCTGACGCCGCTGAGCGTGGTGCACTTCACCAGCGAGACGATCGAGGAGCTCGCCGACGAGATCCCGTCGTTCGGCGCCGCCCTGCGGGCCGCCGCGGCCGGGCGCGTGCGGCAGGGCTGAGCCGTTGGACGGGCCGGCCGACGTCGCGGCGGCGATGGAGGCGTACCTGCTCGGGCAGGAGCCGAGCCTGACCCGGGTCGAGGTGGCCGAGCGGGCCGGCGTGCCGCTGGACCTCGCCGTGACCCTGTGGCACCAGCTCGGCTTCCCGCACCACGCCGACGACGACGTCGCGTTCACCGACAGCGACGTCGAGGCGCTGCGCCTCTCGGCCGAGCTGGTGCGGATCGGCATCCTGCCCCCGGAGTCGCAGGCGGCGCTCGTGCGCACCTGGGGGCGCAGCTTCGCCCGGCTCGCCGAGTGGCAGACCACGCTCCTCGCCGACGTGGCGACCCGGACGGGGCAGGACGGGGACCCCGCGGACGGGCTCACCGACCTCGCCACCGACGTGCTCCCCCGCGTCGAGGCGCTCCAGGCGTACGTCTGGCGCCGCCACCTCGCCAGCGCGGCCCAGCACCTCCTGGGCGACCCCGACACCCTCGCCTCCGGCGAGGCCGAGCTGGCGGTGTGCTTCGTCGACATCGTCGGCTACACCACGCAGAGCCGCAGCCTCGACGGTGCCGGGCTGGTGGCCTGGGTCGACGGCTTCGAGCAGGACACCACCACCCTCGTCGTCGACCGCGGCGGCCAGGTCATCAAGACCATCGGCGACGAGGTGCTCTTCACCGTCGCCGACCCGGCCGCGGCC